>Ga0105046_10000052_pt1 | contig 113033 bp, 85 predicted proteins | sample MAT03_FD_78385 | JGI IMG/M metagenome (GOLD analysis project Ga0105046, IMG submission 78385) | Freshwater microbial communities from Lake Fryxell liftoff mats and glacier meltwater in Antarctica - MAT-03 (megahit assembly) | ecosystem: Environmental > Aquatic > Freshwater > Ice > Liftoff... | reverse complement strand
CGTCGACTTCAGCGACGGACACCGAGGCGTGGCGCGACCGCACCCGGTTTGCCGTGCGCCCTGGCGCGCAGCGTGTGCAACACCGGCCCCGGCTCGGGCGCCGGGGCTCCGCCGGCACCACCGGCGTCGACCGGGCACAACCACGGCAGGTTATCGGCGTCGACGGTCGCCTCGACCGCGAGCCCGGTGAAGTCGAGCTTGGCGGAGCCGATGCTCGCCAGGCCGCCGACCACGCTCAGGTCCGCGGTCGGGACCGCGAGCACGGTCGCGGCCCCGCCGGAAAGTTGGCAGGGCGTGGCGATCGCGGTGAGCGCAGTGAAGTCCGTGATCTCGATCGGCACCGCGGACGGCGGCTCGAGGCTCGCCGAGAGCCGCAGCAGCACGTCCGAGAGGTTCGGGTCGTCCGCGAGGTAATAAAATCCGCCGACGCCGAATGAACCCGCGACCCAATTGAAGCTGACGACGATCCGCGTATATGCAGGGTCTGCCATATTGGCGAGCATTGGATCGATCTCCGCGCCGACCATCGTGTTGCGCGCCGCGACGGCCGCCTGCGCGTCGGCCTGCACCTGCGCGTCGTCGGGCTGGGGCGCCGGTGTCACGCCCGCGATCGCCTGGTCGACCGGCGCCGCGCCGTTCTCGACCTTGAGCTCCCAGCCCGCGGCTCCGGCCCGCCGAAGCAGCAAGCCGCCGAGCACGCCGAGGTCGTAGGGCTCGCGGCCGACGTCGAAGCCGCCCTCGCTGACGAAGATGCCGTCGGGCAGATGCGAGATCGCGAGCGCCAGCAGCTCGGGGTCCCCCGCGTCGCAACCAAGCTCGGCCAGCGCGCTCATCATCAAGCTCACATACTCGGCCGACCCCTCGGTGCAATCGTAGCTGCGGATCGCCTTCATCTCCGCGGTGTGCTCGGCCAGCAGGCGACCGTGCCAGTGCGCCGCCGCGGCCAGGCCAGAGCCCGCGCTCTCGACCTCGTCGAGCAGCGCCCGGGCCACCTGCGCCCGCAGATATCGCGGCTCCCACGGCTCCGGATACGGCGACGAGCGGCTCCCGTCCCCCGTGTTCCAGTCGTTTTGGTCACTGAGGAAGTGCATGCCCTCGTGAAAGGTCAGCGAGGTCGCGTAGTCCGGCCACAACGTGCCCCCCTGCGCGATCACCTCGGCGTTGATGTCCGCGGTCCAGTCGAGCGAGATGCCCAGCGTCAGCACGCCGCCCAGGTCGTTGATGTTGAACACCGACGTCCACTCCGGCGGCAAGCTGTCGAGCGGCCCCTCGCTGACGACCGGCGGCACCCCACCGCCCTGTTGTGCATTCCACAGCCACGCCTTGTTCTCGAGCTCCGAGGCCAGCAACACCTGCCGGCTGCGATAGTTGGCCTCGACGTCGGGCCAGATGCGCTCGGGGCACTGATACATCGCCACGTCGAGCGCCGCGAGGATCTGCTCGACGCGGGTCAGCGGCTCGCCCGTGGTCGTCTCACCCGTGGTCGGATCTCCGGTCGTGCCGGTCGTCGTCGCCTCGCTCGTCGCGCCGGTGGTCGGTGTCTCCGTCGCCGTCCCGGTCGTCGCTTCACTGCTCGCCTCGCCCGTCGTCCCGGTGGTCGCCGCGCTGGTGGCCTCGGCGGGATCGGTGTCGCCGCAAGCAACGGCCCACATCAGGATCGGGAACGCGGAACGCTTCATCCGCACAGGGTACCGGTTACGCGCATGGATTGCCCACTGCGCTGATGGCGCGGCGACTTCTGCCGCGAATTATCGGGCACCCGCACCACGCGGTATCATCTCCGGCTTGCAGGCGCAGGGCACGACGCTCCCGTTGATCGACGGCCGGTTTCGCCTGTTGCGATTACTGGCCGTCGGCGGCATGGGCGAGCTCTACCTCGCCACCGCCCAGGACACCGAGATCGAGGGCCTCGAGCAGCTCGTGGTGATGAAGCGGATCTTGCCCGCGTACGCCACCGACCGCGACGTCGTCACGATGTTCCTGACCGAGGCCCACATCGCCGCGCGGCTCGACCATCCGAACGTCGTGCGGGTCTTCGACATGGGCCGGGCCGGCGGCAGCCTCTACTTCACCATGGAGTACCTGCACGGCGCCGACCTCGGGCGCCTGTTCGACGCCACCCGGGCCCGCGGCGCGATGTTCCCGCTCGGCCACACGATCACCATCGTCCTCGGCGTGTGCGCCGGCCTGCACTTCGCCCACGAGATGCGCCGCATCGACGGCCGCCCGATGGGCATCGTCCACCGCGACGTCTCGCCCGGAAACGTGTTCATTACCTTCGACGGCGAGATCAAGCTCGTCGACTTCGGCATCGCAAAAGTGCTGTCGTCGACCCAGGTCACCCAGACCGGGATGCGCAAGGGCAAGGTCGCGTACATGTCACCGGAGCAGGTCCGCGGCGGCGCCGTCGACCGCCGCAGCGACATCTTCGCCATCGGCATTCTGCTGTATGAAATGGTGACCCTGTCGCACCTGTTCGACGGCGACAACGAATACGAGATCATGGGCAAGATCGCCGCTGGCGAGCTCCCACCGCCGTCGACCCGGCACCCCGGCATCGCGCCCGAGCTCGAGCGCATCATCCTCAAGGCCCTCGCCCTCGCGCCCGCGGACCGCCACGCGACCGCGCTCGAGCTCGGCGAGGACCTCGCAAGGTTCGCCCGCGCTTGCGACGTCAGGGTCTCGACCGTCGCGCTCAAGCAGACCCTCAAGCGCCTGATCGGCGACGCCGAATACCCGTGGTACCTCGACGAGATGGGCCCCGAAGAGGCCGCTGCCGCCGCACACTGGTCCGCGTCCGCGATGCCCGACGAGGTCGAGGAGGACATCGAGGACCTCGAGATCAGCCTCGGTGATATGCTCATCATCGACGAGGACGAGGCCTACGACGATTACGGCGAGGAGGCGCAAGAGGCCGACGAGAACACGCGCGTGGTCGCCGCTCCGCGGCCCGCAGCATCCGCGCCCCCCGGACCCTCGGTACCCTCCGTAAAATCTGCATCGGCTCGCATACACCGATGGCTCCCACCCAGGCGCCCCGTCGTCGCCGCGGCCGCCGCGACCGCCGTCGCCGCGCTCGCATTGCTGGCCTGGCAATGTGGCGAGGACGAACCGCCGTCACCTGAGCCGATCCAGCCCGCGCCCGTCGCACCCGTCGCACCCATTGCACCCCTGCCCGCAACGCCCGCTGCGCTCCCCGCCACGCCCGCTGCGCTGCCACCTCCACCCGAAGCACCGACGAAAACCACCACGAAGCCCAAACGCAAGCGTCCGGGTCGATCCAGCAAGCAGCGCCAGCGATCGCCTTGAGCCGCCCGGCGCATTGGCGCTTGCACGGTGTATATCCCGGTCGCGCCGCTCGCGCGCGAACCGGAGTGAATGGCCCCCACATGGCCTCTGCGGGGCGTCGGGGAGACTGTCAGACCACCCCTCGCCCGATCCGCCCAACGCGCCCCGCGCCGCGCTTGCCGTCCTGGAGCGTGGTGCTATCGAGCCCCGGGGCGCGAAGCCCGGAGGACCGACGATGCACGACAAGAACAAGGATCTGGACGCTGACCGCAAGGACGACCAGGGCGGGCGCCTGACCACCAATCAGGGCATTCCGGTCTCGGATAATCAGAACTCGCTCAAGGCCGGCCCGCGCGGACCGACCTTGCTCGAGGACTTCGTCCTCCGCGAGAAGATCACCCACTTCGACCACGAGCGCATCCCCGAGCGCGTCGTGCATGCCCGCGGCTCGGCCGCGCACGGCTACTTCCAGGTCTACCAGCCGCTCGCGCACCTGACCAAGGCCAAGCTCCTCAACGACCCGACCCTCAAGACCCCGGTGTTCGTGCGCATCTCGACGGTCGTGGGCGGTCGTGGCGCGGCCGACACCGCCCGCGACGCCCGCGGCTTCGCCGTCAAATTCTACACCGAGGACGGCATCTGGGACCTCGTCGGCAACAACATCCCGGTCTTCTTCATTCAGGACGCGATCAAGTTCCCGGACCTCGTGCACGCGCTCAAGCCCGAGCCGCACAACGATATGCCGCAGGCCGGCTCGGCCCACGACAACTTCTGGGACTTCGCCTGGCTCACCCCCGAGGCGACCCACATGCTGATGTGGGTCATGTCGGACCGCGCCCTGCCGCGCAGCTATCGCATGATGGAGGGCTTCGGCGTCAACACCTTCCGCCTCGTCAACGAGGCCGGCAAGGCCGTGCTGGTCAAGTTCCACTGGAAGCCGCTGCTCGGCGTGCACGGCCTCGTGTGGGACGAGGCCCAGAAGATCATGGGCAAGGACGCCGACTTCCACCGCCGCGACCTGTGGGAGAACATCGACAAGGGTAACTTCCCCGAGTGGGAGCTCGGCCTCCAGGTCATCGAGGAGGCCGACGAGCGCCGCTTCGACTTCGACCCGCTCGACCCCACCAAGTTCTGGCCCGAGAGCCTCGTGCCGGTGCAGCGCGTCGGCAAGATGGTGCTCGACCGCAACCCCGACAACTTCTTCGCCGAGACCGAGCAGGTCGCGTTTTGCCCCGCCAACGTCGTGCCCGGCGTCGACTTCTCGGAGGACCCGCTGCTGCAAGGCCGCCTGTTCTCATACCTCGACACCCAGCTCTCACGCCTCGGCGGCCCCAACTTCCACGAGATCCCCATCAACCGCCCGACCTGCCCGGTCACCAACACCCAGCGCGACGGCCACAAGCGCCACACCGTCAACGTCGGACCGGTCAACTACCAGCCCAACTCGCGCGGCGGCGGCTGCCCCATGCAAAACGGCGGCTCCGGCTTCGTCAGCTACCCCGCGCCCGTCAGCGGCCACAAGGTGCGTGAGCGCAGCGAGAGCTTCAACGACCACTTCAGCCAGGCCACCATGTTCTGGAACAGCATGTCCGACCCGGAGCAGGAGCACATCGTCGACGCCTTCCGCTTCGAGCTCGGCAAGGTCGAGACCAAGCACATCCGCGAGCGCATGGTCGACATCCTCCTGCACGTCGACCAGGGCCTCGCGCACCGCGTCGCTTATGGCATCGGCGTGCCCGTCGACGGCCCCGGCAACGACCTCGCCGCCGCCCGCAAGCGGCTGCAGGCCGGCTGGGCCAAGTTCGGCACCACCGGCCTCCCGGGCTTCAAGTCCGCCGCCAACAGCCCCGCCAAGGCCCCGGAGCTGAGCATGGTCATCAGCCCCAACTACCCCAAGGACAACATCAAGACCCGCAAGGTCGCCTTCCTCATCGCCGACGGCGTCAACTGCGATCAGGTCCACAAGATCCAGGACGCGCTCACCAGCGCCGGCGCGGCCGTCGAGCTCATCTCGACCAAGCTCGGCCCGGTCACCACCGCGGCCGGCAAGACCCTCGAGCCCGACAAGAGCTTCCTGACCGCCGCGTCGATCTTCTACGACGCCGTGTTCGTGCCCGGCGGCTCGCAGAGCGTCGGCACCCTGCGCGGCGACGGCGACGCCCTGCACTTCATCAACGAGGCCTTCAAACACTGCAAGGCCATCGCCGCCGCCAGCGAGGGCGTGGACCTCCTGCTCAGCAGCAACATCACCGACCCCGCCGCCGGCGCCAAGCCGGCCGAGGCCGCCCTCGCCGCGCTGCCCGGCGTGGTCGCCGAGCGCACGCCCACCGACGCCGCGGCCCTCGCCAAGCGCTTCATCGCCGCGATCGCCGAGCACCGCCACTTCGCCCGCGCCCAGAAGGAGCGCGTCCCGGCCTGACCGGCCCCGAGCGGGTCTGATCGGCTCCCCGGCCCCGGTCACGCACACGCGTGGTCGGGGCCGTCCCTGTTACGCCCAGGCGACCACCACCTGTCGCGGCCCGCGATACGGCAGTCGTCCGTGCGACACCGCGAAGTTGTCGATCACGACCATGTCGCCTTGCTGCCACGGCTCGGCGATCATGTGCCGCCAGATCGTGTCGCGCACGTGCTCGAGGTCCGCCTCGGCGATCTCGCTGCCGTCGCGATATGTGCAGTGCAGCGCCTGCTCGTCGCTCGCGGTGAACCTGCGCTTGCCGGCCACCGCCACCTGCGCGAAGCGCCACAGCGCCGCGCTGCGCAGGTCGCCGGTGCGCCGGTAGATCCTGCGCAGCTCCGCCGCCGCCGTCGACAGGTGAAACACCTGCACGTGATTAAACCATACCGGCGTGCCGGTCTCGGGGTGGTCGCGCAGCGCCTCGTGCTCGCTGATCAGGCGCAGACGATCGCCGGGCCCCCAGCGCAGGTCCGTATAGACGCCCTCGGCCGCGCACCGGGCCTCGACGGCCGCGCGGTCCTCGGTCTGGAACAGCTCGTCCCAGCGCTTGAGCTGCCACAGATCGAAGCGACCCTTGCCCGAGGGCCCATCATAGTTGCGAATGATGCGGAGCCCGCCGCGCTCGAAGCGGCCGCGCACCGCCGGGTCCATCTCGGCCGCCACCGTCCGCATGTCACACAGCGGCGTCTCCCCTCCGCCCCCCTGCGGCGCGACCAGGCACCCGAACATCAACCGCCGCGGCGGCTGCTTCACGAAGGTCATCTCGCAGTGCTGCGGGATCGGGTAGTACGGCGGCAGCTCGCTCGCCGAGAACACGTAAGGCGTCAGCGCGTCGCGCGGCGAGGTCCCGAGATACTCGTTCTTGAGCTCCGGGTCCACCGCCCGCACCGCCACCTCGAACTCGGCCGGCGTGCGCAGACCAAAGCCCCGCAGCAGCGCCGCTCCCCGGGTGTTCAACTGGTCTCGCAGCCAGCTCCGGTGCTCCTCGACGAAGCCCAGCAGCCCCGGCAGTCCGCCCTCGCCGCGGGCCACCGGCAGCGCGTCGCCTGCCTCGTTACGGATCGTCGAGAACTGCGGCATATCAGCTCCCGCGCAGCTCGAGCCAGAGCTTGTCGACCAGGTTTTCGGTGTTGCCGACCCAGTTCTCCGACACGTGCAGGCGCGCCATCGCCTCGGCGGCCGGATAGACTTGGGGGTCGTCCTTGTCGGTGATCAGGCCGCGCTCGAGCGCGACCCGGTTGGGCGTGGCGAAGTGCAAGAAGTTGGCGTTGATCGCCGCGATCTCCGGATCGAGCACGAAGTCGATGAATTCCAGCGCCAGCCGGGCCTGCTCGGCCGCCGCCGGCATCGCCAGATAGTCCACCCATAGCGCCGCGCCCTCGTCGGGGATCACGTAGCGCAGGCTCGGCTTGCGCTGGCGGGCGCGCATCAGGTCCCCGCTGTCGATCTGTGCGATCCAGGTCTCGCCGGAGACCAGCGCGCGGGCCGGGTTGCTGTCGTAGGCGCGGAGGATCTGCTTCTGCTCCTTGAGCATCGGGAAGATCTTGCTCTGCAGCGCCGCCTTATCGTTGCTGTTGATCCCGAGGCCCGAGGCCAGCAGCGCCTGGTCGAAGACATCCCCCTTGCTGTCGATCACGCTGACCCGGCCGGCGTGGCGCACGTCGAACAGCGCCCGCCAGCTCGTCGGCGCCTCGACCCTGTCGCTGTCGTAACCAATGCCCGTCGTGCCCCACAGATACGGGACCGCGAAACAACCACCGCCGCGGTCCTCGCGGGCCCGCCATGGCGGGAATTTCTCCCCCAGGTTCGCCACCGAGGGCAACTGCGCGAGGTCCAGCTCGCGGATAAACCCGTGCTCCTGTAGGCGCGACAACTGATAGTCCATCGGCACGCACAGGTCATAGCTCGCGCGCGCCTGCAACTTGGCGAACAGCTCCCCCTCCGACAGATAAAAGTCCTGCCCGACGCTCGCTCCGCCCGCCCGCGCCGCGAAGCGCTCCACCACCTCGGGCGCCAGATAGTCGCCCCAGGTGTACAGCGTCAGGCCGGGCGCCTGCCCCTTGCAACGCACCCCCGACAGCGCCGGCAGGACCCCGAGCAGCGCGCACAGGTTTCGCCGGCTGAGCATCGACTGCATCGGCAGCATCGACTGCATCGGCAGCATCGGCCGCATCGGCCGCATCGGCCGCATCGGCCGCATCGTGTGGGTCCGTACGTCCTGCGTCATCGTCTCGCACGCTACACCGGCCGCGGGCGCGAGCGCAACGTCACGCCCGCAGCGAGCGCGGCGATACCTCCGTCTGCCCACGTCTTTGCGATCCTCGAGGCCCGCGCGTGGCACCCGAGCTTCGCGCCAGCCGTACGGGGCCCCGCGATGGCCAAGCCACTCAAGTACCTGATCACCGCCGACCCGATCGCCACGTTTCAGCCGCGCTTCGACACCACCCTGCGCGTGATCGCCGAGCTGCGCGCGCGCGGGGCCGAGGTCGACTACTGCGACCTGCTGGCCACCGACACCACCCTCCCAAGCAGCCGCTACACCGCCCATCTCCCGGTCCAGGCCGCCCTGGACGCCGACCCCACCCGGCTCCCCACCGTGAAGCTCGGCCCGCCGCGCACCGCCGACGCCCTCGACTACGACGTCCTCCTCCATCGCAAGGACCCGCCCGTCGACGCCCGCTACCGGGCCTACGCCCGCCACTTCGCGACCCTGCCCACCTCGGGCCCGGTCCAGGTCAACGCCCCCGCCGAGGTCCTCCGGCGCTCCGAACACCTGCTCGCCGCCGACTTCCCCGCGTACGCCGTGCCGACCGTGCACTGCACCGACCTCGACGCGCTGGTCGCCGCCGTGCGGGCCCAGCCGCGCGAGGCCGTCGCCAAGCCGCTCAGCGAGTGCAGCGGCCACGGCATCGTGTTCTTCGCGCCTGACACCCCGCGCGCCGAGCTACAGGGCTATTGGGACATGTACGGAGGGACAGGCGTCGCCGACCTCGACAGCGGCGTGGTCGTGCAGCCCTACCAGGACGCCATCACCACCCGCGGCGACCTGCGGATCCTGGTGATGAACGGGCGCGTCCTCGGCAGCGTCGCGCGGGTCCCCCGGCCCGGCTCACGCCTCGCCAACCTGCACCAGGGCGCCAGCTCCCGCGCCTTCGACCCCACGCCCCCGCAACTCGCTGCGGTCGCCGCCGTGTCCGCCGCGCTGACGCATCGGGGCTTGTACCTGCTCGGCCTCGACTTCATCGGCGACCTGCTCTCGGAGGTCAACTTCACCAGCCCCTCGGCGCTGGTCCAGATCAACGAGGTCATGCACCAGCGCACCGAGGTCGCTCTGGTCGACGAGATCGAGCGCCTGGCCCGGACCCATCGGTCGTCCTGACCTGTCCTCTCCGACAGATCGCAAGTGCGCACACAGGATCTGCAGTCGACACGCGCGCGCCAGGCGTCTAACGTCCGGGGCATGATGTACCTGGCCCGCCACCGCTACCTGCCCCTCGCGACCCTCACGCTCCTCACCTTCGCGTGTAGCGACGACGGCGGCCGCGTCGAGGGCAGCGACAGCCAGACCACGCCAGGCACCAACCCGACCGGTATCTCGGCGTCCGACCCCACCCCTGGCACCACCAGCACCACCACCAGCACGCCCACCACCACCGACCCCACCGAGGGCGGCTCGCAGTCGGGCACCGCCACCAGCAACGGCCCCGCCACCGACACCAGCGCCGCTACCACCGATGCCACCGACAGCGCGACCACCGTGCCCGCCTCGGCCACCGACACCGACCCGGCCACCGACACCACCAACACCACCGATACCACCACCGGCCCCGGCTGCCAGAACTTCAGTTGCTCCGACGACAACCAGTCCGTGCTGTGCAACGGCGAGCTGTTCGAGGTGTGCGGCCAGGGCAGCTACTGCGTCGACGGCGGCTGCGTCCCGCTGAGCCCCTGCGAGGCCGCCAAGCTGTTCAAGGGCTCCGAGGGCTGCGAGTACTACGCCGTCAAGAGCGAGCTCATCAGCGACGCCGCCGGCTCCTGCTTCGCCGCCTTCGTCGCCAACACCAGCGACTCGCCCGTCAAGCTCACCGTCGAGTACGCCGGCCAGACCCTCAACGTCGCCGACTTCACGCGCATCCCCCAGGGCCAGGGCCAGGGCATCGTCTATCAGCCCTACGACGCCAACGTCGGCCTCCCGGTCGGCGAGGTCGCGATCTTGTTCCTCTCGCGCGGCCCGGGTGGCTTCCCCAACTGCCCCGCGCCCGCTGGGATCCAACAGGAGACCCACGTCGTCGGCACCGGCCTCGGCCAGGCGTTTCGCATCGCCACCGACTTCCCGGTCGCCGCCTACCAGATGCTGCCTTACGGCGGCGGCTCGGTCGCCGCCACCTCGGCCACCCTGCTGCTGCCGACCAGCGTCTGGGACATCAACTACATCGCGATCAACGCCTACCAGAAGAGCCAGGCCGTGCCGCAGGCCAACCCGCTGTTTAGCGTGGTCGCGGCCGAGGACGGCACCGAGATCACGCTCGACCCCAAGGTCGCCGTCACCGGCGGCAACGGCGTCCCGGGCGGCCCCGCCGGCGTCCCGATCAAGTACACGATCAACCGCGGCCAGACCCTGCAGATCAGCCAGCCCACCGAGCTCACCGGCTCGCCGCTCGCCTCCAACAAACCCTTCGGCATGTTCGGCGGCGCGAGCTGCCTCAACGTGCTCCCCAACGCGATCGCCTGCGACGGCGCCCACCAGCAGATCCCGCCCGTCAAGGCGCTCGGCAACGCCTACGCCGCCGTCCGCTACCGCAACCGCACCGGCCAGGAAGAGTCCCCGCCGTGGCGCCTCGTCGGCGCCGTCGCCGACACCAACCTCACCTATCTCCCCGCCAAGCCCGCCGGCGCACCCGACACCCTCACCCTCGGCCAGGTCGCCGAGTTCAACAGCGCCGGCCCCTTCCTGGTCCAGAGCCAGGACCTCGACCACCCGTTCTACTTCGCCGCTTACATGACCGGCGGCGACAACTTCGGCGGCGCCGGCGACCCCGAGTGGGTCAACGTCATCCCGACCGCCCAGTACCAGAGCGACTACGTCCTGTTCACCGACCCCACCTACCCCGAGACCTCGCTGGTCGTCGTGCGCAACAAGAAGGACGGCGCCTTCGCCGACGTGAACCTCGGCTGCGCCGGTAACCTCGGCGGCTGGACGGCCCTCGGCACCGACCAAGAGTGGACCCGCATCGACCTCGTCACCGGCAACTTCCAGGATCAGGGCAACTGCTCCAACGGCCGCCACGAGATGTCGAGCACGAATCCCTTCGGCGTCACCGTGTGGGGCTGGGGCTCGAGCGCCAGCATCGGCTTTAACTCCGTCTACGTCTCGTACGCGTACCCGGCCGGCGCCGCGATCAAGTCGATCAACGACGTCGTCATCATCCCGCAGTGACCTGTCCTATCGGCCAGGCGCGAGAAAGCCCCCGCAAAGCCCGCTGGCCGGCCGCTGGCGCCCTTCATGGCGCCGGCCCCGCTGCACAAAATACCTGCCCGAAAGGCCAGCTATTTCACGTCATGGTGGCGAGGCCGCTCACGCGCGTTCGCGTCACCTGGCTGAAAGACCAGCTTCAGGGACGCGGGGGACGCACACTCGCCGGAGCGCGGGCGACCGCGAGCCACGCTGTGCCATGGAACAGCGCAACGACGCGCCTGCTCCTGGGCCGCTCGACACCTCCGATCTCTTTGGCCTACGTTGATCGCCGATGAAACGGCTGGCCCACGCCTGTGTGCTCGCTGCGTTGTCACTCTCCTGCGGTCAATCCGCCGGTGGGTCGACCGACGACGCAGAGATCACGACCACCGCCGCCACCGCCGTGCTCACCACATCCGGCGCGCCGACCACGACGAGTGACCCGAACACCACATCGTTCACCACTTCTGGCGCCCCCGACCCGACCACGCTGACCACCAGCACCACCGCCGAACTCACCAGCGACACCACCACCGAAGATCCGTTCACCACCAGCACCACCACCGGCGAGCTCACCAGTGACACCACCGGCGCGAACGTCAGCGGTGGATCCGGCACCGGCTGCGAGCTGCACTGCTCCCGCGAGTACGACCAGGTCCTGTGCGACGACGAGGTCGCCGAGACCTGCACGCGCGGCAGCTTCTGCGTCGATGGAGCCTGCCAGCCGCTCACCGCCTGCGACGCCACCGCGCTGCTCCAGCGCTCCGAGGGCTGCGACTTCTGGGCCGTCAAGACAGAGCTCAACCTCGAGGCCAAGGGCGCCTGCTTCGCCGTCTTCGTCGCCAACACCGGCAACGCCCCGGCCCACCTCGGCGTCGCCTACGGCCAGCAACTACTCGCCGTCGACAGCTTCACCCGCATCCCCAAGGGCCAGGGCCAGGACCTCAGCTTCGCGCCCTTCGACAACGCCGCGGGGCTGCCGGTCAGCGAGGGCGCGATCCTCTTCCTGTCCCGAGGGCCAGGTCCCCACCCGGATTGCCCGGTCCCGCCGGCGATCGCCGAGGAGACCCAGATCACCGGCACCGGTCGCGGCAAGGCGTTTCATATCACCAGCGACGTCCCCGTCGCCGCCTATCAAATGCAGCCCTTCGGCGGCGGCTCGGGGGCGTTCACCGCCGCCTCGCTGCTGCTGCCGACCAGCGTCTGGGACACCAGCTACATCGCCGTCAACGCCGGACCCGCCGGTGAGTCCGGCACCCCGCTGCTGACCTTCATCGCCCGCGAGGACGACACCCACGTCACGCTGCACCCCAACACCACCGTCAAGCCTGGCATCGGCGTCAAGGGCGGTCCGGCCGGCGTGCCGCTGACCTATACGATGGACGCCGGCGAGAGCATCCAGCTCAACCAGATCCAGGAGCTCACCGGCTCGCCGCTGTTCGCCGACAAGCGCTTCGCCGTGTTCGGCGGCTCGACCTGCCTCAACATCCCGATCGACGCCTACGCCTGCGACGGCGCCCACCAGCAGATCCCGCCGGTCCGCGCCCTCGGCAACGCCTACGCCGCCGTCCGCTACCGCGACCGCGTCGTCGGCAAGGTCGAGTCCCCGCCGTGGCGCCTGGTCGGCGCCGCCAAGGACACCACCCTCGTGTGGACCCCCGGCAAGCCGCCCGGCGCACCGAGCACGCTCACCCTCGGCCAGGTCGCCGACTTCAACGCCCCCGGACCGTTCCACGTGCGCAGCCAGGACGACGACCACCCCTTCTACGCCTCCGCGTACATGACCGGCGGCCAGGCCTTCGGCGGCGCCGGTGACCCCGAGTGGGTCAACCTCATCCCGCCCGCGCAGTTCCAGAAGCGCTACATCTTCTTCACCGACCCGACCTACCCGGAGACCGAGCTGGTGGTCGTGCGCCGCGAGGAGGACGGCGACTTCGCTGACGTCACGCTCGACTGCGCCGGTCCGCTGGTCAACTGGAAGCCGCTCGCGCCAGGCATCGAGTGGACCCGCGTACAACTCGTCACCGGCAATTTTAAAAAGGTCGGCAACTGCGCCAACGGCCGCCACGAGATCCTCAGCGACAAGCCCTTCGGCGTGACCGTGTGGGGCTGGGGCTCCGCCGCGAGCGAGCTCATCTACACCAAGTTCGTGTCCTACGCCTACCCCGCCGGCGCCACGATCCGCGCGATCAACAGCGTGCAGATCCCCGAGTGATCTGCACTCCGCGGGTCACAGGCGCAGCGCCGCCGAGGCCACCGAGTTCGGCGCTTGCGCGAATTCTCCCTGTGCAATAACGTCCCCTGTGTGCCCCCGAGCTTCAACACTATCTCGCGTGTGCGTGTCATTGGGTTCCTGTTGGTCTCTGCTTGTGAGGAGTCGCGTCCGTCGACGCCGGTCGCGGCGACCCCTGCCGTGACTCAAGCCACAGCTGCGCCTCGCGAAACCACGGCCGCGGTGCTGCCCGCCACACCGCCCGTCACGCCCAAAGCTTCGCCGAGCCCGCAGGAGACGGTTGCTCGTGACCTACTGCAGCCCTCTGTCATGTCAAAGGCCGAGAGCGCCGCGATCCTGGAGGCCGTGGTCGCCATGCACGGAGGTAACGAGGACTCGGTCTGGAGCGTGCAGCCGCGCCCAAAGTGGGTCCGGTACACCCGATGGAAGCCCGAGCGCGACGACAACGCGACGATCGCCCTCGCGGACATTCAAGTCAGCTTCGTGGGTCCGAGGCCGCAACGCTACCACCGGGTCATCTATCGCAATCGGACCGTGGAGGAGATGCGTAACCACCGAGCGATCAGGCTTGATTTCCTTCCGCCGAACCAGCGGCTCGAGCTCCACGCCGCACAGGTCCATCGCGGCAAGCAAATCATCTCTCAGATTAATCCCTTCACAACTAAGTTCGTCGCGGAGAAGCCCAAGACCGTGCCGCAAAAGGTCGGCCTGCCACGGACCTATGTCGAGTATGAGCCAAGCCTCACGATCCACAGTGAACTTCAGCTCGGCGACCTCCTTGAAGTGGAATACACGGTCTACGGTTTGGGCGACCCACGCCTCGAAGTTCGTTCGCAGGCGCGCCTCACGTTCCCCTCGGTGCTGGAGTCGGCCGACCTCCATCGACTCCGCGTTCTCGCCGACCCCGACGAACCCCCGCTTCAGATCCGCCGCCACGCGACCACCATCGAGCCGCAGACGAAGCGAATCGGCGGCAAGACCGAGTATGTGTGGCAGGTCAAAGACACTCCGCCGGCCGAAGAAAAGGCTGGCTCGACGCTGCCGGGCATCGAGTTCGGCAACTATGGCGACTGGGAGGACATCGCCGCGCTAACCCGACCCCTCTATGAATCGGACGCCGCCACGCCTGAGCTCAAGGCGATCGTGGCCGAGATCTCCGGCAAGAACGTCGATCAGGCCGCCCAAGTCCGCGCGGCGCTCGACCATGTCCAACACAAGCTCGCCTTTAGCTCGGCGAATCTGGGCAAGTGGACCTCGGAGCCGCGGCCTATCGCTGACACGCTCCGCCGACGCGTCGGCGACTGTAAAGGAAAGTCCGTCGTGCTGCGGGCGATCCTCCGCGAGCTCGGCGTCGCCAGCGAACTCGTGCTCGTCAACCTCGAAGGGGCCGACCTACGGGAAGTGATGCCCGGGCCTTCGAAGGTCGACCACGTGATCCTCGCGGTCCGCATCGATAACCGCGAAGTGTTCCTGGATCCGACGCGGCAAGGCGACCGCGGCGACCTGTGGTCGATGCCCCGCCTGACCTTCCGTACGGGTCTTTCACTCGCACCCGGCCGCGGGATCATCGACATTCCGCATCCATGCGACGACCTCGAACCAATGACCGCGACGACGCTCCACTATCATCTGGGCGCGCCCGGACAGCCGGCGCGGGTCGACTTCGCGCGCACAATCAGGGAGCTGACGGCCGCGGACGCCGAGAAGAGCTTCCGTGAGAACTTCGCCGGGGCGTCCCCGAACAACATCGGACAAAATCTCAGCGGCCGCGTCGGGATCCCTCATGTGACCGACGATCTACGTCACCGTGACGACCCGATACACGACGCCGTGATCTTGACGACCAATATGGTCCTTTCGGAGATCTGGCGCAGAGACGTCGACGGCGGGCCGATCGCCAAGCTCGGCCCGAGCTATATGGACCAGGATCTGGCCTGGGTCTTTCCCCGCAAACTCCTCATCAAGCGCGATTGGACCGGCTTTCACCGGGTCGATACCGTCATCGATCTACCCCACAACGCGACGGTGAAGAGCGAATCCTTCGAGTTCACGCTGCCGGGCTTTCGCGTCACCCACAAGGTCACTGTGCGGGAGCGACAGGTGATCACGCGCTCGGATGTTCACGCCTGTACCCGCCAAGTGACCGACCCTGACGCCATTTTCGCCGCCCTCCCTGGCTTGGCTCGGCGCATGAGGATCGAAGTCCGCGCAACACCTCCATGACGCTGCGGACGACGGCGAACGGCGGGGTCATGGGTCCGGCGTGAAGCGGACCAGGTAATGCGTGCTGATCACGCCGCCGGGCACCTCTTTGGAGGGCTCGACCTTGACGCTGTCGCTGATCGTCACATAGATCGCGTCCTCGCCGTCGCCCTCGAAATCGTCGACGAACACGCTGTTGGCCGGGAAGTCGAGCGGGATGATGGTCGGCGTGGCGCCCAGAGTCTCGGCGATGTGCGGATGAATGATGAGCTCGGGCTCCTGCCGGTGGGCATAGACGAGCGCGAGTTTGCCGCTGCCGTCGAGGTCGAAGAAGCCAAGGTGCTTGTGCTCCGGGAGGGCGACGAAAACACCGCCTCCAAAAAACGTGAGGTCGTGCCCGGTTTCGAAGCTGACGAGCGCGCTAAACCCCCCGCCCGGCTGCCCGAGCGCGAGGCTGATGGTGTCTCGATCTTTCGAGATGCGGTGTATAGCCGCGAGGTCCGTGATGCCGTCGCCGTCGAGGTCGGGGGCGTAGAGGGTCTCCGATTCGGGCGCCAGGATCACCGATGCCTGGGGGTTTAGGATCGTGAGTTGATGATCGGGGCCGCCCACGATCCGCCACGCCCGCCCTGCTCCGTCCATCAGGACAAAGTCGGCGTGGATGTCACCGTTATAATCGGCGGCGGCCACCACCGGCTGGCCGACGAGCTGCAACGGCCCAAGGTCGAGATCCGAGACATATTCGATCGTATCGGTATCGGGGACATAGGACCAGACAAAACCAGCGGCCGGAGAGACGACGGCGAAGAGGTCCGTGCGGCCATCACCGTCGATGTCGCTGGCTGCGAAGCTGGCGATCTCGACCGGCGTATCTATGGCAGCTTCAAACTCATAGTTGCCGACGTTGAGCCACGCGACGAGCCGCGTCTGGCTGGTCACAATATCCCCAAAGGGGTACGGAAAATCGGTCGCCCCGACGAGGTCGGTGCGTCCGTCACCATCGAAATCGAGCACCTCGGCGCGGAAGATCTCGTGATCTGGGAACTCAAACGACACCAGTGGCTGAGGTCCCTCGCCTTCAACGCCGCCCGTAAAGAACAGCGCCCAAGAAACTTGCCAAAACGTGTTGATGGCGAAGAAATCACGGGTCCCGTCCCCGTCGAAATCTGCGTACCGGATGAACTCATGGGCATACGGTAGCTTGACCGCGTCGCTGCGCAGGCACACCTCCTCGTCGTTTGCGAGGCCATCTCCGCAGCGTGGCGCGATCGGATCGGGCGGGCTGGGCAGATCCGGTGGGTCGGGGACGAGTGGGGCGATGTCGTCGCGCTCACACGCCGCGGCGAGCGCGAGTGCCAGCGGGACATATTTCGCGGCCACGCGCATCGCCCTCACCGTACACCTGCGCCGCCGACGGGGTCAACGCGCCGACGACGACGCGCCAGCAGAACCATCAGGAACAGGCCGGTACCGGAGCTGGCACCATGGTGGCAGCCACAACCATCTTCGGCGTTCTCGCCGCCGACCGAGTCCTCGCCGGCCGTTGATTCGCTTGCCGATGGGGCCGTCGGGTCTGCGCCGGTCGTCGGGATGTCGGCTTCGGTCGTCGGGGTGGTCGGAGTCGGCGAGGGTTCATCGGTGGTGCCGACCGTCCCGACCTCGTCGGTGCAGGCCGAGAGGTCGTACGTGCATTCGGCTGTGCAGGCGAGGATGCCGGCGACGAATCCGTGATCGAAGCAGGCTTGACTGCGCAGGTCATCGCCGTCGCAGGCCTCGGTGAGCTCGGCTTTGCCGTCGCCACAGGTCGCCGGACATATCGGCGGCAGGCCGCCGCAGTCCAGTGCGCCGTGATGACAAAACACGCCACGAAATTGCGAGGCCCGGGCTGGGCCATCGGTGCAAGCGAGGTAGACCTCCATGTCCGTGAACAGCTTGCGATAGTAGGTCGCGTTGGTCTGGCTCATGGCGAACAGCAGCGCCTCAATGCCCGAGCGGGCCCCCTCCGAAGCGCCCGCGAAGCCCTCGCAGGTGAACGGTTCGCCGGACAGACAGTCGCGCGCGTGCGTCCACTCCCACCAGGCCTGGAGAATGGCGCTCTGGCGATACCCTGGCGATGTCATGCACCGGCCGGTCGGAAGCCACACGCCATCGATCTCGACCATACCTGGCTCGTCGGGCCGCTGGTCGAGGAACGACTTGATGTCCCCCGGACCCTCCACGCACGCGGGGTCATGCACGGGACCGGCCACCGCGGTCATGGCGCTGATGGCCTCACAACGGCCGTACTCGACGGTGGTGTACAACTGGCCGACGCTAAACAGGTCGATCATCTCGGCGACCGTCTCGGCGAGCGCCCCGGCCTCGTCCGTGCTGTCAAGTACGCACGACGCGACACACTTGCCTTCGACTTTCATCTCATCGGTGCAGCCGCTCCCGCTCACGGCACGAATGAACCCCGGCATGGTGAACAGGTCGACCACATGCCCGAACTCGTGAAATACCAGATGGGGGCTCTTGAACCCGTCCACCGCAGTTCCGATGAAGCCCAGGGGCTCGGCGTGGATGTCGCTCTTGGCCCACACGTGCGGCGGTAGGTCGCCCTCCGGGTGCTCGTCGTAGACCGGCTCGTCAATGAATTCGTCAATGATGTACGGGAAGTACATCTTGGCGCATCCCGGCTGGGAGACGCCGCAGATGAGGGAGATATCGGTGTTGTGCGCGAGGATGACGCGCGGCTTGTATTTCTGCGCGGGGAAGCCCGACATGTTGTCGTTGCGGCCGTCCCAGTGGCCGGCGTGGAAGCCGTCGATCAGCGAGTAGCTCGCCTGCAGCCGGTAGAAGAAGTCTTGCAGGGCGGCGTCGTCGCGCATCGGCGAGTCGTCATTGCCGGTCGCGGGCGGGGTGGCGAGGAAGGTGCCCGTCGGGCTCGCGCCGATGCGCGGGTGGGAGGTCTTGTCGCCGTAGAAGTTCTGATGGTCGGCGTCGAGCACGACGATCTGGCGGTTGCCGAGGCGGATCTGACCGCATGCGGGCAGCGCGTTCGGGTCCTCCTCACAGGCGTTTGGGGTGTAGCTCGACCCGAGCAGCGGACCGCCGGTGACCGGCGCTGCGTCGATGTCGGCGACGATCTGCTGGTCCGGATCGTCGTTGATGAGGATATCGCTGGCGAAGGTGCGGGCCCGGATCTTCACCGCGACCTCGTCGTCCGGGCTGTAGTGGGCATCGGGCGAGAAGGCTAGCATCGCCGCATTATCGGCGCGCAGCAGCAGCGTCCCGCGACTGTGGCCGCCTTGAGCGACCGCGAGCTCCCACGCGAGCGCACGGACCTCGGCGACGGCGACGAGGCGCGGCGCGCCGAACGTCAAGGGCAGCGTCTCGAGCTCGTCCTCCGCGAGCGCCAGCAGCTCCTCGGCCGCCGCGACGGCAGCCGCGGGCGTAATCGCGGCGTCCCAGCCGGCGTAGGTGTCGCGGGCATCGACGATCGCTCCGCTGACGCTGACGGCTCCGTGACCTGGCGCGAGCGTCAGGCTGACGTGCTCGCCGGCCCCGACGAGCGGCACGCCCCGGTACGACTGCGCGAAGCGCTGAAGGACCAGTGTCCTGTGGCGCCGCGGCGGTGTGAGTCCCGGGACCAGGCCGGCGAGCGGCGTGGTGTTCGGCATCGCCGCGGACAGCCCGGCGCGCGTTGGTCTCTCCGCGATCCATCGCTTGAATTGCGCGAGCACGGCGCTGGTGTCTTCCGGCTCGTCGACCGCGAACATCGCCGCCCCGCGCCGGGTCCAGCCGATGCTGGCACCATTGCCGTGGATGAATCTCTCTGTGCAGCAGTTTGCCCCTGGCGTACAGGCTGCATCGCACCCGTCGGCTCCGCGCGGGGTGACCACGTCGAGCGCGGACGACTGAGCCCGTCCCGCTGGATCGCACCCGGCGGGGAGCAATGCGAGCAAGATGAGAGCCGCCAGGAATGCGAACGCTCGGTGCATGAGCGCGCGATCCCATCATGCGCGCACCGGACTGTCAACATCACGGGCTCTTCCGAGCACTCTGGGATGCTGGGCTCGTGATGGGGTTAACGGCGTGAAGGATATGCAACCCACTGGAAACCCGGAAGAGCCACACGACGACGCTCGTCCGCCAGTTGGATCACCACTGAGCGCACCGGCTCACAGCCGCAGCGCCGTCGACGACCAGCCCGCCGTCGACCGCCCGTCCGCCTCGCCCAGCGCCAGCTCGTCCGCCGCACGCCAGCGCGCCGTGATGACCGACCCGGGCCCGCACGCCGGCATGCTCAGCCCGCGCGCCAGCAACCGCCGGCCCTCGGCGCGCAGCTGCAGCTCCCAGCGGTCCCCGAGGCACGCGACACCCTCCACCGTCACCAGCGCCCGCCGCCACGCGCCTTCACCTGAATCAACTGTCTCATCGGACATGTCCCCGGGGACATCCCCGATGAACAGCCGCTCGGGCCGCAGCCACTGCCCCGGCTCGCCCGGCACTGGCGTCAGGTCGCCGAGCAGGCGCGCGCTCGCCAGGTCCGGCGGCCGGGCGTAGAGCGCCGCCGGGGCCCCCTGCGCCAGCACCAGCCCCGCCTCCATCAACACCAGGTGATCGGCGAGCGCCAGCGCCTCCTCGGGCTCGTGCGTGACGTGCAGGAAGCCGATCGCGCGCCCGCGCTGGGTCTCCTTGAGCAGCCGGCGCAGACCCCCACGCAGCGGACGGTCGAGCGCCGCCAGCGGCTCGTCGAGCAGCACCATCTTCGGCTGCCCAGCCAGCGCCCGCGCCAGCGCGACCCGCTGCCGCTCACCTCCGGACAACTGCGCCGGACGACGTCCGTGCAGCCGCGGCGCCAGCCCGACGTCCGCCAGCAGGGCCAGCACCCGCTCGCGCAGCGCCGCCCCGCCGACCCCCGCCAGCCGCGGCGCGAACGCGACATTGTCCCACGCGCTCAAATGCGGGAACAATGCATAGCCCTGAAACAGCGTGTGTACCGGCCGAAGCTCCGCCGGCAGGCGCGTGATCACCTTGCCGCCGAGGACCACCTCGCCGCGGTCGGGCCGCTCGAGGCCAGCCACTACGCGCAGCAGCGTCGTCTTGCCCGAACCCGAGGCCCCCATCACGCAGGTGTACGCCCCCAGCGGCAGCGCCAGCGTCACCCCCTGCAACGCGACCGACCCGCCCCGCGCGTACGCCTTATGAATGCCCTGCAGCTCGAGCGAGCCGCTCATGCGCTCACAGGCTCCACATCGCCTGGACCCGCTGCCTGGCCTTGCGCCGCGCCTCGGCGTAGCCCGGCAAGTCGCGGATCGACGCCAGCAATGGACACCGGTCGACCCACTCCATGTCGATCAGCACGCGGTCCGCCGCCCGTTGAAAGTATCGCAGCGCGTCCTCCTGGTAACCCCGCGACGCGTAGATCTCCACCGAGTTCTGGCACATCAGCGTGTAGAAGCGCGGGCTCGGGGCGTTCTTGACCAGCTCCGACGTGACCACGTCGAGCTCCTCCTTGCCGAAGTCCCCGGCCAGCGCCCGCGCGTAGCTGATCACGTAGCGCCCGAAGCCGTCGGCGTCGTCGCCTTGCAGGTCGTCGATGATGTCTCGCACCGCCTGTAGATCGCCGAACCACCCCGCCACACGCAGGCGAAACTGGATCATCGCGCTGCGCATCCGCGAGTTGCGGTCGACCATCGCCAGGAAGCGCTCGCTCTCCTCGCGTCGGCCGTGCAGCGCGTGCAGCCTGGCGATGTCGAACAGGCTCATCACCAGGCTCGGCTCGAGGTCATGGGCCAGCTTGGCGCGCTCGAGGCCCTCCTTGATGTTGCCGGCCTCGCACTGCAACTGCGCGAGGTACTGGTGCGCGTGCGCGTAGGTCGGCGCGATCTCCAGGGCCCGCGCCAGCGCCTTGACCGTCTCGCGCCACTCGCCGAGCTGCGCCCCGAGCATCGCCCGCGCCAGGTGGGTCTCCGCGAGGTCGGGCGCATCCACCAGCGCCCGCGCCACGCTGTCACGCGCCTCCTGCTCCCAGTCCCGCGCCGCCCCGTCGTTGACGAACGAGTTGGGGATGAACCACGCGCGCAGGCAGGCGACCGCGTGGCAGGCGATCGCCTGGTCGAACGACGGCGCCAGCGCGATCGCCTGCTCGAGCAGCTCGATCGCCCCGTCCGTCCCCGTCATGCGGTAGGCCAACAACTGCCGGCGCCCGCGAAGATACAGGGCGATCGCCTCGGCCGGCGCGTCGATCGAGCAGGCCGCCGTGCTCAGCTCGACCCGCAGCGCCTCCGCGATCCGCTTGCTGATCCGGTCTTGCAGCTCGAACACGTCCTCCAGGCCGCTCTCGAAGCGGTCGCTCCACAACTGCGTACCCGTCGCCACCTCGACCAGACGCACCGCCACCCGCACCTGCGTCGGGCTCGCCTGCAAGGTCGCGTCGACCACCGCGTCCACCCCGAGGTCCTTCGCCACCTCTCGCGGGTCGCGGTCGTTGCGGTACTTCGCCGTCGCTCCGCTCCCGAGCACCCGCATCCCACGCGTCCGCGACAACACGTCGATCAGCTCGTCCGTCAAGGCGTCGCCCAGGTAACTCTGGTCCGGCGGACCGATGTAGCGAAACGGCAGCACCGCCAGCGCCCGCTCCGCCGTCGGCACCGGCGCCAGCGGCCGCAACGGCCGTTGTTGCGTCGTCCCTGGACCCCCGCGTGTGCCCCCCTGCGTCGTCCCGCTCTGCGTCATCCCGCTCTGCGTCATCGTGCCCGACACCACGCTCGTGACGACCTGCTGCTGCGTCGGCGTCAGGTTGCTATACGAGACCGCCGCCCCGGAGTCGGAGTCAGAGCCCGCCGCCCCGTACATCGTCGTGGGCTCGCTAACGGCCAGCAGCCACCCCCGCAGGCGCTCGGCGACCGCGGTCGCCGTCGGCGGCCGATGGACCGCCTCCGCGGCCAGGCACTGCAACACCAGCTCGGCCAGCGGCGCCGGCAAGCCCGGGCAGTTCACCCGTGGATCGGGCGCCGGCTGGGTCAGGCGCGCCAGCGCGGTCGCGATCGGCGTCTCGCCCGCGAACGGCAGCGCACCGGTCAACATCTCGAACACGATCAGACCGAGCGCGTAGACATCCGCCCGCACGTCGACCGCCACCCCCGTCAACTGCTCCGGCGCCATGTACAGCGGCGTGCCGACCACGCCCATCGTGCGCGCGCCGGCACCCTCGTCGCTCAGCGCCCGCGCGATCCCGAAGTCCGTCAACACGACCCGCCCGGTGCGCTCGATGAGCACGTTCGCCGGCTTGAGGTCGCGATGCACCACGCCCGCCGCGTGGGCCGCCGCCAGGCCCTCGGCCACCGCCAGCGCGACCCGGGCCGCCCGGGCCGGCTCGAGCGCCACGCGCCGGCGCTTGCCCTCACCCTCGCCCTCGCCTGCCGGGACGGCCGCGCGCAGCAGGTCTTGCAGCGTCGTGCCCTCGACGAACTCCATCGTGATGTAATGCGCCCCGGCCTGCTCGCCCATGTCGTGGGTCCGCGCGACGTTGGGGTGGGTGATCCTCCGCGCCAGCCGGACCTCGCGGCGAAACCACTCCATCTGGTCCGAACCACCGATCACCGACCGGTCGAGCACCTTGAGCGCCACGACATCGCCGACCATCACGTCCAGCGCCCGATACACCGTGCCCATGCCGCCACGCCCGACCTCCCGCTCGATCTGGTAGCGACCGGCGTACAGCCCCGACACCGCCTCGGTCTCACGGCTCGCAGGGACCTCGGTATTACCGATCAGGGTCGCATCGAGGGGGTCGAACTCTTTGACCACGCGGCGCCCAGCCTAACAGAGTGCGCCTGCGCCCGGCACTCCATCCGCGACCGGTCGCCACGTGCGCCGTGGGCTCCATCAACGGGCCGCCCGACGCCACGCCCAGACCGCCAGCCACACCACCCCCACGGGCGCCAGCGACAGCCCCAGCGCCCAGCGAGGCACCACCTCGACCTCGCCGCCACGCGCAACGATCGCCATCCCCACCGCGAGCGTGCTGCCGCCGGGTCCCGTCGTGAACGCCGGCACGCTGCCGTCGGCCAGCGCGTGAGCGAAGCCCACGAGCCCGAGGGCGACCCCCGCCGGCGCGAGCAAAGGCCACCAGATCCGCAGCAGCCGCGCCCACGTCCCCGCCCCGAGATCGCGCGCACCGTCGACCACTTCGCGCTGCACCGCGGCCACCGCCAGCACCGCCCCCGCGTACGCCAGCGCCACCCGCATCGGCAGCAGCCCGAGCAGCGTCAGCGCCGGGCCCGGCCCGAGCCCGAGCAGCCGCCCCGCCGGCAGCATCAGCGCCCCGTACACCACCGACGGCAGCGCCAGCGGCAGCAACACCAGCGCCGCGACCGGGTCGCGTCCGGCCCGCAGCGGTCGCAGCAGCGCCAGCGCGAAGCCCAGGCCCGCCGCGACCGCCCCGCAGGCGAGCGTCAGGAGCAAGCTGCGCGGCAGCAGCCCGCGCAGCAGCGGCCCGCCGGTGCCCGCGTGGCCGTCGCCCTCGGCCACCACGCTGCCGAGCAAGCCCGCCAGCGGCGCCGCCGAGATCGCCACGCCGCACCAGCCCATCACCGCCAGCCTCGGCCCGGGCCGGCGGTCCCCGCTGCCGCTCTCGCCGGCCAGCCCCGCCAGCGCGCGGGCCATCGCCAGCGCGCACGGCAACGCCACCACCAGCAGCACCGCAACGATCGCCGCCGCCCGCCGCGGGTTCGCCTCGCTGAGCACCGCGTCGCGCAGCAGCAGCGCCAGCGTGTAGACCTTGCCGCCGCCGGCCAGCTCGAGCGTCGTCACGTCGCCGAGCGAGGCCAACGCCGACCAGCCCGCCGCGAGCGCGAACGCCGGTGCCAGCAGCGGCGCCTCGATCGCCCGAAACCGCCGCCACGGCCCCGCCCCGAGGTCCGCAGCCGCCTCGAGCAACGCCGCCGGCCGCCCGCGGATCCGCAGTTGTAAGACCAGCGCCGCCAGCGGGATCGCACCTGTACTTTGGGCCAGGATGACAGCCACCGGACCCGGCGCCAAGCCGAGCCCGAGCACACCGAGCGCCCGCGCCAGCGGCGACACCAGCAGCAACATCAACAGCACCGGCGACGGTGTCGCCCGCGCCACCGGGTACGCGCACACCACCGCCACGCCCGCCACCGCCACCGCCACGCCCAGCGCGCGCAGCCCGGCCAGCACGAACACCCACGCCGGCGCGGCCGGCCCCGTGACCTCCACCGCCTCCTGCCCGAGTTGCCACAACGGGAGACCCAGGCTCAGCAGCACCCAACCCGCGAGCGCCGCCCCGACCACGCGGGCCCGCCATCGCCCGTCGGCGAACCCGGACGCCGACCTCCCTTCCGCGGACATGCGTGCGCAGCCTACTTCGCCCGCGCCCGCCACCGCAAACCTCCGTGCGACCCTCGCTTGCGCCGGGTCGACTGGGTTATACCAGCGCCATGAGCGGGCCGAGCCCGGGCCAGCGCGCCCCAGAGATCGACGCGATGACCAGCAATGGGCAGCGCTTCGTGCTGTCGCAGCAGCAGGGGCTGTGCACGATCGTCTACTTCTTCCCCAAGGCCTTCACGCCCGGTTGCACCGCGGAGACCAAGCTGTTTCGCGACAACTACGTCGAGCTGCTGCTCGCCGGAGCCAGCCTCGTCGGCGTCAGCACCGACGACGAGAAGACCCAGTGTGACTTCGCGAGCTCCATGCAGGCCCCGTTCCCGATCGTGCCGGACCCCGACCAAAAGATCTGCCGCGCCTACGACGTCCTGTGGCCCGTGATGAACGTCGCCCGCAGGATCACCGTCGTCATCCGCCCGGACATGGTCGTCGACGCCGTATTTCACCACGAGGTCCAGATCTCGCGCCACCGCGACGACGTCCTGCGCCACGTCAACAACCTGTTCAAGCAGTCCCGCGGCACCAGCGACGCCCCGCTCGGCCGCCGACTACCCCCATGACTCACCCCCATGACTCCTCCCGCTGACTCGCCCCGCTGACTCGCCCCGCTGACTCGCCCCGCTGACCTTCGATCTCACCGGTGCGCCAGGGCCGACGCCCGACCTCCAATCTGGCCTTCGGGACAGCTTGCGCGACCTCGACCTGGGCTATCCTCCGGCATGCCCGAAGACCCCGGCCTCCTCGAGTTCGCCCTGGCCGCCGCGCGTGCTGCGGGCGACGTCCTGCTCGAACACTTCGAGGGCGAGCTGACCGTCGCCACCAAGTCCACGGACATCGACCTCGTGACCTCGGCCGACCGCGCCGCCGAGGCCGCGCTCACCGAGCGCATCACCCGGGCCCACCCGAGCCACTGGATCCTCGCCGAGGAGTCGGGCCGACTCGCCGGTAACCACAACCCCAGCGACACCAGCGACCCAGGCGGCGACGCCAGCGATCCCCGACCCCCGCCCGGCGTCCTCCAGTGGGTCATCGACCCGCTCGACGGCACCACCAACTTCACCCACCGCTTCCCCCACTTCAGCGTCTCCCTCGCGCTCGTCGACCACGAAGGACCGCTGCTCGGCGTCGTCCACGACCCGACCCGCCAGGAGACCTTCTACGCGGCGCGCGGACGCGGCGCCTTCCTCGACAGCCCCCGCACCCGCGCCCGCTTCGGCCGACCCCAGCCGCTGCGCGTCACCGCCACCCGCGCCCTACGCCTCGCCCTGGTCGCCACCGGCTTCGCCTATACCCGCGCCACCACACCGACCAATAACCTGCTCGAGTTCAATCGCGTGGTCCCCCAGGTCCGCTGCATCCGCCGGGCCGGCAGCGCCGCACTCGACCTCGCCTACGTCGCCGCCGGCCGCCTCGACGCCTACTGGGAGTATCACCTCCAACCGTGGGACGTCGCCGCCGGCGCGCTGCTGGTCCGCGAGGCCGGCGGCGCGCTCACCCGCATCGACGGCGGCCCCTGGGACCTGCGCAACGGCGACCTCGTCGCCGCCGGCCCCGCCCTCGCGCAGGTGTTGCAGGGCGAGCTCGCCGGTGCGCGCCTGGCCTCAGGGACATGTCCCCAAGTTCATGCGGCGCGTTGAGCAGGCGCGCCGCGCCGACCGCCTGCGAGCCGCGCCGACACGGCCCTCCAGCGCGTGCTGCAACTTCGCCAAGGGCACGCGCCTCGACGCCCGTCGTAGCTACGACCCGACCCTGGAGCGCGTCATCGCCACGTCGCAGGCGCGCCGGGCCGAGCGCATGCGCCCACTGCTGCCCGGCCTCGACCTGCCGCCGCTCGCCGGGCCCATCGAAGACCCCCTGACATGCTCCCCAGACCGGAGGCGAAGCCAGACACGTCCCATGTTAGGAAAGTCTCATTTTCGCACGACCGGGTTGACCGCTAAACCCAACGTCGAGAGAGCGCAGCGCGTGTCTTCCTCCAAACGTCGGAAAGCAGTGAGTTGGCGCAGTGAAGACCAATCCTCAACGAGCGTTGCGAGACGGTGCACTGCCGTTGGCGGGTGAAATCGCTGGGCCCGCCGGCCGCTCGCGCCATGCGCACGCCTCAACGCTTTGTAGAGCGTATCTTTGGGGTCACCGTCTTCTTCAAGTTTTGCGACTGGCGGCAAGTTGAGGTCCTCGACACCTGAGACCCTTCCCGATGCCGCTCGAATAGCTTCTACATCGATAAGCAACCACGCCTCCGTCATCCGAACCGGAACGACGGCCACGTAGAGTTGATCTTTGACAGCCTGCTGGATCTCCTCATAACGTTTCTGCGGGGGCTGCTTCTCCGCGTCACGATGCACGAACAGGAGATCACAGGGGCAGATGATTCGCGCTAGTTTCACCCGTTCGCCAAGGGAAGATGTTGGCTGTCCAAAGCCTGTCGTATCAATCCACTCAACGCGTGCTTCCACTGGCGACGTGCAGGCAAGCATCCAGCGTAGTATCGGGAGCAGCGCCTTATCGCTGGTCCCATCGGCGAGCAAGCCCGCGATCATATCCCCTCCGGCCGGCCACCGCCGAAGAGACCGAGTTGCAGGATGTCGTCCCGATCGATTACGCGTCGCTCGCCCCGACTGGATGGCGTGGAAGGTCGCATTGCGGCCGGAGCGAGATATCCAAGGAGCGGGACAAGCGAACGCTGGTTGCCGTCCTTCACACGCCAAGTTCCGGGAACGCCCTGGAGGAGTAGCGGTCGCTCTTTTTTCCCACCGCGCACCTGTTCGGTCGCATCCGCCAGGAGCAAAGTATCCTCGGGAACACATGTCACAACGCTCGGTGAATGCGTGTTGACGATCACCTGTCGCATGGGATTCCGAGGGCCCGCTTCGATCTCTACATCGACGGCGAGGTCTCGGAGCAGTTGAATCATCGGTGGGATGCGATCCGGGTGAATCCCGTTCTCGGGCTCCTCCAAGCAGAGCAGAGATGGCCCATGCGCACTGGCTTCCAGAATCGCCAGCGCCAGGAACCGCAGTGTACCATCGGACAACGAACTGGCCAGGTGGTCTGAGCGCTGGAGATCGGTCATGAGAATTGAGTAGATCTCACGCTTTTCGTCGACATCAACCCGCAATGTCCGTACGTTCTCGAACAACTCAGCCAGTCGGTTGGCGACGCTCTGGTAGACATCCTCCGGTGTACGATCACCCGACTTCTTCGCTTCTTGAGCGAGTCCGAACAGTGTTGAAGCCAAGTGCGCGCCGTTCGAGGCGATGTGACGCGGCGCATTAAACGGGTCCGGGGAGCGCAGCGCCGATGGTTCGAGCTGGAACTGGGTCCATCCCATCATCTCGCGCCGGGCCAAGACCAAGGTGCGGTGTTCGGCCGCAGTATTTGCGGTGGAGAGTACGGTTCTTGGCATGTTTGAAGCAAGCAGCCGGCGTGGACCACCGCCTCCAAAGCCGCCCTTGCTGTCCGCGCGGGTTAGCACGATGGTTCGACCATCTTCGTTCTTTGTCTCAATATACGGAACGGTTCTACGCCCCTCGATAACTGAGTCGCGCCATGCGGGCGAATGCTTGAATTGCAGTTCGCTTGCCGCTCCCGTCTTATTAATGTGCTCCATACGCTCGTGGATGACCTCTAGCGGCCCGAGCGCGTTGGAATCGGCCCGGTGGAGCAGTCGAAGTTCGTAGCGTAGAAATGTCATCGAGGCCTCAGCCTCCGAACCTAGATCATCTTCACCGACTTTCGGGATAATCATCTCCGCGATAAATGACATCTCGCTGTCACGCTGTCCACCCGCGTTGCGAAAGAGGGAGCGAACGTCACCAACGCGTCCTTCTGAACCGCGAACGGCCGCCGCTGCCTCAATAAGCGGCTTGTCTGCGAGAGCTCCGAGGAACGCTATAGCATCGAACAGATTCGACTTCCCGACCCCGTTCGGACCCGCGATGCAGGTGAAGGGACCGAGGCGAACGTCTACACCGTCCAGATTTTTGAAGCCGTTTACCTTGAAGCGGGTCAGCATAGCTTTGCCTTCGAGAACGTCGGCGTGATCATACTCGGTTCCCGGCCAACCGCGTAGTCTGGTGACTTGCGTAAGGTGATTTTACTGGCCGCATTCCAAGCGGCTGGCCATAGGTCAACAAGCGGCGGACAATGGGGTTTTCGAGGCATCCAATCGCCGGCTACTGATCTGATCTGCTTCGAGTCATCCACGGCGTCTGTCGCGCATATTTTGGCGTGGGCTGGAAGGCAATTTTCCCCTCCGGCCCGGCGACTTGGGTGCCGCGCGATGGAGCGCGCCCACCACTCGATCGCGCCCTGGACCTCCGCGAAGATTCCTGTGATCCGCCGGCCACATTTGCGACGCTAGTGGTCCCGAGTCGCGACCATGTCCAAGTCCGAGGGAGCCTCCACCTTGCTGCCCGAGCCCTTCGAGGTCCGCAAGGACGTCGTCGACAAGGCGGCCCCTGCGGCCCGCGCCGCGGCGGCCCGCATCTCGCAGGTCTACCGGCGACGCGCGACCGCCGTCGAGCAAGACCCCAGCGACGAGACTCCCGCCGTCTGAGGCCTCGGCCTCAGTCGGACCCGCCGATCTCGATGCTGTAGCGGATCGTCATCGGCGGCCCGTCGAAGGCCGGGAACGCGTGGTCCGCGATCGCCTTGCGCGCGCACGGCACCACCCCGAACACCGACAACCCGCTCGGGGCCGTCACCGTGACCGACTCGATCTTGCCGCTGCCCATCAGCCTAAACTGGAAGTCCATGCGCCCGTCCGGCAAGTTCGAGCCCTGATAACAAGCCGCGGTCGCCAGGCACTCGTTGATCGCGTACTCCACGTCCCGCATGTTGGCGTTGAGCAGCGACTCGTCGAGCGACGCGTCCCCGCCGTTGCCGTTCATGTCGACCGCACGCGCCGCGTTGGGGTCAAACAGCGCGATCGCCTTGTCGTCGACCGGCTTGAACTTCTTGGGCAGCTCGTTGCGGTCCTGGAAGCACTCGCCCCAGCTCGTGATCGGCGGCTTCATCGGCACCACCGGCGTCTCGTTGACCTCCGCCTCCGCCGCGCAGATGTCCTGCGAGTAGTCCACCACGCACATGCTCCCGTCGCAGCGCGTGCCCTTGCCACACTGGCCGCCGCACTCGCCCCCCGGACTGCTCGAGTCCCCGCTCCGCTTGCACGCCGTCGGACTCAGAGCCACGACCAAAAGTCCCGCCGCAAACCAGGTGAAGCGCATCGCGGCTCCAGGTTATCAGCACCGCAGCGCTCACGGGTAGACGCGTGCTGCGGCACATTTTCGCGCAATCTGCGGGATGGCCGATCGGACAGGCGTCCCACCCACATCGTCACCCCTGGAATATCCCCGGCCCATCCGACCAGCGGCGGCCACGCGCAGCGAACGCGTGCGGACCCGGCCATCCGCCGGAGATCAGCGACTGCCGATCACACGCGTACGCAGGCTGGTTGGCAGCGCCGCGATCGCTGCGCCGAGCTGGTGGATCTTCGGGTCGTCGGGGCGCAGCGGCACGTCGACGTGCAACAGACCGATCGCCTCGCTCGTCGCCAGGCTCTGACCGGTGATGTTGACCCCCGAGTCCGCCAGCAACTGGTTCACCGCCGACAGCACGCCCGGCACGTTGCGGTGGATGTTGAGGATCCGCGCGCCGCTGCGAAGGATCGCCGCGTCGATGGTGGGCAGCGTCACGCAGCCCGTCGTCGAGCCCGTCGTCAGATAGGCCGCCAGCGAGGTCGCCACCTCGCGGCCGATGTTCGCCTGCGCCTCCTGTGTCGACCCGCCGATGTGCGGCGTCAAGATCACCGAGTCGAGGCCGCGCAGCGGGCTGTCGAACACGTCGCCCACCTTCGACGGCTCGCTCGGGAACACGTCGACCGCCGCCCCCGCCAACTGCCCGCGCTCGAGCCCGTCGCGCAGCGCCGCGAGGTCGACGACCATCCCACGCGACGCGTTGATCAGGTACGAGCCCGCTCGCATCACCGAGATCTCCGCCGCGCCGAACATGCTCCGCGTCAGCTCCGTGTCGGGCACGTGCAGCGTCACGAAGTCCGCCAAGCCGAGCAGCTCATGGAGGCTGTTGCACGGCTGCGCGTTGCCCAGCGGCAGCTTGGAGAGGATGTCGTGGTAGCGCACGTGCATCCCCAGCGCCTCCGCGAGCACGCTGAGCTGCGAGCCGATATGCCCGTAGCCGACGATGCCGAGCGTCTTGCCGCGGACCTCGTGGCTACCGTCGGCGCTCTTGTGCCACAGGCCGCGATGGCACGCCGCGCTGCGGGCGAACACCTGCCGCGATAGCATGATGATCTCCCCCAGCACCAGCTCCGCCACCGAGCGCGTGTTGCTAAAGGGTGCGTTGAACACCCCGACCCCGCGCTGACGCGCCTCGCCCAGCGCGACCTGGTCCGTGCCGATGCAGAACGCCCCGACCGCCAGCAACTGCGGCACGGCCGCGAGCACGCCCGCGGTCACCTGGGTCTTGCTGCGGATCCCCAGCATCACCGGGCCGTCTTGCGGCAGGGCCTGCAGCGCCGCCACCAACTGCGCCTCGTTCAACGCCCCCGCGGCCGTGTGTACCACCACCCCGTGGCGCGCGAACTCCTCGTGGGCGGTCGCGTGAATGCTCTCGAGCAGCAAGATGTTCGGGCTGGACACGGCGCGCACCATGCCCAAAGCTCCCCGCCCTCGCAACCCTCCAGCGCCGCCACCGGACCCGCGTGTGGCCCCGCGTGTGGCCTCGCACCTTGTCGCCCGCGCGCGGCTTTGCTAGGCCTGCCGCCTTGCTCCGCGAAGTCAACCTGCAACGCCTCGAGCGGACCGTCGCGCCGCATCTGCGTCGCGGCTGGACGCGTGCCGTCTTCGCCGCTCCGCAGGGTGACGGCTCCGGGCCACCCGCGACCTCGTCCGCTTCCTCCGAGCAGGTCGTGCCCGGTCCTGGCGCTGGCGTCCCGCCCACGCCCGAGCAACTCGCCGCGCTGTTCCTCGCGGCCCGCAGCGCCGCCAACGCGGGCCTCGTCAAGCACACCTACGTGATCGACGAGACCCGGCGCGTGCAGATCGACGCCCGTCACGGCCGTCCCAGCGTGCGCACCCTCGACGAGGCCGCCGCCCGCAAGGTCATGGGCGGCAAGGACCGGGTCCTGCGCCCCGACACCAGCGCCGACCTGCTGCGTGCGATCGGGATCATGAACGCCGATGGCAGCATCTCCGCGACCCACGCCCGCAAGTACAAGCAGGTCAACCACCTCGCCGAGCTGTGTCGCCCGACCTGGGAGCGCCTGGTCGCCGCCCGCCCGCGCAGCGCCGAGACCCCCCTGCGCGCCCTCGACCTCGCCTGCGGCAACGCCTATCTCAGCTTCGTGCTCGCCGAGGTCCTGCGCCGCGAGTCGATCCCCCTGCGCCTGCACGGCGTCGATGTCCGCGAGGACGTGGTCACCCGCAGCCGCGAGCGCGCCACCACCCTCGGCATGGACCACCTCAGCTTCACCCGCGCCAGCATCGCCGAGGCCGAGGCCAGCGCCGGCGAGGCCCTCGGTGGTCCGCCCGACCTGGTGCTCGCCCTCCACGCCTGCGACACCGCCACCGACGAGGCCCTCGCCCTGGCGATCCGCCTCGGCGCCCCGGCCGTGCTGTGCGTGCCCTGTTGCCAGCACGAGCTCGCCACCCAGCTCGAGAAGCGCGACCCGGCCACCGCCCCCGTACCGGCGATGCTCGAGCACGGCCTCCTGCGCCACGCCTACGCCGATCTCCTGACCGACGGTCTACGCGTCGAGATCCTCGCCGCCTGCGGCTACGAGGTCACCGTCGTCGAATTCGTCAGCAGCGAGCACACCGCCAAGAACATCCTGCTCCGGGCCCACCGCAGACACCCCTACGCCCCCGTCGACCGCAAGTACTGGCGCCTGGGCCCGGTCACCGAGCGCTGCGACCGGCTCGGCGTCTCCCCCGACCTCCTGCGCCGACTCTCTGCCTGAGTCTGGCTGCCTGAGTCTGGCTGCCTGAGTCTGGCTGCCTGAGTCTGGCTGCCCGAGTCTGGCTGCCTGAGTCTGGCTGCCCGAGTCTGGCTGCCCGAGTCTGGCTGCCTGAGTCTGGCTGCCTGAGTCTGGCTGCCTGAATTTGGGTCCTGAATTTGGGCCCATCTGCGCCCGGAAGCGTCGACGACATATCTGGGTCTCAAATCTGCGATCTCACACTTTTTATCGACTCATGGTCAAATATATTAATCTGCCAAAATTATCGACCAAGCGTCAGGATAAATGCCCAGAAATGCCTGAACCGACCTGAATGCGCGACCAAGTCCTCGACACCTCAGAATCGGTCGCGCAGCGGTCCGAGCGCCCCGCGGCGCACGCCGCCGTTGCTGTCGAGCAGCAGCTCACCCTCCGCCCCTCGTTCGGGTCGGACGCGGCCGGCGAGTACTGCCCACGGCGGCGTACGTCCGTTCGGGGCCGCGATCAGTTCTGCGCGTCGGCGCAGATCTTGACGCCCTTGGAGTCGGCCGTCGTCTGGCAGCGGAACTGACCGGGCACCGACCAGATCGCGTCGTAGGCGTTCCAGCGGCAGTCGGAGTCGCTCTCGCAGACCTTCTGGCAGGTCTTGGTCTTGACCGTGATCCCCACCGCCATCGTCGTGCGGTCGATCAGCGTGGTGCCGGCCGGGCAGCCCACCAACATGTCGTAGTCGCCGATGTTCGGCGGGCACAAAAAACCACCCGAGCAGGTCTGCGCCGTCGTGGCGCACTCGCCCTCGGCGAAGTGACGCGGCGCCGGAGCGAACTTGGTGCTCACGTAGCACACCGCCTTGGCGCCCGTCGGCACCTCGACGTCGTCGCAGCCGGTGAAGGTCCCGGAGGCGACGTCGGTGTCACAGTTCTTGTCGCACATGCGCTTGCACGGCGCGTGGTACCCCTTGTCGTTGATCGTGCACGAGGTCGTACAGCCGTCGTAGCTGTCCTGGTTGCCGTCGTCGCAGGCCTCGCCCGCCTCGACGTTGCCGTCGCCGCACAGCGCCAGCACCAGGCTGCAATCGTCGATGCACTGGGCCGCCTCGTACACGAGCGGCTGCTTCTTCGACATCGACAGCTCGGTCGTCAGGTTGCTGTCGTCGCACGCCTCACCCTCGTCCGTCACTCCGTTGCCGCACGTGCCCATGACGCCCGTCGTCGCGTCCGTCGTCGCGTCCGTCGTCGCGTCCGTCGTCGCGTCCGTCGTCGTCGTCGCGTCCGTCGTCGAGGTCGCGTTCGTCGGGTCCGTCGTCGTCGTCGCGTCCGTCGTCGGGTCCGTCGTCGCGTCCGTCGTCGGCGACGTCGTCGGGTCAGTCGTCGGGTTCGTCGTCGGCGTGTCCGTCGTGTCGGTCGTGCCGCTGGCCGAGGTTGTGGCGTTGACGGTCGTGTCCGCCGTCGTTGCGAGGCTGGTGTCCGATTCGCCGACCGGGCAGGCGGTCAGGACCAGGGCAGAAACTAAAACATGGGCAGAAAAGCGCTTCATACGGACCACTTTATAAGCGCCTGCAGGGCCGAAGTGTGATCCGCAGCACAGCGCCAGTCGCGCGGTTTACACTGGACACCCGCGCCGGGCCCCGGTAGCTTGGGCCCATGTCAGTCAGCGCCGGCGGTGACGAGGGCGACGCGATCGCGGAGATCAACGTCACCCCGATGGTCGATGTCCTGCTCTGCCTGCTCATCATCTTCATGGTCGCCACGCCGCCGCCAGCCAATACGCAGATGCCGCTCGACATCCCGACGGCCTCCAAGCAGCAGGGCCCCGCCGACCCGAGCGCCACCCTGCTGCTCAGCATCGACGCCACCGGCAACGCCAAGCTCGGCACCCAGCCGCTCAGCGCCGACTACAACGCCCTCGTCGGCGAACTCAAGGCCAACCCCAAGCTGCAGAACGACGGCAAGGTCGCCATCGACGCCGCCGTCGGCGTCAAGTACGGCCTCGTCGTGCGCATGATGGCCGCCGCCCACGAAGCCGGCATCAACGCCGTCGGCATCGCCTCCGATCGCCTCTGACGCGCTGCTCGCAGGCTCTGGCTGCGTAATTCTGGACAGCGCTCGCGCAACCGAAGAGACTCGCGGCGCCGGCCACCCGGCGCACGAGGGCCGTCCCATGAGCTTCATGTCCGAATTCAAAGCGTTCGCCGTCCGCGGCAACGTCGTCGACCTCGCCGTCGGCGTCATCATCGGCGCCGCCTTCGGCAAGATCGTCTCCTCCTTCGTCGCCGACGTCGTCATGCCCCCGATCGGCCTGGCGATCGGCGGCGTCGACTTCGCGAAGCTCGCCGTCATCCTGCAAGACAACGCCGACCCGACCAAGATCGTCGCGCTGCGCTACGGCGCGTTCCTCCAGACCTTGTTCGACTTCGCCATCGTCGCCCTGGTGATCTTCGTCATCGTCAAGATGATCAACCGCATGCGCGCCGAACAGCCGACCAACGCCGAGCCGCCCGCGCCGACCGGCACCGAGCTGCTGCTCTCCGAGATCCGCGACCTGCTCCGCGACCGCCGCTAAAGCTCACCCGTACCCGAGCAGGCGGCCGACCTGGAACACCAGCACCGCCGCCACGTAGGCCAGCGCCGTCATGCTCGTGAACATCAGCAGCGGCCAGCGCCACGACCTCGTCTCGCGGCGCACCACCGCCAGCGTCGACATGCACTGGCACGCGTAGACGAAGAACACCATCAGCGCCAGCGCGCTCAAGGAGCTGTAGCGCCGCTGTCCATCCGGCTGCTTCGCGTCGCGCAGCGCGTCGCGCAGCGGCACGTTGTCCTCGTCGTCGGCCTCGATGCCGTACACCAGGCCCAGCGTGCTGACGAACACCTCGCGCGCCGCGAAGCTGCCGAGGATCGCGATGCCCATGCGAAAGTCCTGACCCATCGGCTCCAGCGCCGGCTCCATCGCCTTGCCGACCCGCCCGCCGATCGAGTACCCGATCGCCGACTCCCGCACCGCGATCGCGTCGTGAGGCGCCTGCGCCTCGGGCGGCCTCGGAAAGCTCAGCAGCGCCCATAGCACCACAGTCATCGCCAGGATCACCGTGCCCGCGTCGCGCACGAAGTCCGCGGTGCGGTCGTACACATGCAGCAGCGTGTCACGCAGCCGCGGCAGCCGGTACGGCGGCAGCTCGAGCACCAGCGGCGGCGTCGGACTCCTCAGCAGCGTCCGCTTATAAATGGCCCCGACCGCCAGCGCCGACACCGTCGACAGCGCGTACATCAACAGCAGCACCAGGCTCGCCTGCGAGAACGGTCCCACCCGCGCCTCGCCGTCGAACAGCGCCGAGATCAGCAGCACGTACACCGGCAGGCGCGCGCTGCAGCTCATGAACGGGATCATCATGATCGTGACCAGACGGTCGCGAAAGCTCGAGATCGTGCGCGTCCCGAGGATCGCCGGGATCGCGCAAGCGTAGCCGCTGAGCAGCGGCACGAAGGCCTTACCGTGCAGCCCGACCCGCGCCATCAGGCGGTCGATGAGGAACGCCGCCCGCGCCATGTAGCCGGTGTCCTCGAGCAGACCAATGAACAAGAACAGCAGGGCGATCTGCGGCACGAACACCAGCACGTTGCCGACGCCCGCGATCACCCCCTCGGTCACCAGGTCCGTGAACAGCCCCGGCCCGAGCAGCGCCTTCGTGTGCGCCGACAGCCACGTGATCCCCGCCTCGATCACGCCCATCAGCGGCTCGGCCCACGAGAAGATCGACTGGAACAGCGACGCCATCACCAGCACGAAGATCAGCAGGCCCCACACGCGGTGCGTCAGCACCCGGTCGATCCGCGCCGAGCGGTCCATCGCCGGCGCTCGCTCGCCGCCACGGTGACCGATCTCCGCCAGCACCCGGTCGACCTCGGCGTAACGCGCGATCACCAGCTCGCCCGCCGCCGTCACCACCGCGGCCGCATCGAGCCCCGAAAGCGCCGCCCGCTCGGCCTGCGTCGCGCCGGTCAGCTCGAGCGTGCCGCCCGCCTGCGCCGCCAACAACCATCGCGCGCGCGCTGGCCCGACCTCCGCCAGCTCCCCCATTTTTCCCATGGCCGGCAGCGTCGCGGTCATCAGCCGACCCCGCACTTCGGACATGTCCCAAGGTTCATGTCCGAAGCGCCCGACGCTGGCGACCAGCTCCGCCACGCCCGCGCCAGTGCGTGCGACCGTCGGGACCACCGGCACCCCGAGCGCGCGCGACAGGGCCTCCGCGTCGACCGGCACCCCGGCCTCGGCCGCGACGTCCATCATGTTGAGCGCGAGCACCAGCGGCAGCCCGAGCTCGCACAGTTGCATCGCCAGGTAGAGGTTGCGCGCCAGGTTGGCGGCGTCGACCACCAGCACCACCAGGTCCGGCGGCTCGCCGACTTCGCCGTGCAGACAACGAAACGCGACCGCCTCGTCCTCCGACACCGGCGTCAAGCTGTAGGTCCCCGGCAGGTCGACGATCACCAGCGGACGCGTCGGCTGCCAGCGCCCCGCCACCGCGCCCTCGCGCGTCTCGACCGTCACCCCCGCGTAGTTGCCGACCTTGTGCCGCGAACCCGTCAGCTCGTTAAACAGGCTGGTCTTGCCGACGTTCGGGTTGCCCGCCAGCGCCGCCCGCAGCGGCCGCGTCACGCTCACGCCGGCACCGTCCGGATGCAGCCGGCCTCGGCCGCGCGCAGCGACACGTGACAGCCGCGGACCTGAAACTCGAGCGGGTCGCCGAACGGCGCGCGCTTGACCAGCGTGACCACCGTGCCGGGCACGAAGCCCATCTCGAGCAGGCGCAACATGAGCCCGCCGCCACCCTCGACGGCGGCCACCCGGGCACGGGCACCGGGCCCCAGATCTGCCAGCGAAGCCGACACGCGCCCAGAGCTTCGACTGGCCCCCCTAGCCGGTCAAGCCGCCGCACACTCGAGATCTCCCGCAGCCGCCACGCGCACGTGCAAGTCGAGCCGCGGGCAAAGTCACAGGCGGTCCACCACCCTCGCGCTGCTATCCTCCGCGACCCGTGGCCCCCACGCGCCAGCCTCTGCCGAACCAGCCTCTGCCGATTGAGGCGGTCATGCCCGAGGTCCTCGCCGCGCTGACCTCGGCGCGCGCGCTGGTGGTCGAGGCCCCGCCCGGCGCCGGCAAGACCACGAGGATCCCCCTCGCGCTGCTCGAGGCCGGACTCGCCGGCGAGGACCGCGGTAAGCCCCGCGAGGTGCTCGTGTTGCAGCCGCGCCGCCTCGCCGCCCGCATGTCCGCCCAGCGCGTCGCCGAGACCCTCGGCGAACCACTCGGCCGCCGCGTCGGCTATCAGGTCCGCTTCGAGTCCGCCGTCGGCCCGGAGACCCGCCTGCGCTTCATCACCGAGGGCCTGCTCGGCCGCAAGCTGCACACCGACCCGCACCTGCGCGACGTCGGCATCGTCGTGCTCGACGAGTTCCACGAGCGCCACCTCGACGGCGACCTCGGCCTCGCCCTGCTCCGCGACTTGCAACGGACCGCCCGCCCCGACCTCGGCATCGTCGTCATGTCCGCCACCCTCGACGCCGCGCCGGTCCAGAAGTACCTGTCCCAATGGACAGACTGCGCCCGGGTCACCAGCGCCGGTCGCATGCACCCGGTCACGATCGAGTATGCCGGCGCGACCGACGAGCGCGAGCTCGCCTCCGGCGTCCACCGGGCCTTCAAAAAACTGCTCGACGACGGCCTCGATGGCGACATCCTGGTGTTCTTGCCCGGCGCCCGCGAGATCTCGCAGGCCACCGCCGCCTGCTCCGGCCTCGCCGCCCACGCGCAGGTCGAGATCTTTGCGCTGCACGGCGAGCTGCCGCCAGCGCAGCAGGACCTGGCCGTTCGACCATGTGCCAGGCGCAAGCTGATCCTCAGCACCAACGTCGCCGAGACCTCGGTGACGATCGACGGCGTGGTCGCGGTCATCGACGGCGGCCTGGTCCGCCTGCCCGCGCACGACCCGTGGACCGGCATCGCCACGCTCAGCGTCAGCAAGATCTCACGCGCCTCGGCGACCCAGCGCGCCGGGCGAGCCGGCCGCACCCGCCCCGGCATTTGCGTCCGCCTCTACAGCCAATCCGACCACGACCGCCGCCCCGAGTTCACCCCGCCCGAGGTCGCCCGCGCCGACCTCGCGGCCGCGCTGCTCGACCTCCACGCCTTCGACATCGCCGACCCCGCCACCTTCGCGTGGTTCGAGGCCCCGCCGCCCGCCGCGGTCCAGGCCGGCGAGGCCCTGCTGCGGCGCCTCGGCGCGATCGACCCGCATGGCGCCGTCACGCCGCTCGGCCGACGCATGCTGCGCTTCCCGGTCCACCCGCGCCTCGCTCGCCTGCTGGTCGAGGGCTGCGAGCGCGGCGTCGCCGGGCTCGCCTGCGGCGCCGCGGCCCTGCTCGGCGAGCGCGGCGTCCGGCCCGGCAACCATCAGGCCCACACCGACGCCGACGCCGACGTGCTCGTCGACCTCGCCGACATCGAGGCCCTACGCCGCGGCGGCGAGCTCCGCGGCCTGCTGCCCGGCCCCGCCCGCCGCGTGCTGCAGGTCCGCGACCAACTGCTGCGCCTGTGCGAGACCGGTCCCCGAGGACATGTCCCAAAGCACATGTCCCGAGGGACATCCCTCCAGGCCCACGAGGACGACCTGCGCCACGCGCTGCTCACCGCGTTCTCCGACCGCGTGGCCCAGGCCCGCGACGACGCCACCGGCGGCCGCGCCTTGGCGGCCACCGACGGCCGCGCCCTCGCCCTCGCCGGCGGCGGCGCTGCGCTGCTCAGCCCCGCCTCGGTAGTGCGCACCGCCCCGTGGCTGCTGGCCCTCGCCGTCGAGCAGCGCCGCGAGGGCGAGCGCGGCAGCCAGGCGGTGGTCCGCAGCGCCTGCGCGATCGACCCCGAGTGGCTGGTCGACCACTTCCCCGACGAGATCGATGCGATCGATCTGCTCAGCTTCAACGCCGTCCGCGAGCGCGTCGAGGGCCGCTCCGAGCTGCGCTGGCACGGCCTGCTCATCGAGGCCTCGCCGCACCGCAAGCTCCCGCCCGCCGCCTCCGCGGTCCTGCGAGACGCCGCCCTCGCGGCCGGACCCGCCCGCTTCGTCAGCGACCCCGACGCGCTCCAGGGCCTCATCGCGCGCACCGCCTTCGTCGCCGGCCACCTCCCCGACTTCCCCGCCCTCACCGACGCGCGCGTGCGCGACACCCTCGCCGGCCTGTGCGAGGGTCGCAGCAGCTTCGCCGAGCTGCGCGCCGCGGGCCTCCACGACACCCTGCTCGCCGCGATCGGCGGACCCCACGGCGCCCTCGAGCGCATGGCTCCGGGCCACGTCCAACTCCCCGGCGGCCGCCGCCTCGCCGTGAACTACGAGCCCGGCAAACCACCCTGGGTCGCCTCGCGCCTGCAAGACTTCTTCGGCCTCGCGCGCGGCCCGACGATCGCCGGCGGCCGCGTGCCGGTGGTCCTCCACCTGCTCGCACCCAACGGCCGCGCCGAGCAGGTCACCACCGACCTCGCCGGCTTCTGGGACCGCCACTACCCCGACCTGCGCCGCAGCCTCATGCGCCGCTACCCCCGGCACCCCTGGCCCGACGACCCGCGCACCGCCACCCCGCCGCCGCCGCGCCGCTGATCCACGCGTCACAGCGGACGCGCAGCGCCGTCGAGCAGGAAGCACGCGGTCGCCTCATGCTCGGCCATCCCGAGCTTCCACGTCACGACGATGCCGGGGTGATAGGCGTCGTCACCGTGCTTGACGCCTCCGTTCTCCCAGGCCGTCTGATAGAGGCCCCAGCCGACCCGGTAGCGACCCTCCGTGAACCCGCGATCCTGCGGCACATTCTCGGGCGCCTCCCCCCCCACGCACGGCGGCGTATGGCCCAGCCCTGTGATCCGCAACCCGATCGCGCCGCCGAGTGCGGCGACGTCCGTGAGCGCGGCGTCGAAGACCTCGCCGCCCGTCGCGCTCATCCCCACCAGCGTGAACACGGCGTCCTCGATGCGCTCGAGCGCCGGCTGGCGAGCAGCGAGGGCGGCCCGCGCCTCGGCCTCGCTCGGCGGCGCCGCCCGACAGCCGCACGCGAACAGGACCACCGCCACGACCACCGCCACGACCGTGGTGAGCCGCGACGAACCCCGGAACAGCACGGCACGCACCATCGGTCGATGGTACGTCCCCGGCCGCCGCGGCGCGAGTCTTCTCGAGCGGGCCCGCGGCCGCCCGCGACGCCTTGCTCGCGCTCCTGGTCCTGTCGCTGCGCCGCCGTCGTCAGCGCGTCGCCGCGAGCCCGCGGGCCTGGCGGTGGACCACGAACATGCGCCCTTGATCGACCACCCGCACGTCACGCAGCTCGAACGGTCCACGCAGGCCCGACGCGGAGATCGTCGCCGCGTCGAAGCGCAGCGCCAGCGTGCGCCCCCCCGGCGCCAGTTGATCGGCCGTCTGCCCGACCGCGATCGGCTGCAGTTGGCCCTCGCGGTTGCGGCCGTAGAGCAGCGCCGTCGCGGCGTAGCGGCCCGCGCTGGCGACCTCGAGGCGAAACTCCGCCTGCAGCCCTTCACCCGAGAGACGCGCGAGCCCGGTGCCCAGTAATCTCGCAGTCGGCACGCTGACCGCCACCGCCGTCGTCGTCGTGCGCCGCACCGCTCGTCCGGAGACCTTCGCGTCGGCCACGAACTCGACGGTCCACGGCCGCCCCGTCGGTCCGATCGCCCCCAGGGCCGGCAGGCGCCCGTGGTATCCGCCGTCGTCGCCACGAGTCAACGTCCGCGTCACCACCCGCCCGTCGGGCGCGAGCAGCCGCGCCACCACCCGCCCGGTCACCGCCTGCCCCCCCGAGAGCAGCCGCGCCCGCACCACCACGTCGTCGCCACGAAGCACCACGTCGCTGTCGGCGCTGGCCAGCAGCACGACCTCGCTGCCGCGCTCGAGCACGTCGACGCGGACCGGCCCGCTCGCCTCGCCCTTCACGACGAACGCGCCGACGCCCGCTGCCGGGTCGAGGATGAAGGCGCCATCGCTGGCCGCCCCGACCCTGCGCAGCGCGACCACGCGTCCCGCGTCATGCACCGCATGCACCGCGACCCCGCCGTCCGCGCTGAGCTTCACGAACGCACCGGCCTGCGCGATCGGGAGCGCGACTCCACGGCGCAGCTCGGCCGCGGTGACCGTCTGCGCGTACCCGGTCGACTGCGCGACGTGGACCGCCGGACGCTCGTCGAGGTCATCCGCCGCCTGGTCGATCGGCCAGGTGAACTGCACCGGCCCGCCGACGGGCGCGCTCGGAGTCACATCGCTGGCGACCGCCGCCGACGCGACGATGTCACCGGCCGCGGCTGTCCCCGAGGACATGCACAAAAGAACAGCAAGGAAGGTGAAGCATCTCATGGCTTGAGGTCTCCGCGCAGGAAGAGGTCGAGGCCGAAGCAGTCGCGGCGGCTCTGGGCGTGGCTGAGCGGCTCCTGCTCGCCCGTATAGTCGATGTCCTGGAACCACTCGTAGCCGGCCCCGGCCTGCGACGAACAATTCAGGAAGCCGTCGGAGCAGTCCTCGAGCCACCACTGCGTCGTCTCGAGCCCGACATTGAGGCTGTAGCCGCCGCACCAACTGTCATTATCGAAGGGGCTCGAGTCGACGTCGGACCCGACCACCGCCCAAAGTTCGCGGGCCAGCGCGGGTCGGCCGGCGGTGCCGAACAGCCAGTTCGCGTTATAAAACGCCATGTGGTCGGTCTGCTGCATCGTGACCGCCTCGGACTTGTAGCCGACCAGCCAGCCGAGCGACTGCTCGAACACCGTGCCGGAGATGACCGCGTTGGCGAGCGGTGTCCCGAGGCTCGAGGGCGCGAGCGCGTCGACCCAGCGGATCGCCTTGATGACGCCGGGGTAGCGGCTGTCGTAGGTCGGGTTCGACAGCATCCAGCGCAGCACGTTGCCGCCGTTGGAGTGCGTGATGACCAACATATCGGTGATGCCCCGACTCTTGATGAAGGTCGTCAACTGGCCCGCGAGACACCCCGCCGCCGCCGGGTTCCACATGTATTTCTCGAAGTCGCAGTTGATGACCACGTAATTGCTGGTCACCGGCAACCCGAGCCGCACCGAGTTCACCATCGCCGCGGTCCAGTAGTCCGCGAGCGCGTTGGTCTGCTTGCCCGTGCCGTGCACGAAGGCGACGCCGGTCACGCCCGCCTGTGCGCTCGCCGGTGCGAGCAGCAGCGCGAGCCCGAGCCCGATGTAAGTTGCCCTGGGTACCATGTGAGTCGATCCCTCCATCTTCATCTATCCGCTCGGGAACGCGCGCGTGTCAACCCCGTGCGCAGCCCTGGCACCGGGGGCGCCACGCCCCTGCCTCCAGTCCCGGAGCCAGACCTTCCTCGGGTTTTCGCCTCAGTCTCTGCCTCAGTCTGCCTCAGTCTCTGCCTCAGTCTCTGCCTCAGTCTCTCGGGGCCCGCCGGCCATGTGCCGCGTGCTATGAAGGCTCCCACGCATGTTGACGCTCGCCTCCCTGCTGGCCGCCATGACCATCGCCGGCGCATTTTGGGTCGGCATCCTCGCCGCCCGGCGCCTGCGCGACTGGGGCGAGGGTCGCCGGCAATTGTCGGAGGCCGAGGGTCACGCACCGCTGGCGCTGGCGGTTGGTTCAAGCGGCGCGATGGGCCGCGGCAACTCCCTCGCGGGGTCTGGCGGTAATTCGGGTGGCGGCTCGGGCGGCATGTTGCACGACGCCGTCAGCCAGCGGATCCGGGCCCGCGTCGCCCAGCGTTTGCAGGGCCGGATCGGGCCGATAGTGCCGCGCACGATCGAGGTCGATCCCGAGGCCGCCGACCTCGGTCTCACGGGTCTACGTCAGGGTGATGTCGTCGTGATCGAGGCCGGCGACACCGCCCTCGACGGCGACTACCTGGTCGACGGCGTCCTCAACCTCCGCGAGGGCCCCACGATCACCGTCGTCGTCGTCATGACCGACGCCGACCGCACCCGCTGGCTGGTCGGCTCGCCCGACCACGACCGCCTCGCCCTGTGCGAGCCGATCCGCGGCCACGGGCTCAGCGGGGAGCCGCCGCGCCACATCCACCACGCCGACCACGACTACGCGCTCGAGCGCCGCGGCCAGTCGAGCGCCGCCGGCGTCGGCATGCACGGGCGCCCCGCCCTGCCCCGCGTCGCCACCTACCTGTACCGCGCCGGCCCCGACCAGACCCTCTGGCTCGAGCGCTGGGGCGAGCAGGTGCTCATGGGCGCCGCGAGCACGGTCGCCGCCCACGACGTCCACTTCCTGCCCGGCTCGTGAGCATCGATCTCATCGGCCCCATCGGCCCCATCGGCCCCATCGGCCCCGAGCCTGGCGCGCTGGCGACGAGCACACCCGCCTTCGTCGCGGCCCTGCGCGCCCCGCCCGGCGCCGCGCTGACCACCTTCTCCATCTTCCGATATCCGCCCGGTGCACGGCTGTGGGCGCTGAGCCAGATGGGCAGCGCCCGGCGCCCGCTCGCGGCCACCCCGGGGCTCGGCTTTCATCGCCTGCTCGGCTCGGGCGCCGGCCTCGGCTTCTCGCGCTGGCCCGACTTCTCGCGCTACGGACTACTCGCCACCTGGTCCTCGGAGCAGGCCGCCGACGACTTCTTCGCCGACTCGCCGGTGCTCGCCGGCTTTCGCCGCCGCGCCAGCGAGGTCTGGACCGTCAAGCTGCTCGCGCTGCGCAGCCGCGGGAGCTGGTCCGGCCACACGCCGTTCACGCCGACGCAGGGCCTCCCCCCCGGTCTGCCGACCGTCGCCATCACCCGCGCCAGCCTGCGCCTGCGCGCGCTGTGGCGGTTTTGGGGCCGCGTCCCCGCGATCGAGCGCGAGCTGGTCGCGGCGCCCGGCGTGCGCCTCGCGCTCGGCGTCGGCGAGCTGCCGTGGGTCCGCCCCGTCACCTTCAGCGTGTGGGACGACGAGGCCGCGCTCGAGCGCTTCGCCCGCGCCGCTTGCCACCACGCGGCCGCCCGCGCCGCCTACGCGCGCGGGTGGTTTCGCGAGGGCCTGTTCGCCCGCTTCGCCGCGATCGCCACCCAGGGTCAGCTCGCCGGCCGCGACCCCTGCGGCCTGTCACCTGACCTGAAGGACATGTCCCTCGGGCCAGGCTCCTCGGCGCCGATCACAGCGTCCTGAGGTGCTCGGGCGCCGTAATCCCACGGCCCGGGCAGCGTCGCCGACCCGGTCGTCCCACCCCCGCTGCTCGCTTCGCCGGCATCCGCGTCCGCGTCCGCACCTGGGTCCGCGCCGCTGGTCGGCATGCCGTTGCTCGCGTCACCCGTGGTCGTGACACTCGTCGCCGCGGTCGCCGTCAGGCTCACGCTCGTCTCGCTGTTGCCCTCGCCGTTGTCGCCGCACGCGACCGGCAGGCTCGGGCGATCCTCGCGGGGTCCCGGTCGACCCGGAAGCGTCTAGAAGACGCGTCAGTTGCGGGTGCGCATGCCGACGACGGCGCGGTACCCAGCCAGCAGGATCAGCGCGCCGACGATGGCGGCGATCATGCCCGGTCCCTCGCCGACCTCCGAGTACCAGCCGAAGGCGCGGCCCAGGAAGCCCGCCACGAAGGCACCGGCCACACCCAGCAGCATCGTCACGAGGATGCCGCCCGGGTCACGGCCCGGCATGATGAGCTTGGCAAGGGCGCCAGCGACGAGTCCGATTAACAGTGTCCAGATGATTCCCATGGTCGTGTGCTCCGGTGCAGGTGGTGAACGGCAACCTAGCGCGCACCCGTAGGCGTGCAACCGGCTTTCTGCGCCGCGACCCCCGCGTGAACGCCAACCCCACGTACTCCCGCCTCGGCGCGCTTGGAGACCCTCCACGCGTCGTCGGAGCGCCTTTACCGCCCCAGGCAGAGCCACAATTCTGCTCAAGGTCTCAAGGACATGTCCCCAAGGACATGTCCCGACGTGCACGCTCCGACTACGCCGCGCCTCCCTGCTGCTGACGGAGATACAAGCCCAGCGAAAGCAACAAAGCGAGGTTGAAACACGTGACGATCGTGAGGATTGAGATGGTCGAAAGGGCGAACATGGGATGCTCCTTGCCGACAATCTGGTCCCCTCCGCGGCGACGTCAAAGCGAAGGATCTTCCGCCCTCCACCATCCTCGGCGCAGCGTTTACGCGGTCCTTGTCACACGGCTTCCTCACGCGACGCGCTGGCGTGTACCATCGCCGCCCCGATGGCCTCGCCTCCGCTCTACATCGTCGGCGCTGGCGCGCTCGGCCTGCACCTCGCGGCTCGCCTGTCCGCGGTCACGCCCGTCACGATCGTCGCCCGTGGAGCCCGCGCCTTGCGCCTCGCCCGTGAGGGCTTCGACCTCGCCGGCGCCGAACAGGGCCACTTCCAGCTCCCGGTCGTCGACATCACCCAACCGCTGCCCGCCAGCGCCGAACTGCTGCTCGCCGTCAAGGCCACCCATTTGCGCGAGACCCTCCACCTCTTGCGGCCCGGCCCCCAGCACGCGCTCGGCCTGTGTCAGACCGGCCTCGGCATCGCCGCGATGGCTCGCGCGCTCGCGCCGACCGCCGCCCGCGTGCGACTCGGCTGCTGGCTCGCGGTCGGGTTGGCCAGCCCGACGGTCGTGCGGGTCGGCGGCGTATATCAAGTCGAGCTGGCCGCCGACGACCCCGAGGCCCTGCGCACGCGCGACCGCTGGCAGCGGCTGCTCGGCTCCGCCGGTTATCCGGTACGCACCGTCTCGAGCATCGCCGCCTGCGAGTGGCGCAAGGCGCTGATCAACCTCGCGGTGAGCGGGCTGTGTGCCAGCCTCGGCGAGCGCACCGGCGCGATCGTCGATTCGGCCCCGCTCAACGCCCTCGCCCGCGAGATCTTGCAGGAGGCGCGCAGCGTCGCCGCGGCCGAGGGCGTGCGGCTCGGCGACGATGACCTCGAGCGCGTCTTCACCTCCGCCGCCAACCTCCGCGACAGCCGCAACACCATGCTGCAAGACGTCACCCGCGGCGAGGCCACCGAGATGCAGTTCTTGAACCTCGCCGTCGCCCGCCTGGCCGTCAAGCACGGGCTGTTCGCGCCGGTCAACGCCGTGGTCGCGCGGCTGGTCGAGCACGTCGAGCGCCGCCGGCCCGCCGGGACTGCATGAGCCTTTTCAGCGGATCGACGACATCGACATGTGAGCCGTCGTCGAGGCCGGCGAGGGCGAGCGCGTGATCTGCTTGGCGTCGCTGACCAGCAGCGGCTGACCCGGCGGCGCCTCGATCACGACGCGCACGCTGCCGAAGCTGTCGCCCTCACGCTCGAGGCGGACGACCCCGTAGACCGTGATCTGCTCGTCGAGCTCAAACAGGCTCTCGAGGTAACGCAGCCGCGGCGTCGGCTTGCCCTCGGCCGGGTGCCAGGCCTGATGCCGGCGCAGGAAGCCCTCCTGCTGCGGATTCGGGGGCAAGATCGGGTCGGAGAACGAGCCCTCCTCGAGGTCCGCCGAGATCTGCGGCCGGAGCATCCGGACGAGCACCACGCCGGTGCCGTCGTCGAGGCAGAAGTCGCACCACTGCTCCTCGTACGCGAGCTGCACCCAGCCCTCGGAGTCGCCGCTCTGCCGCATCTCTTCGGCGACCGCCTGAAAGTACCCGCACGGCTTGCCCGACAGCGGCGCGCGCAGCAGCGGCCCCGCTGCCGGCTTGAGCTTGCCGATCACGCGCGCCATGCTGCCCGGCTGGGCCAACGCGACCCGCGTGACGGGGATCTTGCGCAGCGCCCGGTTGATCCGCTCGGCCCGCTTGAAGAACCAAACCAGGCCGAACACCGTGGCGAGCACCGCCACGAGGGCCACGACCAGCAGCACGATCACCGCGATCCACATGGAACCGCGCCAGCCTATCACAGCGCCGTCGCCGTTGCGTCAGGGCCGACGCCCGGCGCCGGGATCAGCACCAGACCGGACTCATGCGGGCCCTACTGGCCCTACTGGCCCCGTTCTAGCCCCGTTCTAGCCCCGTTCTAGCCCCGTTCTAGCCCTTGAGCGCCCGCATCGCCGCGGCCAGGCGCGGGAGGGCGGCGGCGATCTCCGCCTCGCTCGCTGCTCCGACGCTGAGGCGAAACCAGCCCTCCTCGCCCGGGAACCCGAAGGCCTGGAACGGCACGATGCCGAGGCCGGCGTCGTTGAGCACGTAGCGCCGGATGTCCTCGTTGCGCTGCAGCACCTGGCCGCTCGGGGTGGTCTTGCCGAACGGGCACAGCTTGACGGTCAGGTAGATGGCGCCCATCGGCGGGATGCTGTCGACCGCGAGGCCCTCTGACTTCATCGCCTGGAACCCGCGGTGCAGGAGGTCGAGGCGCGAGGCGATGCCGCTGAGGAAGGTCGCGTGATAGCTCTCGATCGCGCCGGGGTCGTCGAGCAGCTCGACGGTCGCCACCTGCTCTGGTCGCGGGGCCCAGGCGCCGACGTGCCCGAGCACCGCCGACATTTGGCGGATGACGTCGACCGGTCCGACCGCCCAGCCGACGCGCAGGCCCGTCGCCGCGAACGCCTTGCTGATGCCGTCGACGAAGATCGTGTAGCGCGCCATCTCCGGGACCAGGCCCGGCGGCGTCACGTGGTGCGTGCCGCCGAAGCACAACATCCAGTAGATGTGGTCGTACATCAGGTACACCGGGCGCGCCCCGTAGCGCTCACGCGCCCGGTTCTCGGCGAGGATCGCCTCGCAGATGCCGCGCAGGGCGTCCGCGTCGATCGCAGTGCCGGTCGGGTTCAAGGGCGAGTTGAGGCACACCAGCCGCGCCGACGGGAGCTCGTTGAGCAGCGCGTCGCCGGTCGGCAAGAACCGCGTCTCGGGCCCGCACACCACCGGCACGCCTCGCGCCCCGCACATGTGTACGTAGTGGTTGTTGTTCCAGCTCGGCACGGGATAGATGACCGTGTCGCCCTGGTCGACCAGCGTCCGGTAGGTGCCGTAGATCACCGGCCGCGCGCCGCCGGCGACCAGGAACGAGTCGACCGGATACTTCAGGCCGAGGTCGCGCTCGTAGAATCGCTGCAGCGCCTGGCGCAGCTCGAGCATGCCGTTGGCCGGGGGATAGTTGGTCTCGTGGGCCTCGAGCGCCCGCTGCACCGCGCGCTGCAGCAGCTCCGGGATCGCGAACTGCTTGGGATCGAAGTCGCCGACGGTGAGATTGCAGATGTTGTGACCCTGGGCGATGAGCGCCCGGATGTCGGCCGCGATCTTCAGGATCTCCGAGCCGACCAGCGCTCCGGCCATGGTCGACAGACGCCGCGCAGGCGACTCCCCGACGTGGGTCGCGTGAGCGGTGAGGTCGTGCAAAGCAGGCTTGGCGGCGTCCGACATCGCGCCGAACTATGCCACACTCGCCGAACGATGAGCAGCCGCCAACCGCACCTCAGCGCCCGGCTTCAGGGCTTTGGAACCACCGTCTTCACGGAGATGACGCGCCTCGCGCTGCAGCACGGCGCCGTCAACCTGGGCCAGGGTTTCCCCAACTTCGACGGCCCCGAGTTCATCAAGGACGCGGCCATCGCGGCGATCAAGGCCGGCCACAACCAATACGCCCGCATGATCGGGATCCCCGACCTCAACCGCGCGATCGCGGAGCACCAGCGCCGCTTCTACGACCTGCGCTACGACCCCGACACCGAGATCACCGTGTACTCGGGCGCGACCGAGGCCATCTGCGCGACCTTCCAGGCCCTGTGCGAGACCGGGGACGAGGTCGTGCTGTTCGAGCCGTTCTACGACTCCTACCGCGCCAGCATCACGATGGCCGGCGCCGTGCCGCGGGTGGTCACGCTGCGCGCCCCCGACTTCAGCTACCGCCCCGAGGAGCTGGAAGCCGCGATCACCCCCAAGACCCGCGCGATCCTCCTCAACTCGCCGCATAACCCCAGCGGCAAGCTGTTCTCGAGGGGCGAGCTCGAGCACATCGCCGCGCTGTGCCACCGACACGACCTCATCGCCGTCACCGATGAAGTGTATGAGCACCTGGTTTATGAGGGGACGCACGTCCCGCTCGCCTCGCTGCCGGGCATGCAGGAGCGGACCGTACTCATCTCCTCGTCGGGCAAGACCTTCAGCTTCACCGGTTGGAAGGTCGGCCACACCTGCGCCCCACCGGCGATCACGGCGGCCCTGCGCTGCGCCCATCAGTTCGTGACCTTCTGCACGGCCACGCCCTTCCAGCACGCCCTCGCCCGCGCCTTCGTGGCCGACGACAGTTTCTTCAGCGACCTGCGCCGCGACTATCAACGACGCCGCGACCGCCTGTGCGACGGGTTACGGGAGATCGGCTTCGGTGTGCTTCGCCCCGCCGGGACCTACTTCGTGATGACGGACATCCGTCCGCTCGGCTACGACGACGACCTCGCGTTCTGCCGCATGCTCCCCGAGAAGATCGGCGTCGCTGCGATCCCCCCCAGCTCGTTCTACATCAACCAACACGAGGGTCGACACCTCGTACGCTGGGCCTTCTGCAAGACCGACGACGTGCTCGACGAGGCCCTGCGTCGCTTACAAAAACTCCGCGCCTGAGAGGACAGACCAATGCGTGTAGCGGCGATCCAGAGCGACATCGTGTGGGAGGACCCCGAGGCGAACTTCGAGCGGCTGCGGCCGTGGGTCGCCGCGGCTGCGGCCGCCGGGGCGCGGCTGGTGGTGCTGCCGGAGATGTTCGCGTGCGGCTTCTCGATGGCGACCGCGCGCGTGCAAGAGCCGCCCGATGGCCCGAGCGCCCGCTTCCTCGCCGACCAGGCGAAGGCCCACGGCCTGTGGATCTGCGGGTCGTTGCCCGAGGTCCCGGAGGGCGCGCAGAAGCCGTTCAACACCCTCGTGCTCGCCAGCCCGCAGGGCGCGATGCACCGCTATCAAAAGATCCACCCGTTTAGCTTCGCCGGCGAGCACGAGCACTACGCGACCGGCGAGCGCCACGTCACCGTCGACGTCGAGGGCCTGCGCTGCACCCTCTTCATCTGCTACGACCTGCGCTTCGCCGACGAGTTCTGGGGCCGCGCCGACGCGACCGACGCCTACATCGTGGTCGCCAACTGGCCCGAGCGCCGCCGTCGCCACTGGACCACCCTCCTGCAAGCCCGTGCGATCGAGAACCAGGCCTACGTCGTCGGCGTTAACCGTGTCGGCCGTGTCGGCCACGGCAGCGACCTCGACTACAGCGGCGACAGCCGCATCATCGACCCCTGGGGCGAGATCCTCGCGTCCGCGGCCGGTGGCGTGACGATGCTGCTCGCCGACCTGCACGCCGACAACGTCAAGGACGCCCGCGAGAAGTTCCCGGTGCTCAAGGACCGCCGGCGCTGACACAGTCACGTCATTGATCCCGTCGCCGACCACGGCGACAATGCGGCCTCGGACATGTCACAAAGGCCAGGTCATCGCACGCGCGAGCGCGCACGCGCCCACGTGCCCACGCGCGCCTTGACGCTGCGAAGCACCAGCGCGTAGCTTGGCTCATGCCCCGCCTGCCCCGCGCCCCAACGCTCTGCCTCGCCATCGCTGCCGCCTGCGGGGACGACGGTCGGGCCGACACCGACAACGGCTCGGGCACCACGCCCATCACCGTCACCCTCCCGGACGCGAGCAGCAGCGGCAGCACCGGCGAGCCCACACCCACCACCGGCGACGGCACCAGCGGACCGGCCCCCACCACCGGCGGCGCTCAGGGCGACGAGGGCGACCCGTGCAGCGCCAGCGCCGGCTGCAGCGACGGCCTCGTATGCGCCGCCGGCCTGTGCGTCCCCGGCACCGGCGCCTGCAGCAGCGACGACCAGTGCAGCGGCGACACCTACTGCTGCGCCGCCGGCTGCCTGCCCGACGGCGAGACCGACGGCGTCTGCATCCCCTTCGGCACCGGCCCCAAGGGTGACGTCAACGACGAGTGCGTCGGCGAGGTCGCGATCGGCCTGTTCGAGCCCTCGGTCCAGTGCGAGTGGACCGCCCCGCCCATGGGCGACCCCTACCCGGACCACATCAACGTCCTCACCACCCCGCTGATCTTCGATCTCCCGAACGACTCCGGCGCCGCCGCCGAGATGGTCCTCGTCTCTTACAACTACACCGACGGCGGCGCCCCGGCCGGCTGGGGCGAGAACCCGGCCTACTTCGGCGTCATCCGCATCCTGAGCGGCACCGACTGTAGCCAGCTCGAGTCAATCGACGACCCGAACAACCGCATCATCGCCGCCAGCACCCCGGCGATCGGCGACCTCGACGGCGACGGCCTGCCGGAGATCGTCGCCCACCGCGCCGTCACCGGCCTCGTCGCCTTCGGCTGGGACCCGATCACCACCAAGTACACCACCAAGTGGGTCTCGCTCGAGAGCGGCATCAGCAGCGAGACCCGCTGGGACGGCCCCTCGCTGCACGACCTCGACGACGACGGCACCGCCGAGGTCCTCTCCGCCTCCGGCGTCTACGACGGCGCCACCGGCGTGCGCCTCAACCCGGGCCAGGTCGTGCCGGGCGCCGAACCCGGCGGCATCGGCCGCCTCCCCGTCGTCGGCGACCTCGACGGCGACGGCGCGGTCGAGCTGGTCGCCGGCGGCGTGTGGCGCTGGAACGTCGGCACCAGCGTCTGGGAGATGGCCTACCCCGGCGCGCCTGCGGCCGCCCACTACGGCTTCGCCGACTTCGGCACCCCTGGCGCCGACCCGGCCAGCTTCGACGCCAAGACCCTCGACGGCGTCGCCGAGCTCGTCACCGTCAACGGCGCCGACGTCAGCCTCTACACCCTGAGCGGCCAGCTCCTGTTCACCGCCCAGCAGGGCGGCGGCCCGCCGACGATCGGCGACTTCGACAACGACGGCTTCCCCGAGATCGCCTCCGCCGGCGGCACCGCGTACACCGTCTTCGACCTCGACTGCAAGGACCCGATGACCCCCGGCTGCAGCGCCGCCTACGTGCGCTGGTCCCAGCCCTCGCAGGACAGCTCCGCCAACACCGGCTCCTCGATCTTCGACTTCGAGGGCGACGGCGCCGCCGAGGCCATCTACGCCGAGGAGTGCTTCCTGCGCATCTACGAGGGCAGCACCGGCGAGGTCCTCTATTCGGCCTTCCGCACCTCCTGCACCTGGTTCGAGAACGCCGTCGTCGGCGACCCCGACAACGATCAGAACACTGAGATCCTGGTCGGCTCCAACAACAACTGCGGCATCGCCTGCCCCGCGATCGACCCGATCCACCGCGGCAGCCGCTGCGAGGACGGCACCCAGTGCGAGGCCCCCAACATCTGCGACAGCGGCTTTTGCCGCTGCGAGGACGACAGCCAGTGCTCGCCCGGCAACACCTGCAGCGACCCGATCGCCGACACCCCCGGCGTCGGCAAGGTCTGCCGCGCCTTCCACCCGCCCGGCGTCGGCCTCACCGGCCTCCGCGTCCTGCGCGACGCCCTCGACCGCTGGGCCTCCTCGCGGCCCATGTGGAACCAACACGCCTACTCGATCACGAACATCGACGACGACGGCGGCGTCCCCAAGACCTCACAGTGGCCGGCCAACTTCAAGGACCCTGCCCTCAACAACTACCGCCAGAACCGCCAGGGCGACGTGCCCGCGGCCGCCCTGCCCGACATCACCGGCGCCCTCGACGACCAGACCTGCGTCGGTGGCCAGGCCAAGGTCGTCCTCAAGAGCACCGTGTGCAACCGCGGCAACAAGGCCGTCGGCGCCAACCTGCCCGCCACCTTCTATCTCGGCGATCCCAAGGACGGCGTGGTCCTGTGCGTCGCTTACACCTCGGAGCCGGTGCCGGTCTCCGAGTGCCGCGTGGTCTCCTGCGAGATCGACGGGGGCGTCGACGGCACCGTCACCGTGGTCGTCGACGACGACGGCCAGGGTGGTCAGGTCGCGCTCGAGTGCTTCGAGAACAACAACACAGACACGATCGAGATCATGAACTGCATGCCGATCGGGTGAACGCCGCCGCGGGTCTTCGCGTCCGCGGCCGGCGGCGTGACGATGCTGCTCGCCGACCTGCACGCCGACAAGGTCGACGCTCTCGGTCGCCCGCGCCAGGCGCAGCGTGAGCACCACGAGATGGTCGGGTCCCAGAACATCGGTGAGCAGCGTCGCGGCCTCGGCGTACCTGCGCGCTCGCGTGCCGCCGTCGACCGCGACCGCGGCGGCGCTGACCCTCTCGCGCGTGAACATCACTTCGACGGGTCGACGACGCTGCCGAAGAACAGCAGCGAGTCGGTCCCGCGGTCGCGGATGGCGAACAGGAACGGCCGGTCCGCGATGAACGAGGCCTCCGGGCCCGGGCCGCCCGAGTCGAAGATCACGACCGCTGTGGCCGCGGCCGCCTCGACGCCCTTCTCGTCCACGCTGATGAAGACGTTATGATAGACCCCGCTGATCGCCCAGTCCTTGCCGGCGGGGGACATGCCAGAGAAGTCCGCGAGGCCGAGCTCGAAGCTCGAGACGAGGCCGAGCGCCTTCAACGGATCGTTGAGCGGCACGTCCGAGAAGAACTTGAAGCGGGGGATCGTGACATTGAGGGACGTGGGCACGAGCGCGTCGAAGATCTCCCCCAGCGCGGGGCCGTCGAGCGCACCGGAGAATTGTTCGAACGTGCCGGCGTCGGGCACGATGAACACCATCGTCAGTTCGTCGCCGCGTAGCGGCACCTCGGCGGCCTCGTAGCCCGCACCGATGAAGTGGCGGGCGCCTTCTTGCAGACCGGACATCATCGCGGTGGTGGTGGGCGAAGCGTCGAGGAGGTTGAAGGTCCCCTGCTCATTGACGCCCTCGAACGCCGCCTTCCACGGAGCCTTGAGGTACAAGGCGTTGATCAGCACCGTGGTCGTCTCCGCAGAGATCGCGCCGAACGGCAGGATCTCCGGGATCTTGTCCTGCGTGACGTCGTTGACCCACTGATTGATCGCCATCCGGCTCGGCTCGGAGTCGGTGAAGTCGAGCAGATGCATCGCGGCGCCATAGGACTCGGCGAGCTCGCCCAGGAAGGCCGGCTCCCAGGTGACGCTGGGCCGCCCGAACACCTGGTTGACGAGCGTGAGCACGACCGAGTCGTCACCGTCGTTCTCGCCGCTGCTCGGGAGGTTACGCGCCTCGAGCTCGAGGTCGACGTGGTTGAAGCCGGCGTGGGTCTTCTCCGGGTCCGGACCGAACTTCAGGGCCGTCTCGATCTCCGACTTGGAGATCGTTCGGGCGCCCGCGTAGGTCTGGCCGAAAGCGAGTCGGATGCTCGTCGGCGACACCGCACGGTTACCGGCGGTCACCGGCAGCGCCGCGATCAGGCTCAGCGCGAACGCCCGCTCGTCCGCGGCCATCTCCGCCAGCTCGTCCGCGGAGATGTCTGGCACGGTGATGCGCGGCTTGTCCGACTTCACCACCTCACCGGGCGGCTCCTCCTCGAGGGTCGGCCCGCCTGTGGGCTGGTCGTCGGTCGTCATGCCATCGGTGTCGGTCCCGGTCCCGGTCTCGCCGGTCTCGGCCCCACCACCCGGACACGCCGGCACCGCCAGCAACAACAGAGAGGACAGCGCAGCAACTTTGGATGGAGAGTTTGAAGCGGTCATACGAGGATGAGCACGCAGAGCAAAACACGTGCCAGCCCGCTGTCTGGCCTGCCATGAGCCTCCAGAGCGCACCGCATGACACCGGTGTCGTACCCTGACAGCCTGGGCGTGGGCTTCCGCGTGCAAGCAAGCTGGACGGAAGGGCGCTCGGCGCCGCCGCGCCGGCGCGCTGAATAACTGCGCACATGCGCGCATCGCTTCAGCGCCCAATGCGCGCGTCGCCGGGCCCACGGGCCCGCCGTGAACCATGGTCTCGGGCCTCGCGGTTCTCATGGCGGTCCGGCGCCGCTGCGACCGATCGCTCTGGCGGCCCCGTGCGCCCCGTGATTCGCCGCCCACACTGGGCCCTCCGTCGCTGTCGACCCGGCGGCTCCCATGTCCGCAGATAGCCCCACGACGCCCGGTACGCGCAGCACGTCGATCGCACCGATCGGCGCGATGATCCAGCGCCCGGCGACGCTGCGCTCGCCAGCCGCGGAGGCGACCACGCTCGGCCCCTCCGGCGTCCACGAGTTCGCCCGGACCAGCAAGGTCGCGCCGCGCGGCAGCGACTCGGCGATCCGCGACACCCGGCCGCAGCGCCAGTGGCTCGACGCGACGAATCCGGGTCGCGGCCGCCGCAGCGGCGACGTGGTCCACCTCAGCCCCGGCGTCATCATCCCCGGGACCCGCTATCGCCTGCTGCGCTGGCTCGGCGACGGCGGCATGGGCGTGGTCTACGAGGCCGAGCACGTCGACATCCAGCACCGCGTCGCGGTCAAGATCCTGCGCCTCGAGGTCTGCGATCAGCCGGAGGCGCTCCAGCTATTCCGCGACGAGGCCCGCGCCGCCGGCCGGATCGGTTCGCCGTACATCGTCGAGATCCTCGACTTCGCGGAGCTGCCCGACGGTCGCCTGATGTACACGATGGAGCTGCTCGGCGGCCGCCCGCTGGCCCGCGAGCTGGCCGAGCGCCCGCTGCCGGCCGGCCGCGCGATCGGCATCCTGCGTCAGATCTGCAAGGGCCTCGCCAGCGCCCACGCGGCCCACATCGTCCACCGCGACATCAAGCCCGACAACATCTTCCTCGACAACCGCCAGAGCCGGCGCGACGTGGTCAAGATCCTCGACTTCGGCATCTCGATCTTCATGGCCGGCGAGACCGTCACCGACGACTGTATCCTCGGCACCCCGCTGTACCTGGCGCCGGAGATCATCGCCGGCAAGCCGTTCGACCCGCGGGTCGACATCTACGCGTTCGGCTGCACCGCCTTCGAGATGCTGACCGGGCGCCCGCCCTACGACGGCACGATCAAGGAGTTGCTCAACGCCCACATGCACGCGCCGCTGCCGCCCAGCGACGCGCTGTGCCGCGAGCACGGCGTGCCCGAGGCGCTCGCCGCCGTGGTCCTGCGCTGCATGGCCAAGCGCCCCGGCGACCGCTACTCCGACATGCACGACCTCGAGGCCGCGCTGTGCGAGGCCCAGATCGCCGCCAAACTCGAGACCGCCTGGGACGACCTGCTGCTGCCCGACGTCGACGGCGAGCGACGCGACCTGCTGCTGCGCGGCATGCCCGACCCGGCGCTGATGGGCATCGTCCAGCCGCGCCCGCGGCGGCGCTCCTATGTCGCCGCCGCGGTGTTCGGCGGCCTACTGCTCGCCGCGACCGGGCTCCTCGCCCAGCCCCGCGGCGCCGCCGTGGCCGCCGCGGCCGACCCGCAGCGGGTCCGCCTCGAGGCCGCCGCGCGAGCCGCCGCGTCGCGCGTCGCCTTCGTCTACCCGCCGGTCGACGAGCCCGCCTTGTCGACCTCGTACGACGCGATCCGCGAGCTCGAGGCGATCGACGGCCCGGGCGCGCGCGGGGCCGCCGAGCTGGCGCAGCGGCTACGCCGCGAGTTCGCCGGCACGCTCTCGGCCTTCGGCGACCGGCTGTGGCTGCGCCCCGGCGGCCGCGAGTTCGCGGTCGACGCCTACGCCCAGGCGCTGATCTTCGACCCCGACGTCGAGCCGGCGGCGTCGCGCGCCGACCTGACCCCGGGCCAACTGGCGCGCCTCACCGAGAAGGCCGCCTCGCACGGCTTCACCGCCACCGAACTGATCGCGGTCGAGCCGCTGTTCGCCCTCGCCGACGCCGAATTCACCGTCGACACCGTCGCGCTGCAGGACGTCCGTGAGCGCGTGTCACGGCGGATCCGGGGCCGCGACAGCACCCTCGTCACCGCCGCCGTCGCCCCGCCGCCGGCGCCGGCCGCCGCCAAGCCCGCGGCCCCACCGACCGCCGACGAGCCCACGAGCACGCCCGTCGATCCGGCAGCCGCGCAGGTTCACGAGCCGAGCGTCGACCAGCCGCGCCGCGACCCCGAAGCCGCCCGCAAGCTGCTCGCGCAGGCCCGGGCCGCCATCCGCGACGGCGACCGTGCGGCCGCCGAGGGGCTGTTTGAGCGGGCCCTCGCGCGCGACGGCCGCAGCGTCGACGCGCTCGCCGGTCTCACCGAGCTCCACTTCCATCGCGGCGCCTACGCGCGCGCCTTGAGCTTCGGTCAGCGCGCCTGCAAGCTCGCGCCCGACAACGCCGGCCTGCACCTGCTCGTCGGCGATGCCGCCTACAAGGCGTTCGCCATCGACGCGGCCCGCACCGCATATCGCCAGGCTGGTCAGCTCGGTCACGCCGAGGCGGCGGGGCGCCTCGCCAAACTCGACGCCAAGTTCGCGGACTGACGCGACGCCCTCAGAAGCGCAGGCCGAGCCCGCTGGCGTGCATCCACACCCGCGCCTGCGCGCGCGACCGCTGGCTTTTGGTGCGATCGATCGCCACCAGCGCGGCCCCGACGACGATCGCGGCGATGCCCGCGACCGTGAGCACGACGCCGCCGACGAGCGTGTTGTGGCGGTACTTGCAGTCCCCCTCGGCGTCGACGTTGGCGCCGGAGCAGTCGCCACGGACCGGGCGCTCGTCGAGCGCGAACAGGGCCACGCCGCCGCCGGCCGCGCCGAGCCCGACGGCCAGCGTCGCCCAGCCGGGCGCCGCGAGCCGCCGGGGCGCTCGCCCGTCCTCCGGCGCGACCGGCCCGAGCTCGACGGCGATCGTCTCGGTCGCGCCCTCGCCGAATTGGAGCTTGCGCCGGTGCGCTACGAAGCCCGGCCGCTCGACCATCACCTCGTGCTCCCCCGCGGCGACGGTGATGTCGAGCGGCGTCACGCCGACAGGCACACCGTCGAGCCGGACCTCGCTGCCGTGCGGCCTTGTCAGCACGCGCAGCCGCGGCGGCGGCTCGCCGGCGGAGCTGAGCTTGCGCCGCAGCTCACCGGCGAGATCACCGACCCGGTCGGCGAGCTCCGCGTGCCCGCAGATCTCGCACAGGCCGGTGCTCGCGACCACCGGCTCACCGCTGTCGGCCCGCAGCAGCACCAGCTTCACGTCGTAGTCACGGCCCTCGACCGTGACCTCGGTGCGCACGAGATAGCGGGCCCCCGTCGCGCCCGCGACCGCGCGCAGGCACGCCGCAGCGCACGCGCCCGCGGGCACCTGGGCGCGCACCTCGTCGGCGGCGACGACCGTGAACTCTCCGCGGCGCAGCCCGACCGCCACGCGCTCGTCGAGGCTGCGGGCGACCCGCTGGTCGAAGCCCGCGCCGGCCGCGATCGGCAGGACCACCACGACCTCACGGGCCACCGGCGCCGCGAGCGTCGGCGCGGGCCCGGGCTCGCGCGCCTGCACCGGCCCGGCCGCGGTCGCCAGCGCGACCGCCACGCCGCAGGCCCGCGTCGACCAGCCGCTCACGTGCAGCCCCCCATCTGGCAGTTGTTGCCCTTCTTGCACGTCATTTCGCACTCGCCGCAGTGCTTGTTGTCCTTCTGCAGGTCGACGCACTTGAGCCCGCACAGCGTCTTGTTGACCGTGCAGCCGCACGCGCCATCGCTGCAGATCTGGCCGGCGGCGCACGGCTGGTCGCAGCCGCCGCAGTGCTTCGGGCTCACCTGCGTGTCGACGCAGTCGGCGGCGCATACCGGCTGTCCCGCGGGACAGCCGTTCACACACTTGCCGGCGACGCACTGCGCGTCCGCGGCCACGCAGGACTCCTCGCAGACGCCGCAGTGTGTCTCGTCCTGCGCGAGGTCGACGCAGACGCCGTCGCAAAAGCTCGTCTCGGCCGGGCAGTCGGGCGCGCAGGCCCCGTCGACGCACACCTCCTGGACGCCGCACGGCTGGTGGCAGCCGCCGCAGTGCAGCGGGTCGCTCAGCGGCGCGACGCAGCTGCCGCCGCACGCCGTCAGCTCCGGCGGGCACGCCAGCTCGCAGGCCCGGCCGACGCAGAACATCCCGGGCGCGCACATGCTCGTGCAGTCGCCGCAGTGCAGCGGATCGACGAGCGGATCGACGCACACCTCGTCGCAGTTGAGCTGGTCGATCGGACAGTTGAGGACGCAGGTCCCCTCGACACACACATGGGTGTTGAGGCACGGCTGGTCGCAGCCGCCGCAGTGACGCACGTTGAGATCGGTCGCCACGCACTCGCCCCCGCAGCGGACCCGGTCGGGCTCGGGGCACTCGCCGACGCCTCCGGACGACGACGACGACGACGACGTCACACCACCCGTCGCGTCCGTCACCAGGCCGCCGGTGTCCGTCGTGTCGGTCCCGGTCATCGCCCCGGTCGTCCCGGTGAGCGTCGCGTCGGTCGCGGTCCCCGGCGTGAATTCGGGGTTGAGCTCGCGGCACCCGACCAGCATGAGCATGACCAGTACGGCACCGGCCCATGCCCGCCCTCGCCCCGCCCGCTCCAGCCACCACCCCATCGGACCTCAGCCTAATTCAAAACAGTGGTCACACGCAGATCGGCCCGGATCGGCGCCGCATGGCGCACATCGCCCGACCGCCGGCAACGCGGCTAAACTGCGCGTGGGGCGCCGTCTGCCCGTACCCGGGTGTTCCAGAACCTGTCCGTGAGGACAGGTCCGTCAGCGCTCGGCGACCGCGGCGTCGATCGTCACGGTCGAGAACCTCCTGGCGGACCGCATCCCGGTGTCCGAGGACAAGGACATTCGCATCGACGAGCTCTCGATCACGCCGACCGCGAAGCCGTCAAGCCAAACCCGTCCAGCCCACGAGAGCGGATGATGCGTGCTGCTCGTCAGCCCTCGGCTTGGGCGCTGTCGGGGCTGCGGCCGAGCGCCGCCTCGTAGTGGCCCTGCGGATAGAACTGCCGGGTCCACTTACGAAACTGAAGGATCGGCGCGTCGGACTTCGAGGCCGCCGGTCGCATGCGATAGATCTTGTTCTCCCAGATCACGATGTCTTCCTCGAGCGTGCGATTGAACATCGTCGCATAGCTGTGTCGCATCAGCGCCGTGAGCGGCGGCAGCCTGGTGCGGGCGACCCGGTGGCGCAGCAGCAGGCGCACGTGGGTCTCGTCGATCGGGGTGGTGGCCGCCATCGTCTGGGTGTGAAACGGGAAGCCGCCCGGCAGCACCGTCGACTGGCGGATCCAGCCGATGCACAGGCCCGAGCGCCGCACGTGGATGTCGGTGGCGAAGTCCCGCGGCAGCGCCGGGAGCCAGGTCGGCACCCCGAAGGCCGACAGGTGCATCTTGGCCTTGAGTCGCCAGTTGCACTCCGCCCCCGTGACATTGAGATCGATCTCCGCCGGGTCGTCGACGAACCCGTGGAGCGCGGGCGCGTGCGACACATCCGAGTCGTTCTCGCTGAGGTCCTGGATCCGTGCCTTGATCGTCCACTCATAATCGGCCCAATCGGAGTAGGGCTGATCGTCGAGGTCGGGGAAGTCGGTCACCGCCCAGGTCGGCGCGGCGTCCTCCTCGTGGAACCACGTCAAGATCAGGCCCGCGATCTCGTGGGTGTCCCAGCGGACCAGCCGGGCCTTGGCCGGCGGCAGGTCACCGGACGGGATCCGCTCGGCTTGACCGTCGCTGGCGCGAAACTCCCAGCCGTGAAACGGACAGCGAATGCACGCACCCTTGATCTTTCCGCCGTGCCCGAGGTGCACGCCGAAGTGTGGGCAATGGGCGTTGGTCACGTGGGCCACGCCGTCGTCGGTGCGAAAGACCACCAGCTCGCGGCCCATCATCGTCACCGGCAAGACCTTGCCGACCGGCACAGCGTCGGACTTGGCGACGAGGTACCAGCCGCGAGGATAAGGAGTAAGAGTTGCGCGTGGGTCCAACGCCGGCATGCCGGCGCAGCATAGACCACGTCGGGACGACGTTTCAGTCGGATTTCTCGCTTTATGGGCCGCGCGCCGACGTCCTCTCGCCGATCGTTTCCACGCTCGCACGCCGGCATCTGGCCTCTAAAGCCCGTACTGGCGCTGTGGCTGGCTTCGCGCGCTCTGCGTGGCGCGCTGGTCTGCTGCGTGCCACGCCACCGCACCTGCGCGAGCCGGCCGATCTGCCTGCGCGGGCGGGCCGAGTCAGGACGCCGAGCTCATGCCCGGGGACTCGCGCTGCCAGGCCTGGACGACCATCTTGTGGGCCTCGTCGGAGACCTCGGCCATCGGCAGGCCGTCCTCGCGCAGCTCCTGGGTCACAAGTACCGGCATGATCTTGTCGATGAGGATCACCAGGCGAGCGGCGTCGCGGTAGCCCTGCTCCGCGAGGACGCTGGTCTCGCGGTCGGCGAGGCCGGCCGCGGTCGTGTAGAGCATGAGATAGCCGATCGCCACGTGGCTCAGATACGTGTAGCTGTCGCGGATCGCCTTCGCGGCCTCCTCCGGACGGACCGCGGCGATCAGCCCGGCGGCGAAGCCCGTGACCGCCGCGACCGCGTCCTTGATCGGCTGCGTGGTCTTGCCGCCCAGAGCCTGCGCGCGCGCGTCGAGCGCGGTCAACTGGCCCTGTAGCGTGCGCTGGATGTCCACCACCGCCGCCACCGCCTCGGGGTGGTGCTCACCCTTGAGGTTCTGCGCGATGAGGTCGATGGCTCGCAGGCCATGATTCACCAGCGCGTGCATGTCGGTGATGTACGTGGTGAGGGTCGCGGTGCGTTTCTCGGTCATGGATGTCTCCTGGCCGGGAGGCATGCAGGAAAGCCCGACAGCGGCAACCCTCGGCGGCCCACGCATGGGCCGTGCGCGCCGGCTTGTGACGAGCGAGGCGCGTCGGTCGGGGCGTCCGCGACGTTGCGCAGCGGGCGCGAGACCTCGCGCTGCGAGCAAGCCAACAGACCTCGGCACGAGCTACGCACGAGCTACGCACGATCTGCGCACGCGCGACGGATCTCCGATGCGACGCTCACGGCGACGCCCGGGTGATCTGCGCGAGCGCCAGGACGGCGGCCACCAGCGCGTCGGGTTCGACGGGCTTCGAGATATGCAGGTCGAACCCGGCGGCCAGGGAGGCGCTGCGGTCTTCCGGCCGTGCATATGCAGTGAGCGCGACCGCGGGGATCGGCCGGTCCCCGGTTCGCGTCTCCGCGGCGCGCACGGCCCGGATCAGCGCGTGGCCGTCCTCGCCGGGCATCCCGATGTCGCTGATGAGCACATGCGGGCGCGTGCCCGCGGTCGTCGCGGCGAGGGCCGTCAGCGCGGCCCGAGCCGATGAGGTCGCGGTCACCTCGGCGCCCGCGTGCTCGAGCACGTAGGTCATGGCCTCCCGCGTGTGCTGCTCGTTCTCCACGAGCATCACCCGCAGCCCGCGCAGCGAAGGCACAGACTTCGCGTCCGGGGTCACGGGTGGCGCGACCGCAGGGTCCGCGGTCGCGGCGTCGCCGTCGCCGACGACGACCGGCAGGCGCACGGTGAAGGTCGACCCCTGGTCCTCGCCCGGGCTGTCGACGGCCACGCTCCCGCCGTGCAGCTCGACCAGTTGCCGGGCGATCGCCAGCCCGAGCCCGAGCCCGCCCTGCTGCCGGGTCGTGCCCGCGTCCGCCTGGCGGAAGCGCTCGAACACGTGAGGCAGGAACGCGCGGCCGATGCCGATGCCGGTGTCGCTGACCTGCACCTCGACGTGGCCCTCGCGCCGGACCAGCCGCAGCGCGACGCGACCGCCGGTCGGCGTGAACTTGACGGCGTTGGCGAGCAGGTTCCAGAGCACCTGCTGCATGCGTCCGGGGTCGGCGAGCACGATGCCCGCGGCCGGGTCGATCTGGACCTCGAGCGCGATCCGCCGGGCCTGCGCCGACGGTCGCACCACCGTCAGCGCCGCCTCGGCGATCGGCGCGAGCTGGCCTGCGTGCAGTTGCACGTGCAACTTCCCCGACAGCATCCGCGAGACATCGAGCAGGTCCTCGATCATGCGCGACTGCGCCTCGGCGCTGCTCTCGATCGCCTGCAAGGCCATCGCCATGTCCTTCGCCTGCACGCGACCGCTGCCGATCAGGTTGCCCCAGATGAGGATCGCCGCGAGCGGCGTGCGCAGCTCATGGGACACCGTGGCCAGAAACTCGTCCTTGAGGCGCGTCGCCGCCTCGGCGCGCTCGCGGGCGCCGCGCTCCTGACCGATGAGGTCGCGGACCTCGTATTGCCGTCGGCGAGCCCGCAGCGCCGCCTCGACCGCGGTCATCAGCGTCAGCACCGGCACCGGCCGGACCAGCACGGTGATGTTGCCGGCCAGCCGCAGCGCCGCGACCTGCCGCGCCGCCTCGGGCAGCAGGCGGTCGCTGCTCGCGAGCAGCAGCACGACCGGGAGGTCCGACCACGCGGGCTGGCGCGCCAGCGCGGCCGCCAGCGTCGCGGCGCCCTGGGGGGTCAGCGCCTCCTCCGTCAGCAGCACCGCGCCGACCTCGTCCTGCAGCGCCACGGCGAGGCTGGCGACGTCGCCCACGGGCACGCAGAGGATCCCACCGGTGGCCAGCGCCTGGCCGACGACGGCAGCGTCACCGCCGAAGGGCGCGAGCACCACGAGGTGCTCGCCGCGGGTCTCAGGTGTCGCCATCGACCTCGCCATCGACCTCGCCATCGACCTCGCGGGGCCCGGTCGGCCTGGCGCCGGTGAGCAAGATGTCGCGATACTGCCGCAGCGGCTCGCCGAGCCGGATGGCGCCGCGTTCGAGGAACAGCTCGCGGATGCTCGCGTCGTGCTCGCCGTGCCGCTTCTTGACGGCCACGCAGCAGCGGCGCAGCTTGCCCTCGGTCTCGAAGTAATGGAGCACGACGATCGTATCGGACAGATAACTGATGTCGACCCCGGGCTGCGAGCCGATGCTCATCAGGCCCTCCTGGGCACCGGCGAGGATCGTCAATACGCCGCTGCGACTCAGGTACGTCAGGAGCTCGTGCAATTGGGCGATCAGCACGTCGCTGCTGCCCATCGCGTTGAAGTAGCCGGTGATGCTGTCGATGACGACGACCCGGGTATGCCGGACGTCGACCAGCGCGCGGACCTGCTGGGCGAACTCGCCGGGCGCGATCTGGCCGGGGTCGAGCTGGCGCATGGTCAGCCGCCCGGACGCCGCGTGGGCCTCGAGGTCGATGCCGAAGGCCTTCGAGCGCACCTTGTAGGTCTCGGGCCGCTCGTCGAACAGGAACACCGCCGTGTGGTGGCCTTGCCGCGCCGCGGCGTCCACGAACAGGGTCGCCATCGTGCTCTTGCCGACGCCCGACGGCCCGACCACCAGACACGCGGTGCCTTGCTCGAGCCCACCCCCCAGCGCGGCGTCGATCGACTCGATACCGGAGGCGATGCGGCGATAATCGCTGTACTCGGGCCTGGTATAGGAGTCGAGGCGGGGATACACGTCCATGTGGCCCGTGCGGATCTTGTAATCATGGTATCCGCCGCTGTGGGGTAATCCTGTCGCCTTGACGACCCGCAGGTGACGCCGCACGTCCCCATACGCCCGGGTCTCCTGGTCGAGGTGAATGACGCAGCCGCTGAGCGGGTGAAAGTCGACCTCGGGCAAGGTCCCGTGGGCGGTCTCTGCGGGTCGGTCCGCGAGGGCCATCACCGTACACTCGTGTTCGGACAGCAATTGCCGCAGCGTCACGACCTCGCGGTGGTATCGCTGCGAGCTGCCCGCCAGCAGCCGAAGAATGGAGATCGAGTCGATCACGGCGCGGCGCGGCCGAATGCGTGCGACCAGCGCGCCCAGCTCCTGGAACAGCTCGCCCAGCTCGGCCTCCGCGGTCGGGAGGATCGTCTGGCGCGCGGCGATGCGGTCGGCGACGGTCCCCGGCGAGACCTCGTGGACCGTCACGCCCGCGAGCGACCACCCGTGCGAGCGAGCGATGCGCTCGAGGTGCTTCGCCGACTGCGCGAGCGTGATGTACAGCGTCGCCTCACCGAGCTGTACGCCCGCGAGCAAAAATTGCAGCCCCAGGGTGGTCTTGCCGGTCCCCGCCTCCCCCTGGACCAGGTGCATCTCCTCGCGCGGGAGCCCGCCGTGAAGGATGGTGTCGAGCCCGGGGACCCCGGTCGAGGCCAGCGGTGGCAGGTCCGGGTCGGTCGCTTCGTCGGGTGTCGGCATGGGTCACGCAATTTTCGCTGAGGGTTCGATCACGGGTCGGTGGGGTCGGTCATCGCCAGGCGGATCGCGCGGGCGAGCTCGCCGAAGGCGGATTGCTTGCTCAGGTAGCGCCGGGTGGTGGTCGCCGCGACGCGGGACCGGCCGGCCCGTGACCAGTTGCAGCAACACCGCGCCGATCTGCTCGGGCGGCAACACTAAGCCGGGCATCCGCGAGCGGGAGGGCCCGCTCGTCGAGCGTCGGGGGTTCGCGGGGGGTTCGCGGCGGCATGCGCCCCGGCAACGTACACCCGCCCGGGATCCGCGATTGTCTCGCTTCACGTCGACGGCTCGCCTCCGCGAGCTCCGAAGACCCATAAACCCAGGCGCGAGCTCTTGGCGCGCTGTCAGGGTTCCGCCGCGGTGTCCGCTTGTTGGTGCGCCGCCGGATCGTCCTCGGACTCGATGACCCCGAGCGGGAGGCGCAGGTCGGGCACGGCGTCGATGCCCCGCCGGACGCGGACCAAGGTGCCAGCCGCGCTCGCGTGCTCATACAACGCGTTCCATCCCGGCGGTACGGTCGGACGCGTGAGCCCGAAGACGAGGGCGGCGTCTTTGGGCGCCAGGTTGACGCAGCCGTGGCTGCGTCGCTTGCCGAAGTCATCGTGCCAGTACGCGGCGTGAAACCCGTAGCGGCGATGAAAGTATTGGATCCACGGCACGCCTTCGACGAAGTACGGGTCCTCCGAGCTCGGGCTGCTCTTCATGGTCGACACCGCGAGCTTCTCGTAGATGCGAAACAGCCCGGTCGGCGTGGCGAACCCGCCGGCGCCGCTCGAGACCAGCGTGACGAAGCTCGCCGCGGGGCCGCGCATGACGGCGAGGGTCTGCTGTCCGATCTCGACGTCGAGCCAGACCTCGTCGGCGCCGACCTCGAGCGCGGCGCCGGGGACATAGTGGTTCACGTCGGCGGCGGTGACATAGGCCGCGAGCCCGGGACCGCCGCCATCGGGCACCGCGTACCAGGTCGCCTCGCCGACGGCGATCGGCGCCGGGTCGAGGTCCAGCGCGGTGTGATAGCGGACGTAATGCACCGGCTTCGCGTCGGCGGCGGCGCGCTCGCGCAGCACCGCGGGGTGGCTCACCGACCACGCGGCGTGCAGGCCCGCGGGGATCGGTGTGGTCACCAGATCGCGTCCGGCGAAGCGACTGGGTCTGGCGATCTTCATGTCGCGGGCCGGCACCGCGCGGTCGTCCGCGTCGATGAGGATCGGTCCTCCGGCGCGCAGCTTGGTCTGCACGAAGGTGTACTGGCGATCGGGCCCGAGGGTGTCGATCGGCGGCTCGCCGCGCGCGTGGGCGAGGCGGTCGCGATACCGTGGCACGCTGGCGATCGCCTCCGTGCGGCGGTCGAGGACCTTGGGCCGCGCATAGATGTATGGCACGTCCAAACCCGCGAGCAGCGTCGGCTGGATCGTCGCGGGCCCCGGGCTGACGACCGCGTGCTCGAGGCAAGCGAAGCCCCCCTGATCGACCGCCGCCCAGCCCTCGCCCTCGCAGTCCGGACCGGCGTGGAGCCCGTAGATCGCAAACGGGTGGCCGCCCTCGATGCGACCGCGACGGCCGCGACGCCGGTGCGGCTGGACGTGCACGATCGTCGCCGGCCTGGCCACGCGATACCCGATCGGCGCCTGCACGACCGCAGGCTCAGGTCCGGGCGCGACCGCTTCGACGGGACCCGGACCTGCGATCTCGGCCCGCTCGGCCCGCTCGGCCGGTGCGGGCGTCGCTGCGGGCGTCGCTGCGGGCGGGCCCGGGACCTCGGTCTCGCACGCGTGCAGACCCACGAGCGCGACCAGCATCGTCGTCACCCGGGATGCCCAGCCGCTCGCGCACCGCATACATCCGTGGTGTGCCATGAAGCTCCGGCGCTCGCGAACAATTCCCCGAGATCGCTCATGGCGCACAATACCGCGAGCGCCGCCTGCGCGATGACAGCCGAGGCCACACCAGACCACCAGGCCGCCGACGGTGTAAGCTCTCGTCGCGCGGGGCCGATGCGTCCCCTCGCAGGCTTCCGGGCGTACGGAGCGGACCACGGCAATGCGTACTCTTCCTCGCAGTCATCGCCTCCCCATCGCCCTCGTGGCGGTCATGTCTCTCGTGCTCCCGCTGCCGGCGGCCGGAGCCCCCGCGCCGCTGCCCAACTGGGACGTCGACAAGTCCGGCAAGAAGCCCGCCGACAAGCCCGCTGACAAGCCCGCCGACACCACTGGCGGCAAGCCCACCGCGCCGCTGCCCGACTGGGGCGTGACTGGCAAGCCCAAGCCCGACGGCAAGGCCAGGGGCAAGCCTGGCAAGCCTGGCAAGGGCAAGCCCGGCAAGCCGGCCCCCACGCCTGACGAGCCGACCGAAGCGACCCCGCCAGACGAGGTGGCCCCCACGCCGGACGGCGCGGCGACCGAGCCGACCGCTGGCGAGCCCACCACGCCGGTGGAGCCCGCCGAGTCTACGCCCGGACCGGAGCCCGAGCCTGCGGTCACCAAGCCTGCCGACGGCACTGCTGCCGCGGAGCAGTTACGACTTCGCGGCCGCGCCGAGCTCATCACCGGCGCCGTGTTCATGGTCGGCGGTCTGACCGGCTTCGGCGTGCTCGGGGCCGGCGCGTTCATCAAGGGCCGCGCCGAACAGGAGCTAAAGGATGCCGAGGGCCGCACCGACGTCGACCTCGAACCATTGAACGTGCAACAAAAGCAGGGCGAGACGATGATCGCCGCGGGGGCGGTGGCGGGTGTGCTCGGCATGGCGCTGGGCATCGCTCTGGTCGCCGCCGGCGGTAGCGACATGAAGGCCGGACGCGCCGGCCTGACCTCCCGCGTCCGGATCGCCCCGACCTTCGGCGGTCTCGTGATCTCCGGCCGCTTCTGAGGGCCCGCGACAGCGCTCGCCTCGCGGCCCCGTTGTGGTCGCGGCGAACATCGTCGCCACGCGCCTGCGTACGCTCACAGCGGCGCGCTGGCGCAGCGAAACCCGACCGCGTGCACGTGCGCCGTCGCGTCCTGCGGGAACCGCAGCGCGGGCTCGGCGTGCTCGGCCTGCGAGCTGTTAAAGCCGCCACCTCGCATCACCTTCGAACCCGCCGGCACCGGCGGCGTCTTGGGGGCCAGCGGGTACGGCTCGAAGTCGTCGGCGGTCCACTCGAACACGTTGCCGACCATGTCCAGCAGACCCGCCTGGGTCTTACCTGCCGGGAAGCTGCCGACCGGCGCGGTGCCCGGGAAGCCGTCGTCGACGTCGTAGAGCAGCGCCACCGCCGGCAGCTTGGCCGTCGCGCGCCAGGCGACGCACTCGCGGCCGCAGCCGTTGAGGTGTACGGGGGCCGGCGGCTCGTCGCCCCACGGGTACCGGCGCCCGTCGGACCCGCGCGCGGCGAACTCCCACTCGGCCTCGCGGGGCAGGCGCTTGCCCTGCGCGTGGCAGTAGTGCTCGGCTTGCTCCCAGGTGACGCAGTTGACGGGGTGGTTCTCGCGGCCCGGCTGCCCCTCGTTGCACAGCGGGCTGTACGCGGCGCGACCCATCTCCCACGTCTTCTTGTCGGACTTGCCCTGCGGCCAGAAGCTGTCGTGATGAGCCCGCTTGCACTCGCCGATGTCCGAGCACGCCGCGTGCTTGGCGACGGTGACCTCGTGGATGTCCATACAAAAGTCGCCGACCTCGGCCCGATGCGCGGGCCGTGCGTAGAGCAGCGCCTCGAGGTCGACGTCGTCGGTCCCCATGAAGAACTTCCCGCCGGGGATCAGCGCCATGCCCTCGGGGCAACGACCCGCGACCGGCACCACCACGGGCGTCGTCTTCGGGGTGTCCTGCACGGCCACAACCGCCGCCTCGCCGACCTCACCCGCCTCGCCCCCGCCGCGCAGCATCGCCAACGCCACCACTGCTGCTGCACAGGCCGCGCACGCCGCGGCGATGCCGAGCGTGACCGCCACGCTGCGACTCGGTCGCCGAGTCGGTGCGGTCGGTACGACCGGCTCGAAGCGCGTGATGCTGTCGGGTCCGCCCGGGCCCGTCGCCGGCGAGACCCGCCCGGGCTCGATCGCCAGCAGCCGCGCCCCGCTCCCGCCCGGTCCGGTCGCCGGCCCGCTGCTGCCCGAGCCTGCGGCCGCCACCGGGGCGCGCAGCGAGGCGTCGGCGCGCTCGCGCAGGCTCACCCCGGCCCGCGCCTCGCCGACCGCCTGCGCGACGTTGCGGCCTTCGGCGACCACCGGCAGGAAGTCACGCACCTCGAGCGCGGAGCCCAGCGCGTTCCAGAACGCCGCCATGTTCTCGAAGCGCTCGCTGACCTTGACGCTGACCGCCTGCGCGAACACCTCCTCGATCGCGTCGCTCGCCTCGATGCCGAGTGTCCGCGGCGTCGGCCTGCGCACCGGGTCCTGGCACAACTGCGCGAGCGCCATGAACTCCCGCTCCTGGAACACCCGCGCGCCGCCACGGACCAGCTCCAGCATGACCAGCGCGAACCCGAAGACGTCCGTCCACGGCCCCGTCGCCCCGTGGACCCGGTCGAACTGCTCCGGCGCGCCGTACATCGGCGTGAACTCGTTGGTGACGCCCTGAGTCATGCCCATGTCGGCTGGCATCATCTTGGCGATGCCGAAGTCCAGCAGCTTGATGATGACCCCCGGGCGCAGGTCGTCGCCCATCACGAAGAAGTTGCCCGGCTTGATGTCGCGGTGCGCGACGCTCGCCCCGTGGGCGATGGCGAGGGCGCGGGCCACCCCGTCGAGCAGGAAGAACCCCTCCATCCACGTATAGGTGCGACCGCGGGCCGGGCTGGTGCTGCTGTGCAGCAGGCGCTCGAGCGACTCGCCCTCGAGCCACTCGAGCACGAGGTACGGCATCCAGGTCCCGTCCTCCGTGGTGAGCGTGCCGATGTCTCGCGCCTGCACGATGTTGGCGGACCGCGTCGACAGGTAGGTGAGCAGCGCGCCCTCCTGGGCGAAGCGCTCGAGCAGCTCGTCGCGCCGTTCGGGGTCGGTCTGGGCCAGTCCGGTGAAGAACTTGAGCGCGACCGGCACGCGCAGGATCTCGTGGAAGGCCCGATATACCAGGCCGTAACCGCCGCGATCGATGACCGCTTCGATCACGTACTTGTCGGCGACCCTCGCCCCGACGAGCTTGAACGGATCGGTGAGCTTGGACATGGCCTGGCCCGCCAGCATGCCACAGTCCCTCACAACTGCGGCCCCAGGGTCCGCGTGCGGCAGTGCGCGGCAGTGCGCGCTACCGTCCACGAGGGCCCGCGCCCCCGCGTTCATGACGACTTGAACCCGCGCTCACAGCTCGATCGTCGGCGGCTCGCCCTTCGCGGCGTAGTAGTACGGGCAGCCCTCCGCGCCGCTGGCGGGCGACAGCGCGTAGTCCGGTGCGTAGGTCTCGTCGGCCACCACCACGCCATCACGCGAGATCTCGATGTGGACCCCATCGGGCCCGCTCCACTCGGCGGCCGCGATCACCTTGAGGTCGATCCAGAACTTCTCGTCGCTGGCGACCGACGACACCAACAAGCGCCGCTCGCCGTCCTCGGCCGCGACCTCGTGGTCGCTGGCGCAGCCCGAGCCCGTGTCGTCGCCCGCCGCGATCACGCACGACCACTGCACCGCGCCCAGCTCCGTCGTCACGTGGAAGTCATACGCCCCGGCGCGCGGCTGGCCGGCGCGCCCCGTGCTCATCGCGTCGGCGACCTGCAGCTCGAGACCGGAGGCGACCTCGTCCTTCGAACAAAAGCCCGCCAGCGAGCCGCCACATCCCGACGAGCCGAGCGAGGCGAGCCCGCACACCAGCGCCCACGACTTCGCGTGCATCGTCATCCGCCCTCTCGCATACCAGCCCGCGCGCGTCGCTTCAACCGCTGCGACGGGCGGCTCACAGCACCGAGCGGACCAGGCCGATCAGGCGCGGCGCGACGGACACCAGTTGAGCGATCGCCACGTCGCGGCGCGAGCGATACACGAAGCCGACCAGGCGGTCGCCCTGGCGCCACACGACCAGGTACGCCGACTCGCTGACGCGGTGCCCGAGGTCGAGGCTCGAGAGCTCCTTGAACCCGACTTGCAGCCCATCGATGACCTCGACGCGGGTCATCCCGGAGATCGCAGCATCCGCCTCGGCGCGCCCCAGCGCCAGCTCCGGCGTGGCCCCGCTGACCTCTTGATAGATCGGCTCGATCATCGTGTCCGAGTCGACCGCGCTGGCCAGCGCCTTGCCGATCTCCGTCGCCATCGGGACCGCCTGCTCGCCGCGCTGCAACACCGCCTCGATGCCGGCCTGCGAGGCCACCGCGCCCCGCTTGAGCCATCCGCGGGCCGTGTCCGTGAGCCGGCCGCTGCGATACAGCTCGCCCGCCCAGTCCGCCGCCGCCTGGGCTGCCTCGGCGCTGCGCTCACCGGCCGCCGCGACCATGTCCGCCGCCCCGGCGCGGGTCTTCTCGGCCATCACACCGGCCTCGCGCTGCACCTCGGCGCCGGCGTCCCGCGTCGCCTCGCAGCCGACCGCCGCCGTCATGGCCAGCACACTCACTACCGCCGCGCCCAAGGTCATGACCAGCTTCATCGCGCCCCCTCGTGAGCCTGGCAGGATAGCAGAGCGCTGGCCAACGATCGTCGACCGCCTCGACCACTTCGTCCGCCTCGAACGGGCGCTGCCGGATCCGCGCCCGGACCCGTATACTCTCGCCCAGTGTCCGTCCTGCGCACAATCGTCAGCTCCTCGCGGGCACTGGTCACCGGCGCCAAGGACGTGGCCCGGTTTCGCGAGATCGCCAGCGTGTTCGTCGGCCACGGCTTCGGCTGGTTCTTCGCCCAGCTCAAGCTGCGGCGTGAATTGCAGATCGAGCTCACCGGCGCCGACCTGACCCGCGCCGCGATCGGCAACCCCGACACCGGCAAGCGCCTGGTCGCCGCGTTCTCGAAGCTCGGACCGACCTTCGTCAAGCTCGGCCAGATCCTCTCGACGCGCCCCGACCTGCTCCCACCGGGGATCTTGAACGAGCTCACCGAGCTACAGGACAAGGTCAGCCCCCTGCCCTTCGACCAGGTCGTCTCGCAGTTGCGCGCCGCGCTCGGGCCCGGCTTTCGCGAGCACTTCTCCGAGCTCGACGAGACCCCCCTCGCCTCCGCCAGCATCGCCCAGGTCCACCGCGCGACCCTCAAGGACGGCAGCCACGTGGTCCTCAAGGTCCAGCGCCCCGGCCTGCGCAAGAAGATCGAGAGCGACCTCAACATCCTCCGCGCGCTCGCCGGCTGGGTCGAGGAGTCGTTCGAGGAGGCCGCGGCGATGGACCTCGGCGGGGTGCTACGCGGCTTCGCCAAGTCGCTGGCGCAGGAGCTCGACTTTCGCTGCGAGGCCCGCAACATGGCCCGCTTCCGCCGCAACTTCGCCGACGACCCGCGGATCCGCCTGCCGCGGGTGTTCGACGAGCTCAGCAGCGCCGAGGTGCTGTGCATGGAGTTCGTCGAGGGGCGAAAGTTTAGCGAGGTGCTGGCGAGCGGCGAGGACACCCGGCCGCTGGTCGAGGTCTACTTCAAGGCCGCCTACAAGATGCTGTTCGTCGACGGATTTTTCCACGGCGACCTGCACCCCGGCAACGTGTTCGTGCAGGCCGACGGCGGGCTTGCGATCATCGACTGCGGCATGGTCGGCCGGCTCAGCCCGGCGATGAAGGACCGCCTGATCGACATCATTCACGCGGTGATGACGGAGGACCTCGAGCAGCTCGCGCGCTGCTTCTACGGCCTGGCGATCCCGACCGGCAAGGTCAACTACAGCGAGTTCGAGGCCGACGCGATCGAGATCGCCGAGCGCTACCTCGGCGGCGTCCCGATGTCGGAGATCCAGATCGGCGTCCTGTTCTCCGAGATGGTCGCCGGGGCCACGCGTCACAACGTGCGCATGCCCTCCGACTTCACCATGATGTTCAAGGCGATCGTCACGACCGAGGGCCTCGCCAAGTCGATCGCCCCGGACATCGACCCGATCGAGCTGGCGCGCCCCTTCATCACCGAGATGATCGCCGAGCGCTACAGCGGCGAGCGCATCAAACACCTGCTGATCTCCGACTTCCAGTTGATCTCCAAGGCCGCGCACGCCATGCCGCGCGTGCTGCCGGCGATCCTCCACGACATTCAGGAGGGCAAGCTCGCCGTCGGCATCGCCCCGGCCACCCTCAAGACCCACCACGACGCGATCTCGGCGTTCCTCACCAAGACCGTCCGCACCGCCCTGGTGGTCACCTTCATCGCCAGCGGCACGTACTGCCTGGGCATCGCCCACCTGCCGCTGTTCCCGGCGCTCGGCATCCCGATCATGTCGGTCATCTTCTACGTGCTGGCGCTGTTCGGCCTCATTCGCATGCGCGCCTGAGTGGGCTCCGCTACTTCGCGTGACGCGTGGCGACGCGGATGTCGACGCGGCGCTGGCTCGGCCACTCGGCCGCGGCGTCCAGGTCGTCCTCCGGGTCGGCGGCGTGGGTCACGAGGTCATCCCCAGCGATGCCATCCTCCACCAGTCTCGCGCGGACGGTCTCGGCGCGCGTCTTGCCGAAGGTCTCGCGAAACTCGTCGTCGCCGGTCGAGTGCCCCTGATACATACGCACATTCAGCATATTGCTGTCTATGCTGATTCTGCCCCGACGTATCTCCATTGGACAACGTCGGGGCACGGACCGCCCGGATCACTTTGTGGCGCTGGGACCTCGAGCAATGCCGGGCAGAACGTCGGAAGGCTGACCACGACGTTCGCACATGCAGCGTCCGCGAGCCGGCCTGAAAGGCGGGGTCTCGGGCGCTGACGTCTCGCGCGCACCAACGGTCTCACAGCGAAGACTGGCCAAACATCCGCGCCGCCAACCCGCTCACGACGCCACCGAGCCCTAGCCATGCCCCTTGCGCGCCATATACAGCTTCTTGGCCGCCGCCCCGCGCAGCTCGAGCAACGGCCGCAGCAGCCGCCCGAGCCCCGGCGACAGATATCCCAGCGTCGACAGCTTCCCCGACAGATACGGCACATCGACATCGAGCCCGGTCGCCCCGCTCCTCACGCAATCCATCACCGCCGCCGCGACCTGCTCCGCGCTCGACATCGGCTGTGAGAACGTCAAGTTCGACACGTGCTCGAGGTCGTCATCAAAGAACCCGGTATCGACCGGTCCGGGGTTCACGTTCGCGATCCGCAGCCCCCGGCGCCCGAGGTCCTCCGCGGCTGCCAGGGCCCAGAAGCGCAGCCCCGCCTTGGTACCCGAGTACACCGCCGAGCCCGGCACCCCGAGCTTGCCCGCCAAGCTGGCGACGTTAACGAACACCCCGCCCGCGGTCATCAGGTCGGCCGCCACCCGCGTCAACACCACCGGCGCGACCAGGTTCACCATGAACATCTCGGCCAACTGCATCGGCTCGTGCCGCAGCATGTCGCCGCGGTGGTGCAGCCCCGCGTTGTTGATGACGATGTCAAGGCGCCCGAAGCGGTCGACCACCTGGCCCGGCAAGCCCGTGAGCGCCGCGATGTCGCCGACGTCGAGCGGGAACGCGGCCGCGCGTGGCCCGAGCGTGGCACAAGCCTGGCGCAGCCGCTCGGCCCCGCGAGCCACCATCGCCACCTGCCCGCCCGCAGCGATGAGCATACGAGCGACCGCCAGACCGATGCCCGAAGAGGCGCCCGTGACGATGCCGACGTGGTCTCGTAGATCCATCGCGCGAACATAGCCGGTTTTCACCGCGATTAAACGACGACGCCCCGTCGCGGCGAACCGGACGGGGCGCGTGTACCAGCCCCTCGAGAGGGACCAGCGGGGGCGGACTACATGTCCATGCCGCCCATGCCACCCATGCCGCCGCCGCCGCCGGCCGGCGCGCCCGACTCCTTCTTGGGCTTCTCGGCGATCATCGCCTCGGTGGTCAGCATCATGCCGGCCACGGACGCGGCGTTCTGCAGCGCGGTGCGCACGACCTTCGTCGGGTCGATGACGCCGTCCTTGATCAGGTCGACGTACTTGCCGGTGCGCGCGTTGAAGCCGTAACCGGCCTCACCCGCACGGACCGCGTTCATCACCACGCTCGGCTCGCCGCCGGCGTTGGTGACGATCTGGCGCAGGGGCTCCTCGATGGCGCGCTTGATGATGCTGACGCCGACCTGCTGCTCGTGGGTCGAGACCTTGAGGTCCTCGAGGATCTTCTGGGCGCGGATGAGGGCCACACCGCCGCCGGGGACGATGCCCTCCTCGACAGCCGCACGGGTCGCGTGAAGGGCGTCCTCGACGCGGGCCTTCTTCTCCTTCATCTCGACCTCGGACGCCGCGCCGACCTTGATCACGGCGACGCCGCCGACCAGCTTGGCGAGGCGCTCTTGCAGCTTCTCACGGTCGTAGTCCGAGGTGGTGTCCTCGATCTGCGCGCGGATCTGCTTGACGCGAGCCTTGATGTCGTCCTTCTTGCCGCCGCCGTCGACGATCGTGCAGTTGTCCTTGTCGATCGTGATCTGCTTGGCGGTGCCCAGGTCCTTGAGGCCCAGGTTCTCGAGCTTCTCGCCGAGATCCTCGGTGAGCGCCTTGCCGCCGGTCAGCACGGCGATGTCCTTGAGCATCTCCTTGCGACGGTCGCCGAAGCCCGGGGCCTTGACGGCCGCGATCTGCAGGGTGCCCCGGATCTTGTTGACCACCAGGGTCGCCAGCGCCTCGCCGTCGACGTCCTCGGCGATGATCAGCAGGCTGCGGCCCTGCTTGGCGACCTGCTCGAGGATCGGCAGCAGGTCCTTCATCGTCGAGACCTTCTTCTCGTAGGTCAGGACGTAGCAGTCGCTCAGCGAGACGACCATGCGCTCCTGGTCCGTGATGAAGTACGGGCTCAGGTAGCCGCGGTCGAACTGCATGCCCTCGACGACGTCGAGGTCGGTCGTGTTGGCCTTGTTCTCCTCGACCGTGATCACGCCCTCCTTGCCGACCTTGCTCATCGCCTGCGCGATCAGCTTGCCGATCTCCTCGTCGCCGTTGGCGGAGATCGTGCCGACCTGCGCGACCTCGTCGTCGCTGCTGGTCGCCTTCGACTGGTGGTCACGGATGTGCTTGATCACCGCCTCGACCGCCTGGTCGATGCCGCGCTTGAGCTCCATCGGGTCGTGACCCGCGGCGACCATCTTCAGGCCCTCGCGGTAGATCGCCTGGGCCAGCACCGTCGCGGTGGTGGTGCCGTCGCCGGCGAGGTCGGAGGTCTTCGAGGCGACCTCCTTGACCATCTGGGCGCCCATGTTCTCGAACTTGTCCTCGAGCTCGATCTCCTTGGCGACGGTGACGCCGTCCTTGGTGACCGTGGGGGAGCCCCAGGACTTCTCGATCACGACGTTGCGGCCCCGTGGCCCGAGGGTGACCTTGACCGCGTCGGCCAGGACATTCACACCGCGGAGGATCGCGTTACGGGCGTACTCATCAAAACGTACTTCTTTGGCTGCCATGGGAATTCTCGTTGTCTGGAAAGTTGAGGGGATGTGGCCCGCGCGCTGGCCTGACCGAAAGGCCAGGTCCGCGACAGGCGGGCCGAGGAGGGACTAGCCTTCGAGCACCGCGAGGATCTCTTCCTCGCGCAGGATCATGTGATCCTCACCGTCGAGCTTGATCTCGGTGCCGGAGTACTTGCCGAACAGGACCTTGTCCCCGGCCTTGACGTCGAGCGGGGTGCGCTTGCCGGTGTCATCCGACTTGCCCTGACCCACGGCGATGACGATGCCCCGCGCGGGCTTCTCCTTGGCAGCATCGGGGATGAACAGACCGCCAGCGGTCTTCTCTTCCTCGGCCATACGCTTGATAAGCACGCGATCGTTGAGCGGACGAACCTTCGTCGACATGTAGCAGTCTCCTGTGTACTCGTTGGAACAGCGGATCAGGCCCGGTAGAGGCCGTGATGTTTGCGGGCGAAATTCGCCCGGCGAGGCCCCGCGCGGCAGGCGCGAGGCTCGCGGCAAGTTGGTGAGGACCCCCCGTCGCCACCGTTTGGCGGGCGAAGGAGGGACGTTGCTAGCAGTCACCGGAGGCGACTGCTAATGCGGCGCGAGTGTAGGCATACCCCACGGGCGGTCAACCCCTGCCCGGGTCAATTTTGTTCACACGCTTTGGCCCAGGTTCACCAGGTTTGCTCACATAACTTCGTGGTCGACCCGGCGACCCCTGCTAGCTTGGCTGAAGGGGGACCCGCTGATGACAGACAAGGCAGGCAAGCTCGCGTTCGATGGTTCGCTGGAAGCCTTCTTCTTCGACCAGGTCGGTGCGGCCCAGACCCGGTCGGGGGCCACACTCCCCCGCGAGGTCGAGGCCTACGTCGTCCACCTGCTCGCGGCCTACGTGCAGCAGCCGCCGGTCGCCGGGCGTCGCACCGGGCCGCTGGCCCTGCAATACCTGGCGGCCCGGGCCCAGGAGGGCAGCGCCCGGGCCCAGGCCCTGCGCAAGGTCGGCGACCGGGCGCTGTGCATCGTCGGGGTCGTGCCCCACAGCCTCGACCGCACGCCGGTGAAGCTGAGCTACGTGCGCTCGCTGGGGTCCACGGCCTACCGCCAGGTCTCGCACGGGCACGGCCCGCTGGCGGTGTTCCACGAGCTGGCCGACCACTTCGAGGCCGCAGCCGAGGTGATCTCCGAGGCGACCGACGGCTGTGGTGAGGGGGACCGCGACCTGCTCGGCCTCTACGAGCGCTGGCGCCGCTACGGCGAGGACCGCGACGCTCGCCGCCTGATCGCCGCGGGGATCGTGCTCGGCCGCGAGGGCTCGGACACCCTGCAATGAGCGCCCTGCGCGGCCTGTACCGCGGCCTCGAGGCGCTCTACGGCGCCGACTCGGGCGTCGACCCGCTCGACTACCTCGTGCCCTTCACAAGTTCGGGCGCCCACCGCGAGCTGGTGCTGGTCCGCGAGTCCGAGGACGGCGGCGTCGAGATCGGGCTCGCGCTCGCCGAGGGCGCGCTCGAGTGCCTCGAGAGCCACCACCCCTCGAGCGTGCTCGGCGACGCCGCCCTCGCCGACACCCTCCCGGTCGTCGAGGGCCTCAGCCACCTCCTCTACCTCGTCGAGGCCGTGCGCCGCGAACGTCCCGTCAGCGGCCTCGAGCTCGAGACCCAGGCCGAGGTCGACAAGCTCGCGCTGTGCCTGCTCGACCGCTGGCCGACCCGCCAGGACGCGTTCGCCGGGCTGGTCGACCGCATCTTCTGCCAGTGGACCCTGCTGCCCGGCCTCGACGACGCGCTGTGCGAGCGCTACCAGCGGGCCAACCGGGTCGCGCTGGGCTTCGTGCGCCGGCTCGAGCGGACCGTGCGCGCCGGCCAGCTCGGCGGCCTGCGACGAGCGCTGCGGCGGTTCTGGTCGGCCGACATGGGCGGCAAGTTACAGCTCGCGGGCGCGTGATCAGGGCGTCAGCACGGTGTTGTCGATCAGCCGCACGCCGCCGAAGACGGCCGCCACGGCGACCAGCGCGGGCCGTGTGACCGCATCGATCGGCTGCAGCTCGTCGGCGTCGACGAGCGACACGTAGTCGACGCGCCCCGGGGCCAGCAGCGCCGCGAACTCGCCGAGCAATGTTCGCGAGTCACGCGCGCCGCCGGCGAAGCGACCACGGACCCCCGCCAAATACCGCGAGATCGCCAGCGCCTCCGCGCGCGCCTGCGGGCTTAGATTCGTGTTGCGACTCGACATCGCCAGACCATCGGGCTCACGCACGATCGCCAGACCGACCACCTCGCCGACGAGGTTGAGGTCGGCGTGCATGTGGCGAAGGATCGCCAACTGTTGGTAGTCCTTCTCGCCGAACAGGCCCCAGCTCGGCCGCACCAGCCCCCACAGCTTGGCGACCACCGTGCACACCCCGCGAAAGTGGCCCGGACGCGACGCACCACAAAGATGCTGATCGAGGCCCTCGACCTCCACCCACGTGCGCGTGCCGTGGGGATACAGCGCCTGCTTGTCGGTGGGACAAAACGCGACGTCGACCCCGCAAGCGTCCGCCTTGGCCAGGTCGCCGGCTTCGTCGCGCGGGTAGCGATCGAGGTCCTCCTTCGGCCCGAACTGCGTCGGGTTGACGAAGATCGACAGCACCAGAGACCCGCCGGCAGCACGCCTTCTGCCCGCTCGCAGCAGCGAGAGATGACCCTCGTGCAGGTAGCCCATGGTCGGCACGAACGCGACCGACGCGTCGGCGGGCAGCGACGCCCGCCACGCCAGCAGCTCCTCACGCGTGCGCAGCACCAGCATGGTTCAGGTCGGCCCGTAGGTACCGGGGCCAGGCTCGACCTCGCGGATCGGCTGCGCCTCGCCGGTGAAGCTGTGCTCGTCGGCGGGGAACCGGCGCTCGCGGACGTCGCTGGCGAACTCCGCGAACGCCTCGCGGACCAGCCCGGCGAGCTCGGCATAACGCTTCACGAACTTCGGCTTGAAGCGGTCGTCGAGGCCGAGCAGGTCCTGCATCACCAGCACCTGCCCGTCGCAGCCGACGCCCGCGCCGATCCCGATCGTCGGGATCGCCAGCGACTCGCTGACCTGACGGGCCAGCGCCGCCGGGATCCCCTCGAGCACCAGGCTGTAGACGCCCGCCTCTTGCAATGCGAGCGCGTCCTGGCGCAGGCGCTCCGCGGCGTCCTGCCCCCGCGCCTGCACACGAAAGCCGCCAAACTCATGCACGCTCTGCGGGGTCAGACCGATGTGCCCCATCACCGGGATCCCCGCCGAAACGATCTTGCGGACCGCGTCGACGCAGCGGGCCCCGCCCTCGAGCTTGACCGCCTCGGCCCCGCCCTCCTGGACCAGCCGACCCGCCGACAGCAGGGCCTGCTCCGGGCTGACCTGGTAGCTCATGAACGGCATGTCGACGACCAGGTGCGCCCGCGCCACCGCCCGCCGCACGCAGCGGGCGTGGTACGCCATGTGCTCGAGCGTCACCTCGAGCGTGTGCGGGTGGCCCTGCATCACCATCCCGAGGCTGTCGCCCACGAGGATCACGTCGACGCCGGCCTCGTCGACCAGGCGAGCGAAGGTCGCGTCGTAGGCGGTGACCATCGTGATCGCCCGGCCCTCGCGCTTGAAGCGCCCGAGCTGCGGAACGGTGATCCGGCGGGCCACGACCGCGGTGGGGACAGCGGCCGCGGGAGCCGCAGCGACAGCGGCCCCGGGGATCTCTCCGGGCCCTCGGGGATTGGGCGGGGTCGGCATGCGAGCGGCGCGGAGCATATCTCAAAGGCACCGAAGCGCGCCCGTAAAAGCCCGAATCGCCCCTCTGAAACCAGACAATCAGGGTCCGAATCCATGACGTACGATGCCCGACCGGTGCGAAAAATCACCGCGTCCGCGGCGCAAGAAAGCTTTGTATGTTGGTTTTCCATACCGCTATCGGCATCGTGGATGACGATGTCCGCGAATTGTCAGCTTTGTGGGGCAGACCGCTGTTTCGGCGGCAATATCGCTGCGCCCCGTCCGGCGCTCCGCCGCGCGACGCCGCTGGCGCTGCTGCTGCTGCTCGCCGCCGCCTGTGGTGACGACGCCGGCTCCACCGACGCCAGCACCGGCGACGCCACCTCCGAGGCCACCACCGGCGACGCCAGCTCGAGCCCGACCACCTCGAGCAGCCCGACCACCCGCGCCACCGACGAGCCCGACACCACCGATGCCACCACCGACGACCCTGGTGTCGTCGGTCCCAACTTCGGGCTGCTGACCTTCACGCTCTACCCGGCCGACGCCGCTGGTGCCCCGGAGCTGCTCGGCATGGCTGGCGCCTGGCGGACGGCGGCCTTCACCACCGACGACTTCTACGGCGTGCGCGCGCTCGGCCTGCACTTCCCGCGCGCCCCCGCGGCCGCCGACATGCTCGAGTCGCACGAGCCGCAGGTCTACGAGTGGGGCGCGGCGGGGACCTGGGTCGCGCTCGGCAACGGCGTGCGTCTGGCTCAAGCCGGTGGCGACGCGCTCGCGTGTCTCGAGCTGGTCGCCGACAGTTACCCGGTCTACTTCAGCGACGACGCCCCGATCTTCGATCCGAGCTGCGCGCCTGACCCCTCGCGCTGGTTGCCCGCGACCGCCTACGACCTGGTCAGCTACGGCGGCGAGACCTTCGCCGACCAGACCCGCGCCGCCGCCGTGACCACGCCGACCGCCCTCGTCGTCACTGCGCCCGCCATCGACGAGTTCGACTTCCCGCTCGCCAAGACCGCCGACCTCGCGATCACCTGGCAGGCCGACGGCGGCGCTGGCGACCGCGTCGTCATCCGCCTGCTCGATCAGTTCGGCAAGCAGCTCGTCGTGCACGCCACCGACGACGGCAGCTACACGATCGCCGGCGCCGACCTTGACACGCTGTCGGCAGGCCCCGCCACCCTCACCCTCGCCCGCGAACACGTGACTGAGCTCGGCCTCGAGGCCGGCACCCTCCGCGTGGTCGCCCGCCACGAAGTCACCGCCTACCCGGACCTCTTTTAAAATTTGCGTCGCCAAAACCCCGAGTGAGACCCCCCATGCAGCGTAGAAACTTCCTCAAGTCCGCCGGCATCGCTGCCACGGCCGGCGCCGCCTTCAGCGTCCTTCGCCACCCACGCCAGGCCCAGGCCGCCTGGGGTGACTGGCCCGCCGACAAGCTCGAGGCCATGATCCCCGCCGAGCGCCAGGCCAAGGGCGTGCTCGAGCTCTACCTCTACGGCGGCATGAACGCCTTCGACACCTTCTACACGGTGCCGAAGTGGGGCATGAACGACGAGCGCTTCCTCAACGCCTACTACCCGCAGACCGCCAACCGCTTCGCCGAGTGCGGCTTCGCGGGCGAGCTGAGCGAGGAGTTCGCCGAGGACCAAAACGGCGAGATGGTCCACCTCGGCCCATGGGTCTCCGCGCTGCGGGCCCGCCCCGACATCGTCGCGCGCATGCGGGTCATCGTGCAGCGTCACGACCTCTTGCCGCACGAGGGCGCCAACCCCTACGCGCTGACCGGCAGCCGCCTCGGCTCCCCGCGCCTCGCCGGCGTCGGCGCATCGATCCAGCGCCACTTCCTCGAGCAGCCCGACGGCCTGCGCGCCGCCCCCTACGCCTACGTGCTCTACCCCGGCGTCGAGTTCCCGACCGACAACGTGCGCGCCGCCTCGACCGTCGGCTTTCACCCCGGCTCGGCGCGCCCGCTCAGCGTCACCGTCGACCCTGACTCGCAGCTCGCCGTCTTGCTCGGGCGCCCCAACCTCGTCGGTCGCCGCGCCGAGTTCGACGCCGCCGTCGACCACTACCTGCGCACCTATCAACAGCGCTTCAAGCCCGGCGGCAAGGGCACGCCGACCCGCAGCGCCGAGCGCAGCAACTACGAGTTCGCCCACTTCGCCCGCCGCGACGCCGACCAGTTGCAGGCGATCCTCTCCGGCGACCTGTTCGCGCCGCTCGGCGGCCAGGAGTGTGGTGATAACTCGGGTGTCGACAAGCCGAAGATGCAGGCGCGCATGGCCGCCAACCTGTTGACCCGCGCGACCGACCGCGCCCGCTATGTGCAGTGGATCGACGGCGGCCTCAGCCCCAACGGCTCGGGCGGCCACGACACCCACGACACCCACGTCCAGGACGCCTCGAAGAACGTCAGTCACACCATGCAGGCGCTGGCCGACATCATCAACACTCCCGGCGAGGGCGACCCCAACAAGATCGACCTCGACGACACCATGGTCGTCATCAACACCGAGTTCGGGCGCACCCCGCACCGGCAGGGCGACACCGGCCTCAACCACTGGCCGCAGGGCATGGTCAACGTCATGATCGGCGGCCCGCTGACCACCGCCGAGCGCGGCATCTACGGCGCCATCACCGAGGCCGAGGGCTTCGCCCAGACCTGGGTCAGCCCGGCCGAAAATCGCATGCTCGTGATGATGGCCCTCGGCATCTACCCATTTAGCTCGCAGACCTTCGCCGTCGGCGACGTCGCGGGCGGCGTGCAGGATCAGCTCGAGGCCGCCAAGCGCCTCTCGCAGGTCTACCTGGGGATCAAGCCATGAATACCTCGACAAGACCCACGATCCTCCGGGGCCTCGGACTCGCCGGCCTGTACGCGCTGTCCCTCGGCGCCTGCGGCGGCGATGACGTCGCCGCGAGCGCGACCAAGGCCGACACGGGTGACGACACCGGCAGCACCGGTGACGACCCCGGCGGCACCGGCAACAGCGGCACGCCGACCACCACGGTCGACCCCGACACCGACACCGGCCCCGGCGAGACCGGCGACAGCGGCGAGCCGCCGATCCCCGACGACGCCACCGAGGAGTCCTGCGACGCCGGCGACCAGGCCTTCGTCAAGCGCCTGATCCCGCTGGTCCAGGGTCGCAAGCCCGAGGGCATGCGCGAGGTCCTGCTGCTCGTCAGCATGATCGAGCAGCTCGACGCCGCTGGCGTCGACGGCCGCGCCGCCGTGGTCCGCGGCCTGACCTCCGGCGACCTCTACATCGGCCGCTGGAAGCAGTTCTTGTGGGAGCAACTGCGGATCAACCGCGTCGAGGTCAAGTCCAACTACAACTGTTATTCGCAGACCAGCGGCCCCAACGGCGGCCCCGAGCTGGCCGCCTACATCCGCGACAACGACGCCAACGGCAGCGACTTCGGGCAAAAGTTCACGATGGCCGACGTCATGGAGAGCGCGCTGCGCCTCGACGACATGAGCCCGCTGTACCGCGCCGACATGTTCGCACGCATGGCCCGCCCGCTCGGCGGCGCCAATATTTCTCAGGAAGAATTCGAGGTCAACGCGCGCTCGAACTTCGGCGAGATCTTCGAGTCCACCTACCTCGGGCGGCGCAGCGGATGCCTCGAGTGTCACAACAGCGAGGAGTCGGTCACCTACAACCCCAACCCCGCGTTTAACCACTTCTGGGCGATCCCCGGCAAGTTCGAGGCCGCGATCTACGGCGCCGCCAAGGGCCGCCCCGAGGCCGAGCTCTACGCCGCCTTCCGCGTCACCGGCTTCACCACCGACCAGGGCGTGCGCGCCTGGGGCATGAGCTCGTGCGGCAGCTTCGACCCCGGCCGTGACGGCGACATCCTCGGCACCCCCGGTTACCTCGGCGGTGACCTCCCGTCCGGTCAGAACCTCTTCGACATCGACCCGCTGTTCAAGTCCGGCTTTACCACTCTGGCGGCCGACGGCCTCGCGCTCGCGGACAACCTCGAGGTCGCGCCCGACCAGGCGCTCGCCTACCTGACCTCGACCAACTTCGTGAACAACGCCTGGAAGGAGATGATGGGCTACCCGCTGACGCTGGCCCACAACTTCCCGCGCAACGCCAAGCAGCGCGAGATCCTGCAGGGCCTCACCGAGGCCTTCGTCTCCGAGGATTACTCCCTGCGCGCCGTCATCACCGAGATCGCCCTGCATCCCTACTTCAACATGGACTCGCCGGACGTCTGCGGCAGCTCGACGCCCTTCTTCATGCAGCCGGTCTTCGAACCCTACGCGATCACCAGCGCCGACCCCAACCAGCGCGGCAACGGCGTCGGCGACCGCGTGCAGCGCTACAGCGCCTGGGTCCTGATCGAGTCGGCGATGCGCACGATGTGGTGGGCGTTGCCCGTCAAGCAGATCCCCGCCAACGAGTTCAACTTCCCCGCGATCGACTTCCTGCGCGACACCGGCGTGTTCATCAAGGACGCCCAGAACGGCTTCAACGGCGTCGACTTCAACGGCCTGCTCGCGTGGGAGAACCGGCTCGCGCCCGGCTCCAACCCCGGCCTCGGCGGCGACTGTACCGGCCCGCTCGGCCAGGCCTGCACGCAATACGAGTGGATCGAGCTCATGCTGGTCGAGGCCTTCAAGGCCGACGCCACCGTCCGCGAGGTCGCCGCGGCGATCAAAGACCGCCTGCTCACCGAGCCGACGATCGAAGGCGAGACCGAGCTCGCCGTCATCGCCGGCGTCATCGGCCTCGACCCCGCCGCCAAGATGAAAGCGGTCGACGGCGGCATCCTCGAGGACGGCGCCCGCCGGTTCGCCGGCCTGCTGTTCAACACCCCGCAGTTCATGCTCTCCGGCGTCCCGAGCCCCGATCAGGACCCCGCCGAGATCCCGAAGTTCGCGGTCGCCGGCACCGACACCCAGGCGCTGTGCGACCACCTCGCCCCGCTGGTCTTGACCGACAAGTACACCTGGACCTGCGACGCCCAGGGCATCAAGGTCTCGAAGTAGCCGTCAGCCGCTCGGCACCACCGAGCGGTCAGCCGCTCGGCACCACCGAGCCGTCAGCCGCTCGGCACCACCGAGCCCCGCGGACGCAGCTCCGCGAGGCGCCGCAGGGCCAGCTTACGCTCCGGCGCCTCCGGCTCCGGACACGCCAGGTACGCCTCCCAGTAGCGGATCGCGCTGCCCGGGTTGCGCTTGGACTGCTGGTCGAGCGCGTCGAGGTAGAGCCGCTCGTGTAACGGCAACAATGTGTCGGCCGCGCTGCGCTCAACGCCCTGGGAGCGCAGCGCCGTCATCTCGCGCAGCGCCGCCTCGGGCGCCCCCGCCCGGTCATAGACCAGCGCGAGGATGAAGACCGAGGTCGGGCGGTCACTCGCCGGGGCCAACTCGCGGGCCCGGTACGCCAGGTCCAGCGCGCCCTGCAGGTCCCCCGATAACAGGGCCGCGACCGCCGACGCCCGGTCCGCCCGCCACCCCTCGACCTCGCCGCGTCCGGCCGCCCGGGCCAGCTCCGTCCGGGCCACCTCCGGCTCCCCGAGCCCGAGCGCCGCGTAGGCCAGGAAGTAGTGCGTCAGCACCGGCGCAGGTTCCCCGCGCCGGTCGGCCTCGACCAGCGCCCGCCGCAGCCAGGTCCGGGCCTGTCGCCGGCTGTCCCGGTGCGCCTTGGCCAGCTCCGGCAAGTAGTCGATCAGCTCGGCCCCCGACGGGTACGTGGGGATCATCAACAGGCTGCGCATCGCCGCCAGCACCAGCACCGCCGGCGCGTTCGGGCACTCGCGGGCCGCCGCCGCCCACGGCGTGTCGCTGCTCTCGTCGGTGCGCGTGCTGACCCGCTGCAGCAGCACCTCCGCCTGGCGCTCGCGCTCGCGGCAGGTCGTCCACGGGCTTCCCCCGGACTGCGCCCACACCGTCGGCCCCGGGCCCTCGACGGGCGCCGACAGCAGCGACCACACCAACCACAACGACATCCCCGCGATCGTAACGCTGCACACCCCGCGCAAACAGGCAAAAATTTGGCCCTGGACCTCGCCCATGAAACCTTCGCGCCGTGAACCCGCCGCCGCGCAACCGCCGTCGCCAGCACCCGACCAACCGTCGCCGCCCGCGGCCCTCGTCGACCCACGTCGCGGCCCGCCGGCACTCGCGCTGGCTGGCCATGCAGTTGCAGCGTGCGGGTCAGTGGCTGCGCAGCTTGCCGGCCCGCCTGCGCAGCGCCACCGACACCCCCTGGTCTCCGACCCCGCCGCCCGACGAGATCCGCGAGTCCGGCGAGCTGTACGTCTCGATCGACACCGGCCCGCAGATCGTCCTCGACGACGACCCCCCCACGCCACGCCAACCCCGGCCGTTCCAGCGCGCCGGCGAGTTTAGTAAACAGCTCGCGCCGAGGGCCGCCGCGCTCGGCCGCCAACTCGCGCCGCGAGCCGCCGCCTTCGGCCGCCAGCTCGGACCTCTGGCCCGCCGAGGCGCCGCCGCTACCGGCCACGGCCTGCGCGCCACCGGCCGCCGCCTCGCCGACCTGCGCCCCCTGCTACGCGTCCTCGGTCGCTTCATTGCTGTGTGCCTGGCCGCGATCGGCGGCCTGACCCTGCATCTGCTCGGCGGCCTCGCCCGTGGCAGCACGATCGTCGGGGACCGCACCGCCGGGGCCCTGCAGCGCCACCAGGCCGTGCTCTTCGCCCTGTTCATCCGCGCCTTGTGGTGGACCGCCCTCGCCCTCCTACTCCTCGGCGGTCGCGCGCTCGTCGAGATCCACGACGCCGCCCCCTTCGTGCAGCAGGCCCTGCCCGTGTTCCTCACCGGCCTGGCCCTGTGCGCGTTCCTGCTCGTCGTCGCCAGCCCGGCCCGCCTGCGCTGGGCCGCCTTCGCTCTCGGCCTCGGCCACGGCGGCCTGCTCGCGCTGGTCTGGGTCGTCGGCGCCGTCGGTTAGTCCGTGGCGGTCCGGGCCGCCCGCGCGTACCCTGGGGGCCATGTGGTCTGCCTCGCCGCGCGCCCTCGCCGGCCTGCTCGCCTGCCTCTGCGCATGTCCGCCGGCGCCTGGGGACGACACTGGCGCGGGTGAGAGCAGCGGCACCACCGGCGAGCCCGTCCCGATCCCCGGGTTCCTCAACCCTGCCGTCGGCACCCTGCGGATCGCCAGCAACCAGACCGAGCCGGAGACTCTGGTCGTCCAAAACATCCTGCCCGGCGCCACCCAGGTCCTGCTCGACGGCTACTCGCTCGGCCCGCTCGACGAGCCGAGCTCGATCGGCAGCCTCGAGCCCGACCTCCTCTCCCTGACGATCGAGGGCGCCCTGGTCGCCGGCAGCCACACCTTGCAGTTGCTGACCATGAGCCCGACCGGCCCGCTCTATTCGGTCGAGCTCGAGCTGAAGATCCAGCCGCCCAAGGAGGAGACGCGCCCGCTGTGGACCGCCGAGCTCGACCCGACCGTGCTCGCCGCCGGCACGATCCTGCTCAACTCTGGGGTCGGCGCCGGCGGCCTGCTCGGCCTGGTCTCGCCCGGTCAACCGGACCCCGAGCTCCGCCTCTACGCCGCCACCACCGCCGGCTGGTCGACCGCCGAGCCGGTCTGGCTCCCGCTCGAGGGACATGTCCTTCAGGGCATGTCCTTTGCGCCATCCGTGACCGCCGTCGCCTTCCCCGAGCCGGGCGGCGCCCCGCCCAAGCGCATGCGCGCGGTCTACAGCGTCGGTCTCCCGGGCGTCGCGATCCACACCCGCGACATCCAGATCGACCCGAGCCCGATCGTGTTCGACCCGGTCGTCGCCTTCGACCTCGACGCCGCCCTCGGCGACGCGCAGCTCGAGTACGCCGCCTTCGGTCGCCCGGTCGCCCTCGGCCACACGATCGTCGCCGAGCTGCACGCCGCGGCCGACGCCGAGCAGCCCCGCCCCGGCGACCATCGCCTGATCTCCAGCTTCTGGCGCGGCCCCGAGCTGCGCTGGACCCCGCCGCAGCAGATCGGCACCGCGGCCCCCAACGACCTCGACTCTCTCGGCCCCGCACCTGTGCTCGCGGACATCCCGAACCACGCCGCCGTCACCCTCTCCGTACGCCTCGGCGGCGCCTTTCCGGGCGTGCTCGAGCTCCGCGACACCGGCGCGATCTCGCTGACCACGCCGCCGCTGAGCGCCCCGCTCGACGTCACCGGCGACATCACACTCGCTACCATTCTCGGTAACTTCGGCAGTCGCACCGTCGCCGCCGTCGACCGCGAGGGCCGCGTCAGCCTCAGCTTGCTCGAGACCAGCAAGGGCAACGTCCCCCGCACGATCTCCCCGAAGGCCACCAAGCTGCCCGTCACCCCCGCCACCGGTCCGCTCGCTCCTGGCGTCGGCCGCGGCTTCCCGTTCTTCCTCGTGCCTTACGGCGACGCCGCGCCCGTGCACGTGATCGCCAGCGACGGCGTCACCTACTTCGTCGCCCCGATCCCGGACCTGCACTGCGACACCCTCGCGCTCGCCGTCACCCTCGCCGGCAACGACCCCGACGACGCCGCGCTCCCGCTCGCCTGCCTCGCTGACGGTGAGCTGCGCCTCGGCGTCGTGCGCATCGAGCCGCCCACGCCCGTGGCACCCTGAGCGCGGGCCCCTGCGCCCGCTGGCGCCCGGCTGTGCGCCCGTGTTACTCCGGCTCGCGTGTCCCTCACCAAGCGCATTCTCATCGGCCTGACGGTCTTGTTGTTGGCGCTGATCGGCGCCGGCGCCTGGATGTTCCGCTCGCGCGCCGAGGCCATCCCCGACCAGCTCCCACCGATCGACACCCAGGACGCCGACCCGATGAAGGTCGTCATCCCCGGCAGCGCTGGCCTCCCGGACCTCAAGCTCGCCGACCTCCGCGGCAAGACCGTGTACCTGCTGGTCGGCGACCGCGAGAGCATGCAGGCCAAGGAGAGCAAGGCCTTCGACCGCGTGCTCAACCGCTGGAGCATCCCGGAGGACGTCGTCGGCTTCGCGATCGCCGACACCGAGGGCTTCAAGGTGTTCGCCAGCAAGATCGAGGAGATGCTCGCCGGCATTCGCCCGGAGACCCGCCTCCCGCTCTACACCGACTACGATGGCGCCATCACCCGCGCGTTCAAGCTGCCCAAGGGCCACGCTGGCGTGGTCGTGCTCGGCCCCGACGGCCAGATCGTCGTGCGCCACAGCGGCCCCGCCCCCGAGGGCCCCGAGGGCGACGCGCTGCTCGAGCGCCTCCGCACCGCCCTGCGTGCCACCGAGCCGACCCTCGCGCCCGCCCCCGCCTTCAAGATCGGTGACCTCGACAACGCCGCCTGCCAGGGCAAGGTCTGCGCCTTCGTGTTCCTCGCCCGGCCGGTCAAGAAGTCCGAGCTCCCCTTCGTGAAGGGCGGCTTCGAGGGCGAGACCGACGCCATGTGGAAGCAGTTGCAAGACCCCAGCGTGCGCCTCGCCGGCCTCGTCTACGACAGCGACGCCAAGCTGCTCGCCGCCGACGAGAAGGCGGCGAAGGCCGACAAGGACCCCGCTGACAAGCCGCGCCCCGAGGTCAAGGTCGTGCTGGTCGGCGCCCTCGCGGACGTCGAGCTCAAGCGTTGGACCACCGTCCCGGCCGCCCCCGAGGCCCGCGCCGCCCTGCAGGTCCCCGAGGACCAGGCCGCGGTGGTCATCATCGACGCGGACGGCAAGCTCGCGGTGCGCGAGGTCGGCATCGTTCGCATGTACAAGTTCACCCGCATCTCCGAGCTCCTCGACATCGACCTCAGCGACCGCCGCGAGTGAGCCGCGAGTGAGCCGGAGCCTCGCCGCCTTCAGGTCAGCGCCGCGAGCCCCTCGGGGTCGGTCAGCACCACCGTGCGGCCGTCGAGGTGGATCAGGTCCTTGCGCTTGAAGGCCGAGAGGGTCAGCGAGATCGTCTCGCGGGTCGAGCCGATCATGTTGGCCATCTCCTGGTGCGTGATCTTTTGGTCGATCATCAGGCCTTCCTCGGTGTCCTTGCCGTACTCCTCGCCGAGCTCGAGCAGCAGCGCCGCGAGCTTGGCGTGTACGTCGCGGAACACCAGGTGCTCGATCTTCGTCTCCATCGATCGCCGCCGGTCGCCGATCACCTTGATGAAGCGGAACGCGATCTTCGACTCGGTCTGCAGCAGCGCGCGGATGCTCTCGCGCGGCAGCATCGTGATGATCGAGTTCTTCATCGCCTCGGCCATCTCCTCGCGTGGCTGGCCCTCGAGCATGCACAGCTCGCCGAAGAACTCGCCCGCGGCCACGTAGAGCAGCGTCAGCTCCTTGCCGTCGCGCGACACCTTGCTGCACTTGACCCGGCCGCCCTGGATGAAGAACACGTGCTCGCCTGGATCTCCCGGCAGGTACACGATCTGGTGCCGTTGCAGCTCCCGCACCTCGACCTGGCTGACCAGCGCGCGCTGCTGGTCGGTCGATAACCCCCCCAATAAAGGGATCTTGCGCAGGTACCAGAGCGCGCGCTTTTCATCCTTGAGCGAAGAAGGTGGGCCGGCCATCGGGAGTTCCTTGACCACGGTACGGAAGCCCACGAAATCTCGCAATGGTGTGAGGCGGCCGACGAACCCTCCGACTTTGGTAAGCCCAAACACCATCGCCGAGCGCCGTGAAAACCCAACATCTTCCTTCTGGAACTACCGAATCGCCCCTCGCTCCGCCCGGAGACCACCCCTGATAGGCTCCTTCACCTCGCATGTCCCTCGCGTCCGGCCTCCCGACACCGATCCGCAAGTTGCTCGCAGAGGCCGAGCTCGTGCTCGAGGCTCCGTTCGCCCGCAGGATCTTCACCAACCGTGACCTCGCCTTCGACCAGATCCCGGTCATCGGCTTCGACATGGACTACACGCTCGCGCTCTACCGCCAGGACGAGCTCGAGGCGCTGTCGATCCGCTGCACCCTCGACAAGCTGCTGTCCCGCGGCTACCCCGTCGCGCTCCGCGACATCAAGTCCGACCCCGCGTTCGCGATCCGCGGCCTCGTCGTCGATAAAAAATTCGGCAACATCATCAAGATGGACCGCCACGGCTACGTCGGGCGCGCCTACCACGGCAAGCACATGTTGCCCAAGCCCGAGCGTAAGGCCCTCTACCGCACGCAGCGCCTCGGCACCGAGAAGGAGCGCTTCGCCGCCGTCGACACCCTGTTTGCCTTGCCGGAGGTCACCATGTTCGCCGAGGTCGTCGACCTCATCGACCACCACCCCGAGCTGTGGACCGCGGGCGGTCCGCCGAGCTACGCGCAGGCGTGGAGCGACGTGCGCGAGTGCATCGACAAGGCCCACCAGGACGGCTCGCTCAAGGACCTGATCCAGGCCGAGCTCGGGCGCTACTTCCAGATCGACCCCGACCTCGGCTCGACGCTCCACAAGTTTCGCAGCGCCGGCAAGAAGCTGTTCCTGCTGACCAACAGCCTGCTGCCCTACACCGACCACGTGATGCGCTACGTGCTCGGCGACCAGCTCCCGGCCTACGACCACTGGCGCGACTACTTCGACTGGATCGTCGTCGGCGCCGCCAAGCCGGCCTTCTTCACCGGCAACGCCCCGTTCCAGGAGCTCGACATCAGCGACCGCCCGATCGGCAAGCCGGTCGCCGAACCCAAGCGCGGCCGGATCTACGTCGGCGGCAATCAGCAAGGCCTGCAGAGCGCGCTCGGCGTGCACGGCGACGAGGTGCTCTACGTCGGGGACCACATCTACGGCGACATCGTCAAGAGCAAGAAGAGCTCCGGCTGGCGCACCGCGCTCATCGTCGAGGACCTCGAGCACGAGCTCGACGTCCGCCGCGACCGCAACGTCACGCTCAAGGAGATCGAGCACCTGACCTGGCTGCGCATCTCGCTGTCGGAGGACATCAGCTCGCAGCGCTATCTCTCGCGCCTGCTCGCGCGTATGACCCCCGAGGAGCTCGTCCGTCAAGGCACCGCGCCCGCCGAGGCCGAGCAACTGCTCAACGACACCCGCGCCGCCATCCGCAAGCGCTTCGACCGCCTGCGTCACTACGAGGAGGAGGTCGCCGACACCCTCGAGCGCCGCATCGGCGACGTCAGCGAGGCCTTCAACCCGTACTGGGGCTCGGTGTTCGCCGCCCGTCGCGACACCAGCCGCTTCGGCGCCCAGGTCGAGAGCTACGCCTGCCTCTACACCAGCCGCGTCACCAACTTCCGCTACGCCTCGCCCGCCAAATACTTCCACTCGCCGCACGGCTCCATGCCGCACTGGCACGGCCCCCCGAAGTGAGCCACCCGCGGCGGGAAGACGGCGAGCTCCTCGCCAGCCTCGACTGACCGTCGCCCTCTATTACGGCGAAAGAGACGCGAAAAGAGACACCGCCGACGACGCCCACACCACGTGGGCGACGCCGACGGATCGGTTCGCAGCACCCCTGACCTCTGCACAGACACCCCCCGGAACCAGGCCCGAGGGCCCCGTCACTCGGTTCGTTCTAGTGGAATCATGTCCCGTATAATGACGGGCGTCAAGTCGAGGCCGAGATTTTTTCTCGGTCGCACGCACCGCGACGCGCCCTGCATTTATGCTGCGCGCGATGGCCGACCAGAACCCGCTCCTGTCCGACCGTGACGTGCAGTTCCAGCTCCACGAGCTCAACGACGTCCGCGCGCTGTGCCGCCTGCCGGCTTACGCCGAGCACAGCCCCGAGACCTTCGAGCTGTTCCTGCGCAGCGCCCGCAGCCTCGCCCGCAACCTCCTGTTCCCCGCCTATCGCCCGATGGACGACCAGCCGCCGCGCTTCGAGCACGGCCGCATCACCGTGCACCCGGCCATGCGCGCGATCTGGCCGCAACTGTCCGACCTCGGGATCCTCAATGCCACGCGGCCGGCCGAGGTCGGCGGTCAACAGTTGCCATTGACGGTCGCGATCGTCGCCCAGGCCTACCTCATGGCCGCCAACCTCGGCGCCTACGGCTTCGCCGGCCTCACCACCGGCGCCGCGCACCTGCTCGAGGCCTTCGGCGACGAGTATCTGCGCGAGCACTTCATGCGCCGCATGTACTCCGGCGAGTGGACCGGCACGATGGCGCTCACTGAACCGCAGGCCGGCTCGAGCCTCGGCGACATCAGCACGCGCGCCACCTTGCACGCCGACGGTCGCTACCGGGTCCACGGCCACAAGATCTTCATCTCGGGTGGCGACCACGACCTCACCGACAACGTCGTGCACCTGACCCTCGCGCGCCTCGACGGCGCCCCTCCGGGGGTCAAGGGCATCTCGCTGCTCGCCGTGCCGCGCCGGCGCCTGACCGAAGCTGGCGGGCTCGAGGACAACGACGTCCACACCGCCGGCATGATCCACAAGATCGGCTGGAAGGGGCTCCCGAGCCTCGTCATTAACTTCGGCGAGCAAGACGACTGCCATGGGTGGCTAGTCGGCCAGCCGCACCAGGGCCTCGCCTACATGTTCCAGATGATGAACGAGGCCCGCATCATGGTCGGCGTCAACGGCATGGCGACCGCCTCGGTCGCCTATCACGAGGCCGTCCGCTACGCCCGCGACCGTCGTCAGGGCCGCCTGCCCGGCGCTCGCGACCCTCGCGCGCAGCAGGTCACGATCGTCGAGCACGCCGACGTGCGGCGCATGTTGCTGCGTCAGAAGGCGATCGTCGAGGGTGCGTTCGGCCTGCTGATCCAGGTCGCCAACTACGCCGACCTCGCCGAGCACGCGATCGACCCCACCGAGCGCCAGCGGGCCCAGAAGCTGCTCGACCTGCTGACCCCCGTCGCCAAGAGCTTCCCGGCCGAGCGCGGCTTCGAGGCCAACACGCTGGCCTTGCAGGTCCACGGCGGCTACGGCTACTCGAGCGAATACCTGCCCGAGGCCTGGCTGCGCGACCAAAAGCTCAACAGCATCCACGAGGGCACTACCGGCATCCACGGCCTCGACCTGCTCGGTCGCCGCGTGTTCGCCGACGGCGCCTTCGTGGCCCTCGCCGAGGAGTTCAAGCGCACGATCGCCGACGCCCGCACCGTCGCGCTGCCCGCCGTGTGGCTCGAACAATTCGAGCTCGCGGTGCGCACGATCGCCGACCTCACCGTCGGCCTCGCCGCCCGCGGCCAGGCCGGCGAGCAGGAGTTCATGCTGCGCCACAGCAGCGACTACCTCGATCTCTTCTCGACGATCGTGCTCACCTGGCAGTGGCTGCGTCAGGCCGTCGTCGCCGCCCGCGCGCTCGCGGCCGCCAACGCCGACGACCGCGGCTTCTACGAGGGCAAGCTGTGCGCCGCCCAGTACTGGTTCGCCACCGAGCTGCCGCGCATCGACCACCTCGTGCGCCTGTGTCGCGAGGGCGAGGACTCCTACGCCCGCATGCAATCGGCGTGGTTCTAAGCGCCCCGCGCTGATGCCACAGTCCGCGCCCCTGGACCGCGGCGAGCAGGCCACCGCGCAGCTCGCCGACACTCTCGGGCGCCTCGTACGCCAGCGCATCGCCGCGTCCGCCGACCCGCGAGGCGCCCGCGACCAGCTCGCCGGCGCCGTGCTCGAGTGTGTCTCCGCGATCTTCGCCGAGGCCATCGGCCTCGAGTCACTCGGCTTCACCGATGCGATCCGCCAGGCCGACGCGTCCGGGGACATGCGCGCCGTGTGGGCCTCGCTCGACGCCCTGCCGGGCCAGCACCCGGCGATCGACGCCCGGCCTTCGCTCGACGCCGCCCAGATCCACACCCTGCACTGCGCCGCCCGTGACTTCGACTGGAGCAGCATCCGACCGGAGATCTTCGGATCGATCTTCGAACAGGCCCTCGACCCGGCGCGGCGCCATGAGCTCGGCGCCCACTTCACCCGCGAGGCCGACATCGCCCGCGTCATCGACCCCACGATCGTCACCCCGTGGCAGCGGCGCATCGCCGCTATCTCCACGCCAGGTGACGCCGAGCGGGTCGTCGCCGCGATGCGAGGGTTTCACGTCCTCGACCCCGCGTGCGGCTGCGGCAACTTCCTGTACGTCGTGTACCGCGAGATGAAGCGCCTCGAGCTGACCCTCGCCCGCAGGTGGCGCGAGGTCCACGAGCTTCCGCCGCCGCCCGGACCCTGGTTTCATCGCGAGCAGCTCCACGGCATCGAGATCGACGGCTTCGCCGCGGCCCTCGCCCGCGTGGTCATTGCGATCGGCGAACAGCTCGCCGCGCGCGAGCTCGGCCTACCGATCGGTCCGCTCGAGCACCTCAACACGATCGTTCACGGCGACGCGCTGGTCATCGACTGGCACCGCCCCGCCGGTGCGCTCGCCATCGTCGGTAACCCGCCCTACCTCGGCGTCCGCAAGCTGCGGCGCGAGCTCGGCGACGAGCGGGTCGAGGTCCTGTTCGCACGTTACCCGAACAACCGCGCCGCCGACTACGTGACCTACTGGTTCACGCGCGCCCTCGAGGTCCTGCGGCCCGGCGAGCGCGCGGGCTACGTGTGTACCAACTCCGTCGCGCAGAACGAGAGCCGCGCGGCGAGCATCGACCTCGTGCTCGCCGCCGGGGGCTCGATCACGGACGCCTGGAAGTCCTACCCCTGGCCGGGTGAAGCGGCCGTTCACATCGGGATCGTCAACTGGGTGATGTCCGTCTGGGACGGCGTCCGTACCCTGGGCGGCAAGGAGGTCCTCTCCATCTCACCGGGTCTGACCGAGTCCGTCGATGTCACGGTCGCCAGGCGCCTCGGCAAAAATGAGGGCCTGTGCTTCATGGGCGTGACGCCCGGCAATCGAGGCTTCGTGGTGACCGCCGAGCAGCGCGCCGAGATCGTCGGCAAAGATCCGAAGTCGAACGCGGTGATCCGCCCGTTCCTGATCGGCAAGGACATCAATCGCGAGATCGGTCAGCGCCCGTCGCGGTGGGTCATCGACTTCGGCATCGCCGAAAAGACCGAAGCACAGGCGTACTCGGGCGCATACAAGTACATTCAGCGCGCGGTCTTCGTCGCCAAGCACTCCGGGTCGGATCGCAAGACCGAGGCCGAGAAGAACCGCTGGTGGCAGTTCGTCCGCCCGCGGCCGGAGTTGCGAGCCGCGCTCAAGCCTCTGAAGTCAGTCCTCGTGGTCTCACGCGTCTCTCCGCACCTGATCGTCTCGCGCCAGTCCGCGAAGCTTTGCTTCGACGGCGCGCTCATGGTCTTCATGTTCGACGAGCCGTACCACTTCGGCATCCTGCAATCTCGCTTGCACTCGATCTGGGCGTGGGCCCGCGGCTCGACGCTCGAGGCCCGGCTGCGTTACACCAACACCACGATCTTCGAGACCTTCCCGTTCCCTCCCCTCTCCCCTACCCGTTATGTGCCGGTCGTACGTCCTGCCGGTAAAAAGGCCGACCGCGTCGCCAGCACCGCCGCGGCTTTTGAAGCGCTGCGCTCGGCCGCGTGCGCGCAACAACAGCTCGGCCTGACCAAGATCCACAACCAGCTTGAGACCGGCGCGCCCTCGCCCCTGCGCGACGCATACGACGCCCTCAACGACGCCGTCACGGACTGCTACGGCTTCCCGGAGGGCGTCTGGCGCGACGAGCACGAGGCGCTCCGCTTGCTGCTGCAGCAGAACCATCGCATCGCGGCCCTCCCGTAGCGAACGCGCAATCGCGCGCACGGGACCGAAGGCAGCGTCGTTGTTATCCTCGCCGCGATGCTCTCGCTCGCGGACTTCGTCGCTCGTCATCCTCGCCTCTATCATATCGCCGCAGGTGGTTCCTGGCCGGCCCGCGCCTACCGCAACCAACCGAAGTTGCTGCTCACGATCGACACCGCTGGCCTGCTGGAGCGCAACGCGGCGCGTGTCGAGCTGTCGCGGATCAACAGCGGCAGCACCCACCCGATGCCGTCGCCTCGCAGCATGGCCGACTTCATCGCGCTCGAGCGCTACCTCGCCGATGGCGGCTACCGCGAGCACTCGCCCCGACGACACTTTCGCGAGCTGACGGTCCTCGGCGGCGTGCCCGACCTCGCCGCCTTCGTGCTGCGCGCCGACGAGTACCTGCCCGGCGAGCCCCCGCGGACCCTCCACGCCCGGACCTGAGCTCGCTGTCGCCAGCGCGCGCCCGTGCTATCGTGGGATCCCCATGCCGACGTACCCGCGAACCGCTCCGGGCCCATTCCGGGCCGACCAGATCCGTGACGGCGACGAGTACGAGCTCAGCGACGGCCACGCCATTCGCTGCGTCCCCGCCGGCATCCGCCACGGCAGCGCCCAGCTCGATGGTGGTCGCGTCCTCGCCAGCGACCCGGCGGTCCGCGGGCGCGTGGGCATCGACATCGGGGTCGCCTGGAACAACGACAAGAACCTGCGCGCCCCGGACCTCGTGGTCGGGGACTTCGAGCGTGGGCCCGGCTGGTTGCGCAGCGTGCCGCCGCTCGCGGTCGAGTACGCCGATACGGGCCAGGACGAGGCCGAGCTGGCCGCGAAGATCTCCGAGCTGCATGCCGCGGGTACGCGCCTGGTCTGGGTCGTGCGCCTGACAGGTCCAGTGCGCGTCGACGTCCATACCCGCGGCGAGCCCATGCGCACCGTCGGCATCGACGGTGAGCTCACCGCCCCGGGCGTCCTGCAGAACCCGGTCCCCGTGCGCGCCCTGGTCGACCCCGACGCCGCCGACGCCGTCAGCCTCCGCAACCTGCTCCAGGCCCACGGTTACGGCAGCATCGAGGAGATCGCAGCCGAGGGCAAGGCCGAGGGCAAGGCCGAGGGCAAGGTCGAGGGCGAGAAGGAGGCCCTGGCACGGTCCATCCTGACTGTCCTCGGGGCCCGGGGTATCGCCGTGAGCGCCGCGCAGGCGCAGCAGATCCGGGATTGTAGCGATCCGCAGCGCCTCGAACTCTGGCTGCGCCGCGCCGTCACGGCGGCCACCGTGGACGCGCTCCTCGACTGATCGCCGCGCTCGCCCTCACTCTCAACGTCGGCGCCTCGCCGGCTCCGCCGCGCGCGGCTCCGGCTCGACCCGCGCCGCGAGCACGCGATCGAGGCGCAACTGGCGGGCCTCGCCGTGCGCGAGGTCGATGACGTTGAGCAGCGTCTCGCCGCGCTCCATCACGATCGTCTGCAGGCGCACGGTCCGCTCCGTCTCGCCGCGGCTGCCCGCGTAGCGGACCCACAACGGCCGCTGCAGCAGCCAGGCCTGCTCGAGCGCCGCGCGGACCTCGGGCCGGGTCGCCTTCGCGGGCACACCGACGAATTGCAGCTCATCGAGGCGCTTCAGAAAATCTCGCTGGGCCGAGCGCGACAGCGCGGCCCGCAGCTTGTCGCTCGCGGTCGCCAGGGTCTCGGCGAACGGCAGCACCCGCATCGCCGCGAGGAACCTCGCCGCCGAGATCAGCACCGCGGCCTCGCGCGCCGTGAAGTTCACCGGCGGCATGGAATAGTCGCGCTCGAGCGCGAAGCCTCCGCCGCGCCCGCGCTCGGCCACCAGCGGCAACTCGGCCGTCCGCAGGCTCTCGAGGTCGCGGTACATCGTGCGCAGCGTGACCCCGAAGCGCTCGGCCAACGCGGCGGCCGTGACCCCCGAGCGACGGCTCCGCAGGTGCTCGGCGATGGCGAAGAGACGCTCACTGCGACGCATCCGTAAAACATGACACAATGCTGACATCTCGCCCAGCGACCTCGCCTGGCATGCCCACCGTCACCACCCGCATGGGTCGCTCGAGCGCGGCGCCCCGGGCGGCCGGCTGCTGGCTCGACGAGCACCTCGACGTCGCCGACCCCGGCCTGTTCGCGCACCGGCGAGCGAATGATGCAAATACCCCCTGGAACCGCCGACGCGTGCGCGCGTCGGTTGCTTGGTGTTTCCCGCCGCTGCGCCTAAGCTGGCCCCTCGGCGATGGCGCAGGCGCAGCAAGACCCGCCCCGGGCGGAGGTGGATGAGGCCGACAGGGCGATGGAGCAGGTCATGCGCTTCGTCGGCATCTTGCGCCGGCGCTGGTTGGTGGTCGCCGTGAGCACGGTGGTCGCGGTGGCGGGCAGCTTCGTCGCGATCTCGGTGTTGCAGCCGCGCTGGCAGGCGAGCGCGACGGTCGTCTTGCACCTCGCGGGCCCGCACGTGCTCGACAAGGTCAAGGGCGTCTCGGACGACAACGAGGGCCGGCTGTTCGCCTACAAGGAGTACTACCAGACCCAGCGCGAGATCATCGGCAGTCGGGTCGTCGCCGAGCGGGCGCTCGGCGCTCTCGGGCTCGCGCAGGACCCCGTGTTCCTCGGCATCGACGGCATCGGCTCCGAGGCGGAGCGCCTCGCTCGCACCCAGAAGATCGACCCGATCGATCGCCTGCGCGAGCTCGTGTTCGTCGAGGAGGTCCGCGGCTCGCGACTGCTGCGGATCGCCGCCGACTACCCCGACCCGCAGATCTCGGCCGACATCGCCAACGCGATCGCCGACGCCTATCTCGCGCACATCCAGCAGAGCCGCACCCGCACCGGCGTGGCCGCTGCCGACAACATGGGGATCGAGCGGGACAAGGCGCTCGCCGCCCTCAAGGCCGCCGAGAAGGCGCTCGCCGACTTCAAGCAGGCCCACGGCATCAGCTCGATCTCCCTCGCCGACCGCCAGAACGTCATCACCGCCGCGATCATCGCCACCAACGCCAACCTCAAGGACGCCGAGGCCGACAGCTTCGCCGCCCGCGCCGCTCACGAAGAGGCCAGGCGACTGCACAAACAGGGCAGCCTCGCCAGCGCCAGCTTGCTGCCGCAGACCGAGCGCATGCTGTTCGAGGACATGCGCGGCGAGCAGCTCGAGGCCGAACGCGAGGTCGAGAAGCTCGCCACCCGCTACGGCGAGAAGATGGTCGAGCTGCAGCAGGCCCGCGGCCGCCTCAAGCTCATCGAGCTGCGCATCGGTCGCGAGGAGCGCGAGCTGCTCGAGTCGCTCAAGGCCCGCGCCAACGCGGCGACCTCGACCTCGCGCCAACTGGGAGACTCGCTCGAGACCGAGAAGGAGCGCGCGCTCGAGCTGACGCACCTCGAGCGCGAGTATCGCGAGCTCGAGCGCGAGGCGACCACCGCCGCCGAGACCTACACGCTGGTGGCCCGCCGCGACACCGAGATTGAGATGACCAACCGGGTCGAGGCCAGCGACGTCGAGATCCTCGACCGGGCGACCCGCCCGCGCGAGCCGGTGTTCCCGCCGAAGGCCTTGCTCGTCGCGATCGCGCTGGTCGGCGGCCTGACGCTGGGTGCCTTGCTCGCGCTCGGCGTCGACGTCCGCGACCACCGGATCCGCGGCCTCCTCGACCTCGAGCGTGCGATCTCCGGCTTCGGTCTGCCGGTGCTCGGCCAGTTGCCGCTGTTGCCCGCGGAGGCGCGCCTCGGCGTCGGCATCCTCCGGGCCCAGCGCCGCCACCGGGACCTGCACACCCTGCTGTTCCCGCAGTCGCTGATGGCCGAGCGCTGCCGTGCGATCCGGACCTCGCTGAGCTTCGTGCAGGGCGAGTCGACCCTGCGCACGCTCGTGGTCACCTCGCCGAACTCCAACGAGGGCAAGAGCTCGACCGCGATCAACCTGGCGATGAGCTTCGCGCAGGCCAAGAAGCGCGTCATCCTGGTCGACGCCGACATGCGACGCCCGCGGCTGCATCAGGTGTTCCCCGCGCCGATCGGCAAGGAGATCGTCGGGCTCGCCGGTGTGCTGTCCGGGCGCTGCAGCCTCGACGACGCGATCCTCACCGTCAACGAGGACCTGCCCGACAACCTGCACCTGCTGCTGTGCGGCGAGATCCCGCAAAACCCGGCCGAGCTGCTCGACAGCCCGCAGTGCCGCAAGCTGCTCGCCGAGCTCAGCGAGCGCTACGACGTCGCGATCCTCGACTCGCCGCCCGTCCTCCCCGTCACCGACCCGCTCATCCTCGCCCGCCTCGCGCACGGCCTCATCGTCGTCGCCCGCTGCCAGGCCACCACGCGCAGCGAGCTGCAACGCACCCTCTCGCTGCTGCGCCAGGGCGATAACAACCTCCTCGGCGTCATCCTCAACGAGGTCGACACGCGCCGCGAAGAAGCCGGATACGGCGTCGGGTACTATGCCTATCACGCGCGTGAGACCAGCCCCGAGCGGGCCTGAAAGCTCCACCCCCCGTGGAGGCGTTCCCAGCCGAGTGGCCAAAGCGCCGCGCAGATCCTCCCGATGCCCGTAGACACGCACCCACCGACCCCGGCGCCGGAGCCCTCCGACGTGCCGACCGCCGAGACGCCCGACGTCGCGGACGGCGAGGTCGCGAGCCTCGCCTCCGAGGCCACGCGAGACGGCGCGCCCATCGAGGCGCCGGCTCGGCTCAGCGGACCTGTCTCTTCGGTCGTGGTCCATCGGCCAGGTTCCACGCAGGTCGCCAAGGTCAGCCGCGCGCTCAGCGCCCCGCAGCAGCGCGCTGAAGACCTCGAGGAGCCGGCGAGCGTCACGCTCGGCGAGCGTCCGGGCCAGCCGCCGTGGTCCCGCATCGCGCTCGCGCTGGCGGTCTGCGCCCCGGCTCTGTGGCTGGGCGGCGTACCGGTGATCGTCGTGCCGGTGTTCCTCGGCGTCGTGCTGCTGCTGTGGCTGCGCCTGTGCTCGCGCAGCCCCGGACCGATCCGCGTGCCGCACGGCAGCCTGATCGGCCTGGCCGCCGCGACCATGACGCTGCTCCAGTGGGTCCCGCTGCCGCGAGGGCTGCGGGAGTGGCTCGCGCCGGAGCTCGTCGCCATGTCGGCCGCCGCCCTCGACGGCAGCGGCATCACGCCGTGGGCCGGCATCTCACCTGTCCCCGGGGACAGCGCCGTCGAGGCCGCCCGCCTGCTCGGACTCACCGCCCTGTACATCGCCGCCGCCCAGCTCTCGTGGCGCGTCAGCGCGGCGCTGGTCGCAGGCCTCGGCAGCGCCGTCGCCCTGATCGGGCTCGTGCAGGCCGGCCTCGGCGTGCGACTGATCTACGGGTTTTATCTGCCCAGCGACGTCGACCCCGCGCAGACACCCGCGCTGCTGACCTGCTTCGTCAACCCCAACCATCAGGCCGGTCTGCTCCTGCTCGGCATCTTCTCGGCCGCCGCGCTCGCCGTGTACTTCCGTCTGCAGGCCGCCGAGACCAGCGACCCCAACCGCCTCGCGCGGGCCAGCGAGCGCGGGATGATGGCCCTCGCCGGGGTCGCGCTGCAGGGCGTCGCCGTGCTGCTGTCGCTGTCACGCGGGGCGATGGCCGCCCTCCTGCTGGTCGCACCGATCGCGCTGATGATCGCCTGGAGCCGCGACGCCAAGCAGAAGCGCAAGGGCCTGTGGCTGCGCCGGCTGCTGCTGCTGCTGACCTTCGCCGGCCTCGGCGCCGTGCTGGCGCGTCACAGCGGCGCCTGGGCCGAGCTGTCCACCCTCGGTCGCACCGCCGAGGCCGGCTTTCAGACCAAGTTTCGCGTCGCCCAGGACGCCGTCGCGCTGATCGATCGCTCGCCGGTGGTCGGTGTCGGTCGTGGCGCCTTCAGGGACCTGTTCCCCGCGATCGACTCGCTGCCGGAGGGCGTCGTACACACCCACCTCGAGTCGGCCCCGGTCGCGATGCTGGTCGAGTGGGGTCCGGTCGCCGGCAGCGCGATCGGCCTCGGCATGCTCTGGTGGTGGATCGCCGCGATCTACAGCAGCGGCGGTCGCCACGGACGACCGCGGCGGATCGCCCTGTGCGGTGTGTTGGCCCTCGCGATCCACAGCCTCGGCGACTTCAGCCTCGAGTTCCTCGGTGTCGCCGCCCCGCTGTGCGCGCTGGCCGGCTCGCTGTCCGAGCGCCGCATGATCATGCAATGGTCGGCCCGCGCCGCCGCGCGCGTCGGCGGCCTCGCGCTGCTCGGCGCCCTCGCGCTGTCCGTGTGGGCCCTGCCGCATAGCTGGCAACGCCGTGAGCGCGGCGAGCTCGAGGCGTCCACGCAGCAAGTCGACGAGGCCGCCTTACGCACCCGCCCGCTCGACGGCGGCCTGCACACGCGCCTCGCGTTTCAGGCCGTCGAGGCCGAGGACTGGTCCGGCGCCCGCGCGCGCGCCCTCGTGGCCACTCGCCTGCGCCCCAACGACGCCGATCCCTGGTGGTTGTTGGCGTCCGCCGAGTACGGGCTCGGGGACAACGAGGCCGCCGCCGAGGCGCTCGCGCGCACCCTCGCGGTGGTCCGCAAGCCGTTGCCCCGCGAGGTCGTCGACACCTTGCTGCGCCGTTATCCAAGCGCCGACGAGCTGGCCGCGCGCATGCCCGAGGCGCTGGGGCCGTGGAGTCTGGTGATGGAGTCGATCATTCCGGTCGCGCCGAGCTACGCGGCGATCCTGGCCGCGACCCGCACGCAGGTCGACGGCCACGAGCCCGAGGTCTTGCGCTTGCAGGTGCGCATCGCCCTCGAGACGCAAAACCCCGCGCTGGCCCGCTACCACGCCAGTCTGCTGCGCCAGCTCGCGCCCGACCAGGCGAGCAGTCACCTGCTGCTGGTCCGGGCCCTGCGGGCCTTCGCCGTCCCACGCGAGCGCGAGATCCAGGCCGCGATCGATCTGGCCCTCACGCGCCCGCTGGGCGACGCCGCCGAGGTCGGATTACTCGAGGAGGAGCTGGTCGGCTCGCTGCTGCGCGAGGGCTCGCCCGCCGCCGAGCTGCGCGCCCGCGAGCTGCTCCCACGCTTGCTCGGGCGACCGGGCGACCGGGCAGCGCTGCAACGCCGAAACATCCTACGTGAGGCCGTCCAGGCCCCCTAGCGGCCCGTCGTGGAGCTGGCCAGGATTTGGCCAGGCCTCCACCCGGAGAACGCCGCGAGGGCCGGCCGTTCCCTCGCGGGAGCGACGCGACCCTCGGGCGCGGAGCGCGGGCGATCAGCCCTTCTTGTTGTCCGCGTACTTGCGGATCAGGTCGTCCTGGATGTGGCGGGGGACCGCCTCGTAGCGCTCGAACTCCATCGTGTACTCGGCCTTGCCTTGCGAGTTGGAGCGCAGCTCGGTCGAGTAGCCGAACATATTGGCGAGCGGCACGTGGGCCTCGATCACGCTGGTGCCCATCGAGCTCTCGGAGCCGACGATGTTGCCGCGGCGACGGACCAGGCCGCCCTGGATGCCGCCCTGGAACTCCTCGGGCGTCTCGACGACCACGCGCATGATCGGCTCGAGGATCGTCGGGGAGGCCTTGGGCATGGTCTCCTTGAAGGCCGCGCGAGCGGCGATCTGGAACGCCATGTCGCTCGAGTCGACCGCGTGCGCGCCACCGTCGTTGATCTCCATCTCGACACCGACCACCGGGAAGCCGATGAGCACGCCGCGATTGAGGCCCTGACGGAAGCCGTCGTCGCACGAGGAGATGTACTCGCGCGGGATCTTGCCGCCGACGACGTTGTCGACGAAGCGATAGATCTTCTCCTCGGAGTCCTCAGGCATCGGCCGCATCACGCCGCCGATCTTCGCGTACTGGCCCGAGCCACCCGTCTGCTTCTTGTGGGTGTAGTTGTACGGGACCTCTTGCGTGATGGTCTCGCGGTACGCCACCTGCGGCTCGCCGACGATGGTCTCGACCTGGTACTCACGCTTCATGCGCTCGATGTAGATGTCGAGGTGCAGCTCACCCATGCCCTGGATGATCGTCTCGCCCGACTCCTCGTCGCGGTGGACGCGAAAGGTCGGGTCCTCCTTCGAGAAGCGGTTGAGCGCCTTCGAGAAGTTCTGCAGGCTGTCCTTCTTGAGCGGCTGCACGGCGTAGCTGATGACCGGCGCCGGCACGAACATCGAGCGCATCGAGTAGACGGTGTCGCCGTCGGTGAACGAGTCACCCGAGGCGCAGTCGATGCCGAACAGCGCGGCGATGTGGCCGGCCGACGAATCCTCGATCTCCTCCATCTCATCCGAGTGCATGCGCACCAGACGACCCACCTTGGACTTCTTGCCGGTCCGGGTGTTGTAGATGCTGTCACCCTTGTTGATCTTGCCCTGGTAAATCCGGATGTAGGTCAACTGACCGTACTTGCCCTCCTCGAGCTTGAACGCGAGGGCGCACAGCGGCTTCTCCGGGTCAGACGCGAGGATGACCTCGGCCTCCTTGCCGCCCGAGCCGATCTCGAAGGCCTTGTTGATCACCTCGGTCGGGTTCGGCAGGTACTCCATGACGCCGTCCAGGAGGTGCTGCACGCCCTTGTTCTTGAACGCCGAGCCGACGAACACCGGCGTCAGCTCGAGCGACAGCGTCGCCTTGCGGATCACCGGACGCAGCCGCTCCGCCGTGAGCTTCGCGCCCTCGCCGTCGAGGAACGCCTCCGCGATCTCGTCGTCGAAGTCGCCGAGCGCCTCGACCAGCTTCAGGCGGTACTCCTCGACCGCATCCGTGAGCTCGGGCGGGCACGGCGCGCGGCGCACGATCTCGCCGTTGTCGCCGTCGTAGTACATCGCCTCCCGGGTCAGCAGGTCGACGGCCCCCTCGAAGCGGTCCTCGGCGCCGATCGGGTAGGTCACGAGCACCGCGTTGTGACGCAGCTTCTCGCGGAGCTGGCGGGTCACCTTGAACGCGTCTGCGCCGCTGCGGTCCATCTTGTTGATGAACGCGAGGCGCGGCACGTTGTAGCGCCGCATCTGGCGGTCGACGGTGATCGACTGCGACTGCACGCCAGACACCGAGCACAGCACGAGGATCGCCCCGTCGAGCACGCTGAGCGCGCGCTCCACCTCGATGGTGAAGTCGACGTGCCCGGGCGTGTCGATGAGGTTGACGAAGTAGTCACCCCACGTCACGAAGGTCGCGGCCGACTGGATCGTGATGCCCTTCTCGCGCTCGAGATCCATGGAGTCCATGGTGGCGCCCACGCCCGACTTGCCCTTGACCTCCTCGATCTTGTGGATGCGACCCGTGTAGTACAGGATGCGCTCCGAGAGGGTGGTCTTGCCCGAGTCGATGTGCGCGGAGATCCCGATGTTACGGACCTTTGCGAGTTCCATGGTGCTCTCTACTTACTTTCGCCGTCACGTTGAATGTCGCTTACAAAAGCCGGGTATCCCCGGCTTTTGGCGCGCGGAGCATGCCACAGCGATGCTCCGCGAGTCGCCCCGGACCGCGTTCGGGTGCGTGATCGTCCACACTTCCGGCCGGCCACTTCAGGCCACTGTCAGGCCAGCCTCAGGCCAGCCGCAGCCAGTGGCGTACGACCGCCTCCGACGTGAAGCCGAACTTCTCCGCGAGCAGCTTGCCGGGCGCCGAGGCGCCGTAGTGGTCGATGCCGTGCTGGTGCGCCGCGAAGCGGCTCCAGCCGAAGGTCGTGCCGGCCTCGACCGATAGGCGCCGGGAGACCGCCGGCGGGAGCACCTCGTCCTGGTACTCGGCGCTCTGCGCCAGAAACGCCTCCCAGCACGGCATCGAGACCACACGCACGCGCTTGCCCTGCGTCTCCAGCTCGCGCGCCGCGGTCAAGGTCGTCGCCAGCTCCGAGCCGGTCGCGATCAAGATCCCGTCCAGATCGGCGGTCGCCACGCCGGCCGGCTCCCACAACACATACGCGCCCTCGTCGATCGCCTCGCGCGTCTCGGGCAGCGTCGGCAAGTCCTGTCGCGTCAACAAGATCGCCGTCGGACCGTCGCCAGGGCCGCGCTGCAGCGCCAGCCGCCACGCCGCCGCCGTCTCGCGCGCGTCGCCCGGCCGCACCACGTACAGCCCGGGGATCAGCCGCATGCTCATCAACTGCTCGATCGGCTGGTGCGTCGGGCCGTCTTCGCCGACCCAGAAGCTGTCGTGCGTGAACACGTGTACGACCGGCAGCTTCATCAGCGCGCACAGCCGCAGGGCCCCGCGCAGGAAGTCCGAGAACACCAGGAAGGTCGCGTCGAACACCCGCAAGCCGCCGTGCAGCGCGAGGCCGTTGCACACCGCGGCCATGCCGTGCTCGCGCACGCCGAAGTGGATCGCTCGCCCGCCGGGCTGCGTGCGCGACTGGCTCGGCACTGACATCTCGACCCCGTTCGAGCCCGCGAGGTCGGCCGAGCCGCCGAGCAGCGTCGGGTGAGCCTCGACCAGCGCCGTCAGGATCTTGCCGCCGGCCTTGCGGGTCGCCATGGCGCCACCCGGCGCGAAGCTCGGGATCTTCGCCAGGATGTCCTGCGGGACCGTCCCGAACAGGTGCGCGGTGTACTGCGCCGCGAGCTCCGGGTGAGCCTCCTGATAAGCCTTGAAGCGGGCCTCCCACGCCTCGCGCTTGCCAGCCTGCTCGAGCTGCTGGGACGCGAAGGTCAGGCGCACCGCCTCGGGCACGTGGAACGGCTCCGCGTGCTCCCACTTGAGGGCCAGCTTGGTCGCCGTGACCTCGTCCGCGCCGAGCGGCGCGCCGTGGCTGGCCGAGCTGCCGGCCTTGTTCGGGCTGCCGTCGGCGATCGTCGTCCGGCAGCAGATCAGGCTCGGACGATCGTCGGCCGCCCGCGCCTCGACCAGCGCAGCCGCCACCGCCGCCGCGTCGTGACCGTCGACGCGCAGCACATGCCACCCATACGCCACGAAGCGTGCGCCGACATCCTCGCTGAAGCTGAGCGAGGTCGGACCGTCGATCGAGATCAGGTTATCGTCGTAGAGAAAGATCAGCTTGCCGAGCCCGAGGTGCCCGGCGAAGCTCGCCGCCTCCGCAGCCACGCCCTCCATCAGGTCGCCGTCGCTGCAAATACCGTAAGTGAAGTGATCGACGATCTCGAGGCCCGGACGGTTGTAGGTCGCCGCCAGGAACCGCTCCGCCAGCGCCATGCCGACCCCCGCAGCGAAGCCAGTACCCAGCGGACCCGTCGTCACCTCGACCCCGACCGTGTGCCCGTGCTCCGGGTGCCCCGGCGTCTTCGAGTCCCACTGGCGAAACCGCTGCAGCTCGGCCATCGGCAGGTCGTAGCCGCTCAGGTGCAGCAGCGCATAAAGCAGCATCGAACCATGGCCCGCGCTGAGCACGAAGCGGTCGCGGTCCGGCCACTGCGGCGACTTCGGGTCGTGGACGAGGAACTGCCCCCAGAGCACGCTGCCCATCACGGCGGCGCCCATCGGCATACCAGGATGGCCCGAGTTGGCCTTTTGTACGGCGTCGATCGCCAGCGTCTTGATCGTATCGACGATCTTCGCCAGCACCGTCGCAGGAAGCTCTCGCGGGGAAAGGGAGGCGCGGGCCGACATCGCCGGCCTGCCTATCACGCCGACATGCCGGGCGCAGGCCTGGGTATGCCCGCAGCCGGCCGCCTCGGCGTGAGTTTCATGCCCGCGGGCGGCGTTTCACCGACCCGCGAGAGTCCAGTCCACCATGAGACCGCGGCACTGCGACACTGCGAGACCGCGAGACCGCCGCTGGCAGTCTCACCGGCCCGCGTCCGCTTCACGCGGGCGTGTAACGGGTCCCGCGAGCGCGGCCCGACCAATTCACGGTGCCGGTCTCGATCAGCCGCGCCAGCGCGGTGCGGATCTGCAGCGGCGAACCGCCGGCGACCGCGGTCAGCCCGGACGCCGACTGCGGACCAGACGCGGCTCGCAGCGCCGCCAGGACGGCCTCGTCATAGATCGCGCGGCCCTCACCCGTGCGGGTGTCCACCTCGGTCTGCGCCGCCTTCGGCTTGCGGCCGGCGCCTGCGTTCATCACGGCCGCCTCGCTCTTGCGCCCGCCGGTGTCGCGCGGGCCGCTGTCGCGGATGCTGGCCGCCACGCCGCCCTTGGGCCCGCCGCGACCCGCGTCGCTCGCCTTGCCGCCGATATGCGCCGCGCCGCCGCCATGGCTGGCACGAGCCGCGCCGACCAGGTCGGCGACGGTGATCAGCTTGAGCAGATTGGCGAGCTCGCCGGTGGCGAGCTTGCCGAGCTCGGCCAGGCTCATCTGCGGGTTTGCGCGGATCTGATCGACCAGCACGTCCTTCTCAGCATTGGCGATCGCGTTTAGAAATGTCGACTCGAATCTTGACATGCGAGAAATGTGCACAAAAGCAAATGCCACGTCAATACCGCCGTGGATAATATCGCCAGAGAACCCACAGATCCGCATTGGCGATACCCTGCAACATATCGCCGATCGCCGGACACCTGACCAGCGCGAAAATGCGAGGGGCGACCTCCTGGGGCCGCCTCTCGCTCGTCAACCCGGAGAAACCGGGCGTCTGACCGTCATCCGACGTCAGTAACGGTAGTGCTCGGGCTTGTACGGCCCCTGCGGCGAGAGCCCGAGGTACTCGGCCTGCTTGCTGCTCAGGGTCGTCAACTTCACGCCGAGCTTGTCGAGGTGCAGGCGAGCCACCTCCTCGTCGAGGTGCTTGGGCAGCACGTAGACCTTGCCACGCTCGTAGCGGTCCTTCTCGGTGTAAAGCGAGAGCTGCGCGAGCACCTGGTTCGTGAAGCTGTTCGACATCACGAAGCTCGGGTGGCCGGTACCGCAGCCGAGGTTCACGAGGCGACCATCGGCGAGCAGGATGATCGCGTGGCCGTCGGGGAACACGAAGCGGTCGACCTGCGGCTTGACGTTGATCTTCTTGATCGTCTTGTCGGCGACCAGCGCGGCGACCTCGATCTCGCTGTCAAAGTGGCCGATGTTGCAGACGATCGCCTCGTCCTTCATCTGCCGCATGTGCTCGAGGGTGATGACATCGCAGCAGCCGGTGGCGGTCACGAAGATGTCGCCGAGCTTGCAGGCCTCGTCCATCGTGACGACCTGGAAGCCCTCCATCGCGGCCTGCAGCGCGCAGATCGGGTCGACCTCGGTGACCATCACGCGTGAACCAAAGCCGCGCATCGACTCCGCGGAGCCCTTGCCGACGTCGCCGTAACCGGCGACGACGACGACCTTGCCGGCCATCATGATGTCCGTCGCGCGCTTGATGCCGTCCGCGAGGCTCTCCTTGCAGCCGTAGAGGTTGTCGAACTTGCTCTTCGTCACCGAATCGTTGACGTTGATCGCCGCGATCTTGAGCTCGCTGCGCTCGGCCATCTGATACAGGCGATGCACGCCAGTCGTGGTCTCCTCGCTGACGCCGTAACAACCCTCGAGCATCTTCGCGTGCTCCGGGCGGTGCAAAACCAGCGTCAGGTCGCCGCCGTCGTCGAGGATCAGGTTCGGCGGGCTACCGTCGGGCCAGCGCACGGTCTGCTCGACGCACCACCAGTACTCCTCCTCGGTCTCACCCTTCCACGCGAACACCGGCACGCCGGTGGCCGCGATCGCGGCGGCGGCGTGGTCCTGGGTCGAGAAGATGTTGCACGACGACCAGCGCACCTCGGCGCCCAGCGCGGTCAGGGTCTCGATGAGGACCGCCGTCTGGATCGTCATGTGCAGGCAGCCGGCGATCTTCGCGCCCTGAAGCGGCTTGGCGGCGCCGAACTTGGTGCGCAGCGACATCAGACCCGGCATCTCCTTCTCGGCCAGTTCGATCTCCTTGCGGCCCCACTCGGCCAGGGACAGGTCGGCGACCTTGAAGTCTTGGGACTGGTGAATCTTCGTCACGGTGCTTGCGGACATCTCTTAACTTGCCTCTCGTTGGTGATGATCAGGGATGATCAAGTAGGAAGATCAGGGTGACGACCGGGCCGCTCACGCGACGCGGTACTCGGGCACCCAGCCGGCGGCGTCCTTGAACAGGCGCACACAGCGGATCTGCTGCCGCTCGGTCAAAAAGAATCGATGATAGAGATCGGCCGGCACGACGATCAGGTCGCCGGCCTCGACCTGGACCCGCATCCAGCGACCGTCCGTCGCCCGGATGTCGAAGATGCCCTCACCCGCGAGCACGAGGCGGACCTCGTCGTCGCGGTGCAAGTGCTCGTCCTTGAACTTGTCACACACCACCTGAAGATTCGGCATCTCCGGGTGCAGCTCGACGATGTCCTGCGTCACGTACCCGCGCTCCGCCTTGAGCCGCTCGAGCGAGCCCTGGTAATCCTCCAGCGCCAGGCGCTCATACAACACGCCCGCCGCCGTCAGGTCGGCCGTCGTGATCGGTGCAGCGCTCGGGGTGCTCGCGTCGGATTCAAGCCAGGACAGGTGCATCGTCGGGTTCCTTTAAATGGGATTCGTGCTCTGAGTCGTGGGCGCAGTCGTGGGCGCCGCGGTCGTCAGGCGGATGCCGAGGCGGTGCGCCTCGACCACCGCGCGAAACAGAAAATCGTAGCATTCGGCCTGGGTCTTGGCCTGGGCCCAGGTCTGGCCCCACACGTACACGCCGTGCCCGGCGACCATCACCGCGTCGACCTGCGGATAACCGTCGATCGCGGCCGCCATGCTCGCGGTCAGCTCGGCCTCCCGCGCCGTGTTGGCGATGATCGGCACGCGCAGGGTGTCGAAGCAGCCGACGCCGCGCAGGCCCTTTTGCATCTCCAGGCCCTGACACACGAACTCGCCGGAGAACATGCGCGAGGCGAGCACCGACCATATCGAGTGGCTGTGGATCACCGCGCCCGCGTCGCGCTGGCGAAACGCGTTGAAGAACAACGGGCGACACTCGCTGATCTTGAGCGAGCCGTCCGCTGGCGCGCACACCACCTTCACGTCGTCGAGCTCGTTGGCGTCGAGCAGGAAGATGTCCTCCGGCCGCAGCCGCTCCTTTTGCACGCCCGAAGGGGCGATGTAGATGCCCTCCGCGCCGCGAATGCTGATCCCACCGCCGGTGCCGCTGACCCAGCCGAGATCGTAGAACTGCCGGCACAGCGCACAGATGAGCTCCGGAATCGACTCTTGACGGTCTGCGGACATAGCAGCGGGCGCCCCGGCGCGGGGCACGGGAGTGTACTCCCTGACCGCGAAACCGGGGGCGGTGCCCGGTAGTGTGGATCCTCGCAAGCCCGCGCGCCGACCTCGCGTCAACCACCCGAACGTGCCCGGCGGCGTGGCAGCGCCATCCACAACAACCACGGCCCGAGCAGCAGCCCCGGCGCTCCACCCCCCGCTTGCGCGCAGCCGCAGCCGCCGGCGCCAGGCTCCAACATCCCGCTCTCGCTCGCCTCGGACGTCGTGCCACCGCTCGGGTCCGACGCCGTGCCCGTCATGCCCGTCATGCCCG
>Ga0105046_10000051_pt1 | contig 113538 bp, 94 predicted proteins | sample MAT03_FD_78385 | JGI IMG/M metagenome (GOLD analysis project Ga0105046, IMG submission 78385) | Freshwater microbial communities from Lake Fryxell liftoff mats and glacier meltwater in Antarctica - MAT-03 (megahit assembly) | ecosystem: Environmental > Aquatic > Freshwater > Ice > Liftoff... | reverse complement strand
GAGGTACTTCAGGAGTTCGATTTGTTCTCGGGGAGGCAGGGATTCGAGGAGCCCTTCGGGCATGAGGGAAAGCTGGCTGGCGGTGCGATCGACGATGTCGGACTTGGCGATCACGCGTGGCTCGGGGGTGGTGCGAAGTGTGACGGCGCTGGTCGTTTCCTGGACGATCAGGCCGGAGACTGTGTCGCCCGATTTTGTTTCGACGATCGTGGCCTGGAAGTCAGTGCCGATGACGGCATTGGGGTCGAGGACGTTTTCGAGATAGTAGCGAATCCCGTTCTTTCCAGATCCGGAGAGCTCAGGACCGACTCGCACGCCATCCTGACCCAGGACATGGCAGGAAGCGCAGATCTTCTTGAAATGTTCGCGTCCGGCATTGCCGTCGTAGGCCCAGAGCGGTGCATCGTCGAAGGTCTTTTCTAGGGTGGCTATGAGAGCCTGCTTTTCGGCCGGCGTCTGTTGAATGCGTCCCCAGGTACTGGCGACGAGGCGGTCGACGGCGGGGTTCTTCAAATTGGCCAATTGGCGGACGTGAAAGGCGGTGACCTGGTCGCGCTGGATCTTGCCGGATGCGACAGCCTGGAGAAGGGCGAGGGCGAAGGAGGGGCGGCTGGTGAGGGTGTTGAGGACGGCGGCCCGTTAATCCTGGGGTAGAACCCCGAAGCGCTCGATCAGGCCCACGGGAATCTCGGGGCTGTCGAAGCGGGCCAGCACGCCCAGGGCGGCGGGTCGGAGCGCGGGTTCATCCAGCAACCGGATGAAGACCGGGAGGGATTCGCGGTCCTCGCCATTCCGTGCGAGGCGCTCGATCAGGGGCCAGGCGTCTTGAGCGGGGAGGCGGTGAAGCGCGGAGGCGAGATGGCGTCGCACCACCTGGGAGGGGTCGTCCTGGGCAAGGCGTTGGAAGGCGGCGAGCTGGGCGGGAGAAAGTTGACGGTCATCGGCCGCGAGTTGAATGCCCCAGCCGCGGACGTATTCGTCCGGATCGTTGAGGGCGCGTTCGGAAACCTGCTCCGTGAAATGCCCGAGGGCGTGGATCGTCCAGAGGGCGCGCAGGCGGATAGCGGGGTCGAGGTGGGTGGAGAAGATGCCACCTAGGGCGGGGAAGATTTCCTGGGGCAAGGTGCCGGCGACGGCGCGTTCGTGGAGCAACCGGCGGGCGGTGCGGGCGTACCAATCGTTGGGATGGCCATGGAGTTCTACGAGCTCGGCGGGGCTGCTGAGGTCGAGACGGGTGCGGGTGCGGGAGGGTTGGTAGGTGGCGTCCCACTGGAGGCGATAGATCCGGCCATTGCCGCGGTCCCAGCGTTCGTTGTTGGGGTTGTGGCAATGTTGTGGCTCGTACCAATCGATGAAATAAACGGCACCGTCAGGGCCGTATTGAAGGTCGAGGGCGACGTAGGCGGGGTCGCTGCAGAAGAACAGGTCCTGGCCGGCGTGGACGGTGTCGAAGCCGGAACCCCAGGGGCGGTTGACCTGTTGGTTGATCTGATGGCCGTGGAGGTTGTGGGTGAACAATCGGCCGCGGTATTCGGTGGGCCAGTTGTCTCCCAGGTAGATCATCGTGCCGACGTGGAAATGACCGCCGTAGATGGCGTCGGTTCCGGGGGCGCCGGCGCCACCGGCGCCGTGGTCGTAGCGGGCCGAAGCAAGGAGGTAATTGCGGAAGCCGGGAAATTCGGTGGGCGGTGCGGCGATGATGAAGGGGGCGTAGTTCGCGTTGGCCTGATTCTAGAACTGTCCGCCCTGAAGAACGTGGGTGGTGCCGCCGCGGCCCCCGTAGCTGCGGCAATGGGTCATGAAGAGCTGACCGCCGGCGTCGAAGTCGAGACCCCAGGGGTTGCTGCCGCCGTGGGCAAAGACTTCAAACTCATGCCGGACGGGATGATAACGCCAGACCCCGGCGCGTAGTTCCTGTCGCTGATCCTCGGGAGCGCCGGGCTTGCCGATGTGGGCGAGGTTGAAGACGCCTTGGATGCCGTAGAGCCACCCGTCGGGACCCCAAAGGAAACTGTTCAGGCATTCGTGAGTGTCCTGATACCCGAAGCCATTGAGCAGCACCTGGGGTGATCCGTCGGGAACGTCGTCGCGGTCACGGTCGGGGATGAACAGCAGTTCCGGCGAGGCGCCCACCCAAGACACCGCCGTAGCCGACCTCGAACCCGCTGACGAGGTTGAGACCTTCGGCGAAGACCTTTCGGGATTCGAAAGATCCGTTGGCGTCGTTGTCGGCGAGGATGATGAGGCGGTCGAGCCCTTCACCAGCGGGGCGGCGACGCCGAGGAAGAGGGCGTGAGCGAAACGGAGATGCACCGCCCGGGATTACCCGAGACCGGGGAGCCTGCAAAGCCCGGGGTTTCGGACTGGGGGCGGAGGTTTCTCCGGGGTTGTGTCGGCAAGAACCTTTGCCATATTAGCGAGAGTTAATCTGATGAAGCGACGAATCTGGATGCTGGTTTGTGCGTGGTGCGTTGCCGGTTTGGGTGTGTGCCCAGCGGTCGATACGTTTGTCCCGTTTGTCCACCCGACGCTGGGGACGGCGACCGATCGGGGTGCGCTCCTTTATCGGGAGCAATGCCTGTCCTGCCACGGGGCCAAGGGGGAGGGGGTTGCCGACCAACATGACGAGCCACTCTACGGGGAGCGTTCTGTGGAATCCCTGGCGAAACTGATCGCCAGGACCATGCCGGAGGACAAGCCCGGTACCTGCGTCGGCGAGGATGCGGAGGTGGTGGCGGCGTACATCTTCAATGCCTTTTATTCACCCCAGGCCCGGGCCCGGAACAACCCGCCCCGGGTCGAACTCGCCCGGCTCACCAACCGGCAGTACCGCGAGTCCGTGGCGGATCTGATCGGCGGTTTTCGAACCGTTCGGCAGGCGGCGGCGAAGGGCGGCTTGCAGGCGGAGTACTTCCAGTCGAATGGCATGAACAAGAAGGACCGAAAGGTCCTGGAACGAATCGACGAATCGGTGGACTTCAATTTCGGCGCCGATGCACCGGTCGACGGGGTGACTCAGGACCAGTTTTCCATCGCCTGGGTCGGTTCGTTGCTGGCGCCGGACACGGGGTTTTACGAATTTCGCCTCACGACACCGAACGGGGCCCGGTTGTACCTGAATTCGGATCTTTTGGCGGGCGACTCGAATCGTCGGGACGACAGCGACGCACGGCGGCAGCCGGCGACCGTGGACCTGTGGGTGAGTGCAGGTGCCGAAGCGCGGGTGGGCACGGCGCGGCTTTATCTCCTGGGTGGCCGGAGCTACCCGATGCGGGTGGATTTCTTCAAGTTCAAGGATTCGGTCGCGTCCCTCCGTCTCGAATGGAAACCGCCGCATGGGGTGTGGTCGGTGCTGGGGGCTGAGCATCTTGCACCGGAGACGTCCTCAAGTGTCTTCGTGGTGGGAACGCCGTTTCCTCCGGACGATGGCAGTTCCGGCTACGAGCGGGGAACGGCCGTGTCGAAAGCCTGGCACGAAGCGACGACGCGGGCGGCGGTGGAAACGGCGAATGGCGTGGTGGCGCGGTTGGAGGGACTGACAGGGGCCGAGGAGGGGGCAACGAACTGGACGGAATCAGTGAAGAAATTTGCCGTGAAGTTTGCCGAGCGGGCGTTTCGCCAACCGCTGACCTCCGAGCTGCGGGCGAGTTACGTCGAGCGACAATTCGAGGCCGAGTCGAACCCGGAGAAGGCGATGAAGCGGGTGGTGATGCTGGTGCTGAAGTCGCCGCGATTCCTGTATCCGGAACTCGGCGAAGACTTCGGGGACTACCGGGTGGCCACGCGGCTGGCCCTGAGTCTTTGGGATTCGATGCCAGACGCCGTGTTGCTGGAGGCGGCTGGGCGCGGGGAACTGCGCAGTCCGGAAGCGGTGCGAGCTCAGGCCGAACGAATGATGGGCGATGCGCGCACCCGGGCGAAGCTGCGGGATTTCTTCCATCATTGGCTTCGGATGGAGGAAGCCGATGACGTGAGCAAGGACGCCAAAGCCTTTCCGGGCTTCGACGAAGCCCTGGTGGCCGACTTGCGGGCGTCGATGGAGGCCTTCGTCGACCGCGTCGTGTGGAGCGAGGGTTCCGATTATCGGGAACTGCTGCTGGCGGACTATCTCCTGGTGAACCGCCGGCTGGCGGATTTCTACGGGCTAAAATTCGAGGCGACGGCGGGGGCGGACCCATGGGTGCGGGTGGCGTGTGATCCGACAGAGCGCGCCGGTATTTTCACCCACCCCTTCCTGCTGTCCGTGCTGGCGTATCACCGGTCGACGTCGCCGATTCATCGGGGGGTGTTTCTAACGCGGAACGTGTTGGGACGCTTCCTGAAGCCGCCGCCGATGGCGATTGTGTTCATGGACGACCGATTTGATCCGTCGCTTACGATGCGCGAAAAGGTGACGGAACTGACCAAGAGCGACACATGCATGGGATGTCACGCGACGATCAACCCGCTGGGCTTCAGTCTGGAACATTTCGATGCGGTCGGCCGATTTCGCACGGAGGACAACGCGAAGCCGGTGAACGCGTCGGCGGACTACACAACGGTGGATGGCGACGTGGTGCCGCTGCGGAGCGCGAGAGACCTGGCGGGGCATGCGGCCAAGAGCGCGGAAGCCCGGCGTGGATTCGTGCGGCAACTCTTTCAGCACACGATCAAACAGCCGCCCGCGGCGTATGGGCCGGACACCTTGGAACGGTTGGACACGGGGTTCGCCGAAGGGGGGCATCATATCCGTCGGCTCCTGGTGGATTTGGCGGTTTTGACGGCCGGACAAGGATTTGGAACACAACTCAGCTCGACACCATGAACCTGACCACACGCCGACACTTCCTTCGTGATCTCGGGTTATCCGCCGCCGCGGTTCCGTTTCTGGCGGGATTGCCCAGCTTAAGGGCGACCACGGCCCAGGCGGGAAAGCAACGGATGATCTTTGTGTTCTCTCCGAACGGGACTGTGCCCACCGAGTTCTGGCCGCATCAGGAGGGGGAATCCTTCCAGTTCAAGCGCATCCTGGCACCGCTGGAGGCCTTCAAGAGCCGGACGCTCATCCTCAAGGGGCTCTCCAACAAGATTCGCGGCGACGGCGATGGGCACATGCGAGGCATGAGTTGTCTGCTGACAGCGATCGAGCTGTTTCCGGGCAACATCCAGGGTGGGTCCGACACGCCGGCGGGATGGGCGAGTGGTCCGTCGATCGACCAGGAATTGAAGCAGTTTCTTCAGGGGCGACCGGGCACACGGACCCGATTTGGTTCGCTGGAATTGGGCGTGGCCGTGCCGCACCGGGCGGATCCCTGGACGCGATGGACCTATGCGGGGCCGAACCAGCCGGTCGCACCGGTTTCGGATCCTTACGAGGTTTTCGAAAAGCTCTACGGGCAGGTCCAGGATCGCGAAGTGTTAGGGAGCATTCTGGATGAGGTCCGGGACGATCTGAACCGGCTCGGCCGGAAGGTGGCGAAGGAGGACAAGGCGATGCTGGAAAAGCACACGACGTTTGTCCGCGAGATGGAGGAGGAGCTGAAGGAATCTGCCCTGCAGAAGCTCGAGCATGCCGCACCGGCCTTGGAAGCCGGTGTTTCAACGGAGAACGACGAGATGCCGCGGGTCACAGCGATGCAGTCCGATCTTCTGGTGAACGCGTTCGCGAACGACATGGCGCGGGTGGCGTCATTGCAGTTCACCAACTCGGTGGGCGGGGCGCGAATGCGCTGGCTGGGGATTGAGGAAGGGCATCATTCCCTCTCGCACGACCCGGATCTGAATGAGGGATCTCTGGAGAAGCTCATCAAAATCAACGTGTGGGTGTGTGAACAATTGGCGGCTCTCGCGCGAAAGCTGGATGCGGTGCCGGAGCCGGGTGGTGAGGGGACCCTGCTGGATCACACGACGATTCTCTGGACGAATGAGCTGGGGAAAGGCAACAGCCACAGCCTCGACAACATCCCGTTCGTACTGGTTGGCGGCGGGCTGGGGTTCAAGACGGGCCGGTCCCTGCGCTTCGAAAATGTTCCCCACAATCGCCTATGGCTGTCGGTGGCGCATGCTTTCGGGCATGACCTGAAGGCGTTCGGGAATCCCAAGCAATGCGAAGCCGGACCGCTGGCGCTCGCTTGATTCAATTCAATTCAATTCAGTTCAACTCAAGCCACGGCGCGGCGGTTCGATTAAATCCGTGCTCCTTCATTCCGTAACTTCGACCCGCGTCGTTTCAGGCGCCAACCTCACCGACGTGGTGTGACCAGACGCCCAGCGAACGTCGACGCGTTGGACTTGGTCGGTGCCTCCCAGCCCAAACGACACATTCGGAGTGGACTGGGAGACGAACCCTCCACCGGCGTGAACCTCGGCGATGCGCGCTCTGGCGTGGGTCAGGTGGAGGGTGACGCGGGCGCCGACACCCGTTGGATTTCCAGGACGACCCCGCAGGCTGACACGGAGGCGACGTTCCCCAGTCGCTGGTCGGTTGATGAACAGCAGGGGGACATCGTTGTTCATGCCGAAAAGCAGGTCCGGATGGTCGTCGTCGTTCAGGTCGATGATTCCCAGAGATTTGGCGTCTCCGGCCGCCACGATGCCGCTGGTTCGGGGCGAGGCTGGTTTGAAATTGCCCCGGCCGTTTCCATGAAGAAGGAGTCCCAGGCCGCCATGCATCCGTCCCGACTCCGGCGGTGATCCGAAGAAATTCTGGGCCAGCACGAGATCGAGGTGTCCATCGGCGTTGACGTCGAGGAGGGCGGGAGCGAAGGCGGGAGCGGCTTGGGCGAGTCGAGCAAGGGATTGGAATCGGAACCGGCCGGCGGCCTGTTGGAGTAGGATTCCGGACTCCAAATGCCGGACCTCGTATCGCTGTGCGGCGGCAAGGGAAGCCGGCGTGAGCACGTCGGTCAGGGGGGCCATGGCGTAGGATTGGTAGGTCCCGAAGCGGGCGCGCAACCCGGGAAGGACTTTCGACAGGGCATCAAGGGAACGGGTGGGATAGACGGTGGAACCTTCGAACTGGGCTTCGACAAAGTGGCGAGTTCCGGTCTCGTCAAACACGCCATGATACGCCAGGACCGGATGACTTGGGCTCGCCCGATACGGTGTGTTCCAGCCGAGGTTGGTGACCACGTAATCCAGATCGCCGTCCTCGTCGACATCCCCGGCGGCGACGCCATTCCAGAAACCGGTCAGGTCCGACAACGCGGCGGATTCGGTGACGTCTTCGAGACGGCCCTGGACGTTCCGAAAGAGACGGATCGACCCCCAGTGCTGAAGGACCATCAAGTCCAACGCCCCGTCGTTGTCGAAGTCGGACCAAAGCGCTGAGGTGACTCTGCCAAGGGTCCCCAACGCGGGCGCATGGGTGTCGGTGGCGTCGCGAAATCGGCCCTGGTCATTCAGCAGCAACCGGCTCAGCGCGGCCGTGGGGAAGTGTCCGGGGACAGTGCCGCCGCCGACGAACAGATCCAGATCCCCATCCTGGTCGATGTCGCCCGCCGCCACACCGGTTCCGGAATCCCGGAGGTCAGGGAGGCTCTCGGCGGGGGCTTTCGAGAAACGGCCTGTCCCGTCGTTGAGGTAGAGACGGTCGGTAAGGCAGGGATCGTTCGCGGCGCATTCCACGCCCCCCGAAACCACAAACAGGTCCAGGTCACCGTCGCGGTCGGCATCGAACAGGAGCGCGCCCAAGTCCTCGGCGGGTGCGTCCGGCAGCCAGACGGGTTGAGTGGAGAGGCGAGGAGCTTGGCCGGGAGCGCGAAGGGCCAACTGCCCCGCGTGTCCTGCACCACCGCCCAGGTAGAAGTCATCGGTGCCATCCCGGTCGACATCCCCGACGGCGATGCCCGGGCCGAGCTGGGAAAGTTTCCACGGCAGCAGGGGTTCCCGGTCGAAATCGTCGAATTCGGTTTCGCGATGGCGGAGCCCTTCGGGGGCGGGCACGGCGTGGAACCGTATCGGAATCGGGGATGGCGACGGTGGTGATGAAGCGAGGACAGTGTCGGGTTCGGTGATGTCGTAGAACCGGTTGGCCGCCAGGTGGGTGAATGTGGATTGGGCTCCTTGGGGCCACGTCACCGTGAGTTGTTGGACGACGGAGTCTTCGCCGAGCCCGAAGTGCAGAACGGGTTCGTTGGCCGAGAGGAATCCGCTGGCGAGACCCAAAGTGCGGGAGACGGAGAGGTTGGCCGTCCGGACGTGAACCGAGGCGCCAATGGCCCAGGTGTTGCCAGACCGGCCACGAAGCCGGACGAGCAGCCGATGCCCTTGCGTGGAGTTGTTTTGAAAGACTGAAAGCGGTTCACCGAAGTTCATCACGATGAGATCAAGGTCACCGTCGCGATCGAGGTCTCCGATGGCGGCTCCGAAACTCGCGGTGAGTTGGTTCAATCCCCAGCTCGCGCCCGACTCCTCAAAGGCGAGATCGCCCCGGTTGCGGAAGGCGAGGTTGGCTTCGCGCAACGGCGGGGTTTCCTTCCAGTTTCGATTGCCGCGATCGCGGAAGGCGCGGAGGAGGTCGGCATTCACGAAGTCACGCGACATGCCGTTGGCGATGAAGAGATCCACCCAACCGTCGTTGTCGAAATCCCCAAATTTGGGGGACCAAGTCCAGTCGGTGTGGGCGAGGCCGACAAGATGGGCAACTTCCAGGACGTGATCGGTGCCGGTGGCGAGGTAGAGGGCGTTGCGGGGGATTTGTTTGGGCGACGCGCTTTGGAAGAACCACCGGTCCCGCGGATCGTCCAGGATCATCATGCGACGCTGTCTGCTGGACCCTGCCATCTCGGTCGCGAACAGATCCATATGCCCGTCGTTGTTGATGTCGGCGACATCCGTGCCCATCGAGGAGAGGGGCACGTGAGGAAGTACCCGATTGGCGACATCGCGAAAGGTACCCTTGCCAAGGTTACGGTAGAGACGGTCCGGACCCTTGTAGTCATTGCTGACGTAGAGGTCGGGGAAGCCGTCGCCATCGTAGTCCCACCAGGTGGCGGCGAGCCCAACGTCCGTTCCGTGAATGCCGGCGGCGGCGGCGACGTTGGTGAAGCCGGTGGTGCCCAAGTTGTGGAGCAACGGATCGCGCTGGCCGGCGATGAAGAGCTCGACCCGCCCGGGTCCCTTGTCCATCAGCTCGAAAAGTTCGTCGTAGCGCGGGTTCACGCGGGCGCGGCGGTCGGCGCCGATTTGGACCACCGCACGCGAGACGCTTTCCTGGCCACTGCGAGGAAGCCGGTGATCCGGCCCGACGCTCAGACGGTGGGTGACCAGGTACGCATCAAGCCGCCCGTCGCGGTCGTAGTCGGCAAACGCGAACATCACGCTGGCCCCGGAGAATCCGAATCCGAGTTCCTGGGCCCGCTCGGTGAATTGTCCGTTGCCAGCGTTGACGAACAGGAGATTCGGCGCGTTGAAGACGGTGACCGCGAGGTCGAGGTCGCCGTCCTGGTCGACATCGGCGGCGGTCGCACCGCTGCACCATCGACCGGTCGCCTCAATTCCGGCGGCACGGGAGACATCTTCGAATCGCCATCGACCGAGATTGCGGTAAAGGCGATTTCCACGGTCGTAGCGGGTCACGAAGACATCGGGCCAACCATCGCCATCGAAGTCGCCCAGACAGACCCCGGCACCGGCGCCCTGGTCCTGGAATAATTCGGCGGAACCGGTTCGCGGGAACTCATGGATGACTTGGATGCCGGTCAGCTCGGGCGGGAGGCGGTGAAACAGGGTAGGCCCGACCGGAGCCGAGGGTGGGTTCAAACGGGTGGAACGAAGAAAGGGCTGAAGAGGTTCCACTTCGGCGGCCTGGATCGGGCCCCCGCCAACCATGGCGGCGCAGGCCACGATTCGGGTCAGTGGGAGGACTTTCCATCCCGGGCGACTGTGGCGGCATGCTGGTTTCACCTGGTGGAACGGGGACTCGGAAGCGTCCCCAGCTTCGTTGCGGCCCGGCAAGCTTCAAACTCCCGCACCTGTCGCGGTGAGATCCTATCTGAAGTTTGGGCTGCCAGACGGGTTCCGGAGCGGGAAGAGTCCGGGGAGCATCCATGGCTACCTTGAAATCCACGGCGTTACATCGGTTTCCCATGCTCACTGGGGTTCAGTTCCGGAGCGGGTGCGCGTTGCTGGGGCTGCTTCTCGCCGGGTGCGGTGACCCAGGCTCGAAGGCTCCAGCGAACGCGGGTCCCACCCTGGGGACGACGCAGGCCGTTGTGACCGGGAGCGCACCGACGAGTACGCCCGCCGCGGTAAAAGGCGCGAAACTAGTGGGGCGATGGTTGCGGCCGGACGGGGGCTACATTCTGGAAGTGCGCTCCGTCGATTCTGCCTCGGGTCGCATGGATGTCGGGTATCTCAATCCGCGGCCGATTCACGTGGCTCTGGCGGAGGCGAAGGAAGTCGAGGGAAAGCTGACCGTGTTCGTGGAACTTCAGGATGTGGGGTATCCGGGAAGCATCTACCGGCTGACCTACCTGGCTCAGGTGGATCAGTTGATGGGGACCTATTACCAGCCCACGGCGGACCAGAGTTTCGATGTTGAATTCGTCCGGGTGCCGTGAGCTGGCGTGGGTTGGAGAATCAGTCTTTCAAGTCGGTGTTGAAGGCGGCGATTTCGAGAGGCTTGATCCAGGTGTTGCGGTAGCGCACGTCGTGCCCTTCGGCCTGGAGTTTGAGACCGCCCGGGACGTCGGTGATGCCCTTGCCACCGTCGTTGCCGCCATCGATGCCGGAGTTGGGTCCGCCCCACACCTGACTGATGGACTGGTTGGTGTGTACCTTCTGGCCGTTGAAGTAGACGGTGACGAGCGCCTTTTCGATGCGTTTGCCATCCTTGAAGCGGGCCGCGCGGAAGAAGACGTCGTAGGCATTCCATTTTCCGACCCCATTGTAGGCATGGTACGGGGAGGGGGTTTCGTTGATGACAGCGCCCATGCCATGGCTGGTCTTGTCGCCGTCCAGCACCTGGATTTCGTAGCGGTTCTGAAGGTAGACACCGCTGTTTCCGCCCGGCTTCATGACAAGGAATTCGATATGAAGTCGGTAGTCCCGGTACGCCTCCTTGGTCACGATGTCGGCGGCACCGTAAACCCCACCCGCGGCAGCGGGATCGTCGGTCATGACCGACGTGCCGGGGTCGACCGGATCGGGGACGATCTGCCACTTGATGGGAAGCGAGGACTTGAAGCGGGGTCCTTCCCAGTAGGTCCACTTGGCATCCAGGGTCTCGCGGGTACCATCGAGGAGGACCGTGGCGCTGGGGAGGGGGGATGCTCCGACGCCGACCGCCGCTGAGGCGATAAGATGAGCGCTGAACAGGGTGGCAAAGGCGGCGAGAGCGAATCGGGTGGCTGGCATGGACCGAGCCTGCCCCAACTCCTCGGTCGAATGCAGCCGGAAACACAGTGAAGAGTCGGCGGGTCAGGACGAAATCGGGGGCCTATTTTCGGCCCATGGCGAGCACGGTCTGAAAGTGGGGTGGCTGCTCCTCGCGGGCGACGACCGAGACATCGACGTCTTGGAAACCGGCTTCCTCGAGCCAGCGGGTAAGGTCGCTCTCGGTGAACCCCAGCCAATGATCGCCGTAGAGTTGGCGGGCTTGCTCGAAAGAATGCCGCCGCAGATCCAGCGCGAGCAGCGTGCCGCCAGGCTTGAGGATCCCATAGGCCGAGCGGATGGCGCGCTCGGGATTCTGGGCGTGGTGGAGCGCCTGACTGAGTACCACGACGTCGACGGATGCCGGGTCAATCGGCGGCGCTTCCAGATCGCCCAGTCGGAACTCCAGGTTTTTGAGGCCGGCTTTCCGGGCCTTGTCCGCACCGAACGCGATGATCTTTTCGGAATTGTCGACGGCGATGACGGAGCGGCAGCGAAGGGCGAGCAACTCGCTCAGGAGACCTTCGCCGGATCCGAGGTCGGCGACGGTCAAAGGCGGGAGAAGCCGGAGTAGGAGTTGGCCGAAGGCCTGCCATGAGCGGCCGGGGCCATAGGACCGGTCGAAACGGCCAGCGACCTGGTTGAAGAGGAGCTGAGCCTGGTTTTCGCGCTGGGCGATCACCCGGCGCAGGTTCGTAGCATCGGCCTCGTGTTCGCCGAGTTCCGAGGCGGCCCGCCGGGCGAGTTGGATGTTCTCAGCCAGGTGCGGGTCGTCGGAAATGGAAATGCGATAGAATGCACGCTTTCCTGCGCGACGCGATTGGACGAGGCCGGCGTCCTGGAGCAGGGCGAGATGGGTGGAAATGCGCGACTGAACGAGGGTGGTGATCTGCTGGAGTTCGTGGACGGACAACTCGGCGCGATCCAGGAGAGCAAGGATGCGAAGCCGGGTGGGATCGGCCAGAGCTCGGAGGCTCTTGAGGGTTTGGGCCATGGTGGGCAGGGAAAATGAAGTTTGACGCGCCGTTTTAGCAACGTATCGTCGAATCCGGATACGTTAATACGACCCTAAAAAACGAGGGTCAACGACAACCCTGATCGAATGAGCAAGCGATTCATCTTTTCGTCCGAGTCCGTTGGCGAAGGCCACCCTGACAAGGTTTGTGACACCATTTCCGACGCCGTTCTCGACGCGTGTCTGGCGGAGGATAAACGCAGCCGGGTGGCCTGCGAAACCTACGCCAAGTCCAACGTCGTCGTGGTGGGTGGTGAGATCACGACCCGCGCCAAGTTGGACTATGCCGCGATCGCGCGGGAAGCCATCCGGGACATCGGCTACGTGAATGACGACGACGTCTTTCACGCCGATAAAGTGTTTGTGAACCTGTACGTTACGACGCAATCGCCGGACATCTCTCAGGGTGTCGATGCGAAGGCTGCCGTGGGCAAGAAGAAGGCCGAGCAAGGGGCGGGCGACCAGGGATTGATGTTCGGCTACGCCTGTGACGAGACGCCGGAGCTGATGCCGTCGCCGATCATGTTCGCGCACCGGTTGGGGCGTGAACTAACGCGCATCCGCAAGGCGGGCAAGCTGGCGCCTTGGTTGCGGCCGGATGCGAAGACGCAGGTCTCGGTGGAATATGTGGACGACGAACCGGTGCGGATCACGAACGTGGTGATCTCGACGCAGCACGCGGAGGACGTGAAGCACACGACGATCGAGGAGTTCTGCATCGAGCAGGTGGTGAAGAAGCAGTTGCCCAAGGAGCTGCTGACAAAGGACACGTTGTACCTGATCAATCCGACCGGCCGATTCGTGGTGGGTGGTCCGCAGGGAGACACGGGATTGACTGGCCGCAAGATCATCGTTGACACGTATGGCGGGTGGGGACGGCACGGCGGTGGCGCGTTTTCGGGCAAGGACCCGTCGAAGGTCGACCGTAGCGCGGCCTACATGGGGCGGTACGTGGCCAAGAACGTGGTGGCGGCCGGGTTGGCGAAGCGCTGCGAGGTTCAGTTCGCGTACGCAATCGGCTACCCGGACCCGGTGAGTGTGTACGTCAACACGTTTGGCACCGCGCAGGGCGGCCTGACGGACGATGCGGTCACCGACGCGGTTCAGCGGGTGTTCAGCTTCAAGCCGGCGGACATCGTAAAGCAGCTGGATCTGCTCCGGCCGATCTACCTGAAGACCACGAACTACGGGCATTTTGGGAAGACCGACGCCGACCTGACGTGGGAAGCCACGGACAAGGTGAAGGCCTTGCAGAAGGCGGCGAAGTGATCCCTTTGGGGCTGCGAGAACGATTCCAAACCTCAGACTGATTCATCCTTTTCCAAGAAATCCAACATGGCCAAAGCCAAAAAATCCGCTGCGACAGCCGCGGTGCTCGCCGAAATCACGGCAGCGACGGCAAACCTTGCCACCTACTCGGCCCTGACGCCGGCCGGCTCCGAATACATCGTCCGGGACATCGCGCTGGCGGAATGGGGTCGCAAACAGATCGCGGTGGCCGAGCATGAAATGCCCGGTCTGATGTCGGTGCGAAAGAAGTACGCGAAGCAGAAGCCGCTGCGGGGTGTGCGGATCACGGGCTCCCTGCACATGACCATCGAGACGGCGGTCCTGATCGAGACGCTGGTGGATCTCGGCGCCTCGGTCCGCTGGGCCAGTTGCAACATCTTCTCGACCCAGGACCATGCCGCATCGGCGATCGCCGCGATGGGCGTGCCGGTCTTCGCGTGGAAGGGCGAGACGCTGGAGGAGTATTGGGAGCTGACGCTCAAGGCGGTCCTCCATTCGGGCAACACCGGACCGGAGCTCGTGGTGGACGACGGCGGTGACGTGACGCTCCTGATCCACAAGGGCTATGAAATGGAGCAGGGGAGCAACTGGGTGAACGAGCCGAGCGACAACCACGAGGTTTCGGTGGTGAAGGCCCTGCTAAAGCGCACAGCGAAAGATTACCCCGGGCTTTGGACGCGCATCGTCAAGTCCTGGAAGGGCGTGTCGGAGGAGACGACGACCGGCGTGCACCGGCTTTACCAGTTGGCCGAGAAGGGCAAATTGCTGGTGCCGGCGATCAACGTGAACGATTCCGTGACGAAGTCGAAGTTCGACAATCTCTACGGTTGCCGGGAATCGCTGGCGGACGGGATCAAGCGCGCGACGGACGTCATGATCGCGGGCAAGGTCGCGGTGGTGTGCGGTTACGGCGACGTCGGCAAAGGCAGTGCGCACTCGCTTCGGGCGTATGGTGCGCGGGTGGTGGTGACCGAAGTCGACCCGATCAATGCCTTGCAGGCGGCGATGGAGGGCTTCGAGGTCAACACGATCGAGAGCACGCTCGGCACCGGCGACATCTACGTCACGACGACGGGCAACTGCGACATCATCACGGTGGAACACGTCCTCCAGATGAAGGACCAGGCCATCGTCTGCAACATCGGGCATTTCGATAACGAGATCCAAGTCGACGCATTGAAGAAGGCCAAGGGAGTGCGGATCGACACGATCAAGCCCCAGTACGACCGATATTACCTGCCGAATGGCCGGAGCATCTACCTGTTGGCGGAAGGTCGTTTGGTCAACCTCGGCTGCGCGACCGGACATCCCAGCTTTGTGATGTCGAACTCGTTCACGAACCAGACCCTGGCCCAGATCGACCTTTGGCAGAACAAGGACAAATACGAGAAGACGGTTTACCGGCTGCCGAAGAAGCTCGACGAAGAAGTCGCGCGTCTGCACCTCGATAAGATCGGGGTCAAGCTGACGAAGCTCTCGAAGAAGCAGGCCGAGTACCTGGGCGTTCCGGTGGAAGGGCCGTACAAGCCGGAGCACTACCGGTACTGAAGTCTCGCAAGTGCCGGTTCGCCGGAACCGCTGACTGACATCGAGGCCGATCCCACCGGGTCGGCCTCGTTTGGTTTTTAAGGGGCAAATGCGGTCCCTGTGGAGGGACGGACGTTCGGATGGACTTGCGGGGAGCGCACCCAGCGATACATAGGCCCCCTGGGGAGAGTCGGTCTCAGGGGGCCGTGTCGCTGTTGGCGGTTGCCGCCTATGGGCGGGGACCACGGCCGCCTTCGGGGCGGGCCGGGCGGATTTCGTCCGCGGTCAATTTGCCGTCGCCGTTTTTGTCGAGGGTTTTCAGGGCGGTGGCGGCATGGGCAATCTCGTCAGCATCCAATTCCCCGTCTTGGTTGGCGTCGAGGGCGGCGATGATGGGCGGGACAGGGCGGGGCGGCCGGACGGCTTCCCCTTTCGCGGTTTCGGTGTGAGCCGAGCGGGTTCCGCCGGGAAGGAATCGATTGGCGCGTCCTGCATTTTGAGCGAACGCAGTTGCGGACGCGAGGGCGGCGAGGGCGAGGGTGATGATGAGGGAGGTTTTGGTGATGCGGTTCATGATGTTCCCTGAGGCTATTGGATTTGTTTTTGTTTAGGACCGGCGACTTCGTGCCGTCGGTTGATGGGCCTAGAAGACTCGGGATGTGTTAAGCCCGTGTGTTGAGCGGAGGGGAAAATTGTAAAGCGTTTGAAAATATGGCTTCGGGACAGGGATGGTCGTGGTCAGGGTGCGACCGGGTTGGTAGGCTAAATCCGCTGCACGCTGTGGCTTAGTTTTCAATCGACCCATGAAGAATACCCTTTCAGGCCATCCGGAAACCTTGGGTCCATTGACGGCCGGAGTTCCCGACCGGATCAAGACGCCACCCGTGCGACGGGCGGAGGCTGCGCCCAAGCCGGGAGTGGCCGAGACGGCGGCGCCTTCGAAAGTCTTTCACTTCGACCTGCGCCCGCAGGCGATCGCACGGCATCTCGACCGCTTTGTGATCGGGCAGCGGGAAGCCAAAAAGGTGTTGAGCGTGGCGCTCTGCGATCACTTTCAACATGTCCGGATGGCGCAGGAGGGGAAGTCGACGCCGCATTACCAAAAGCAGAACGTGTTGTTGCTTGGGCCGACGGGCGTCGGGAAGACGCACCTGATTCGATCCGCGGCGGAGTTGATCGGGGTGCCGTTTGTGAAGGCGGATGCGACGAAGTTCAGCGAGACCGGCTACGTGGGGGGGGATGTCGATGACCTGGTCCGGGATCTCTACCGGCGTTCGGGCAACGACGCGAAAAAGGCGGAGCACGGGATTATCTACCTGGATGAAGTGGACAAACTGGCGACGCGTACGCCCGGGGCGGGGCGGGACGTGTCGGGGCGGGGTGTGCAGACGAACCTGCTGAAGCTGATGGAGGATGGGGATATTCCGCTGGTGTCCCCCAATGACGTCACGGGCCAATTGCAGTCGGCGATGGCGTCGATGCGGGGCGGTGCGCCGGCGGTGGAGACGCTCAATACGCGCCACATTCTGTTTATCGTGAGCGGTGCATTCTCCGGTGTGACGGACCTGATCCGGAAGCGGCTCTTCCTGGCTCGGGAGGTTGGGAAGAAGAAAGCCGGTAGGAAGGAAGCGGAGGGAAAAACCAACCGTGATCCCGGCCAGCGGTTGGACGATGTGGATTGGTTGCTGGGGCGTATGACGACGCCGGATCTGATCGAGTACGGGTTGGAACCAGAATTCATTGGCCGTCTGCCGGTGCGGGTGGCCTGTCACGGATTGGACGAGGAGGATTTGTTTGATGTTCTGCGGAAGAGCGAGAGCAGCCTGATCCATCAGTACGAGCAGGCGTTCGCGGCGTATGGCATCCAGGTGGATTTCCGGGATGACGGGCTGCGACGCTTGGCGCAGTTGGCGGGGGCCGAGGCGACCGGGGCGCGGGGTTTGATGACGATTTGTGAGCGGGTCTTCCGGGACTTGAAGTTTCGCCTGCCAACGAGCCGGGTGAAACAGTTCTCTGTAACAGCCCGGTTGGTGGACGATCCTCTGAGTGAACTGCGGAAGCTTCTAGCGGGCCGCCGTTAGTTCCAATCGTCGAGGGGCTTCAGCGGGATGGCGGCGGGATCGGGTGCGGGGAGGTCTCCCGGAAGGGGCACAAAAACGACCGCCAGGCGGGTTTTCGGGGATGGGGGCAGCCGAATGGCCAGCTTGCGTCCGCCGACCAGCGAGCGGTTGTCCGCCTGGGGCGATGAGGGCAGGGGTTGGGTCGGCATCAAGGTAAACTCGGCGCCGGCCGGGGAAAGGATGGCAGCCCACATCTTTGATTTGCCGAGGCTCAAGGTGGCTCGACCGCCTTGGAGTTCGACCGTGGCGAATGTGTGGAGAAACCACAGAACTTCGACGGGCTTTTCGGCTTCAATTTCGTCCTGGATCAGGACGCGGCTGCGATCCGCCTGAAGCGCCACGCCACGGTGCACCCGCCGTGCGTGGCGGGCGTAGGCGGCCGAGAGATCCGCGATGGCGAAAGCGTCCTGGGGCCGTGAGGCGAACCGAAGGATGGGTGCGGCGGCTTTGGGGTCCTGGTCCGGCGCCGAATCGGGATTGAGAACGAGGGTGTTATGGCTTTCCGCCCGGGTCTTGTAGTAGGTCCAGCGCTGAGCTCCGAAGTAACCGGGGACATTGTAGTCTTCCGAGCCGGCGTCGGAGGCCCACCGGACCCCGAGCGAATCGAGCACGAAGGACCCCAGATCGAGATGGCTATGATTCGCCTTGTTGTCGCCACCTTTGAAGCCGACAAAAATCGCCGGATCGACCGCACCGGGGCGGGCGTTGTGGGTGGGCCACGCGCTGCGGAGGGTGATGAGATCAGCGCCGCGGAAGTGGCGATCGAGTGGTTCGGGTGGGGTGGCGCGTTGGGCGAGTTCGGCGTCGTACCACAGCATGTCGAGCGGGTGAGGTGATGCGGCGTCGCGTTGGTAGCGGGCGAACTGGGGCCTCTGAAACCGGCTCGCCAACCAATGCAAGTGCGGGGCCCGGAGCAGGCTGTCGCGGCCATCGGCGAAATTGAAGGTGCGGCCGAGAGGTCCGGTGATATGCAGGGGAAAGAACCCGGTTTCGGCGAAGCCAGGCAGTTGGGAGAGGCCGAAGTCGGTGCCGAGGGCGGACGTCAGACCAGCGAGGAGGGCCACGTTGTAGATGGCGGCGTAGTTCCAGTAGGCGGGTCCTTCGGACCAGGCGCCGTCCGGGGCGAATTCGGCCATGGGGATCTGGATGGAGACCGCGGCGGCGGCGATGAGTTCAGCGGCGAGTTCGCGGGCGTCCTCCGCGATGGCTAGTGCGCCGAGGGTGATTCCTCCGTTGCAGACCTGGTTCCAGTTATGTTTGGACCGCGGCCAGCCGCCCTTGGTCGCGGCGTCGCGATGAATCTGGCGGGCAGGTTCCAGCGCCATGGAGACCAGCGCCTTTCGCAAGGTTTCGCGTTGTTCCGGCGAAAAGGCTTCAAAGCACCAGTCGTAACCGATGCCCACGGCGTGGGCCATTTCCGAGGTATCGAGGAAATGCCGCGGGTTCCAGTCCTTGAAACCCACGACCGCAGTCAGTTCGCGGGCGAGTCGATCGGAGTACTTGCGGTCGCCGGTCATCTGCCAGGCGAAACCGAGAATGTAGCTGCGATTCAGGGCGTTCCGACTGACGCTGAGCAGGCGGAGCCCGTCGGGAATCTCATACCTGACCGGTTCCAAGAGCAGGGTGCGGTCGGCTTCGCCCCGGATCTTGGTCCACCAGCCCGAGAGGTTCGGGTCGGTGACAACCTCGTTCCGGACGCGATCGAAATCCGCCCGGGTGGCGAGCAGTCGGGGATGGTCGGGTCTGAGCGTTCCGAGAATCTCGGCCGTGGCGGGGATTGAAGGCTTCGAAGGCGGAGCCTCGGCGGCGGGGAGGCTGAGGGCTCCGATGAGACCGAACAACCCGACCCGCAGGAAGTGCTGGAGGTTCCCGGTGCATGGGGCGACTGCCGAAAGGGCATTCATGGAAACATTTATGGGCGCAGACTTCGGCTCCTCGGCGGGCGAGACGCCCGGGGCCACCGTTCAACGATTCACGGAAACGAATGGCGGAGCCCTGTGATTTGGCGGGAGTCGACCTCCGTCTTTCAAGGTGTTTTGGCGCGCTCCTGGATGGCGTTCATCACGGTAGTTTTGCTGCCGTCGAATGCGAGATGGTCGATCTGCCGGAAGATGGCCTCCTTGGCGGCGTCGGAGAACGAGGGGTTTTGGATCAGATGGACGAGAACCTCGACCTTGCCGGCTTCAAAGCTGAGGGAGCGGAGGGTGGTGTTGATGAGGTGGACCTGGACGGCGGGGGAGATTCCGGCGCGGGAAGCGACGGCCCGGAAGCCATCGCGTTTGCCGCTGTCTAAGGACAGTTTCGTGATGGCGTCGATCTCCGCGAGCGTGGCGGAGTCTAGGGTATTGCCGGGGACGATGACGACCGGGCTGGGTTTGGGAACCTCGTCGTGCTGACGGGGTTTGTCATTTCCACCAATGCTGACGACGCAGCCCGTGGCGAGGATGCAGAACGCGGAGAGGAGGAGGGAGGTGGCGACGCTGTTCATAGGACTTTCCGTGGGATCAGACTGAGGAAATAGGGGCTGCATGCAAGGGGGCAGAAAACTGGCTCGCATGAAGGTGGTTGCCGGGGGTACGTTCCGCTCGGGTATCCCCTTGAAATTCATGAAAAATACATGCTTTCGCAGCGGTGGTTCCGGTCTTCGTCGAAATGGGTGTTCGTTGATGGGAGCGTTGGCCTTGGCGGCTTCGGCGGTGGGGGCGGACTCCGCTCCGGACGCTGGCGGCTGGCGAACCTTGTTCGATGGGAAAACGCTCCAGGGTTGGCACGTGAGTGCTCAGACGGGGCATAGTCGGGCGAGCGGGAACAAGACGGGCGGTCGATGGGTGGTCGAGAGCGGCGCGATCATCGGAAGTCAGGACGTGGTGGGGAACGGGGGCATCATCGTGACGGACGAGCCGTTCGGGGACTTCGAAGTGGTTGTGGAAATGAACAACGATTTCGGGCCGGACAGCGGTCTGTTTCTGCGGAGCACGGAGGAGGGAACGGCGTTTCAGGCGATGGTCGACTACCACGGGCGAGGCAACCTGATGGGGATCTATGGGGAGGGAAAACTGGGGGGGAAACCGGCGGTGATGAATTTCCGTTTTGACGGGAAGGTGACGGACATCGTGGCGGTGACGAACGCGCCGACGCCTTTGCTGGTGAAGCCGGAGTCCTGGGCCTTCTTCTGGCGCCACGGACAATGGAACGAACTGCGGGCGCGGATTGTTTCGAATCCGCCGACGATCACGACGTGGATCAACGGGGTGAAGATGATGGAATGGACGGAGACGGTGAAACGGCATCCGGACACCGGTGGGATCGCGTTGCAGGTGCATGGCGGTGGCGATCTGACGAAGCAGTTTGTGCGGTACCGGAACATCCGGGTGAAGGTGTTGTCGCCGGTGGGCGGCGGATGACCGGCTGGTTTCACCTTTGATTTTGGCGGCTGCCCGCTAGCGTCCGGCCGCGCGCATGGTGCTGGTCATCGATAACTACGACTCGTTCACTTACAACCTCGTCCAATATCTTGGCGAGTTGCAGGTGGAACTGCGGGTGCATCGCAACGACGAGCTGAGCCTGGAAGAAATCCGGGCGTTGAAGCCCGAGCGTATCGTGGTGTCGCCGGGGCCTTGCTCGCCGAAGGAAGCGGGGCTTTCGAACGAGATCATCCGGGAATTTGGGAAGACGATCCCGGTGCTGGGTGTCTGTCTGGGCCATCAGTGCATTGGCCACACCTTCGGCGCAGATGTGGTCGTCAACTACCGGATGATGCACGGCAAGGTCTCGAAGATCGTGCACGACGGTAAGGATCTGTTCGAGGGCATGCCCAACCCGTTCACGGCGACCCGTTACCACTCTCTGGTGGTGAAGCGGGACACGTTGCCGGACTGCCTCGAGGTCACGGCGTGGTGTGAAGAGGACCCGGGCGAAATCATGGGACTGCGCCACAAGACCCTGCCGATCTGGGGGGTTCAGTTTCATCCCGAGAGCATCCTGACCCAGGAAGGACGGCGGATGATCGCCAATTTCCTGCGGCTCGGTTAAGAAGGACTCGTGGAGATCCGCTTTCTTCTGGGACCGGCGGGGAGCGGAAAAACCCATCGATGCCTTGCGGAGATCCGGGACGAACTGCGCCGCGATCCCGACGGTGCGCCGCTCCTTCTCTTGGCACCCAAGCAGTCGACGTTTCAACTCGAGCGCCAACTGCTCGGTGATGGCAGAATCCCCGGCTGGACCCGGCTGCAGATTCTCTCGTTCGACCGTTTGGCCCGGATGGTTTTGTCGGAGGAAAGACCGATGGAACTGTTGGACGAGGAAGGGCGGGTGATGGTTCTTCGGGCTTTGCTGCGTTGGAATCAGCCCCGGCTGCGCCTGTTCCGGACCTCAGCGCGGATGATGGGTTTCGCCCACGAACTGAGCGGGACGCTGCGGGAGCTTCAACGTCACCGTATTGGTCCGGAACGACTGGAGGTAATGGCGGTGGAAGTCGGGACTGACGATCCATCACTGGCGGACAAGCTTCGGGATCTTGCTCTGTTGGGGCGCGCGTACCGGGAGTGGCTGGAGCACCACCGGCTGTTGGATGCCGATCTGCTGCCTGAACTGGCGGCGGAGCGGTTGCGGGAGTCGGACGAAGGTTCGTCGTTTGGCGGAGTATGGTTGGATGGCTTTGCGGAAATGACCCCGCAGGAGATTGAATTGCTTGCGGCGGTGGTGCGCGTGTCGCGGACGACAACGCTGGCCTTCTGTCTCGACCAGGAAATCCGGGAGGATCCTCCCTGGTTGTCCACCTGGGCCGTGGTGGGGCAGACGGCCCGCCGGGTGCATGTCCGCCTGGCGGCGCTGACCGGAGCGACGCTTTCAGCGGAAGTGCTTCAACGACGGGAGGGCGTGGGTCGATTCGCGGGTCAACCCGCGCTCGCCCATTTGGAAGCTTGCTGGACGCGCCCGGTGGAGGCGTCGGGCGAGGCACGGGATCGGGCGGGGAACGTGTTGCGCCTGGTCGCATGCGCGGACTTCGAGCGGGAGGTGGAGATGGCGGCGCGCGAGGTGTGGCGGCATGTGCGGGCAGGGGGGAGGTTTCGGGACGTGGCGGTGATCGTCCGCGCCCTGGATGACCGTGATGCCGCACTGCGGCGGGTGTTTCTCCGGTACGACATTCCGTTCTTCATCGACCGCCGCGAACCGCTGGCCCACCACCCGTTGGCGGAACTGACCCGGTGCGCGCTGCGGCTTGCGGCATTCACGCCCCGTCATGAAGACTGGTTTGGAGCGCTCAAGACCGGGCTGGTGGGAGTGGACCAGGAGGTGGTGGACGCATGGGAGAACGACGCTTTGGCAGCGGGCCTGGGGGTGGAGGCGTGGCTCCGGCCGGTGGGGACGGGACAACCCGAGGCAACTCCCCCGAAGGGTCCCCAGTGGAAATGCGAAGTCGACCGTTGTGCAGCGCCGTTCCGGGTGCTGCGAACCGGGCTGGCCGGGGAGCCTGACGGGTTTGGGTTGGCGGATGCCCTGAGGCGGTTCTGGGCGGACCTGGATGTGCGTGAGACGCTGGATGCATGGGCGGCGGCGGACGCGCGGCACGGGGGGCAACTGGAGTTGCAGTCCCGGATGCATGGCACGGCGTGGGAACAGGTCGAGGCCTGGCTGACCGCGTTGGAGCGGGGATTCGAGTCGACACGCATGCCGATGAGCGAGTGGCTGGCGATCGTGGAGGCCGGGTTGGCGTCGTTAACGGCGGGGGTGATTCCACCGTCGCAGGACCAGGTGATGATCGGAGCCATCGATCGCTCTCGGCAGCCAGAACTGCAATTGGCCCTGGTCCTGGGCCTCAACGAAGGAGTGTTTCCCGCGCCGGCGCGAGGCGGCGGTATTCTGGCAGAACGGGAACGCGACCGGTTGGCGGCCCTGGGCGTCGGATTGGAACTGGATCGGCGTCGCCGGGTGGGGCAGGAACGGTACCTCGGCTATGTCGCCTGCACGCGCTCCGGCGGGCGGTTGGTGTTGAGCTGGTCGGAACGGGATGAGGCTGGAAGACCGCGAAATCCTTCGCCTTTTGTGGCCCAGGTGCGCGCGGTGTTTCCCGGGTTGCCGGTGGACCTGGAATCCGTCGACGGCGTCCGTGCGACGATGTCGGCGACTGAAGTCGCGGGGCAGGTGGAGCATCGGTCGGAGCTGTTGCCGTGGCTCCTGGCGCAACGGTCCGCGACCGAACTGGATGTTTTGGCGAGGGATGCTTTGGGCCGGGAGCGTGTCCGGGCCTTGCGACGGGAGGGCGACCCCGTGCGATTGGGACCGGGAATGGTGGACCTGCTGTATGGCGGCATGCCGGACGTTTCGGTGAGCGCGCTCGAGAGTTTGGCATCGTGTCCCTTCCAGTTCTTCGTCCGTCGCGGGCTTCGAGGCCGCGAGCGGGCGGCGTTCGAAGTGGATCGAAGGCATACGGGATCCTTGGCGCATGAACTGTTGGCGCGTTTTCACGGAGCGGTGGTGGGAGTGGGAAAACACTGGCGCGATCTGACGCCTCAGGCCGCGCGGCTCGTCCTGGCTGAGGTCGCCGCGAAACATTTGGGTGAGTATGCCGGAGGGGTCTTTACGGCGACGCCCGAGGCAAGGTGGGAAGCGGAAGCCGTGGTGGAACGTGTGCAGGATCTGGTGGGTGTGTTGGTGGGTTGGATGGCGGACTACCAGTTCGATCCGGTGCTTGCGGAGGTGGAGTTTGGGGGTGGTAGCCGGTGGAAACCCTGGCGGGTGGAAGTGGACGATGGGCGTGCCTTGCGCATTCGAGGCAAGGCGGACCGTGTCGACATTTGTCGAGCCGCGGATGGGACGGTTCGATTCGTGGTTATGGATTACAAGCTGCGACGGCGGATGCTGGATGAACGCCTGGTGCGTGCGGGGATTGATTTGCAACTGGCGGCATACGCTTTGGCCCTGGAGGAGGTCGTGGATTGGGCGGCGGCGGCAGGGGTGTCCCGCCCGGAGTTGGCGGGCTATTGCTATGTGGGTATCGGGGGAAGCACGGAGCGGGCGGCGTCGAGGAGTGAGGGCTTGGCGGACCCGGAGCCCTCCGAGTCGCCGTACCGGCATCGCGGCCGGTTGCGTGTCGATGCGGCGCCATGGCTGGACGCCCGGACGCCGGGGGATTCGAGCGGACAGTTTGCGCTGAAGTTCAAGAAGGATGGCACACCGTCGAAAGTCGGGGATGGTCGCGGGTTTGCGGAATTCGAGGCATTGCTGTCGGAGGTGCGCGGGGTCATTCGCGACCTGGGAGTTCGTTTGTTTTCCGGAGACGTGGCAGTAGCGCCGTATCGGCAGGGGGCGCGGACGGCGTGCGATCAGTGTGACCTTCGGGCGGTCTGCCGCTTTGATGCATGGACCCAGTCGTTTCGGCCCATCCGTTGAGTCGGGGGGTGGCGACGGACGATACCTGGATCACGGCCCGGACTCGGCGAGGCGGAGTTCTTCGCGGCCAGCGACCGACCAGAGTTCGGCGAGGGCGGCGCGGTAGGTGGACTGCCAGGCGGTGGCTTCACGGCTCAGGTGGTCGAGGTCGCGAAGGGCGCCCGCGTGTTGCCCGATCCTCAGCTTTCGGGGATGTGCCGAGTCATCCGGGACAAGCAGGGGGAGAACCTTCAATTGAGACCGGCGTTGGCGGAGGGAATCGATGCGTGCCAGCAGTCCTTCACCAGGTTCTCCCACCAGAATCGCCCGGGAGAATTTGGTGCTCAAAAGGGGTGCTTCACGGGCGAGGCTCAACCACGCGTCGTACTCGGTCGCCGCCTCATGGAGCCAGTCGTGCAAGCGCTGGAGGTGTTCGGTCTGTTCGGCCTCGAGGGACGATGCTGCCAGAAGAAGACCGATGCGAAAGCGTTTGGAAGTGGCCTCAATCACCTCGCGCGCGGCGTGTCGAAGCGATGGAAGTGCCACGGCCGGGTCCGAATCGATTTCAGCGGCTACGCGTGCTTCGTCCCCGTGTTCGGCGGCGGTGGAAGCCCGGAGGGCTTGGTCGGCGAGCTCGGCGATCCGGGGGCGGATCGTGCTCAACTGATCGATGAGGGTCGCGAGTTCGGCTGGGTCGGCGGACCGGCCATCCGCGGTCTCGGCCGATGGGGCGAAGCGGATGGGTTGGAGGGGCAGTGGAAGCAACAAATCGGGCGCGCCGAGGAGCAGGGACTCCTGAACGGGTGCTGCGGTGAGTTCGCGATGGGATCGGGACCGGGACGCGGGAGACGGGGTTGCGGGAGGGTCGTCCGATTCAAGGGGGGCAAGCGGAAGAATCGATGAGGGAGTGACATCGAGGCCGAGGTCGTCGGTGTAGTGCAGTTCCGTCACCTGCCGTGCAGGAACGTCGAAACATTCGAAGAGTGCGCTGGCGGGGCGGTCATCGGATAGGATGCCGGCCTGGGCGGCGGCGCGAGCCCGACGAATCCGCTCGGCAGGGCAAGGGTGGGTGTCCATCCAGCGTGTCCGGCCAAGCCCGAGGGTGTCGTGGATCTGCTGGACGGTGGCGTCGGAGAGGTCGTCGTGGACGCGACGGAGCAGCTCCGGGAGGTTGTCGGGGAGACAACCCTTCTGTTGCCAACCTTTGCGGATGCCTTTGTACGTGTGTTGAAGGGCGGCGCCCAGGGTGGCGAGTTTCCGGGTGGTGCGCTCGAAGTTGTCGCTTCCCGCCAGGCGAATTGCGCAGGCATCGGCGTAGTACTCCATTTGTCGTGAGAGGAAGCCGCTCAGCGCCATGCCAAGGGTCATCAGCAGGCGGAGGACGAGACGGGACATGGCGACCCCGATTTGCGCGGTCCATACGACGAGGGCAATGCGCCAGTCGTCGGGGGTTTCGCTCATTTCGGAGAGAGTTTCATCCCAGGCATCGCGTTCGTAGACGACACGAGCGAACCAGACGTTGATACGGGAAATGACATAGCCGAGGCGCATGGCGAAACCCTGGGTAAAATGTCCGAACTCATGGGCCATGACCCCGGCAAGTTCATCGGCGGTGAGATTGGCGACGAGCGGCAGACCGAGGGTGAGAACCAGATCGCCGCCAACGAAGCTGAGATAGCCGCGGCGGAAGCCGGCGGACGCATTCAGGTGAGAGTCGAGATCGATACGGCTGGGTTTGGGCGCTCCCACGGCAGAGCAGATGGCATGGATGAAGGCGTACAACCGGGGTTCAGCGCCTGGATGGAGGGCGAGCGGCTGGGCCCGTATGGGGCGGCGGGCGAAGAGGGGTTTGAGCAGGAAGAAGACGATGATGATGCCGACGGCGAGGATAGCGGTGTAAACGAGGACCTTGAAAACCAGGAGGCTGACGACGCCGGACCTGGGTTTGAACCAGGCGAAGTGTTCAGTGACATGCCAGTAAACGCCGTAGGCGGCAGCCCCCACCAAGGCAAGATAGCAGAGCGGGAGCAGGATCATGGCGACCGCGACGAAGCTCAAGCCGAGGGTGTAGTAGAAGGAAACCCGGGGACGCCGAATCCCGGCACGCAGCGCGGCGAGAGTGACGAGGTCCGGGGGGTCAGCGGGCAGAGACATGGGACGCGGGCTGGGGATGGCGAGTGGGCCAAGCATCGCCATGGGACCGTCCACCGGGCAAGACGCCTTCGCCCGCCGACTGACGGTTTCAGGTTTATGGAACCAGCGCCGTAAGGGGCCGTCATGGGGAATGGCTTGCGAATCAGGGGCGAGTTGTGGTGAGAGGAGGCATGGCCGGTCGGGAATCATTCGAGAAACAAAACTACCGTGGGCGCATTGCGCCTTCGCCGACGGGCTACCTTCACCTGGGTCACGCGCGGACCTTCTGGGTGGCCCAGGATCGTGCGCTGGCGGCGGGCGGGACCTTGATTCTGCGGGTGGAAGATCTGGATGGCTCACGGTGTCGACCAGAGTTTGTGGAAGCGATCCGGGAGGACCTGGGGTGGTTTGGGTTTCGATGGCAGGAAGGTCCGGACGCGGGGGGTCCATGCGGGCCCTATGTGCAGAGCGAGCGCATGCAGTTTTACCGTGAAGCCTTTGAACGACTGAGGCAGGACGGACATCTCTTTCCGTGCACCTGCTCCCGCCGGGAAATTCAGAGTGCGTTGTCGGCGCCGCACGCCGGGGACGAGGAGCCTGTTTATCCGGGGACGTGCCGGGCGCGATCGGGGATGGGGGACTTGCCAGCGGAGCGCAGTTCCAAAGTGGCGTGGCGGTTCCGTGTGCCGGAGGGCGAAGAAGTGACGTTTGTCGACGGAGGGTTTGGGCGTCAGCGCTTCGTGGCGGGGCGTGACTTCGGGGATTTCGCGGTCTGGCGGGGGGACGACTTTCCGAGCTACCAGTTGGCCTGCGTGGTGGATGATGCGGCCATGGGCGTGACCGAGGTGGTGCGTGGGGCGGACCTGTTGCTGTCGACGGCGCGTCAGATTCTCCTCGACCGGGCGTTGGGCTATGCCGTGCCGCGGTTCTTCCATTGCCTGCTGGTGACGGATGATGCGGGTGTTCGGTTGGCGAAACGGCACGAGGCGATGAGCCTGCGGAGACTGCGGCAGCAGGGGGCAATGCCGGGTATTCTGCGGCAGCATTGGCAGGCCCCGAACAGGCCTGAGGCGGCTTAGCGAGCGGCCTGGGCTTGATCGGCGGCGGCTTGCCAGGCGCGGAGGGCATCGATTCGCCGGGGCATTCGCGGTGCGGCAGTTCCCAGGTCTGCGATGGCTCGTCTGGGTTGCAGACGGTGCAAGGCGCGTGCGGAACCAGGGGGGTTTTTCTCGGGCGGCGGCGGTTCCGCTTCGATGATGTGATTGGCTTCAACGAACAGGTTGGTGGTGCCTTCCGTCTGCAGCGCCGATGCGTTGCCGATGAAAAAGTTGCCATAAACCCGACTGGCGGATGTCAAACGGCCGGTCTCGGACTCCATGACCCGGATGCCGGAGGGATAATTGGCGGTGATGTCATTGAAGGAGAGATCGAGGAATTGGCCCTGGGCGAGCAGGCCGCCGCCGCTGTTTCCCCAGAGCCGATTGTTGGTGACTCGAACGTGCTGCACGCCCGGACCGTAATCGGTGATCTGGACGCCGCGTCCGGCGACGTCGGAGACCGCGTTGGCGGTGATGTCGACATGCTCGAGAGGGCCCGTGAGGGCGCTGACCTTGATTCCGTAGAGTTTCCCACGATTGATCAGGTTTCCGCGCACGGTGATGCGGCGACCGGAATTGAGCAGGATCGCGGCGCTGCCGGAAACCTCGCCTCCGGGGACCTCGTGGGCTGCATCTTCGAAGAGGTTGTCGGCGATGACGACGCTATCGAGGGAGGCTTCGTTTTCGTCGCCATCGTCGAAGCTGCAGATCGCGCAGTCCCAATAGTTCAGGAAGATGTTGCCGGAGATAAGGGCGTTGGTGTGGCCCGGATCCCCTGGGAAGCGATAGAACTCCACGCCCCGGATGGCCCCGTCGAGGGTGTTGTTTACGAACCGCAGGTGATTGCCGAAGCCAGTGAGAGCGCCGCCGTCCTGGCCCAATGTCGGGACGCCTGTGGTCCAGCCGCAATCGATGAAGGTGCAGTCGCGGACAGTGAGATGATCGGTGATGACGGCGGGTGCAGCGAAGGTGGTGATGGCGTGGGGAACTCCGGTGAATCGGCAACTGTCGATGAGGATGCGGGCATTGGCCGGCGCGTCGGGTCGAAAGCTAATGCCAGCGCTCTGGCCATGCGGAGGGGTGGCCAGTTTGGACGCGTCGGACCAGAGATGGATATTGCGGAAGGTGAGATTGTAGCAACTGGCGACCTGAATGATGTCGCCGAAATCGGGGGCGTAGATTTCGGGTGTACCTCCGAAGCCGGCGATGGTGACGTTGGTCAGTCCGACCATGCGTATGGGAGCGGCCACGCGCTGGGAGCCGAGTTCTGGGAAGGTTAGGACCTGGTAGGTTCCAGGAAGAATAAGAATGGCGTCCCCGGACACTGCATTGGAGATGGCAATGCCGATGGATCTCCATGGGAGGGCGGGATTCCCGCGGGTGGCGGATGAATCATCGCCTTGGGTGGACACCCAGAGGACGTTGGGTTGTTGGAACGGGGTCGAGGAGAGCAGTCGGCTGCCGTCGGGGAAGAGGATGCCGCCTTGGGCATCGATGGAGCCGGTGACTTGAGCGTTGCCGAGCACTTGCAGGATGTTGGAGCTCAGCAAGGGTCGGTTGCCCGATCCGGAGCTGACAATGAGGGGCGCTCCGGAAACGAAAAGAGGTCGGGAAAGATTGAAGCTCAGCCGTGCAGGACTGTCGGCGACGATTCCGCCGGCGACCCTCCCCGCAGGATCCAGCCAAGCAATGCCGCCTGGAACCGGGCTCGCGCCGGGTAGGGCCGGTGCAAGGATCACCGACGGTGAGTTGGGTACCGTGCGGGTGACGAGTGAGTGCGCGACGGCGGCCTCCGCGGCCGTGGAGGAACGAACGGCGTCGGGAACCGCTTGAATCGGTTGACGCGGGAGAAGCGGGGTAAACGGCGTGACACCGCCGGATCGGCATACGGCGATCTCGAGCCAGTGAGTTCCGGAGATGGGCGCGAGCCCGAAGTCGATGGTGGTGGTGAAGAGACCTAACTGGACGTGGACGGCGAGATTTGTGATGGGTCCGCCGACTCCACTTCCCTCGGTCGACGCGTTAAAAAGCGTCACGCTGAGATCGTAAAGTCCATCAGCTGGAAGGTTGCCGTCGATGAGTTGACCTTGGTAACCGAACGCCGTAGGCGTTCCCGCCCTGACGTTACCAACCTCCTCGATCCACACCAGCCCCAGCATTCCGAAGAGCGCCAACAACTTGCCCATGCAAAGAACATGGAGGATGCCTGGCGCTCCGCGCAAGGGGCTGATGTGTTTTTGGTACTGTGGTTTTTCTTAAGTTTTTGCGGCGAGCTGGTCGAAGGATTCGATTCTGAGATTGCGAAAATCAAAGCTGCGTTCTTCGGCTTGGATACCGATGTAGCCACGGGGCCGGTCGATGGTGTCGGTCTCCCAGAGACGTTTGCCGTCAAGATCGAGAGTGGCCTTCGAACCGCGGACCTCGAGGCGGACTTTGGTCCACGGGGTTGTCTCGTCGACATCCGGGCCTTCGACACTGGAAGGGAGTAGTTTGGTGAAGCCTTTGACAAGAGCGCCCCACATGTCACGGCGCAGGTTGACCAGCCAGCCGTCGATCGGCCACGGCTTGCCGTTGAGGCCGGCTCGGAAGAAGAGACCGGAGTCGTAACGTTCGGCCAAGGGGCGTAGCTCGACTTCGAGAATGAAGTCGCCGTACTCCTTTTCGGTGCGGAGCCATCCGGCTCCGCGGACCAGACGGAGGGCGCCGTCATGGACTTCAAAGCGACCCTCGTGCATGGGGACCCAACCCGTGAGATCCTTACCGTTGAAAAGGTTTTCAGGTGCGGCTGCCGAGGTTGCGTTCAGGCCCACGAGAAGAGCCAGACTGACGATGGCAAAGGGATGGCGCATGGGGAATTCGGGAGGATTGGGCTGCGGTGACGTCAAGGCGGGTGGGACGGGCTAGTAGGCGCCACGGACCCGCATGGCCAAGCCGTAGGCGTGGAGGAGTCTGGGGCCGCATGTGGGGAGGTTGAAGGAACGGGGGGCTGTGGCTAGCGGAAAGCCGGCGTTGGACCGATCAAAGGCGGGGGTGGGGAGGCTGCGGGGTAATGGGCTTAGGCGAGGAGTCGAAGGCGTGGTAGTTGCAGGTGATTTCCTCGCCCGCTGCGATGTCACGGAGGGCGACCGTTTCAATGGCGGCGCCGGCAGCGGCGGAGGCGGGTGCGCCGGTGTTGGGCGAGGGGGAGTGGTTCATGAAGACGGAAAGATCGCCGTTCAAAATCCAGGTCCCGGTCAGCGCGTCGAAATAGCCGTAGTGTTGGAGGTGGAGGCGGGCCGGTTCCGGGAGTTGATCGGCCTGGTATGGAGTGAAGGTACGGTCGAATCCGGGTGTGAAACGCCAGACGGGGGTGCCGGCGCTCACCGAGCAGATGGCGAAGAGGCCCAGGCCATGCAGGGGGCTGCGGTCGCAGCGGGCGTGGATCAGCAGCACGGCGGGATGGAACCGGGGAACGAGGGGGGGAATCAACGTTCGTTTCCGAGTTCTGAGGCGTTGACATCGGCCGAGTTGAATCTCGACGAGAGCGGACGGGGCGCGGAGGCTAACCGGCCCGAGGGTACGTGGGCTGGCGACGTCACTTCGGGAATTGAGTGCTGGCGGCGGGCGGGCTGAACATTGCCGCGTTGACCCCATAACCAGGTTCGTGGATTACGAGAAATGAAGCTAGACGACGCACAGATGACCCAGGTCCGCGCATGGATCGACCAGGGAATGAAGGTGGCTGAGATCCAGAATCGGCTGACGGAGGAATTCGGACTCCGGCTGACGTACATGGAGGCGAGGTTTTTGCTGGATGACCTTCAGCTGCGGCCGAAAGACCCGGCGCCTGCACCCGCGCCCGCACCGGCCGCGGCGCTGGTGGGCGGTCCGCAGAGCACGGGCTCGGTTCTGGTGGGGGGGCCAGGAGCTGTGGGAGCCGTCCCCGCCGGGGGAGCGACATTATCAGGACCCTCCGGAGCTCCATTGAAGATGACGCCCCTGGGGAGTGGCCCCGCTGGGAAAGTGGCGGTGAGCATGGACAGCATTACCCGCCCGGGTGCCCTGGCGAGTGGGAATGTGACGTTTTCCGACGGTCAGTCGGCCGATTGGCAGATGGATCAGTACGGACGACTCGGGGTGGCGCCGAAGACGCCCGGTTACAAGCCATCCCAGGCGGATGTGGCCAGTTTCCAGGCGGAGTTGGAGTCGGCGCTGGCACGGCTGGGTTACTAAGGACCCAGCGACGCCCGTCGGCGGAAGGGTGGAAACGCGGAAGGAATCGCAGTTGGCCGACCCCATGAACTTTTCTGACGAGTACGATCGGCTCCCGATCCGGGAGTGGTTGGATGCTTCGCACTCGGCGACGACTGCCGACGTGCGATCGGCGTTAGGGCGTGGGGGTACGATGGGGATTCTGGATTTCGCGCGTCTCATATCACCGGCGGGAGCGGGGGAGATCGAAGCGATGGCGAGGCGTTCGTCGGCACTAACCCGGCAGCGCTTCGGCCGGGTGATCCGATTGTTTGCGCCGTTGTACCTCTCGAACGAGTGCATCAACAACTGTTCCTACTGTGGGTTCTCGCGGGACAACGCGATCCTTCGCGTGACCCTGAGCGTGGAGGAAGTGGTGCGGGAAACGCGGGCCTTGAAGGACGCGGGATTTCGGAACGTCCTGTTGGTCGCGGGAGAACATCCGCGCTTCGTTTCCGACGGGTACCTGCAGGAATGCGTGCGTGCTGTGGCCGCGCTTGTGCCGGGTGTGTCGATCGAAGTGGGCCCCATGGAAGTCCCGGAGTACCGGTCGGTGGTGGAGGCAGGTGCGGAAGGGTTGGTGGTGTATCAGGAGACTTACGATCGCGCGGTGTATCAGACCGTCCACACCTTGGGACCCAAGAAGGACTTCGCCTGGCGATTGGCGACGCCTGAACGTGGGTACGAGGCCGGATTTCGCCGGTTGGGTATCGGTGCGCTTTTCGGGTTGGCGGACTGGCGTTGGGAGGCCCTGAGCGTGGCGGCGCATGCGGCATGGCTGATGCGCCGATGCTGGAAGGCTCAGGTGACCCTTTCGCTGCCACGACTGCGCCCCTGTGCGGGTGAGTTCCAGCCGCTGACCCACCTGGGGGATCGAGAATGGGTCCAGTTGATGTGCGCGCTACGGCTGTTTCTTCCGGACGCAGGTTTGGTGTTGTCGACGCGGGAACCCGCTTCGATGCGGGACGGCGTGATGCCCTTGGGGATCACCTTGGTGAGTGCGGGGAGCCACACCGAGCCGGGTGGTTATACGGGGGCGGGTCGGGATAAGGTGCATTACACCCGGCGCGGGCGGATCGAATCGGCGGGCGAGTGGATCGGAACGGCGGCAGAAGGGGCAGCGAAACCTATGTCGGGCGGGAAAGTTACGACGGCGGCGGGTCAGTTTGATATCGCCGACGACCGTTCTCCGCGGGAGGTCGCCCGGGTGATCGCGTCGCTGGGGTTTGAACCGGTCTGGAAGGATTGGGACGAAGCGTTGGGCGGCGGTGCTGGAGGCGCCGGTGCCTCCCAGCCGGGGGTGCAAGCGACGGCGCCCGACATTCAGACGTAGAGAGCCAGTTCGAGATCGCGGACGACGACGCTCAAGAACGGGTAGCGGTCGCCGGGGTCGATCTCCAGACACCGCAGGATGGTCTTGTCGAGAGCGGGCGGGATGGCGGGGTTGATCTCGCTGGGCGTACGAAAATCCGAGCGGTCGAGCTGGCGTCGCAGGATTTCGGCCGGTGAATCGCCGGGGAAAGGTTTCTCCAGGGTGACGGTCTCAAAGGCGGTGACTCCAAAGGCGAAGATGTCCGCGCGATGGTCGAATGGGAGCCGCTGGAGCTGTTCGGGCGACATGTACGCCGGGGTTCCCGGATTCTTGGCGGATTTCCTTGGTTCTTCCGGGCGAGGTAGAGCCAGGTCGAAGTCAATGAGCCGGACATTGGCATTGCGGCTCACCAGAAGATTCTCGGGTTTGAAGTCCAGGTGCATGTACCCGGCGTCGTGGACGTGTTCGAGCGCCCTGGCGCTGTCGATGAGAATGTTTCCGAGATACTCCTGAAGCAGGTCATCGCAGCGGGCGAGGATGAGCTTGAGATTCGAAGCCTCCAGGTACTCCATCGCCAGGAACGGCGTGCCCTCAATGCGGCCGTGGTCGATGTAGCCAATGATGAAGTCGCGGCCCTGTAATTTCTGAAGCACATCACAGCCATGGAAGAACCGGGACCTCTCCGAAAAATTGAAAAGGGATGTGTTGATGAGCCGGCGGATGGCGACCGTCCGGTGGTCAGGGTGGCGGGCGAGCCAGATTTCGGAGAAGCCGCCGCGATTCACCATCTCTTCGAGTCGATAAGGCCCGAAATCCTGGGGGCCCGGATCCTCGGACTCAGCTTCCCATGTTTGAGCGTCCGTCATGCGATTTACGAGCCACTATCACGGTGGTCGGAACGTCGGGCCACTGGTTGTTTGGAAGCACAGTGCAGGCGCCGGAATCGTCGGGCCGGGTCGAGTCGTGTGGTGCGCTGGAGTGAGGTGGTTGGGTGAATCCGCTCCGGGCGATAGGCGTATTTTTGGTCTGGGTATTTGTAGGGGCCGCCCTCATGGCGCCTTGGGTCTGGTGGCTGGGGAAGGGCGTAGCAGCGGCGTGGCCGCACGAGGGTTTGGACCGGTTGGTTGATCATCCGTTTTCGCGCTATGTCCATCGCTGTCTGTTGGTGTTGGCGGTGGCGGGGCTGTGGCCGCTGACCCGGGCTTTGGGATGCGCTTCCTGGGAGTCGGTCGGTTGGAGTCGCGTGGCGGGCGGAGCGAGAAGGGTGGGATGGGGATTTGCGATCGGGTTGTGGGGGATGGTGATCCTGGTCGCCTTGGAAGGTTGGATGGGCGAACGGGAGTGGAGACGGGGACTGAATGGGGATGCGGTGACGATGGGTGTGTTTCGCGCGGCGCTTTCGGGATCCGTGGTCGCGATGATTGAGGAGACGTTGTTTCGCGGTGTTCTGTTCAGTGGCTTGCGGCCGGCCGTCGGGGTGGTGGGGGCGGTGGTTCTACCCAGTCTGCTCTACTCGGCCGTTCATTTTCTTCGAAGACCGGAGGTGCCGGACGCGATGACCTGGTTCTCCGGATTCGAGACACTTCTTGGGATGCTGCGAGGGCTGGGTGCGTGGGATCGGTTGGTGCCTGCTTTTGGTACGCTATTCTTGCTGGGTGTTCTGTTCGGACTAAGTCGGTCGCGGGAAGGCAGTTTATATTTCTCGCTGGGTCTCCATGCGGCTCTTGTGTTCTCCGGAAAAATGCGGGGAATCCTCACCCAGGCGGGTGATGGGGCGCAGCAGGGAGGTGACTTGAATTCGGGATGGCTGGCCTTTGCAATGACAGTAACGGGAGTGGTGATTTACTCTGTAGTCGGGAGGTGTCGGAGCGGGGATCGAATGGGTCAAAACAGGCCATTCAGGGAGGTTGACCCTTAGACATTTCTGTGAGAATAATTCCCCGCGGAAAGGAAAATAACATGATCCCTAGTTCTGAGACACTCAAGCGAGCAGCAGAAATCCTTGAGGAAATCGAGAGCCTACAGGCTGAGTTGGTTGGTTTGTTTGGTTCTTCGGTGGCGGTGGATGCACCGGCAAAGCGTCGCGGGCGTCCTCCTGGAAAGCGGAGGAAGATGAGCCCTGAGGCGCGCGATCGTATTGCTTCGGCGGCGAAGGCTCGATGGGCGAGATACCGTACGGACAAGAAATCGACTTCCAGGTAGGTTTCGAATGCAGATTTGGGTGACCCTTGCCGTGCTCGAGGCAAGGGTCGCTCGTTTTTTAGGGGAGGATGTATGGTATTGAATTCAGCCAGGCAGCGTTTTCTAGGAGGGTTGGGCGATATTCTGGATGGAGGCTTGTCGCTGATATTTCCGGATGCCTGTCAACTCTGCGGGGTGCATCGTGCACGCGCCGCCGAGGGTTATGTGTGCCGGGACTGTGCGACGCGCGCCGGGCACGTGACATGGGTGCGACGTCCGTTTTGCTCGCGGTGCGGGCTTCCGTACCCGGGTGAGATATCGGTTGAGTTCGTGTGCGGAAATTGTGCGGATCTGGATTTGCAGTTCGATTGGGCGAGGGCTTCTGTGGTGGCGACTCCGTTCCTGCTCGACGTGATTCACCGGTACAAGTATGGGCGGGCAACCTTCTTTGAACCGTTCCTGGGAGGCCTGCTCGAGCGGGAGGCGGTTCCGGGGTTGGCGGGCGGCGGTTGGGACGGCTTGGTGCCGGTTCCCCTGCATCCGGTTCGGGAGAGGGAGCGGGAGTTCAATCAGGCTGAGCGCCTTGCCCGGTGGCTGGGGCGGGCCACGGGCATTCCGTTGGAAACGGGGCTTGTTCGTCGTGGCTCGGCCACGCGGGTCCAAGCATCCCTGGACCGACGGGAGCGGGTTCGGAACGTGGCGGCTGCTTTTCGAGTGGGAGATCCGGAGAGGGTGGCTGGTCGGCGGTGGGTGGTGGTGGACGACGTTTTGACGACCGGGGCGACGACCAGTGCGGTGGCCGGGGCGCTTCGGGAAGCCGGAGCGCGGGCCGTGGTCGTTTGGACGCTGGCGCGCGGTGCTTGAGGCGGGTAGGATCGTGCGCATGGGCGGCGAAATAAAAAGCGGGACGACTCCCGGCAGGTTTCCGAGAAAACGGCCGATGATGATGGAAGGGCCGGATCCCATCTTCACTCCGCCGGGGTTCACCGGGGATACGGCGTTCTTCAAGAAGCCGAAGATGGCGGCAGGACGACTTCGGAAGAAGGAAATCCCTGAAGGACTCTGGGTGAAGTGTCCGAGGTGCTCATCGATGATCTTCGACCGCGACCTCGACAAGAACCTGAAGGTTTGTCTCTCCTGCCGGCATCATTTTCCAATCGGAGCTCGCGAGAGGATTCATGCACTGGTGGAGACCTGTTCCTTCCAGGAAATGGACGCGGACATGGTGAGTGTGGACTTGCTGAAATTCTCCGGGCCATCCTCCTATCCGGCCAAGCTCGAAGCCAACTTCCGGGCGACGGGTTTGACCGACGCCGTGGTGACGGGGATCGGATTGATGGGGTCGCATCGCCTGGCCCTGGGGGTCATGGATTTTTCCTTTTTGGGAGGATCGATGGGTTCGGTGGTGGGTGAGAAGCTGACGCGCCTGATCGAGACCGCCACGGACCGCGGGTTGCCTGTGGTGATCATTTCGACCAGCGGTGGGGCGCGGATGTACGAGGGGATGTTCAGCCTGATGCAGATGGCAAAGACGAGTGGAGCACTGGCCTACCATGGGGCGGCGAAGCTTCCTTACATCAGTGTGCTGACGCACCCGACCACGGCGGGGGTGATGGCGAGTTACGCGAGCCTGGGTGATCTGATTTTGGCGGAGCCCGCGGCGATGATCGGCTTCGCTGGTCCCCGGGTCATCAAGGACACGACGCAGGTGGAGTTGCCGCCCGGTTTCCAGACGGCGGAGTTCCTGCTCGAGCATGGATTGATCGACGCCATCGTTCCGCGGCAGGAGCTGAAGGATCAGTTATCGTTCTATTTGGATTTTCTGATGGCGGGGCGCACGGCGGCGGCATGAGCGGGTCGCGGCCGATGCTTGACGGGACGGGGCTTACGGCGAGACGGTTTTGGGCATGACGACACCGGCTGAGACTTCTTCGCATGGAACCCGACGGAATTTTTTAAAGCGGACTTCCGCGGTGGCGGCTGGATTGGCCGCGGCACCGTACATTTCAGTGTTGCCGCGGGCGTTTGCGGCGAACAGCGACACCTTGAAGGTGGGCTTGGTGGGATGCGGAGGCCGTGGGACCGGAGCGGCGAGCCAGACGCTGCACGCCGACAGGAACGTTGTGCTGCACGCGATGGGGGATATTTTCGAGGATCGTCTGAAGGGGAGCTTCGAGCAGATCAAGAAGGAGCATGGTGAGCGGACGATGGTCACTCCGGACACGTCGTTCCTCGGCTTCGACGCGGTCGACAAGGTGATTGCGAGCGGCGTGGACGTGGTGATTTTGGCGACGCCGCCCGGATTCCGGCCGTACCACATCAAGCGTTGCGTGGACGCGGGCAAGCACGTCTTCACGGAGAAACCGATGGCGACCGATGGCCCTGGAGTGCGGATGGTTCTGGAGGCGGCGGCGAAGGCGAAGGAGAAGAAACTGGCGCTGACTTCAGGGTTTTGCTGGCGGTACAATCCTGCGGAGCGCCAGATCATGAAGCGGATTCATGACGGTCAGATCGGGACTCCGCTGGCGCTGCAGAACACGTACAACACCGGTTCCTTGTGGGTCCGGCAGCGTCAACCGGGCTGGAACGACATGACGTACCATCTCCGGAACTGGTACTACTACACGTGGCTGTCGGGCGATCACATCGCTGAACAAGCGGTACACAGCCTGGACAAGATGCAGTGGGCGATGAAGGACGAGCCGCCGGTGAAGTGCATTGCGCACGGCGGCCGGCAGGTCCGGACGGGCTCCGATTTTGGGCATATCTTCGATCACTTCAGCGTGGTTTACGAGTATGCGAGCGGTGCGCGGGGTTATCACGCTTGCCGCCAGCAGGCGAACTGCGCGTCCGACAATTCGGATTACTTCATGGGGACGAAGGGTGCCGCGACGATCAAGGCGTTTGGCGGCTTGTTCATCACCGGTGAGAATCCGTGGCGCCTGAGGAGTCGGGACGGAATGCCGAACATGTACCAGGTCGAGCACGACGAGATGTACGCGTCGATCCGTCGCGGGGAGCCGATCAACGACGGGGTGTGGATGGCCCACAGCACGCTGGTGGCCATCATGGGCCGCATGGCGGCTTACACCGGGCAGGAGATCTCCTGGGAACAGGCGCTGAATTCCCAGGAGAACCTGGCGAAGTGGGTGACCAAGCAGGAAGGGGTTGCAGGGGATCCGTCCTTCGACTGGAACATGTCGCTCCGCACGCCGGAGGTCGCGATGCCCGGATTGACGAAATTCGTCTAAGACCCTGTCTTAAAAGTGCGTGGGGTCCCGTTTTCAGACAGGCTCTGACGCTCGGCCGGGTCAGGGCCGCAACAGCACGTCGCTGGTGTCCTCGTCGGCGGTGGCGGCGAGGTTGGGTTCCGCCTCGGCGCGGGCCTGGGATGCCTCGACCTTGATGTAGTGGAGGACCACCGGGGCGAGAATCATTCCGGGAATGCCGAGGAGTTTTTCGCCAACCAACAATCCGAGCAGGGTCAACCACATAGGGTTTTTGATGCGATGACCGATGATCTTGCTGTTCAGGAAGTACTCCAGCTTGTGGATGGAGATGAGGAAGATCAGCGCGATGAGCGCCATCTTCGGGGATAATGTGAAGGCAACACCGGTGATAAGCGTGTTGCTGAGGATGTTGCCGATGATGGGCAGCAGGCCGAATAGGAACGTGCAGGCGACGAGCACCGTGGCGTAGGGAAATCCGGCCCAGAAAAGGAAGATCGCGGTCAGGAGGGTGTTGATGAGCGAGATGAGAATCTGAGCTCCCATCACGATGGCGAAGCTTCGGTAAAACGTCATGAAGCGTGTGGTGATTTCCCGGGTGGTGATGGCATACAGGCTGTCGCTCCGTGAATGGGGATCGTTTTCCACGGCGAGTCGGGACCCGAGAAAGATGCTGACGGCGACGACGATGCCGATGAGCAGGTAGACGAGGACGAATCCGGCATCGCGCGCGTAGCGGCCGATGTTGGCGAACCGTTCGCGAGCCTCGGAGAGGGCGAGGACCCGAAGGCTCGTGTAGTCCGTGAACGGAAGTTCGATGCCCTGTTTTTCTGCGAAACCGACGACCGCCGGTATGGTGGTTTCGGTGATCCCGGGGAAGGCGACGTAGGCCTGTGTCGAGAAGAAATAAAGACCGTACGTACCGGCGCAGGCCACGAGGGCGAAGAGAACCAGGGCCAGGATCTTGCTCCGGCCGAAACTGAACTGTCGCAGGACGAAGTACGAGAACAGGGTCGTGAGGAGCAGCGTCGTCATGCGCAGCCCCCCGATCATGATCAGCATGGCGACCATGAACAGGTAGGAGAGGCGGCGGGGAGTGAACCAGCTGGGCCGCTCGTCCGGCTTATTCATGGGAAGGGGCACGACGCTCAACGGAGCCTCGCTTCAAGCCAGGACCTGAGTTCCGTTATGGGAACCCGATCCTGTGCGCCGTCGTCGCGGCGGCGGATGGTGACGGTGTCCTTCAATTCAGGGCGTTCCCCGAGCGTATCGAAGTCGATGGTAACGCCGAATGGAGTGCCGGCCTCATCCTGCCGCGCGTAGCGGCGTCCGATGGAGCCGGCCTCGTCGTAGAACACGTTGAAGTGGGATCGGAGTGATTCCCTGACTTCGCGGGCTTTGGCGACCAGCTCCGGCTTGTTCTTGAGCAGCGGGAAGACACCGACCTTGACCGGGGCAACCGAAGGATGGAACCGGAGCAGGGTGCGGGTTTCCTTGCGGCCCTTGTCGTCCGTGGATTCCACCTCATGAAAGGCATGGGCGAGCAGCGCCAGGATCAGCCGATCGACCCCGGCGGACGGTTCGATGACGTGGGGCACATAGTAGCCCTTGGCGAGGTAGGCTGCGTCCTCGGCCGCCTGTTTCTCGGCTTTCTCCGCGGATTCGCCCGTTTTCGACAGATACTTCAGGCGCGCCAGACGGTACCGCTCCGATAGGTCCGATTGCCGGGACGCGTCGAGTTTTGGCCATGCCGCCTTCAACTCCTCGTCGAAGACCGTCATGGATTTGCCTGAGAACCGCTGATGTTGGGACAGGTCAAAGTCCGAGCGGGCGGCGATACCTTCGAGTTCCTGGGTGCCGAACGGGAACTTGAAGAGCAGGTCGACCGTGGCGCGGGCGTAGTGGGCGAGTTCCTCGGGTTTCTGCCAGTACTCTTCGAGCGTGGTGCGTGGCAGGCCGATGGATTCGTAGAAACGGATGCGTTCCTCAACCCAGTATTGGTGCCACATCTGCCAGCCCCAATCGGGTTGGGGTTCGCCCGGATGCCCCGGTGCCGCAGGCGTCGCAATCCGGCCGCAGAGGGCTTCAATGGCTTCATCAGGCTTGATGAAGAATTCGAGTTCCATCTGCTCGAACTCGCGGGATCGGAAGGTGTAGTTGCGGGGCGTGACTTCGTTGCGGAATGCCTTTCCAACCTGCGCAATGCCGAACGGGATCTTCTGGCGGGACGTTTCGTGGACGTTCTTGAATTGCACGAAGATCGCCTGGGCCGTCTCAGGCCGAAGATACGCGACGTTTTCCTCGTCGGCCACCGGGCCGACGTAGGTCTTGAACATCAGGTTGAAGGGGCGGGGTTCGGTCAGCAGGGCGCCGTTCTCGGGATTGAAGCGCTGCGAGTTTTCCACCTTCTCGGTGCGTTCGCCGAGGAGTTTGGGTCGGGAGATCCCTCGGGATTCGTACAGCTTCCGAGCGACCTTACGGGCGTACTCGGGATGGTCATTCGCTCCGATGAGCACAGCGAAGGGTTGGTCAGAAGTCTGAATTGGCCGGGCAGCCAATTCCTGATCCGCAAGCTCAGGTTGCGAAAGGGCCTCACTTTCGGCGCCTGTATACCAGTAGGCGGTGCCCGACTGGACGTCGACCTGATCGGCGCGGAACCGCTTCCGGGTCAGCAAGCAGTCGCACATGGGGTCGGAGAACGTGTCCACGTGCCCGGAAGCGCGCCAGATCTGCGGATGCATGATGATGGTGGCCTCCAGGCCCACGACGTCGTCGCGGTGACGGATCATGCGGTTCCACCAGAGTTCCTTGACGTTTCGCTTGAGTTCGGCGCCGAGCGGGCCGTAGTCCCAGAATCCGTTGATGCCCCCGTAGATCTCCGAGGATTGAAAGATGAAGCCACGCCTTTTGCAGAGCGAGACGAGCTTTTCCATCAAGACGTTCTCTTTTGGGTCGGCCATAAAGAACCGTTAGTGTCTGGAGGCATGGAACGACGTGTCAAGGAGCGCGAATGAGGAGCGCGAATGAGGAGCGCGAATGAGGAGGACTCAGCGCACCGGCTTACCGTCCCCAAGGATCCAGCCCAGATCGAGCGGACCTGGATCGGAGCTCACCCTGTCGCAACGAGCGCCATCGCCTTCTTCAGGGAGGCGACGACTGCGGCGGCGGCGGCATCATTGTCGAGCTGGTTCAGCGGGGCATTGAACGGTTCTGCCCGGACGGGTCCGTCGTAGGCGATTTCGATCAGCGCTTCGAGGAAAGCTCGAACGGGAATCACACCCGTCGCCAGGGGCAATTCCCGGCGGTTGTCCTGTTGCTCGGCCAGGGGCACACCGGCGGGGGCATCATTCAGGTCGACCGCGACCACATCGCTGTTGCGGAGTCGTTTGAGGTCGTCCGCCGAGTCCTCGGCGGTCCACCAGTGCCAGGAGTCGAGAATCAGTCCCGTGCCAGGTACGTCGATGGCCCGGATGAGTTCCTGGGCCTGGGAGAGGCGGTGGACGAACGGATGTCGCACCTTCGTACGCAGACTGGGAGTCCCAACGTACTCCAGTCCGAGGCGGAGTCCGTGGTCGCGCAGAATTCGGGCGGTCTGACGCAGGCGCCGGGCGTGGAGTTCGAGATTGGCGGCATACTCGAGTTCCTGGTGGCTGGGACGGAGCCAGGTGCCGATCCGGGTGACGCCGGACTTCTGGAGCGCTGCCGCGGCTTGCGGGAGGGCGCTGATGTCTTTTTGAAACGCGTCGTCCGACTGGCGGAACTCGACGGGAAGGCCGGCGGCGCCCCACTTGAGGTTGGCTCGTTGAAGTTGGTCCAGCGTCCGGGCGAGGCCGTCGGCGTCTTGACGCGCCAAATAACCGTGGTCGGGCTGAACCGATTCAAAGCCGTGGGCATGGGCGAGCCGAATCATTTCGGCCAAATCGCCGGAGATCCCAACCGCACCCGGGGTGAGATCGAGGGTCATGCGCCGGGGCGATGCCGGGGCGGCAACGGTGGGCAGGGCGGTCAGGGCGGCGACGCTAAGCAGGCGACGGGTGAATGAGCGACGATTCATGAGGAGTTTGGCGTTTAAGGCGCCCAGCGGCGGGGCGAGTCGGGCCAAGTGAAGCGGAACGTGGTTCCGCTGCCTTCTTCGGAGACCAGGTGGATTTGGCCGCCCCTGGATTCGATGACCCGCTTGATGACGGCAAGGCCGACGCCGGCTCCCGGGCGGTTGGGGAGCAGATCCAGCCGCTGGAACAGGCGGAAGATTTTGTCGTGAAAACGCGCGGGGATGCCGGGGCCGTTGTCGATCACCGAAAACTCCCAGGCATTGCCGTCGCGCCGGGAGAGGATGCGGATGCGGCCCTCGGGTTTGTCGGAGAACTTGATCGCGTTATCGAGAAGGTTCTGGAACACCTGCCGGATCTGGTGGGGAATTCCTGCGAGGGAGGGAAGGGGTTCGGGAACTATCACGGAGACATTGGGCGGCGGGTCGAGCAGCCGGGTGATCTCAGGGATCAGTTCGTTCAGATCGAGTTCCGTCTCGGCATCGGTCGCGCGTCCCACCCGATTGTAGACCAGGATGCCGTCGATGATGGCATGAAGCTTCCGCACCCGGGTCTGAATTTCACCGACCAGGGCGGTGCCGCTGGCGTCGAGTTTCGGGGCATAATCCATGGCCAGGAATTCGGACAGGCGTCCGATGCCGCCAAGGGGCGCCTTGAGGTCGTGGGTGACGGCGTAGATGAGCTCGTTGAGTTCGCGATTGGCCCCTTCGAGTTGTTCCGTCCGCCGTTGGACGAGTTCCTCAAGTTGATCGTGGGCGCGGCGGAGAACGTCGTCTGCCTGCCGCTGGAGGGTGATGTCCTCGGCAATACCGACACAGCGGTCGATGCGCCCGTCCTTGGTCCACGACGGAGCAATGCGGGCGCGGATCCAACGTGGGTCCTTGTCGGTCAGGTTGACGCGGAACTCCGCGGTGAATTCATGGGCGGCCTGCTGGGCTCCATGCCATTGGGCGAGCACCCGGTCCCGGTCCGCGGGGTGAACCACTTGCCACCAGACCCCTCTGGGGTCGTTGACGTGAAGGAGGTCGGACTGCGCGCGCCAGCGTTGGTTGGTGTAGCGGAGCCGGCCCGCGGCATCGGTGATGAAGACCCCGCATGGCGCATGCTGGCTGACGAGCTCAAGGAGTTCGGCGGTCTGCCGCTGGGCGTCCGCGGCGCGTTCCTGCTCGGAGAGGTCAAAGAAGAGTGCGTGGAGCAGAGGGGGACGGCCGGGTTCGGTGCGCAGAGTGGCGGATGCTTCCACCGGGATCTGACGTCCTTCGGACCCGACGAGCATCATGCGGATGGGCTGGGTCGAAGGGGACGTGCGGCACTTCGACAGCCAGGATTGGCAGGCGGCATGGTCGTGGATGTGGACGAAATCGACGATGTTGATGTCGCGAACAGGGGTGTCCGCGGAAGCCACCGTTCGCCGGAACGCGGCGTTGGCGAACACGATGATCCCGGATGCTTCGAAAACCGCCACGAGGGTGGAAGCCGTCTCGTAGAGGGCGCGGAACTGCTCTTCGACGGTCCACAGTGTGGGCTCGGCGACGGCGAGGGCGGATGTCGATGCCGATGTGGAAGCGGAAGCGGAAGCGGAAGCGACCGCACGGCCGGGCACGCTGTCGGAGGGAATGGACTGCGCGAGGGATGTGCTAGCCATGGGACGGGGTGTTGCTGGTCGGGGTCAGCGGGTGAATGTAGTCCATCGGCATTGGTCACGCATGTCTTGAATCGTTGACCTGGGTGTCACTGAGTAGGAAATGCACTGAGTAGGAGTGAATGATCCTGTTAGATGCGCCCAGACATTGAGCCCAACTTAGTCTATTCGACTCATCTTTAGTGACTGAGTGACCGCGAGTAGTGTTGTTTGGTTTAAGCAAATCACTGATTCCGGATCTTCGCGGCCGGGTAGGAAGGGCGTCGTGTCGCGAAGGGGGCAGGAGGCAGGGAGAAGTGCAGCCCTTAGCACGGCGGTCCGTGCTGGCCTTGTCGGATAGGAAGTGGGGGCGGCCATAACTGACAGGAACCGTATGGCGGAAACGGGCTTGAGACGCAAGAATGGACTGGCGGGATCCTCGGCGGGCGTTGGGTTACGCGCCGTGGCGGAGTTGGAGCAAGTCCAACCTGGAGTGACATGGGGAATAGGGGTTGTCCATGTAAATCTCACGATTTACTAGACAAAGATTTCCATTTCAAGCTGAGTGGAGTCGAGCTGCGACCTCCGAATGCCTGGTGCAAGCTTCATGAAGCTTTAGTTTTGTTGGATCCAACCGATAGCCGCCGCGAGGGCCAAACCATGGGTGCTGAAAAGATCGAGAATCCGTTTCTGGTCGGACGCGACATCCTGGTGACGTGTCGCAACAGCTCGGGGGATTCGGTGCGGGCTGTGCCGGTCCGGATGGAGCGCTGGACCGTGCTGATGGAGATCTACAATCCGCACAGCATCCTCCAGTTGTCGGAGGTGCTGAGCGAGTTCGAGATCACCGTCGGGGATCGGAAGGTGTACCGGGGCCGGGCGACGGTCGCGCGCCTGATCAACACCGGGATCATGCAGTTGTGCGAGGTGACGCTCGTCGAGGGCTGGCTCGACGTTGACCTGTTCTCGCCGATTGCGCACCCCGAACGACTCCGCGAGGAGTTTGATATCTTCCTTCAGAACTGGCGGCGACTGCAGTCGATCAGTCCCGAGTTCAAGGTGGCGGTGGCGGATTTCGAAACCTTGCTGACGGAACTGCGGCGGTGGTTGGACCAGGTGGAACTGGGGGTTCGTTCGGAGTCGCATGGTTCGACGGATGAGATGGAGCGCCGGGTTTTGATGTCGTTGGAATCCCGGATTGTGGACGAGGCGAACGAGTGGTTTGGACGCTTCGACGAGGTGGCGGACCGGGTGGATGAGGAATCGCGGCCAGCGCATCGGGCCTATGCACGGCGTCAAATTCATCCCTTGGTGCTCTGTTCGCCGTTCGTGTACCGGACGTACATGAAGCCCCTGGGTTACGCCGGGGACTACGACATGGTGAACATGATTCTTGGGGAACCCCACCAGGGGGCGACACTGTTCGCGAAGCTGGTGAACTCCCTGTTCCTGCAGAATCCCCCGGCGCAGGCGCATCGGAACCGGATCGAGCATCTCCAAAAGCGGCTGGTGGAGGAGACGCGTCGGCTGGCGGCGCAGGGGCGGCGGGTGCGGATCTTCAATCTGGGGTGTGGTCCGGCCCGGGAGGTTCAATTGTTCCTGGCCAACGAGGAGCTGTCGAACCACGCCGATCTGGTGCTGGCAGACTTCAACCGGGAGACTTTGGACTTCGCGCGGAATACTTTGGAGGAGCTGCGGGTCCGGCATCGGCGTTCGACCCGCATCGAGTACGTGGAACGTTCGGTGCACCAGATGCTGAAGGATTCGCTGCGCGGGTCGGGGGATGCGGGTGGGGCGAAGTATGATTTCGTGTACTGCGCCGGCCTCTTCGACTACGTGTCCGACCGCGTGTGCCGACGGCTGACGAATTTGTTCTACGAGATGACGGGGCCGGACGGTTTGGTGTTGGTGACCAATGTGGACTCTTCCCGGCCCTTCCGGCATTCGATGGAATATCTGCTGGAGTGGCACTTGATTTTTCGGGACCGGGGCCAGATGAACTCGCTCATTCCGGACCAGGCGTGTGTCGAGAGCGCCGTGCTTGCGGACCCGCTTCAGGTGAATCTGTACTTGGAGATGCGAAAGTCCGGGGCGAGCCGCGATGCGTGATCCGATTCCCAGTGTCGAGGAGGAGTTCGCCCTGCGCGAACAGGAATTCGGTCTGCACCGGCTGAGGCTGGGGTGCATTCTGGCGGCGGCGTTGACACCGCCTGGGTCGTTGATCGACCTGATGATGTTCGACGACAAGGTGAACTCGTCGGTGTCGCTGGAGGCGTTGTTCGGGTTCCGTGTGCTGTGCTCGGCGGGGGTGGTGCCGATCTTCCTGTTGTCGTACTATTCGCCCGCGGCGAAATACTTTCGTTTGTTGGGTGTTGCTCTCGCGTTTGCTCCGGCCTTCTGCATGGCCGGGATCATCGCGGTGACGGAGGGAAGCCTGTCGGGGTACTACGCCGGGATGATCCTCGTGTTGTTGGGGGTCGGAGTGGTGATGCAATGGACCCGTCGACAGACGACATTGGCGGCGGGGATGGTGCTGATCCTCTACCTTCTGGCGACGCTGGTGGGGCACGACGTGGCCTGGGCGATTCTGGCGGAACGCCGGGCGCCGGCGCCGATCTTCGACAACTCCTTTGCGCTCAAGAAAGGTGATTTCCTCAAGACTCCGGACGAATTCGTGCGGAATTTGCGGGATGGGGACGATCCGATCTCCCGCAGCCTACGCGGGCAGATGGACGGGGGGGTGCTCGAATCCCTCAAGGCGTCGCACACGAATGAGCTTGTAGACACGTCGCTCGCCTCGAGTGTGCTCCGTGAGGTGAACAAAGTCATTGAAACGGACCAACTCTGGACCAAGCTCGACTCACATTCGATGGCGAACACCCTGGGTTGGAAGGGGATGAGCTTGATCACATCCCCGACGATTAAGAAATCCTCGCGCAACCGAGCCATGATCCCACCCACGCAGCGGCAGCGGGCGGGGCTGAACCGGATGGTCCTAGGTGATTTCTATTCGGAATTCCTGAAGCCAAATCCTTACGTGATTGAGGCGGTCCTGGGCCGGATTTGGGCGACGCTGGGGATGCATTGTTGGTTCCTGCTGCTGACGTCGATCATCATTGTGATCGGGAACCATTTTTCGACGGAACTGCGGTACAGCGATTTCGTGGCGCGCCACAAGCTCAAGCTGAGCAAGCAGGAGGCGGATGTGGCCAACGAACGCTTGGAGGAGGTCAACCGGCGTCTGAGGGAGTTGGACCAGCTCAAGGACAATTTCTTCGCGAACGTGAGCCATGAACTCCGGACACCGCTGACCCTCCTGCTGGGGCCGGTGGAACATATGCAGCGGCATCCGAGGGTGGTGGAAGACGATCGCCTGCGGGATTTCGTCACGACGATGCACCACAACGGGATGCGGCTGTTGAAGCTCATCAACGACCTGTTGGATCTTGTCCGGTTGCAGGCGAAGGCCCTGGTGCTCAAGCCGGCGCCGATCAGCGTTTCGACCTATGCGGGCAAGCTGGTGGGTTCGATCCGGGGATACGCGGAAGACCGGGGGTTGAAGCTGCTCTGGAATGTTCATCCCGACCTGGGGACGGTGGTGTGGGATGAGGCGAAGATCGACAAGGTGTTCCTGAACCTCCTCTTCAACGGCATCAAGTTCACTCCGGCCGGGGGCGAAGTGAGTTGGCACGCCTGGAAGGATGGCGAGGAGGCGGTGGTGGAGGTGCGGGATACCGGGGTGGGGATATCGCTGGAAAACCAGAGATTTCTCTTTCAGCGATTCTGGCAGGCGGATTCTTCCTCACAGCGGAAACACCAAGGTGCGGGGATCGGTCTGGCCCTGGTCAAGGAACTGGTTGAAGCCCACGGCGGTTCGGTGACCGTGCGCAGCAAGCTGGGGCATGGAACCACGGTGATAGTTCGGTTGCCTTTGGTGTCGTTGGTGGCAAAGGCGAAGACCCATTCCGACCCGGCCGGGCCAGGGGGAGACACAACCAACGGAACGGGGATTCGGAACGGATTTGGGCAAGCGGCGATTCATGGACCGGGGAACGGCGACGGAACCGAGGTGCGGGCGGATACGACTCCAGGGGAGCAGGAAGCGGCGGCCGCGCGATTGGAGACCCAACGGCATTTGGACGAGCTATACCGTCGGGCGGAGATGCATGCGAGCATCACGCCGCTCCAGCAGAATCTTCGCCCCTGGGTTCCCTCGGCCGGCCACAAGAACCGGCCCCAGGTGTTGGTGGTGGACGACGAGCCGGGCATCCGGCGGTTCCTGAAGGACCAATTGCAGGAGGACTACCAGGTTCACGAGGCCATCGATGGCCAGCAGGGGGTGGAACTGGCCCGTCAATTCATTCCGGATGCGGTTGTTTGCGACATGATGCTTCCGGAGAAGGACGGCATTGAGGTCTGTCGCGATCTGAGGAACTACCACACCACGCGCTTGATTCCGTTCCTGATGCTGACCGCACGGGCCGATGACGAGACCAAGCTCACGGCTCTGGCGGCGGGGGCGAGCGATTTCCTGGTGAAACCGTTCCGTACGGAGGAATTAAAGCTCCGGATCAAGAACCTCGTGGATGCGCGTCGCCTTGAGCGGGAATTGTTCCAGCAGAACAAGAAGCTTCAATCGACTCTGGCGGAATTGAAGGAAACCGAGATGCAGTTGGTGCAATCGGAGAAGATGGGTGCGCTGGGAAGGCTGGTGGCGGGGATCATTCACGAGATCAACAATCCTCTGAACTTCGCCCGCACGGGGATCCACGTGCTGGGCACGTATTCCAAGACGTTGCCGGTGGCCGAGCAACCCGATTTTCTGGAGGTGGTGAAGGACATCAGCGATGGGATCACACGGGTTTCGGGGATCGTGGGTGACCTGCGGCAATTCAGTCACCCGGACAACGAGGCGATGCATGAGGTGGATGTTCCGGCCGCCGCGGCGGCCGCGCTCCGATTCATGGCGGCGGAGTGGAAGGACGCCCGGGCGGAGGTGGTGAATGAGATTCCGCCGGGATTTCTTGTCCGGGGGAGCAAGAACAAGTTGGTGCAGGTCTTCATCAACATGTTTCAGAATGCCTTCGACGCGATGCGCAGTCACCCGCCGGCGGATGGCAAACCGCGCCTCCTTCTGAAGGCCTGGGAGGAGGGCGGGGTACGCCGGATCAGCATTCGTGACAACGGGCCGGGGGTGGCCGACGAGCATGTTTTGCACATCTTCGATCCGTTCTACACCACGAAGGCCGTGGGGAAGGGGATGGGGCTCGGATTGAGCATTTGTTTTCGGATCCTGGAGGAGGCGGGGGGCCGGATCGTGCTCCACACCGAGAAGGGCCGCTATTGTGAGTTTGTGTTGGAGTTTCCCGCCACATCAGGATGACAGTGTCGTGACGGTTTCAATTTCAACCACGGAGAGCTTAAGGCCGGGGCATCAATTCTATGTACGACTACAAACGGTTTGTCGTTCTCTACGTTGACGACGAGGAGATGTCGCTGAAGTATTTTACCCGTGCATTTTCGGGCACATTCAGGGTGCTGACGGCGCCGAATGCCACGGCAGGATTTCGACTCCTGGAGGATCACCAGGACGAGATCGCCGTGGTGATGTCGGACCAGCGGATGCCAGGCGAGCAGGGGGTGCAATTCCTCGAGCGCGCACGACGTCTGCGGCCCCAGATCATCCGTATTCTGGCGACGGCTTTCGCGGATCTGGACGCCGCCATCGGGGCGGTGAACACCGGCGCGATTTATAAGTACGTCACCAAGCCCTGGGACCCCCAGGACCTGGAGATGACGCTCAAGCGCAGCATCGAGTTCTTCTCCGTTCAGGTGGAGAGAGACCGGCTTCTGCGCGAAAAGCTCTCGGTCATTCACCGGTTGGTGATTACCGACCGGGTGCTGAGCATGGGCATCGTCGCCGCAGGGTTGAGCCGGCAGGTCCGTAATGCGGTCGACGCCGTGGGGACATTCCTCGAACTGGCTCCGGCGGTGGCCCGGACGGAAGGCATCGATCTGGAGCGTCTCCGGGACAAGGACTTTTGGACCTCCATGAACCAGCGGGTTCACGACCGTCTGAAGTTCGTGTTGAACGTGCTGGACGATCTGTCGACGGAACCCGCGTCAAAGTTCGCCTTCGACAAGGAGATCCGGGTGCATGAGGCGATCAACGAAGCGATCCAACCTCTGGCCGCGGAATTCGCTGCCAAGCGAATCGAGGTGGCCAATCTGGTGCCGCCCACGCTATCACCGCTGCTGGTGGACGCGCGGCGATTCAAGAAGCTTTTCGTCCTGCTGCTGCGTCACGAACTCAGCACGTTGAAGGAGGATTCGGTGGTCCGGTTTGAGGCGGCGGAGCATCCCGCCGAGGGCGGCCGGCCGGAGGAGGTCAGCATTCTCGTCAACGACAACGGTGCCGGACTTTCCGCGAAATCGGTGCTGGGACTTTTCGACCCGTTGCTGTCGGGAGAAGATGCGGGAAGCGAGTCCGAGATGTTCCTGATGACCGTCTACTTCATCGTCTACCATCATGGCGGACGGGTGCAGGTCGGGCATCGTCCGGGGCGCGGATTGGCCCTGACCATTCACCTTCCGCTGCGGCCCCAGCCGAGTGATTCGGTGGATGAATCTCAAGACTTCCTGGTGCGGGCGATGACGAACGAGCGTTTGTGGGACCGGCTGATGGCTGGCAACTGATCCGGATCTCTTCAGCGGGTAGGACGCGCAGGACGCGCTCAGGGATGGAAGGAAGGGGAAGGGGCCGCCGGGTGGCGGCCCTGTCCGATGGCGGTGTCACCGAATCGTTCGCACTTCGATCTGTCGGTATTCAACGGGATCGGCGTGTCCTGCGAGGCCGAAGTAGCCGGACTTGCGGTCTTTTCCAGGATGAGGGGAGTTCCCCATGATTTCCTTAACGTCGGCGAGGTCGGTGTCGAGGATACGGGTGCCGTTCAGTTCGACCTCGATCCGGGAGCCGGTGACCGTGACTCGCTGGTAGTTCCATTCGTTGGGTGGGCGTTGGAATCCACGATGGGCGGCAGCCATGCCGTAGGCGGAGCCGTGGGCTTGGCGGGGGTCGATCTTGCTGTGGGTGGCTTTTTCGTAGTTGTCGTCCAAGACCTGGAGTTCGCACATGCCGACATAGGCGGTGTCGCCGGAGCCGGGATAGCGAATGGCGAGACCGTTGTTGCCGCCGGGGGGCAGCTTGAACTCGATGAGGGCGGTGAAGTCCGCGAATTCCTGGGCTTTGTAAAAGATGGTGCCGCCCTTGCCGGGTTTGCAGCGCAGAGCGCCATCCACGATGTCGTACTCGGCCACGGGTCCTTCCCAGCCCTTCAGGCCGGTGGCGGCGCTGAAGATGGGATGATAACCGGCGGCGCGATCCTTCGCGCGGAGGATGTCGTTGGCTTCGGTGCCGGAGATTTCGCGGACGAAGAGGTTGCGCCAGCGGATTTCACCGCCGTGGGTCTGGAGTTGGATGGGGCCCGCCTTGGGAACGGGAGCTTTGCGGTTGAAATAGTTCTCGAGCCGGGCGTGGTCGACCACGACCTTGTCATTCAACTCGACCGTCACTCGTTCGCCGACCATGAGGACGCGGAACTTGTTCCACTGGCCGAAGGGTTTGTCGGCGTGGGCGAGTGGGTTCTTCCCGGGATTGCCCGTGGAATTGTTCCAGAGCCCACCGGAGCCAAGTTCGGCGCCGAGATCGCCGCCCCACTTCTTGCCGGCTTCGGTGGTGTCCCAGATTTGCACCTGGGGAATGGCCCGCAGATAGACGCCGGAGTCGGCGCCGGCCACGGTCTTATATTCCAGGACGAGTTCGAAGTCGGCGTAGTCCTTGTCGGTGGTGAGATAGAGGCCATTGCCGTCGTTGACGAGTTCGTCGCCTTCCGCGCGCCAGTGTTTTCGGATGTCCTCCAGGCTGGCGGCTTTTTTGCCCGCGAAATCCTCCGGGCTGAGGGCCTTCCACTTGGCGGGATCTTCGGTTTCGAGGCCCCACCAACCGGCGAGGTCGCGCCCGTTGAAGAGCGGGGTGAAACCAGGAGGCGGGGTAGCGGCGAAGGAAGAGGCCGACGAGATCACCGCAGCTCCGGCGAAAGCTAGAAGACGGAGATGGAGGATGGACGCGAGTTTTGGGATGGACTTCTTCATGCTGAGATCGTGGGCGCTCATCTTCCGGAAACAGCGCGGAGCCGCGAGCCAAAAGGTGGAGGCTGAAGACCTTCTGGGGGGCGGAGTTCAAGGTCGTTCAGGCGACCGCGTAGGAGGCTATGTTCTCAACCTCGGGCGCGAGATCCGCGAAGGCGAGGAGGGGTTCGTCCGGATTGCGATAATCGATTCCGGCGAGGTCGGTGTAGGTCCGGAAAACGTCCGTGTTATGGATCAGGCCCCGGAAGCGGTCGGCCCCCGGTCCCATGGCAACGATGGGGACGTAGTCGGAGGTGTGGGTGGTCCCCGTGAAGCCAATGCCCAGGTGGTTGGCGAGGATCTGGCCGAGGGCCGCGACATCCGAGTTCATCTGTTCGAAGAGGGCGGAACCCTTGGAGTTCACGAACGGGAGAAGCAGGGCGATCTTCGCGGGGTCGGCGCGGAATCCGGTTTGATCGGCCAAAACAGCGATCGCCTCGGCCTCGGTACGCACCGTCTTCAACACCTTCAGGATCTCGGGGAACGAGGCGCGCACACCGGCCAGATTGCGAAATCGATGGGAACTGTCTCGGTACGAGGTGCCCATGCCGTTGAGTCCCAGATTGGCGTTGCCGTGGTCGGTGGTGACGACAACGAGCGTGCCAGGGTGGTGCCGTTGGAATTTCAGGACGATGGACAGGGCGTCATCTAGGGTGAGGAGGTCCCGTAGGGCGGAGGCGGCGTCGTTGTTGTGGCAGGCGTGGTCGACGCGGCCGCCTTCGATCTGAAGAAGGAATCGCTCATGCCGCCCGAGGTGGGCGAGGGCTCGTTCCACCATCTCCGTGAGGGTGGGAACTGCGGATCTCAGAGACTCGCTGGCGGCATGGTCGACCGAGTAGGGGAGGTGCCCTTCGGAGAAGGTTCCGAGCCAGGGGCGATCGGTGGGAGCATTGCGGAGTTCGTTGCGCGTCCTGGCGACATGGTAACCTGCGCCGGTGAACTCGGCCCAGAGATCGCGCTTGTCCTTGCGTTTGGCGGGGTCGAAGTGGTTCCTGGCGCCGCCCAGCATCACTTCGACGCCCCGGGCGAGGTATTGGGCGGCGATGTCGTCACCGGCGCCACGGTCCTTGACGGCGACCGTGAATCCAGCGGGCGTGGCATGGGTGATTTCGGTGGTGGTGACGAGTCCTCGTTTCCATCCGGCCTGTCCGAAGAGCGGGTGAAGAGGGAGCAGGGGTTTGCCTTGGGACGAGGTGTTCAGGGTACCATTGCGGACCCGCGTTCCGGAACCCCAACTGGAGGACGCGGCCGCGGAATCGGTGACCAGGGAATCGAGCGAGCGCATGTCCATCAGCGCCGTCCTGGCTTCCGGATGATTGACGAGGTCGAGCCATGCGAGCTGGTGGCCGCGTTCGAGCCAGGAAAGCTGATCCGCGCAGCTGAGGGTGCCGAGGCTCATGCCATCGGCGACGACGTGAACGATGCGGTGTGGGGTACCTGCGGGGAGGCGGGCGGCCCGGGACGAGGATCGCGCGGCCAAGGCGGGGGTGGAAGCGCCCAAGGTGCCGAGAGACGCCGCGACGCCGGAGGTATGAAGGAATGAGCGTCGGTTGATCATTTTGCGGGAAACAATGGGAGAATCGGAGCCATCGGCAAGGGACTTGTTGGGGGCGGTGTGCGGGTTGTGGGTCAGCGGGAGCGGAAAGATTCCAATGGGCTAGAACCAGTTGAAATTGAAACTAATGCTGACCCGCTCGGCGGCGGTCCGGTTGGCGGCCACTTCGTGACGCAGCCAGCTTTCGAAGAGGGTGATGCGTCCTGCTTCTGCTGGGTAGGAGACGAAGGTTCGGTTTTCGGGGCGCGGGTCGGGACGGCGGGGCGGGGCGGCCATGAAAGCAGCGAGGCGCGGGTCCTCGAACTTGAGGCTGGAGCAGCCGCGTGGGGTTTTGACGTAGTAGGATCCACTGAGGGTGGAGAGCGGATGGAGGTGGAGACTATGGGCGGCGAAGCGCGGCATAATGTTGATCCAGCAATCGGTCATGGTGAGCGAGCGTCCCTCCAGATCGAAATCGAGGCTTTTGGCGAATCGCCCGACGTGCCGGGAGAGGAGACGTTCCAGTTCCATGAACGTGGACGACATTTTTTGCAGGCGGCACAAGGAGGCGTAGGAGGTGTAGCCACCGGGATAATTCTTTGCGGACCAGCGTCGTCCGGCGTCGTCATGATCGCGGATCTGGTAGCATTCGCGGAGCAGCTCGCTGTTGAGTTTGCGCGCGCCCCGGGCTCCGAGAGGCGCCGAGTAAATGAGGGTGGGGAACCAAGCGCGAGTGCTCATGCCTTGAGACTAGAAGAAGTCACGGGCCGGCGGCAACGGGACCATGGCCGAGTGCGACCGTCCTGAGGCGGGGCTGTGGAATTTCGGATTTGACGGTTTTCTCTGTTGTGATGGGTCGAGGCGGGACCCAAGGTTGGTGGCCATGAAGGTGGCGGTGTTTTTCGAACGGGACGGCGTACTTAATCACCCAGTCGGCGAAGGCGCCACGGTGAGGACTCCGCAGCGCTTGGAGGAGTTCCGGGTACGCGACGATATCTCTGAGTCCCTGGCGGCGCTGCGCACCGCGGGTTTTCTGCTTTTCGCGACCACCAATCAGCCTGGTGTGACTGCTGATTTACCGACCCGTCGGGAGCTGGACGTGATGCACACGGTGCTTTGCCGGAAACTGTCGCTGGAGGCGGTTCTTGTGTGTCCCCATCCCTCGGATGACGCCTGCACGTGCAGAAAGCCGTTGCCGGGTCTGCTCCGCGAGGCGGCGCACCAGTACAAACTGGATCTCGAGCACAGTTTTGTAGTCAGCGACCGGTGGGAAGACGCGGAGCTCGCCGACGCTGTGGGGGCCACTTCCGTATTGATTCGATCCAAAACGAACGGGAGCGGGCACCATGACTACATTGTGCCGGACCTCGCGGCGGCGGTCGCGAAGGTTTTGGACGTGGCTCGGGATCTCGGGACTTTGCGGGTGCTTTCGGAAAAGAGGCTCTGAGTCGGGTGGGCGGCGCCCCGGTCCGAGATCAGGGTCTCTCCGAGGCTAGAGAGACCGCGGGGACCGCCGGGCAGGGGATCAGGATTTTTCGGCGCGTCGCTTCTGACGTTTGGACGATTTCGACTCCGGTTCGGCAGGCGCGTTGGTGACGGCCGGGACGTTGGTGGGTGGAAGGATTTCTGCTGGCGGCGGTTCGTAGGGGGGCACATCCGAGCTCGATGGCAATCGACGTCCACCGCCGACGAGGATGGAACCATCCGGCTGTTTCATGAGGCGCGGGCGCGAGGAAGGCACGATTTCGTACTTTTGGCGGAATGCCATCTCCCCATCGGGCGTGACGACGCAGTATGTGTAAGTGCTTCCCCCGGTTTGGAACAGGACGTGAAGCTGGCTGCGGCTGTCGAGCTGTTGTTCGGGATTCGAGAAGGAAAGGAGTCGGTCGAGAAGGACAACGCGGTAGATCCGGAGTTCGGCCTCATCGGTGACGCGGACGTAGAGATTGCGGTCCCGCTTACGGATGGCGGACTGGAGGGCGTAACGTCGGATCTCGGGCTGTTCATTCGTGGCGCCTTCGGGCGGTGGCACGCCGAAGGTGATCTCCCAAAGTTTCCGCGCACGTTGAACCGTGAGCGTGGCGGGTTCGCTGAGCACCCGATCTTTCATGTCGGGGAGTCGGACTTCGGCATAGATCTGGTGGACGCCGGATTCCTGGAAATCGAAGTAGGGCTGGACGTTCCACCACTTGGTGCCGGCCTTGGCGGATTCCAGGGTGAACTCGCCCTCGACTGGAACCTGGCCGAGACGGGCGATGACTTCCCCGGACTTGGATTCCGCGTAGAAGCTGAGCCAGGTGCTGGTGGAGCCAAAGGTGAGGGGGCGGCCGGAAAGATTGGAGATTCGGACCCCGAGAGGGATGTCTTCGCCCGGAAGGAAGATGCTCTCGTCGAGGATGAGTTCGACGGTGACGCCCGCCGATTGGGCGTTGGACGGCCGGTTGAAGGCGAACCACGTAAGCAACAGTGCGCAGAAGAGCCGCATGTCCGAGATGCTAGAGCGTGGCGGCGCGCCAACAAGAGCACAGTTGAGTCCGATTCTCGCCAGTGCGTCGCTCAAGTTGCGCGACGTGACTTCCGATAGAGCAGGTGATGACCGGCGCCTCGGGAACCGGGGGCTGGAGTGATCCTCCCCCCTACCATCCCTCCGAACTGGAGACGGTGGGCGATCTGCTGGGGTTCAAGGCGCGTGGCATGGGGCTCGCGCTCGGTTGTGAGTTGGCTCCCGAAATCCCCGGCCGGTTGAGCGGAGATCCGGGCCGGTTGCGCCAGATCACACTCCGGTTTGAGGTGGAGGACACCGGGATCGGGATTACCCCTGATGGCGAGAACCGGCTTTTTGAACCGTTCAGCCAGGTCGATTGTTCCACCACCCGGAAGTTTGGCGGCACAGGACTGGGTCTCGTGATCTGCAAACAGTTGGTCGAATGGATGGGAGGGCGGATCGGGGTCGATCTGGCTTTCGACCGTGAAAACTTCATGCGGCGGGTGATGGGGGATGAAGAACTGGCCACCCTGGTCTTGAGCGGTTTCCGGGAGAATCTGCCACGGTTGTTGGCAGCATTGGAGGGAGCCGTGGAAGCGGGGGATATGCCGAATGCGACGCTTCAGGCGCATACGATCAAGGGAAGTGCCGCCCATGTCGGCGCCGAGGCGGTGCGGGGTGTTGCGGGGCGGATGGAAAAGGACGGACGCCGGGGCGACCTGGCTGCCTTGTGCGCGAAGGTTGCGATGCTGCGCCGTCAATGCGCTCGGTTTGAGAAGACTCTCAGTCATGAAAACGCTGATCGCCGATGATGACTCAACGACCCGTCTGATGTTACGGGGTGTCCTGTCGCGTTGGGGGTACGAGGTGGTCGAGGCTAAGGACGGTGCCGAGGCTTGGGACCACTTTCTTGGCCCGGCGCCCGCGTCGCTTGCCATCGTGGACTGGACCATGCTGGGGGTGAACGGACCGGACCTGTGCCAGCGCTTGAAGGGTCGGGCCCAGAAGCCGGGACCCTATGTGATTCTTCTGACGGCACGATCGCATTGGAAGGATGTGGTGCAGGGGCTTGAGGCAGGGGCTGATGACTATGTGGCCAAGCCCTACCAGGTGGAGGAGCTGAAGGCCCGACTGTCGGTGGGGCGGCGGATCGTTCACCTTCAGCAGGAGTTGCTGATTCTCAACGGGCGGCTGGAGGAACGGGTTAAGGAGCGGACCGAGCGGATCCAAACGATTCTGGAACAAGACCAGGAGCTGATCGCGCAGCTGGGTCACGATCTTCGGACGCCCCTGACGCCCTTGATGGCGCTGTTGCCGACGATGTTGGCGGACGAGCGGGATCCCGAGCGCCGGGAATGGCTCGAACTCTGTGTAGCCCAGGCCACCCATCTGAAGCGTCTGGCGACGCGTGTTTCGGATCTGGGCCGTCTCGAATCGTCCGACGCTGCATTGTCCCTCCTGCCGATTCGTCTGCTCCCCGTGGTGGAGGCCGCAGCCGAACATTTCGGAGCCGTAGGCCCCACGGGCGTGGAAGGACGACGTGCGACGGTGGATGTGTCTCCAACGCAGGAGGTCTACGGCGACGTGGTTTGGTTGGAGCGGGTGTTCGAGGACTTGTTGGACAATGCGTTCCGATTCAGTCCGACGGGAAAGCCGGTCACCGTGACGGCTGAATGCCGGGAGCAGGAAGTGGTGGTCACGGTGGCCGACCAGGGCAAGGGACTGGTGCCCGAGCAGTTGGACCGGGTTTTTGATCCTTTCTACATGGGCGACCAGGCGCGAACCGATCGGAACAGGAGTGGTCTCGGTCTGGCCATCTGCCGCCGGGTGATCCAGCGGCACGGCGGACGGATTTGGGCGGAAAGCGGTGGAGTGGGCCATGGCACCCGGATTCGGTTCTCACTTTTTCGGGCGGGTGAGCCTCTGCCTGCCCCCGAGGATTTCGAGCGATGAAAAGCAATGAACCACAGCATCAACCGGTTCTCGTCGTGGATGACGATCCGGATGTTCGTCGGGCGCTGGAGCTGGTGCTCCGCCGCGCCGGCTGTTCGGTGACCCTGGCGTCGGACGGGCGGGAGTGCTTGAAGCGGGTGGAGGCGGGCTTCAGGGGGGTGATCCTGATGGATATCATGATGCCCGGCCTGGACGGCTGGGAGACGGTCGAAGCCATCGTCGAAGGCGGATGGTCCCAGGGCAGTCTCATCTGCATGTTGACGGCGTGCGTGGATCCAAAGCCTGGGACGGAGGGGTTGGAGCAGCACGTCTTTGACTACATCGAGAAGCCGTTCGATGTGGCGGTCCTGGTCGATGTGGTGCAACTCGCGTTGAGTCAACTCGAGCCATGACGTCCACACCGTCAGGGACAGGCCGGGAGCGGGAGAGTGGTTCACTTGTGATCATCGGAGCCTCAACAGGAGGTGTTCGGGCATTGGGCACGCTCTTCGAACGGCTTCCCGCACTGAACGCGGCCGTCGTCCTGGTCCAGCACATGCCGGCGTTCATCCAAGCGTCGTTCGTCCGAAGTCTTCGCACCAAGACCACTATGGACGTGGATATGGCCGCGAACGGAGAGGTGCTTCGCCCCGGCATGGTCCGGGTGGTTCCTGCGGAGATTCATTGCGTGCTGGAAAAGAATCGCCGTCTCCGGCTCGTCGACGGTCCGAAGGTCCACTGGGTTCGGCCGTCGGTGGACGTGACCATGAAATCGGCGGTGGCCTGCGAGTCTCCCGACACGCTGGTGGGGGTGTTGCTCACGGGCATGGGCAAGGACGGCGCTGACGGCATGGTCCATCTGAAGAAGCTTGGGGCGAAGACGGTAGCCCAGGACGAGGCATCGAGTGCGGTATTCGGCATGCCCAAGGAGGCATGGATCGCGGGCGGGGCGGATTTGATGTTGCCCCCGGAGCGGATCGCCCAGCGGTTGGTGTGGTGGGTGGGGGCGCTCTGAACCCGGCTGTCGGCTAGGTGATGATCAGATGGATGGAGCTTTCGATGATGCCCGAGGCGATGGCGTGTCGGGTGAGCCCCGCGGTATCGTGGATGTTCAGCTTCTGCATGAGCCTCTGCCGGTGTTTCTCCACGGTCTTCACGCTGATCACGAGTTCCGCGGCGACTTGTTTATTGGCCTGCCCTTCAGCGATCAACTGGAGGACCTCCAGTTCGCGGGAACTCAAGGGAACTCGGCCGACGGTCTTTTTTCGGCTGGCCGCATTCGATGGCCGCAGCCGGTTCTGGAGGGCCGGGCAAATAAACGTTCTGCCCTCGTGGACCTCGCGTACGGCATCGGACAGAACATTGGCCGAGGTCTGTTTGAGAAGGTAACCTGCGGCGCCCATCGCTAGGATTTGTTCGACGTACACTTCCTCACAGTGCGCCGACAGGATGAGCACCCGAACGGCCGGGAGGCATTTTCGAATCTGCCGGGTGGCCTCGAGTCCGTTGAGCAGCGGCATGGCAATGTCCATGACCACAACCTGGGGGATGAGCTTTTGCGCCAAGGCGACGGCCTGCCGGCCGTTGGAAGCTTCGCCCACCACTCGTATGCCCCCTTCGGCTTCGAGCAGCGCCCGGAGTCCCTCCCGGACGACAGTGTGGTCTTCGGCGATTAAGACGGTGATGGGATTCATGGCTGGGAGGGGGGTTGGATTCGGACGGTTGGGTGAAAGGGAATCAGGGCGCGAACGGTTGTGCCTTTGCCGGCGATCGATTCGATAGCGAGGTTGCCGCCGACCATTTCCAGGCGTTCCCGCATTCCGAGAAGCCCCAGGCGTTTGCTGTGGCGGTCGTTCAAGACGTACTCGGCATTGAACGCCTGGCCGTTGTCGGTGATCTCCATGCGGATGGCTGCCCCCTCGGGCTGGATGTCGATCGTCACCTGGCTGGCTTTGGCGTGCTCGAAGACGTTGGTGAGCGCGGACTGGGCGACACGATACAGGACGATGGAGCGATCGTTCTTCAATTCGTCCAAGCCGGCGAAGGTGGAGAAGCGGACACGGATGCCGGAGCGTTCGGTGAATTCCTTGAGAAAGGACCGGAGGGTGGCGATCAGGCCGAGATCATCCAGAATCGAGGGCCGAAGTTCCCTGGCGAACTCGCGCACGATCTTGATGGACGCCTCCACCAACCGCTGGGTCCGCGCGATGTTTCGGTGAAGCTTCGCAGGCTCCATCGCGGACTCGCGGGAAAGGGTCTCCAACTGGACATGGATTCCCACCAGGGTCTGGGTGATCTGGTCGTGGAGTTCGCGACTGATGCGTTTTCTCTCCTCTTCCTGGGCGTGCAGAATGCCGTGGGACAGGTGGCGAAGCATGTCCTGCATGTGCCGTGACGCCTTCAGCAGCTTGGTGGTGTTTCGCTCGCTCACCTTGAGAGCTTTCTCCACCGCCTGCCGCCGAACGATCTCCTCCTTCAATTCGCGGTTGGTTCGCGTCAGGGATTCGAGCCGTCGGCGGGCGTCTTCGGCCTCCTTGAAGGTGGTGATATCGGAGACCGCCACGCGATACACCTTGCGTGAAGCCTCGGTCGCGGTGGCCATGGCGCCGTGGCAACTGGCCCAAAACGGACGTCCACCCGCCTTCAGCAGAATGATCTCGCACGTCGGCTTGACGGCACCCTTCAGCAGGCGATCCATGAAGACGGGAAAGACGGGGGGGCTCAGGGGCGCGATGAGTGGCGCCAGGCGGGTGCCGATGAGCCGTGATCGTTCGACATTGAGGAGAACTGAACCAGTCAGGTTAACCTCCAGGATCCGTCCCTGCTCATCGAGGGTGAAGTAGCCGACCGGGGCGAAGTCGTAAAGTTCGGTGTATTTCTGGAGCAGCCTTTCCATCCGGTCCCTGACTTCGCGCAGCTCCGTGTTCTGCATTTCCAGTTCGATCTGGTGGACCTGCAGTTCGTGGATCTGTCGCTGGGGTGGCGTTGGGACCTTCGAGAGTGCGGTGGCCGAACGTGGTCGTCGCGGCCTGGCGTTCAAGCTGGTTTCGGCGCGCTGGCTCAGTTTGACGGCATGAACTGCGTTCTTCCGCTGGGTTGTCATGGTGACGCTGAACCCCGTGGGGAGGCGTTGGCGGATCCGTGCGGGCAGGGGGGCGGATTCTGCCTGAACAATCGCGGCGCGGCGGGACTTTCGACGGTGAGTCGCCGGGAGGCGGGAAGGTCGACGTGAAACGTGGTGCCGACACCTTCCTGGGATTCCACCTCGATGGTGCCGCCGTTTTTTCGGATGACGGCCTGGCAGATCGTCAGTCCGAGTCCGCGTCCCCAATGATTCGCCTTGGGTTTGGTGGAGAAGTACGGGTCAAAAATCCTGGGTTGGGTGGTTTCCGCCATGCCCTCGCCCCGATCGGAGATGCTCAAGCGGACGAAATTGCGTGGCGCCGAGGCGTGAGCCTCCGCGGGCTGCAGGCTCAGGTTCTCGGCCTGGAGGGTGATCATGCCGCCATGGGGCATAGACTCCCGCGCATTGAGGATGAGGTGGCGCAGGGCTTGTCCTAGCTGTCCCACATCCATCTCCACGGGCCACAGGTCCTCGGGCAGCAGGAAGCTGCAACGCACGGGGTGCCCGTTCAGAACGGCGTCGGAGCACGCATGGAGCACTTCCGAGAGCTCTACCGGCGTTCTTACGGTTGCCGTCGTCTCCGGTGCCAAGGCGATCAGGTGCCGTGTCAATTCCTGGGCGAGCAGGGCGGCATGTGCAGCGTCTTCGATGCGACGCGCCAGGAACTCTTCTCCGGACGGAATCAGGGTTTGAGCCAACTCGAGGTTGAGCTGGATCGTCGCGAGCAGGTCACCGTAGTCGTGGGCCAGCCCGCCCGCCAGGGAGCCAGCGGCTTCGAGCCGGCTCAGGATGGAACGGTAGCGCTCGGCGCGCCGGCTCTCGGTGATGTCGGTCATGGCCGCGCGACATTCGCGTCCCGAAGCTGTCGCCGCTGCCTCGATTCGAACTGGGGTCGGTGGCTTTCCCGTCCGCAGGAGAGTCACTTCGCAGAAGTGTCTGGTCCGACTTTGGAAGGTTCGTCCCAGGAAGGCAGTCAGTACGGCCTGGTCGTCCGCAGGCAACGAAAGGCCAAGGCTCCAGCCGATCAGTCGGCTTCGTTCAATCCCGAACAGGGCCGTGGCGGTCAAATTCACCTCACGGACCTTCCCTTCGCGGTCCAGGGTCAGATAGGCCACCGGGGCGAAGTCGTAGAGGTCGCTGTATTTTTCGAGGCCCGCCTCCATGGCATCCCGGGCAAGCCGGAGTTCCTCGTTCTGCATCTCCAACTCGATCCCGTGAACCTGCAGCTCATGAACCAGACGTTCCGTGTCGGTGGCGTGGTCGCCGGTGGTGCACCGGCGACCACGCATGCGCAGTTCGGCAACGCGCCGGAGTTCCGCGGCATGAAGGATGGGCTTGGCAGGTTTAGGTTCCATCGGTGGTTGGGAGGTTTGCCGCCCGAGAGCAGCACGAGCATTCACTCAGGCGTCGTCATGGATTGCGGCGAGCTGGCTTCAGGGGGGCTGGAACGTTTGCTTGTGGAAGGTCCCCGCCGGGATTTTCCAGGGGGCGAACCCGGCTTCTTGGATTCCTGCAGGTGGCCTGCGACGCGCTTCTCGAGTTCCGCCTGCTGAGCCCGGAGTTTGATCTCCAGTTGTTTGGCCTCGGTGATGTCGGCGAAGGTGATCACCACCCCATCGATCAGGTCATCCATCCTGCGATAGGGCATGACACGCACCGAGAACCAGCGGCCGTCGCCCGCGACGGCGACCCTTTGGGTTGAGGCCAAGGACCGAAGGACCTTTTGCACATCGTCGACCAGCGTGGAGTAGTCGAGATCGAGAACAAGATCGGTGATGGGGCGGCCCACGTCGCTGGGAATGAGTTTGATGAAGTGCGTTGTCCGCGGCGTGAACCGGCGCACGAGCAATTCGCGATCCAGAAACAGGGTGGCGATGTCGGTACTGTCGAGCAGGTTCTTCATGTCGTCGCTGGCCCGGGACACGTCGTCGATCTTGGCCTGCAACTCGACGTTCAGGGTCTGGAGCTCCTCGTTCAGCGACTGCATCTCTTCCTTGGAGGTGGTGAGTTCCTCGTTAGTGGATTGCAGCTCTTCGTTGGTGGTTTGCAATTCCTCGTTGGCGGACTGGAGTTCCTCCTGCGAGGTCTGCATTTCCTCGTGGAGGTTGCTGGATTCGAGCCGGATCTTTTGGAGTTCCCTCTCCAACTCCGCGAGATGCGACGGTTGGATGGGAGCGCCACCGCGTTGGCGGCGTTTCACGGGTGCTGGGAGTGGCGTGGCGACGTCGGCGAATGCGATCATCACCAGGCCTTGGAGCAACCCGGCGTCCTCGAGTCGTTCGAGTGTCACGTCAACGCGTTGATCGAGTTCGCCCGATTCGATGCGAAGGTCGTGGAGGACGATCCGTCCCTTCTGGCGGAGGGCTTTGCGGAAACCCTCGGAAAGGGCATAGCGCAGACCATCCCGGGCCATTGCGAAAAGGTTCCAGTTCGCCTTGCCCGACGCGGGTTCCAGGTATTTTCCGGTGCGCCCGTTGACGTAGAGGATGTCGCCCTTGTCGTTGACCAGGACCGCCGGCTGGGAATAGCGCCGCAAGACCAGTTGATCAGCCAGGGATTGGAGGCTGAGCAGGGGCTTGGGAGCCGAGTGGGTCCCCGACGCCAGGGAGGCTGGTGTGCTGAAGGAAGTCGGGAATTCAACCGGCTCGGTTCCGAGGACGGATTTCGCCCGGCGGTAGAGACGTGATTTCCCGGCGAGGGGCACAAACAAGTCGGTGGCTGAGGCGATGGTCTCGGCGCTGCCCAGGAACAGGATGCCGCCGGGGCAAAGGCTGTAGTGAAACAGAGGGATCAGCTTCCGTTGAACCTCCTGGGCCAGGTAGATCAGCAAGTTGCGACAGCTCAGGATATCCAACCGGGTGAACGGCGAATCCATAATCAAGTTCTGGGGCGCGAAGATCACCATGTCGCGGATATCCTTCCGCACCCGGTAGCCGCGTCCCTCCTGGGTGAAGAAGCGCTTCAACCGCCCGGGCGAGACGTCTGCGGAGATGTTTTCGGGGTACAATCCCTGACGTGCCTTGTCGATCGCGTCCCGGTCCAGGTCGGTGGCGAAGATCTGGAGGCGGAAGCTTCCGGGACGCTTGGTCAGTTCCACGGCTTCCTTAAAGACAACGGCCAACGAATAGGCCTCCTCCCCGGTGGAACAGCCGGTGATCCAGGCGCGCAAAGCCTGCCCGGGCGACCGGTCGGCAAGGAGGGACGGGATGGCCTCGGTTTTCAACTGCTCCCAGGCATCGGTGTCGCGGAAAAAATTGGTCACGCCGATCAGCAATTCCTTGAAAAGGAGGTCCAGTTCCTGGGGGTTCTCCTGCAGGAACAGGACGTAGGTCGTCATCTTGGGAATCTTGTGGATTCCCATCCGACGTTCGATGCGGCGGTGGAGCGTGTTCTTTTTGTAGAGCGTGAAGTCGTGGCCCGTCCGGGAGCGCAGGAGAATCACCACCTTCTCGAGGGCGCTCTGGTTTTTGTCATCCGGCGCATGGTTGTTCCGGGTGACCAGGGGTGCGTGCTTGAGGTAGTCGAGGATCTTCCCGGGAAGTTCGTCCACCGGAGCCACGATGTCGGCCAGGCCGGCGTCAATAGCGCTGCGGGGCATTCCGTCGAATTTGGCAGAGGTAGGCTCCTGCACCAGCACCAGACCTGCGGCCTCTTTAATGGCCCGCAGACCGAGCGTGCCGTCGGAACCCATCCCGGACAGGATCACCCCGATGCTGCGTTCCCGCTGGTCGAGAGCCAGCGAACGAAGGAAGAAGTCGATCGGGAGGCGGCGTCCACGCCGTTCGGACGGAACGAGCAGATAGAGCACGCCGTGCTTCAGGCACATGTCCTTGTTGGGGGGGATGACATAGACGCAGTTCGGTTGGACCAACGTGCGATCCCGGACCTGGACGACCTTCATGGCGGTATCCCGCTGGAGCAATTGCGGCATGATGCCCTTGTGGGTGGGGTCCAGGTGTTGAATCAGGACGAACGCCATGCCGCTGTCAGGTGGCAGGTGAAGAAGGAACCGTTCGAGAGCTTCCAATCCTCCTGCCGAAGCCCCCATGCCGACGATTGGAAAGTCCGTGTCGTTCCCGGCGACGCTGCCTTCATCGACGGCGGCAGGGGAGGATTGAGGTGCGAGTTTCATCTTCATCATCGCGGCGGGAGAGGATGAACGTGAACGACGTATTCCGTCCACTCGCCGGGATACGGGGGTGATGATCTGGGGTGATGTCGCGGTGTGGCGAATGGGAGCAGCATGGGGAGCAGCATGGGGAGCAGCATGGGGAACGATCGGGAATCCGGAACCAAGTGGCGACTCCAAGCCGCCAAGTCGGTCTGTACCGGGTCGTTCTAGGGTTGCCCTCGTCATCATCCTCCTCCTCAGATTGGAATCTGTCGACTGGGTAAAGTAGTGCGGCCCCTCCTGCCGGGTGTATCACCCTTTACGGCTGGCTCCCAATGGCTGACCCTCAAGGCGGTCTCAGGCGATACCTTGTCGGCATCAGCCCTCAGGGCCGGTTTCACGACGGAGAACGGGGCCATCGAAGAGTTTCTAGGGGAGCGCACACCCCCTGTGCGATGGGGTGTTCACCCCATACCGCATCTCCTTGATCCGCGGTCAGATTTCCGCGGACTTCGGAGGGTCGCCCCGTCCATGACCTCAGCAAGGCGCGGTAGGGTAACACCCTATTGGCAATTGGGGGATAGAGGCAGACTCTATCCCAACAGAACATTCCAAGACCGCGACGTTCTGGACGACATCCGCTGCCGTCCTGTGGATTTCGGTGGGGGTTCGGTGGGAGGCAGGTCGACGATCCATAAGCGCGTGGGAATGGAATCGTCGAGACAGAGGATGGCGGCGGCCACCGGGAAGTGGCCGTCGCCGGGGGATGGGCCGGTAAACACGACTCGGACTAGGAGACACGATCTATGTTATACACAATTGTGGTGGTGATGATCATCCTTTGGATACTCGGGTTGGTGACCAGTTACACGATGGGAGGATTGATTCACATTCTCCTGGTGATTGCGTTGGTCATGCTGATCGTCAATTTCATGACGGGACGCCGCAGCGTGTGATTGGGGCCATAAAGAAGCGAACTTCACCGGCGACTCATCCAACCATGAAAGGAGTTCTATGACTAAAGCTATCGCCATGGCACTGATCGTCGGCGGCGTGGTACTTATCATGATCGGAGTCAACGCGATGAACTCCTTCAGTTCGGACGTTTCCCGATTCTTTACGGGAACGGCGACGGACAAGGCCGTTTGGATGCTCCTCGGCGGAGTGGTATCAGCCGTCGTGGGGATGACTCTAGCGGTGCGGGGTTGGAAGGAGACCTGAGCCTTGGCTGCCCCTCGCGAGGACGTGGAACGGACGGATCCGGGTCTGGGGCGCATGCCAAAGGCCAGGAGTAGCATGAGTGCATCCAGCGCGCTGGTGGGCATCTGGGCGGTTGTGCTCACCTCCTTCATCATCGTGTCGCTGCACGTCGCGCGGGACATTCTGTTTCCGCTCGCGCTCGCCGCGCTGCTGACCTTTCTGCTTGCGCCGCTGGTGACCCGTTTGGAGCGACGGATCGGGCGTATCGGCGCGGTTCTCATGACCGTGCTCCTGATCTTCGCGGCAACGGGCGGCGCTGGCTGGGTTTTGACCCGTCAGGTGGTCGATCTCGCCAGCAAGCTGCCTGACTACAAGGACAACATTCAGATCAAGCTGCGTGCCTTTCAGACGTGGACGGGGCCCCGGTTCCGAAGGTTATCGGCGGTTTTGGAAGAACTTCGAAAGGACCTCCCCGGAGCGAGTGTGCCTCGGACCAGTCCGGATTCCGGAAGTTCGGCGACGACCACGACTCAGGAGTCGAGCCCGGCACCGCCCGTGCCGGTGGAGGTGGTCGCGTCCGATGCGAAACCCTTGGAACTGGCGCAGACCATCCTCGCGCCGATTCTGGGGCCGCTGGGCACATCAGCGCTCGTGTTGCTGCTCGTCGTTTTCATGCTTTTGAAACGGGAGGACCTTCGCGGCCGGCTGATCTGGTTGATCGGGCAAGGTCGGATCAGTTCCACGACGCGGGCGATGGATGACGCGGGTTCGCGGGTGAATCGGTACCTTTCGACGCTGTTGCTGCTGAACGTTGTCTACGGCGCTATGGTGGGGGTTGGACTCTACTTCATCGGAGTTCCCAACGCGCCGCTTTGGGGTGCATGCGCCGCGGTGCTTCGTTTCATTCCCTACATTGGACCGTGGATTGCCGCCTCGTTTCCGGTCGCGCTTTCCCTCGCCGTCGCGCCTGGCTGGATGATGCCGGTGCTCACGCTGGGGCTATTCGTTGGGGCGGAACTGTTGAGCAACAACGTGCTGGAACCGTGGCTGTACGGCTCCCGAACCGGGGTTTCGCCGCTGGCCCTGATCTTCGCCGCAGTATTCTGGACCTGGCTTTGGGGGCCGGTGGGCTTGGTGCTGGCGACGCCCATGACGGTCTGCCTGGTCGTGATGGGACGGCACATTCCCCGCCTGGCCTTTCTTGGGGTTATGCTGAGTGACAAGGACGCGCTGACGCCGGCCGAGGACTGCTACTATCGGCTGCTCACCGTGGGCGAGCAGGATGAGATCGAACTAATCGATGGCTACCTGAAGGACCATTCATCCGCGGAGCTCTTCGATTCGGTGCTCATCCCGGTCCTATCCACCGTCGAGATCGACCATCGCATGGAACTGCTGGACGAAGGGCAGCGCGGCTTGGTGCTTCAGGGATTGCGGGACGTCGTGGAAGACCTGGAAGTCGGGTCGAAAGAGGTCTCTGGCAAGGTTGAGAAGGACGTCGAGCCAGGAAGGCTCCCGGGCGTTGGAATGCGTGTCTTTTGCCTTCCCGCCCGAGCGGACCGGGACGAGTTGGCGAGTATGATGTTTTGCCATCTGCTGCAGCAGAACCGTTATGGGGTGGAAAGTGCCCCCTCGGGTCTCGGGGCCGTCGAGTTGGTTCGCCGAGTCAAGGAAGCCGTCGTCGACGTGGTCTGCATTTCCGTGGCATTCCCGTCCACGGTTCTCCACGCGCGACAACTCTGCCTGAAGCTTCAAGCGCTGGTTCCCCGGCCCACGTTGGTCGTGGGTCTCTGGGGGGCTTCTGAGAATGGTACGGATGCCGGGCGGCGGGTGCGTGAATCAGGCGCGGACGAGGTGGTATCGACACTCGCTGGAGGGATTGCCTACCTGGCCGAACTCGGCAAGAAGCGGGATGGAGCCACCGTCCCGCAATCGTCCGGGTAGGGTTTCACCCCATGGCGGGAAAGCGTGCCGCGTGACACTGTGCATTTCGGGAAAGTGGAGCCGAAACAACCGACACGCTAAAACCATGATACCCAATCATCCACGTTTCGTTGAAGCCATTCTCGAGAGTAAGAAGGTTAAAGTTAACTACTACTCTGCTCCGGATAGCGGTGTCGTTGACCGCATTTGTGCACCGCTCGACTACGGTCCAGGAGCGGGAGGCGGTGACGGAGTGAATCGCTACTGGCTGCTGGAGTATTCGAGTACGCAAGCTACCCGGGTCGTCGGTTTAGTGCCCGACCAGATCGTGGATCTGAAGGTGCTGGGGGAGACATTCAATCCGGTGGCACTGGGTGTCGCGGCTTGGCCTTGGGCTATCGAAAGGCACCCGCAGGACACGAGGGCCGTGCATTGATCTTGGAAGGAGTCAACTTTCGACAGGAAGAGGATACGACGATGAGAACATACACAGAGACGATGACCCGTGAACTGGAAGCACTCGCCAGGGATGCGCGAGCCTTGATTGCCGCGACCGCCGACGTCGCCGAGCAAAAGGTGTGTGAGGCACGGAAGCGATTGGAGGCCGCCCTCGACAGCGGTAGGAAGGTATACGACCGCGTCATGGACAAGGCCGGCGATGGTGCGGACGCGGCCGATCAGACGGTTCGTGAATATCCCTATCAGGCGATCGCGATCGGGGTCGGTGCGGGTGCCCTGCTCGGGTACCTGTTGGCTAGCCGAGGTGCGAGCCGACGGTCTTGAAGGAGTCATGGAAGCGTTCGAGACCAGTGTGGATCGTTTGGGCATTTCGTCGAAGCGCTGTGCCCGCCGGCTGTTGAGCATCGGGGATAACCGATTGGAACTGCTGACCTTGGAGATGCAGGAGGGGATGATTCAGGGGGGCCAGGTAGTCCTTCTGGCTCTGGGAACGGCGGTGTTGGGGCTCCTGGGGGCGATGACCCTGACCACAGCCGTGGTGGTTCAGTTTTGGGCGGTTTCCCCGGTGGGGGTTCTGTTGGTTCTGGGCGGCCTGTATATTCTGGGCGCGTTTCTCGCCCAACAACGGTTGCGGCGGCTGCTTCGGGACTTTCAGGGGTTGTCGGCGTCTTTGGAGCAACTCCGGAAGGATAGAGCGTGCCTGGAAAAGGTCCTGGAATGAGTCCGAACGAGACAAGGAAGCGTCTTCTGATCGCGGAGAGCGAGGTTCACCGCGCGCAGGCGTTCGCTGAAGTGATGGAATGGAAGGAAACGGCGGGCGAGCTCGCCCGACGGGTGACGACCGCAAGTGCATTGGCCTCCGCAGTTGTCGTTGCCGGAGCCGGTTGGTTGGCCGTTCGCCGCCGGAAATCTGGAGTGGGCGTCGGTCGCGGGACATGGCTTCAGGCGGCATCCCAAGCTTTGAGCACGATTACCACCCTTTGGATGACCTGGAGTTCGGGTCGGGGTGCTGGGCGGAGCAAGGCGTCTGGCCGGGGAAAGGAACAGTCATGAAGCGCAGCACCAAACAGATCTATGGCGGCAAGCTGGGTGCGACGGACGGCGAAATCGGTCACGTCCTGGATTTCTATTTCGACGACGAGGATTGGGTGATTCGTTACGTCGTGGCGGACACGGGGACGTGGCTTCCGGGTCGGCAGGTCCTTCTGTCCCCGTATTCGCTAGGCTCCCTGGACTCCGTGGGACGGCTTTTGAAAGTGAATCTGACCCGGAAGCGGATCGCAGGAAGCCCATCGACGGACTCGCACAAGCCGGTGTCCCGGCAATACGAGGAGGAATACTATCGCTACTACGGATGGCCCTACTATTGGCAGGGCAATGCGATTTGGGGCATGAGTGGCTTTCCAATTCTGGATTTGCCTCCGGAGCGTCCACCAGAGGACGCGGGGAGAATCGCCGAGGCGAAGGCGCCGGCGGGGGATGCCCATCTACGGAGTACCAAGGCAGTCACCGGCTACCGCGTCGAGGCAAGCGATGGGACGTTTGGGCATGTGGCGGATTTCGTGATGGACGACAAGAGCTGGGCGATCGGTGAGTTGGTGGTTAGGACGGGACATCGCATTTCGGGCAGGGAGGTCACGATCCCCACGTCCCGGGTCGATCGAATCAGCTGGGACGAGTCGACGGTGTACACGGACATGACCCGTGAAATGATTGAAGGCAGCCCCGTGCATCAGCTGGTTGCGGTGGGCGAATCCGATTGATTCGGGAGACGGATGGAAGAGGGCGAAGTTCTTTGGATTGAGGCGGGTGGGTGAACACCCCATGGCCAGCCACGGGCATTTCGGCGAGGCTTTATCCCTCGGAGCAATCTTCGTTCGTATCGCAACATGTTGAAGACATCACACGGAATAGCAGGGTTCGGGTTCGTTGTGGCCTGGTGCAACCTACTTCAAGCTGCAGTGCCCGGCAGCGGTGAGGCCGACCGACGCCTTGAGTCGAGGTTCATGGAATCCGTCGTGTATAAGATCCACCTGAAGGGGGAGAGGATCCAAATGGCCTCTGCCGCGGGTGTCGTTACCTTGACTGGACAGGTCACCAACCCCAGCGCCAAGTCTCTCGCTTTGGAACTGCTCATGGTTCTGCCTGGGGTCCAACGGGTCGACAACCGGCTTAGGGTTGTGTTGGAAGGCGGGGAGCGCGGCGACGCCTGGATACGATCCAAGGTGAGAAGCCTGTTGGCGATTCATCGCCGGGGGAAAGGCCCGGACGCGGAGGTGGATTTTCGGGGTGGCGTGCTCACCTTGAGCGGAACCGCCGAGAACGAAGACCAGATTGCGATGGCCTCCGCCTACGCAGCCGATGTCGACGGTGTCGAGCGGGTGATCCATGAGATCCAGGTCGCTCCTTTCTCGACGGGGACTACAGAACCGCTTGTCGGAGAGGTGGACGATCCGTCGATTACGGCCCAGGTCCGGGTCGCCTTGAGGATGCATCATTCCACCAGCCGACTGCATCCCCAGGTTCAGACGATCCACGGCATGGTGACGGTGGGAGGCACCGCTCAAAGCACGGGTGAAATCGAACGAGTCAGTTGGGTGGTGAGCGATATTCAGGGGGTGAAGGGTTTGCTGAACAGGATGACTGTCATGCCGTTGGCGGGAGCCACGCTCCGACCCTCTCCGGTGGGCGGTTTGCGTGTGGTCATCGGCTCCAAATAACCCGGCCGAAGGGCACGGCAAGAGCCTGGAAGCGACAGGTTCACGCTCTCCACTGGGGTGCCTTGAATCCGTTCCGTTCGAGGATCAAGGCGAGGTCGGTTTCGCTTGGGAGCGATACCATGGCGCGATTCAGAGAATGGAATTTCACCGTCGACCGGACGGTGGGTTGGTGGAAATCGGAACGAACAAGGAACACAACATGATCAACACACTCGAAATCAAAGGCGAATGGAACATCGCGAAGGGCAAGCTGAAGCAGAAGTGGGCCAAGCTCACGGACGATGATCTTCAGTACATCGAAGGCAAGCAGGATGAGTTGGTGGGCCGTATTCAGAAGCGCACGGGCGAGTCGCGTGAAGCGGTCGAGAAAGCGGTTAAGGAAGCCACGTCTTCCTGTTGCTCCAACTAATCGGGTAGGCATACGGGCTCTCCACGAAAGGCGGGTCCCGGAATTTTGGGGGCCATCCGGCAACTGGCGTTTCAGTGACTACCTAGCAGCGTCCAGCCCGGGTGGTTTTTTTATGACGATTGAAGGTGGGTGAGCGAGGACCGAAGGCGAAAGGATCTTTGTGTTGGGAACGATCATCGCGGTTTTTCTTCAAATTGATGAGCCCCAATAAGTGTCCACACTGCGGTATCAAGCTCGGTAACTTCCTCTGGGCGGATGCGTGTCCTCATTGCCGCCACGAGTTGGAAGATAACACCAGGCCCCTGGTGACGGCACCGGCGAAGAAGCCCATCGGGGAGTCGTCGTGGCTGATGCGCGGACTGCGGCGGCTGGTGAAGAGCATCGAGAGTTGACGGGCCACGGGTGAGCTAAGGGGTGCGCTTCACATTCGGGTCCCCTTAGTGAGGGCGACCCTCTAGGCTGTCGCCGTGACGAAGCGCTGGACCCGACGATGGCGCTGGCCAGCGCGGGTGCTGGCCGGCGTCGGCTCTGTTTTTGCATTGTGGCTGGTCTTCCGAAAGTTGGATCTGGGCGCGTTGGCGGCGACCCTGTCGACCACACGCTGGCATTGGTACCTCGCCGCCCAGGGGTTGTTCGCCGCCGGCTTGCTGGCTGCCGGGGTGCGCTGGCATCTGATGCTGCGATTGAATCACGAGGCGGTCGTGCATGCTACGGCATCGGTCCGGATGGTTTTTATCAGCCAGTTCTTCAATACCGTGTTTGGTGGCCCTTCGGGAGGCGACGTGCCCAAAACGGCCCTCTACTCCCGTTGGTTCGGAGTTCCTGCCGCCGATGTCCTGGCGGCGTCGGTTTTGGACCGGCTCGTCTCGTCGGTGGGCGGATTGGTGTTCGCCAGCACAGCGATTGGTTTGGGGGCGCGGTTGGGCGCCTTTGATTTCCTGCGCCGATGGGAATGGCATGCACCGGGTCCGTGGGTGTGGATTTCGGGCGCGGGGCTGATGGTGTTGGGCGGTGGGATTCTCGGGTGGGGGATGCTGCGACCCGAATCCTTCGTAGGACGATCGCTGGGATCGTTGAAGCACTCGATGCGTCGGCTTCTGGGTTCGGGAAGGCGATCGGCTCACGCACTGGCGTGTGCGGTGGCCACTGCGGTCTTGTTCAACGTGGCGCAGGTCTGCTGTTTGCAGGCCGTGGCGGCCGAGCCCATCGAGTGGATGAAAGTGCTTTGGATGTATCACCTCATCACCGCGGCGGCGGCGTTGCCGGTGTCGGTGGCGGGAACCGGAATGCGGGAGGGGGCCTCGATGATGTTGTTAGGCCAGTATGGGATTCCTGCGGCGACGGCGGTGGCGGCGGCCCTGCTGACGTTGTCGATGCACCTGACCTGGGCGGTGGTGGGTGCGGTGCTGCTGGGGCGAGAGCACCGGGCGCGCCGGGGTATGGCGGGCCGCGAAACGGGGCGGCGGATCTCGGTGGTGATCCCGGTCCTGAATGAGTCGGAGGCATTGCGGGAAACCGTCGCACGTCTGCGCCGGGTGCCTGAAGTGTCGGAAATTCTGGTCGTCGACGGCGGGAGCGTGGATGGGACTGGGGCCTTGGCGGAGAGCCTGGGATGCCGGGTGCTGACGGCGCCGAGGAGTCGGGGGGGGCAATTGAGGCGAGGGGCGCTGGAGGCGACAGGGGACGTGGTGTGGATGGTGCACGCGGACACCTGGGTGGAGGCTGGGGGGGGGGCGGCGATGTTCCGATGTTTGCGTGATCCCCTGGTGGTGGGCGGAGGGTTTTGGAAGCGCTTCGTGGATGCTCCGTGGTGCATGCGGGGTTCACGCCTGCGTTGCTGGTTCCGTTTGGCGTGGGCTGGGCGCGTGCTGGGGGATCAGGCGATGTTCGTGCGCCGGTCGGTGCTGGAGACGGTGGGTGGCGTTCCTGACCAGCCCTTGATGGAGGAGTTCGAACTGTGTCGTCGGTTGCGCTCCGTCGGTCGGCTCGCCCTGGCCGGGGCGCCGGTTTCGACGTCGATACGGAGATTTCGGAAGCGGGGGATCGCGCGGACGTACTGGCTGATGTGGAAAGTGGTGAGGGGGTATCGGAAAGGTGTGCCGGCGACGGAACTTGTGCGGTGGTATGACGAGACCTAGAGGGGAGACGGCGGTGGGGATGGAAGGGAGCAGGCCAAAGGTGGACTTGCTCGGGAGGGGTTCGGCATCATTCTGGTGGGATGCGGATGCGGCAGCCGGACAAACCCGATGAGACAACCACGGAAGGGACCGAACACACGGTAAGGGATCGGGATCGGAACGGTGTGTGGTTGGGTTGCCGGACGCGGGTGCAGATTCCTGTGAACCGCTTGATTCCCGAGCCCCGGAAGCGGCGGGAGAACACCAGTCCACGGCTCACGCCATGAGCTTCCGTTCTTTCGGCCCTCCGGGCCCGCCCCTGAACCTCCGGTCTGTCGCGGCAGACGTCCCGTCTTTTGTCCTTCGATGCGCCTTCCTAGCGTGGGTTTTGCTGGCGTCAGATTTCACCTTAGGGCGGGCCTGGGGCGCCGACGCGGGGGGGGCGGGTGCCAGTCCGGTTCGGCTGACGTTGCTGGTCTTGGGGGACAGTTTGGCGGCGGGGTATGGGGTGGAAGAGTCTCAAGCATTTCCGGCGCTGCTCCGGGAAAAGATCGATGCGGCGGCGATACCGTTCGAGGTGGTGAATGCCGGGGTGAGCGGTGACACGACGGCGGGTGGGTTGCGGCGGTTGAACTGGCTGTTGCGGCGTCCGGTGGATGTCGTGCTGGTGGAGTTGGGTGGGAATGACGGTCTTCGCGGGATGTCCCCGGACGCGACGCGCTCGAACCTGGTGGCTATCGTGGACGGTGTTCGACGGAAGAACCCGAAGGTCCAAATTGTTCTGGCGGGCATGCAGATGCCGCCGAACATGGGTGAGGACTATGGGCGCCGGTTCGCTGGCATTTTTCCGGACGTGGCGCGCGAGAAGGGGTTGGTATTGGTGCCGCACCTGCTGGAGGGCGTTGGGGGCAGGCCGGAGTTGAACCTGCCGGACCAGATTCATCCAACCCCGGCGGGGCACGTTTTGGTGACGAGCAATGTGTGGCAGGTGTTGAAGCCGGTTTTGGAAGCGGCCGCGCCGTAACGGTTCACGTCTCGGAACTTGTCGGCGATGATTCGAGGGACTTTGATCCACCCGTTCACTGCAACATCGTTCCCGACATGAAACCCTCTACCGCCACGTTCTCTGCATCGACGCCCTCCATGAACCGCCGTGATTTCCTGAAGCGAGGGACTTGGGCGGCGGGGGCCCTGTACGGAGGTTTGGTGGTGTCGCGCGGGTACGGTCAGGCGCCGGCGGCCAGCGAGAAGATCCGGGTGGGCATCATCGGTTCCGGAGGCATGGGTCGCGGCGATCTGGCCACCTTTTTTCTAAATTCGGAGGTGGAATGTCCGATCGTGTGCGACATCGATGACAAGAACATCGCGGAAGGCGTGAAGCTGGTGGAGAAGAGCCGTGGCAACGCGCCCGCCACGACGAAGGATTTCCGGGAGGTGTTGGACCGGAAGGATGTGGATTGCGTGCTGGTGGCGACTCCGGATCATTGGCATGCGTTGCCGACGGTGATGGCGTGCCAGGCGGGGAAGGACGTGTACGTCGAGAAGCCTCTTGCGACGAGCATCCGCGAAGGGCGGGCGATGATCACGGCGGCGGAGAAGCACAACCGAGTGGTCCAGATGGGAACCCAATGGCGCAGCGGCAAGCACTTCGCGGCGGCGGTCGAGTATGTGCAGTCGGGCAAGCTGGGTAAGGTCACGCTAGTGCGCGGCTGGGCATTTCACGATTGGTTGCCCGCCTGCCCGAAGAAGCCCGATGCCGCGGTTCCGGCCGGGGTCGACTACGAACGATGGCTGGGGCCGGCGCCGAAGCGGCCATTCAACGAGAACCGGTTCCATTTCAACTTCCGCTGGTTCTGGGATTACGCGGGTGGACTGATGACGGATTGGGGCGTTCACCTGATCAACGTGATGCTTTGGGCCATGGGTCCGCAGCCGCCCAAGGCGGTGATGTCGAGCGGCGGAAACCTCAACATCGACGAGGCCTGGGAAACGCCGGACAACCAGATCGCGGTGTATGAGTTCCCGGACTACATGCTGATCTGGGAGCACAAGAACGGCGTTGGCATCGGACTCAACAGCCGGCCGTGGGGAATCTCGTTCACGGGTTCGAACGGAACCCTTTACTTGACCGATGCGGGTTTTGAGGTCCAGAGCGAGCGCCGTAAGGGCGGGGAAGAACCGCAGAAATTCCCGGGCAGCGGCGATGCGCGACCCGCGCACGTGCGCAATTTCCTGGACTGCGTGAAATCACGGGAACAGCCGGTGGAGAATCTCAAGGTGGGCCATCATGTGTCGACGGTGGCGCACCTGGGCAACGTGGCGCAGCGGGCGGGGCGCAAGATCTACTGGGACCACGAGAAGGAACGGGTTATCGGGGACAAGGAAGCGGACCGGTTGGTCGGGGTGGAGTACCGGGCGCCGTGGAAGCTGCCGTATTATCCGGAGGTGTAGCGGGTGATACGCGACTCCCGCTCCCGCCGGGCGAAGAGTCGACGTGCCAGATGGAAAGCGCAAGGTGGTCAACCTCGGGGGAGGTGAACCGGGGTTGACTGGATTCGCGCGGCCTTTCCGAGACCCGTGGAGGACGCTCATGGAAATCACCACGTTTTATGACTCGGAAGGCCGGGCGGTTTGCTACCTGGATGATGATGGCACATCGATCTTCCTTCACGATGGATCCCCGGTGGCGTGGGTTTCGGAGCAGGGGATTCACACCTGTCTGTGCAGCCTGACGCACCCGGCGATCATCGATCCAAGGTTGTGATTCGATAGAACGAGGCGGCGCCCACCTCGGCTCCCAGGTCCAGCTTGTAGGTTTTCTCACTCGGAGAGTGTGCGGACACGGGCACGACCTCCCAGGTCTTGAGGTCCCGGCTACGTTCGACGTGGAGGATGGCTCTGTGATCCAGGTCGACGGTGAAGGTGAAGTGCTTGGCCGCTGCATGGAACATCGGCGTGTGGACTTGGACGGCGCCGACCGGTGACTGGGCTTTGGCCCAACGCTTGGGCTGAACCAGGAGACCGCCGCCGGTCACCAAGGGAGTGGTTTCGCTGGTGTCGGTGACGCGCCAGAAGTTGGCGACGACGGGTTGAGTGCCGGGATTGAAGGCAAAGAAGGAAGTGGTGGGGACTCCATCGATGACCTTGGTGAAGGCGGCGGTGAAGACATGGGCGTCCGGGGAACTGGCCGGGGTCCGCGTGTCGGTGACAGCGTGGCCGACGATGGAGAAATCGGGGAGGCCGTACTGGTCGAAGAGTTGGAGGGTGCCGAGTTGTTGGGCGACGCGGGAGAAGGCGGCGTTGATGCCGTAGGAGTCGATGGTGTTGCGATGGAAGTAGGTTCCCCAGGGTGCGTTGCCGTAGGCGGTGTTGTTGAGGTACTGGGTGGCCATGTCGTCCATCAGGATCTGGCCGACGGCGACTTCGCGGGGTCCGTTGCCCAGGGGCGTCAACTTGACGGAGTCCCCGGTCTGATCGGATTCGATCGAGGCATTCACGGGTTGTTCCGAGCGGATCTTATCGTTCCAACGGGGAGGCGGGAGGGCGGCGAGGAAGTTTTGGTGGAGGTAGCGGGTCTGGAACGAGGTGGAGACGATGCCGTTCGAGGTCGAAGACTTGCCGAGCACGGTGGCGAGGTTGCCGCGGGCGGTCCAGTAGGACTGCGGGTTGGAGCCCTGGGGAAGGTTGGGATTCCAGAGGGTGACGGATTCGGGCACCAGCGGAGTCCAGGTGACGGCGGTGAGGGCGGAGTAGTGGGTGCCGATGGGCATCGGTTGGTATTGGTGGGGCATCAGGGCCTGGACCGAGTTGGGCGTGGTGGTGAGAGCCGGGTTGCCGGAAGGTCGGGAGTCCAGGCGGTGGTCAGGTATTCGGAGCCGGGGGGTTGTTTGGCGTGGAGCTCATCGGGCCTGAGATTGCTGGGCACGAGGAGAAGGGTTTCGAGCGGCCGGCTTTCGAGCTTGAGCGGGGAGCGTTTCCAGGCGTCGGGGAACTGGGAGGTCCAATTGCGGTCTGGAATAAGGTAGGGGAAGGGCATGGCGAGGTTAATGCCTCGCCGCAGAGTGAAGGGGTAGGGAGGGACGCTGCGATTCGGGATGGTGTGCCCTCGATCCCGAGGTTGGTGGGGTAGGCAAAATTGGTGACGGCGAAGCCGTTGTAGATGCCGCCCTGGTCTAGACGGGTGCGTGGTTCCAGTTGGTTGGGATCATTGCCGAACTGACCCGGGGCCCAGTTGTAGTGGAGCATGACCGGGTTGAGGTAGATCGGCTGCTGATCGAGGCGGAGCTGCTGCCAATGACCTTCGTTCCAGCGGGCGGGTTCCGGTGGGACATCGACCCATTGATGGAAGTCGGCGAGTTCGCCAGTTCCCCAGAGCAGGCCACCCAGGAAGGAGCGGAGGCGGTAGGGTTTGGGCAGGCGCGGGGTGGCGGCGACGTCGTTGACACCCGGTAGGAGTGGGTAATGGGCGCTGTTGGTGCCCGCGCGTTCGAAATAGGTCTGGCCGACCTGGAAGGGAGTGTCGTGGACGGAATCCGCGGCGAAGGCGGAAGCGATTGCCCCAGCGGCGAACGTCGAGAGGAGGGCGAGGCGGGAGAATTCGAAGCGTTCTGGTGATCCGTACATACCATGGCCCTACCCGGAAAGGCGTAAAACGTTACGGGCCTTCGAGCCAGACGCGAGCGCGGTAGAAGCGGGGGCCTTCGCTGTTGGCCGGTTCGCGGTAGGTCAAGAGCTGGTTTTTTCCTGGGATGCGACTGTGGTTGTCGAGGATCTGCCAGGTGCCGGCGAGTGGGTCAGTGGTGACTTCGATGGCATAGAATCGGCGGCGTCCCTCGTAGCCGGGGCCGGTGGCGGCGAGCGCACGGAGGGTGACCAGCAGGTCGGAGCCGTCGCGCTGAAGGCCGAGTCGGAAGGTATCGGTGGCATCCCTGGGTGCGGTGCCCGCGCTGTACTCGGCGGCATCCGCGGCACGATCTCCGTCGGAGTCATTCTTCAGGTTGGATTCCACCGTTCCGAGAGTGGCGAGCTGCCAGCCATCGGGGACGCCGTCGCCATGGGTATCGACCGAGACTCCGAAGTCGAGGCGTTGGGCGATCCCCGAGTCGGTGAGGACGTGATCGGGGATGGGGAGACCGGCTGAGGCGGGGAACTGGGGGGCGAGAAGGGTGAGGAGGGTCAGGAGGGTGAGGAGCAGGGACAACAGCGTGCGGCCCTCACCCCGACCCTCTCCCGGGGGGAGAGGGGGAAATCGCGCAGCGGGTATCGGAGGGTGGAACATGAGGTTGGCGGGATCGGGAAGTGACAGAACCAGCAGCCTGAGTTTGGCGATTCGAGGCGGGTGATACGCGTCTCCCTCTCCCCACGGGAGAGGGTTGGGGTGAGGGGCTCGTGGATGGCACCGTGGAACGTCTCGGTGTGGGTTCATGGGGAGGAACGATTTCCAAGGAATGGACACGCATTGGGACCATGAACCGATCAGCGAGGAAGACCGCAAGCGGCCCTCATCCCGGCCTTCTCCCGCCGGGAGAAGGAGAATGCGCACCGCGGGTGTCGGAGGGTTGAGTTGGGGGCGGTTCATGGAGAGCGACGGTGGAGCCGTGTGCATGGCGACGGGGGTGTTGCGGGCGCGGTGGGTTAGTTGCCGCTCAGGCTGTAGGTTTGGAAGTAGAGCTTGATGTCGCTGACGGAATTCACGAGACGGTCGACCCCTTCCTGGGGATCGCCGAGCAGGTAGGCGCCCGGGATGATGAGCACCCACTGGCTGTTCCAGACCGATCGACCGATGAGACGGCTGCTTTCGGTGAATTCGGAGGTGTCGAAGCCGGCGTCCTGGTAGGCCCGGAAAGCGGAGTGACGCCGGATTTCGGCGAAGCTTCCGTCGAGCGAATCGGTGGCGGGGAGCCAGTTGGGGTTGGCGAGGTCCGCATTGCTGATGGGGAAGGGCAACGGGATCTTTTGGTCGAGCACCTGCCAGTCGCGGACGCTGAAGTCATCGCCGTCCGCGGCGCGTAGGCGGTCGGTGCCGGCGGGGATCAGGTAGACGCGGGGTTTGCTGGCAAGCCCGGCGGCGTCATAGTCGGAGAACCAGACTGCGGCGGAGCGGATGCGGGTGGCGAACTCGGACGGGTCGTAGCTGGAGTCGAGGGGGCCGAGGGGTTGGCCGAAGAGATTGCGGCCGGCGGCGACGGTGGTGGCGAAGCGGAGGACGAGGCCGGGTTGGGGGCCGGCGGTTTCCGGGGCGAAAGGCCGGCAGTAGCGGCGGAATTCCGGGACATCCCAGAGGTTGGTGACGACCGCTTGTTGGAGGGTGTCATGCCAGGTGGTTGCCGGAATGGTGTTGGTGCCCTGGGGGAGGATGCGGAACAGCTCGGAGCGGAGGGAGAAGCGGGAGCGCTCGTCGTGCGGGTTGTTGAGGCCGAGTTGGCCCTTGGCGACGTCGAAGTTCTGCCGGAGGCGACCGAGGATGCTGGCGAGTCCGACGCGACCGACGACGGGGCTTCCGTTGATGAGTTCCCCGAGATTGCGTTCGCGGGAGATGTCGGTGAGCAGGGAGTTGCCCGCGGACCTGGGATCGATGTTCAGCTCGTAGTCGTAGGCGGTGGCGGCGAGTTGGACATAGCGTGCGGCGAGTTCGAACTGGGCGTCGTACTTCTGGAGTGAGTCGTTGCGAAAGACGCGGAGCGCGGAGTCACGGTAGCGATCGGCAGCGATGCTGCCGGCGGTTTGCTGGCGGAAGACGGTGCGCTGGGCGAGCAGGCGCTGGCCCTGGGCGAGGGCAGACTCGAAATTGCGGGCGGCCTGAATGATCGCCTGGCGCGCTTGAAAGACCTCGACGCGCAGGGAGGCCTCCGCGCGGACAAGTCCCTCCAGTTCCTTGACCTGTTCGGTGAGCTGGAAGTCGTTCTCCCTGGCTTCGAGGGAAATCTGGAGGCGCCGTTCGACGCCGTTCTTGGAGAGCTCGGTGGCGGTGGCGAGTTCCTCGGCGAAGGCGGCGAGGACGATGCCGACGCGGCCCGCGAAGAATCCCGCGAGTGCCGCTAGGCCGCGGAGGGGAGCGAAGACGTCATTGGAGAGGCCGAGCATTTTGGGAATGGCCTCGAAGAGTCCGTCCTCGGTGGCCTTGACGGCGTCGGCGATGGATTTGTTCGCGGTGATGACGCCCTTGGCGATCCCGATGACGGCCTCGAGTCCGGTCAAAGCGCTGTCGCCGTCGCGCTGGATCTTGATCTGATCCGCGCTGAGTTGGAACCGTTGGGCCATCAAGTCGACCTGCCCTTCGATTGCCGTGACGTGATTGGCGTAGGCGGTGGAGGCGCCGACGAGCTGGGCCTTGGCATTGACCAGGTCACGGAGGGCGGTTTGGAGGGAACCTTCGGCACGTCGGGAACCCCAGGATTCCGGGGCGACGAAGCCGTATTCGCCGTCGGAGATGGGGAACTCGATATCGACTGTTTCGGTGGGTCGATTGGGATCGAGAACGTTTTGGGAGTTCTGGGAGAGGGCGAGGTTCCAGGTGGCGGCGAGTTGGGTGACGGAGGTGGAGAGGCCGGTGAACCTGGGGCTTCGGGGATTGTTTTCGGGGGTGACTTCGAGGGTGTCGATGTACATCCAGCGGGCGAGATCGGGGCCGACGTAGTCATCGGGGTAGGTGCCGCCGGGGCCGAGATCGCCGGCATACGGGTACCCGAAGATGCCGATGAGTTGGTTGCGGTAATCGAGTTCCTAGTTGCTGACGGCGACCGAGAAGTCGGAAACGGAATTTTGCTGCTTCCGGAGTTCGCTGCTCAGGAGGGTGGCGCGGTTGAAGGTGGTTTCCGCGTTCTTCAGGGCTTGGACGGCGCGGGCATAGAGTTGGTCGAAGTGGGTGTTCCGGTTGAACGAAGTCAGGACCTGGGTGGGATCGATATCGAAGGGAACGACGCCATTGGCGAGGCCGAGCGGGTTGAATCCGGCGTCGGCACCGATGATGGTGCTGACGATGGATTGGGATTCGGCGATGAGTTGGGCGAGTTCGACGACGGTGGTTCGGTCGATCCTCTGAATCCCGGTGTGGGAGGGGTCGGAGTCGATGGGAGGCAGGATGGCATTGCCGGTGACCCAGTCGAAGTAAGCGCCGGTGGCGGCGCGGTGAGCCCAGTCTGAGACACCCCAACTGCGGGCGGGATCGGAGTCCTGGTAGCCGAGGAGTCGGGCGAACGGATTGTCGACATGCTGGAGGCGATAGGTGCGGTTGACGATTTCGGAGCCTGCGCGGGCGCGGGCGGCGGCGGCACGGACGAAGCGGCGTTCGTCCTGGTAGCTGACTTGGATGGGGACGCCGGCAACGAGAGCTTCCTCGGTGCGCGGGATCCAGTCGAAGTTGGGATGGCGGAGGAGATCGTAGTAGGTGCGAGCGCGAGTCGGGAGGGGTTGTCATCGGGGCTTATCCAGAGTTGGCCCTCGCCCGCGCTGGCGATGGCAAGCGTGTAGGTGCCGGTCTCGGGGGGAAGTAGGAAACCGCGGATGCGGCTCCCGTAATTCCCGGGTCCTCCCGGTGCCACCTCAAGCCCGATGCCGGAGGATGCAATGACATCGGGCTGGTCGGGCACGTAGGGATTGGCGAGGTTGGGGCTGCCCTGATCGAAGTAGATTTCCCGGAAGATGCCTGAGGCACCCCAGGCATTGGTACCGAGCACGACAGAGCTCAGCGGGATGGTTGAATTCTCCAGGGAACGGGCTGGATGCCGTCGATTTTGAGCAGGTAGGCGCGTTGAGGGAGGACGGCGAAGAGATTGGCGAGGCGGGCCTCGGGGGAATCGGATGCAAAGTGGGCAAGCCACTGAGAACGGTTCCAGCCAGTTCGCTCGGGATTCTGGATGAAGTCCGTTGCGGAGAGGCGTTCGGACCAAGTCCAGGCGCTGGCGAGTGGAAAATTCGCGAAGACGCTGGCTGGAGCGCGATTGGTGGGATCGACCTGGAGCCAGACGGCATTCCAGCCGGGTTGGAGGGTGATTACCTCGGTGACCCACCGGGCCTGGGCGGGAACCAGGAGCGAGGCCAGAGTTAATATGCGTGCCGGTGTTGACGTCCCAGAGGTGGGCGGCGGAACCCCATTCGGCGGTGATGAGGCGCGTGCCATTGGAATTCAGGTGGGCTGAGTAGATGGAGCTGGCATGGCCCAGAAGCGGGGTGATGGGCTCGCCCGTGGCGAGATTCCAGACGCGGACATGGTTCCCGGGCAGGATGGCGGCGATGCGGCTGGAGTCGGCGCTGAGGATGATCGCACTGGCGAGGCCTTTGGCGCGGATGACGGTGTCACGCATGCGACCCGATGCGGTGTCCCAGAACAGGATTCGTCCGTCGGTGGTGGCGAGGGCAAGGAAGCTTCCATCGGCATTGTATCGCACGGATGCGGTTTGAGCGGCATCAGCGATGAGCAGGCCGTGGGTGAGCAAGGCGGGTTCGGGGGCGACGCGAACGCCCTTGGTGAGGATGGCGACGATGCCCGGGCCGGTGGGATGGAAATCGAAAATGCCTCCGGGAGATTTGAGGGGGATAGGATCAATGACCTCCGAGCCAAGGCTGGCGTCCCAGAAGTGAAGGCGTGAATCCTCAGTGAGAGCGGCGACCTGCCGGCCGTCGGAGGTGAATCGGGAAAAGAGGACGGACTGTTGGTGAACGAGGATGGGTAAGTTGAGGCCATCGCGGGCGGATTCGGAAAGGAACCCGGTTGACCAGATGCGTGCTGTACGGTCTTCGGCGTGGGACAAGACGCGGGAGCCGTCGGGGCTGAAGGAGACGCCGAGGACGAAGGCGTCGTGGAAGCCGATTTGAACGAGTTGGGGCATTCCTCGACGGAAGCTGCCGAGACGGCGGCGGTGGGGTAATGCTGATCGGGATTTCGAGAAAGGCACTTCAGGCAGATCGTTTCCGCATCGATGGGGATGAGCCGGTTCAGAGTTCGGGGTAACACGGGATCGGTGTCACGGATACGAAGCAGGGTTTCCTGGATGGACTCGGCGAGGAACGGGGGGCGGCCGGTCAGGAGTTCGTAGAAGATGGCGCCGATGGCGTAGATGTCGCCGGCTGGGCCAACCTAGTCGTTCCAGCCGGAGGCGGCTTCCGGGGCGAGATAGTTGGGAGTGCCGAGAAGGCGGCCGGTTTCGGTGAGGTCCGAACTGCCATCCAGTCGTTTAGCGAGCCTGAAGTCGGTGAGGCGAAGCTGACCGAAGGGATCGACAAGGATGTTGGAGGGTTTGAGGTCCCGATGGAGGACGCCGTGGGAATGGGCGAAGTGGACCGCGTTGGCGATGGTGCGGGTGTATTCGGCGGCGAGGCGCGGTGTCAACGGGCCGGCGCGCACCCATCCGGCGAGGCTTTTGCCATCGACGAACTCCAAGGCGATGAAGTGCTGGCCTCCGTGTTCGCCGACTTCGTGGACGGCGACGACATGGGGATGGCGGAGGGCGGCGGCGGAGTGGGCTTCGCGGTGGAAGCGCCGGCTGCTTGCGTGGCTGGCGTGGCGGCCGAGCAGGAGGAGTTTGATGGCGACCGTCCGGTTGAGGGTGACCTGGCGGTCGCGGTAGACGACCCCCATGCCGTCGTGGGCGATTTCCCGCTCAAGGAAATAGTCACCAAACGCGACTTCGGAGATTTCGATGAGGGCGGGCTGGGGCGGCGGGGATTGGGGATGGGGTGCTGAAGGACGAGGCGGATTCGATCATGCAACGGCCGCAGACGCTGCCGAAGGCGTGACGGCGCAGGGGCACTCCGCAGCGGCGACAACTGCGAGTGCAGGAGTGGTCGGGTGGAGAAGGTTCCAACGTTCTTCGAAGGTTCTACCCGGTTTCAGGCGGAATGTTACCGGCTGGACGATGAAATCCCTGGAGTTCGGTGTCCCGGCGGGTGAGGGGTCAGGCGGCGAGGATTCGGCGGAGGTGCCGGAGTTCGTCTTCGGCATCCGAGGGGTCTTCGACCGTGTTCGTGATGGCGGCCCGGAACAATTCGTGGAAGCGGTGGCGGAGCCGGTGGAGGGTGACACGCACGGCGACGACGGTCATTTCGAGGGGAGGCGCGATCTTGCCGTAGGGGGTGGCGGTGTCGTCCCCCCAGAGGTGAGGTTCCAGAGCATCGAAGAGTTCGACCCTGCCCGAGGCGGCGAATTCGTCGCGAAGCTGGCGGAGCACCTGTTCGATCAGGGTGTTGGCCCAGTGGCGATCAAAGAGGGCATCGGGGGAGTTCGATTCGATGGGTTCGTCGGCGTACCGTGCCTCGGCGGTCTGGGCGTCCCAGGAGATGATTTCCTGACCGCCGCCGCGCTTCTGGGTGTTGCGATCGCGATGTTGGGTGCGGAGGAAATTCTCCAGGGATCGGAGGAGGAAGGTTCGTAAACGGCCGCGCGCTGGATCCGCGAGTGAGATCTGACCTTTTTCGAGCAGTTTGGCGAAAACGGCCTGAGTCAGGTCCTGCGCATCGGCCGGGGAGTAGCCATGACGTCGAACACATCCGTAGAGTGGGTACCAGTAGGTCTGGCAGAGGTGGGTGAGACAGGCGTGGGCGTCCGGGGATTGAGAGTCTCCCGCCTTAAGGAAGACGCTCCAGTGGGTGGTGCCGAAACGGCCTGTCCCGACCGATTCCGGGCGTTCTGAGGGAAGGTTCATGGCGGAGCGGCATGGGAGGGAGGTGAAGGGCCGGGGTGGAGGCAATCGCAGACTGGCGCTGCAGACGGGGACCGTCGGGGTGGGTGGATGGTTCGGGGTTTGACGGGGTGGCGGTCCGCGTGTTCGGTTGCGGTTTATGAAGCGCTTATCAATCGTTCATTCGATTCTTGGGATCGCACTGGTTTCCTGGCTCAGCGGGCCGTCCGCAGTGGCGGCCGACAAGGAGGTGACGAAGCTCAAGCCCGAGGTTGTAGCCGCGGTGGAACGTTTCAAGAAAGCCGATTCGGGGATTGGGTCCCTGATCGATGCCGCCGCCGGGCACGCGGTGTTTCCGAAGGCCGGGAAGGGCGGTTTGGTGTTCGGGGGCGCGCACGGAAGCGGTTTGGTGTTTGAGAAAGCCAAACTCGTGGGCAGCGTGAAGATGTCCCAGATCACGGTCGGTGCGCAGATTGGGGGCCAGGAATTCGCGGAGTTGATCCTGTTCGAAAACGCCGAAGCCTTGGCTCAGTTCAAGGAAAGCCGATTCGAGATGACCGCCCAGGTGGGGGCGGTGGCGGCTGCCGAGGGGGTCTCGAAGAACGCCAAGTACGTGGCGGGCGTGATGGTGTTCACCCTGGCCAACCGGGGGCTCATGGCCGAGGCGAGTGTCGGCGGGCAGAAGTTCAAGTTCAGCCCCGTTTCCGAGGAATAGGTTGCTGTTACCGCTGGCGGGGGGTGACGAGCCGGTAGATGCGATGTTTGACCATGTTCAGGTCGGTGATGCGGACTTCGCGGCCCGAGCTTTCGGCCACGATGTCGGAGAGCTTCCGCCAAACAGGAAAGCCGAGGTCGTCGGCGTATTCCGCGGTGTAGGTGAGGCCGGAAACGGCGTGGAATTGGAGGACGACACCTTCCGGCGTGAGAAAGGCCTCGAGATTCAGCCGGCTTGAGGCTACCCGCGGATCCGTGCCCACGATGGATTCCTCTCGGTTGTCGAGTCCGTCCCCATCCGGATCGGCGACCGGACTGACGTCGAGGGCGCCAAAATGGCTGGTTTCCCAGGTGTCAGGAAGTCCGTCGGCGTCGGCATCCGCGAGGTAGGAGATGAATGCGGTTGCTGAGAAGACGCCGGTGGGGTTGGCCGGATTGGAGACAACGAACGAGTACTGGGACCAGGGTGGTGCGGCGTCGGTGCCGGTGAGGGTCAGGAAGAAGGTGTGAGCCTGGATGGTGAAGGAAGTCGACGGGCTCGGGGGCAGGGTGACGTGGTTACGGCGAAGTTGAATCGTAAGGGGCAGCGTCGCGGTGTTGGTGACAGCGAGGCTGAGGGTGAGCGGGCCGCCGGAGAGCACGCTCTGGCTCACGGGGTGAATCACGATGAAGGGGGACTTTGGGTCCTGGTTTGTTTCGCGTGCCGGAGTGGGTGCTGCCCCGACCCAATGGTCCGGATCATTCCCGAAGGCCGAGAGCGGCGAGCGTTGGAGGGACAGCCCTAAGCCGTCGGCGCCTTCCGGCCAGGGAGCCACGTCGTGGTAGTTGACATCGTCCACAAGAACCCAGGGCGGTTCGGTGCTGAGGCCGTGCCCGGGCTTCTTCAACTCGATGTTTTGCCCGGAGTTGTCCAGGCGCCCCGAGTACGGGCCGAAGAGGCGGATGTCTTGGCCCAGGTCGTAGCGGGCGCGGAACGCTGAGGCGGTTACGGTGTTCGTCGGGGAGAAGCTCACCAGCAGCACCGACTCGTGTCCTGCCAGGGTCACACCGGTCGGAAAATCATAATCAACGCCGCCGCGAATCCGCCATGGGTTGCTCGGAGTGGCGTCGTCGGAGAGTCGAATCGGGTTGGCCGTCAGGTTGACCAATTCGATGTATTCGGCCTCGCCGCCGCCGTCGTCCATGGTGTCGTCGAGCGGATGATACATGACTTCGCCGATGACCACCGGGCCCACACGAGGACCGGAGTTTTCGAAGCCGAGGGTCGTGGACTGCTGTGCGACGAAATGCTCGCGGCCGTCGCGGGTCACGAGACGGCCAAAGCTGACGCCCTCGTCGGCCGCGCCAAAACGGTGCCCGTGCAGGTATCCGGTCAGTTGGCCTTCCCGATCCGCGCTGAAGAGCCACACCTCGTCGCCATCGGAACCGAGGGCGAAGCCGGTGGGGCCTGCGCCGAACTGGGATTCTTTAATCACCCGGTAGCCGTTCGGCGGGACGATGGTCCCATCGAGGAACCGAAACTTGGCCGGTGTCTTCAAGTCATCGGACAACCACCAGCCGCCCAGATCCACGGGCGCCGCGGTGGGATTGTGCAGTTCGACGGCGTCGGCGGGGGAGAAGGCCCCGCCGTGGGTGAGGGCTTCATTGATGAGAATGGGCGGAATGGGAGGGAGAAGGGGTTCGTTGGCGTGGCCGGGTGTGCCATTCGGGAGGCCGCTCAACCGCCATTGGGTCGCCCGGCTCCAGGCATCGGGCTCGACGGATTCATTGACGACCACCAACGAGAACCCGAGACCGTCGGTGAGCACGTGCCAGTCATCGGCGTAGGAGAAGTCGAGAATCTCCTCGTTCCGGGCGTCGAGAAGCTGAAGGCGCTCGCCGCCGTTATCGAGTTGGCCGGTGTACGTCCCGGCGACAGGGAGGGTGGTGCCGTAGCGGGATTGGAAAGCGACGAGGTTTCGGACGACGAGAACTCGGGCGCCCGGGGCGAGTTGGGAGAAGGCGCTGCTGGTGAACGAGAACTCGACGCCGCCGGTCATTCGGACGGCGGCTAGATCGAGGGTGGTAGAAGCTGAGATATTCTTGAGTTCGACGAACTCGAATTCGTCGGGTGGCGTGGGGTTTCCGGCGAGCGGTGCGGGATGGAACATGATTTCCGTGATCCGCAGGAACTGTTGAGCCGGGCTGGGGAGTCCGGGGTAGCTGTGGGTTGCCACGGTTTGGCCGAACTGATTCTGAAGGGCGAGCGATTCACCGCGGGCGGAGAGCTGGCCGGAGGATGGGCCCACGACGAACAGGCCCTGGCCGCCGCGTGGGCCGACGGTACGGGCGCGGAACTGGCGGACGTCGGGTGAGACGTAGAGGACGGAGTTGGACGGGACGACGGTGCCGGGGCGGAAGGTGAACTGAATGCCGCCGTCCAGTTTCCAGCCAGAGATATCGAGGGCGAACGGGGTGCTGTTGCTGAGCGCGACGAACTCCTGAAGTTGATTCCCGGAGGCGGGATTGAACTCGACGCCGTTGATGGTGAGGAAGGCTTGAGGCGGTTGCGGGAGGGGGATGCCGGCATTGCTGGCGGACGTGATGCCGATGGGCCGGGCTGTATTGGTGATGGAATGGGTGACGTACCAGTGACGACGTCGTGGTCCGATGAATTGGTTCAGAAGATCGCCGACCCCGGCGCTGAAGGTCTTGCCTGGGGCCCACGGGGAGAAGCCCCATTTGGCGCGGTCGAGGTTGGCTTCGGCGGAGATGAGATTGGTCATCTGCCGGATGTAGTTTTCGAGAATGCGGTCCTTGGCCGGGGTCTCGGGCGGCTGGACCCTCTGGTCGAGTATGGAGCGTTGGCGACGCAACAGCATCTGGCGGGTTTCGGGCAGCTGGATGATGACATCGTAGAGCCGGTTGAAACGGCCCTCCGTACCGGAGCCGCCGTAGAGAGGATGACTCTTCGAGGAATCCACGGTGGCTTCGAGCGGGTTGCTGCCGCCGTAGAGCTGGCCCCAGGACGCGTTCATATCGAAGGGGATGTTGCGCCAGAGGCCGTCGCCGAAGGTATCCCGGTAGAGGCTCATGTTGGCCCAGACGTCGTCGTTCTCGGAACACCACCGGGTGCCGGCGAGATGGTTGATGACTTGAGGGACATCGAGCAGGTCGAAGACCGTGTTGCGCCGGACCACGAGGGAAGAACGTTCATTGATGCCGTTGGCGAGTTGCAGGTAGTCGGTGCGCGAAGGATCCCCTTCGGGCTCGAGTTTCTGAAAGACGCCGGTGCTGGCGAAGTCGGGGGTCAGATTACCCACGGCCTTGTAGAGGGCGCCGCGGGGATCGTAGCCCATGCGCTCGATCTGTTCCTGGCCGATGACGTCGTTGTGAAAGGCCAGTTGGTAGAATTGCCCGTTCATTTCGACACGCACCGGGTAATGGAACGGGGCCGGAACGCCGATTTGGTTGAGGAACCAGAAGCAGAGGTGCTGGCGCAGGTAGGCGGGGTCCAGGTGCTCGGCGAGGAGCGAGGATCGGCGGGTTCTTCCACCGGGACCGGCATGCCGCAATTCCCGGCCGCGGTTGAACTCGAGGCGATGGGATTTCTTGTTGAGACCGGCCGATGTATTCCCCCGCAACTCCATGTAGAGATTGTCGTAGAACTCTCCGTCGTAGAAGAACGAGACCCGTCCGCCGCTTTCCGAATCGATCCCCGCCATTTGTCCCGGGGCTACGAAGAGATGAAAGACGGGGAGTTTGCTCGAGAGCTGGGTGGGTTGGACGATGGTGCCGAGGTATTCGTCGGTGCCGGTGGGCTGGGTGAAGAGGGGCCAGCGGGAGGCGTTGGCGTTTACGTCGGTGGCGGCGATGGCATACCGGATCATCTGGCCGTTGGTGGAAAGGTTGGCGGGTATGGTGGCTCCGAAAACCCCGTCGCTGGCCGCACCGTCGCCTTGGGTGCCATCGTCCCGCATGGGAGTGGAGGCTTCCGCGCCGAACAGAATGCGGTACCGAAGCGTGACGTTGGCGACCGGATGGAACGACGCCGCGACGCGGGCGGTGACGGTCAGGTTTTCGTGATCGAGCGGGACGTTTGGAGTGTGTCGCACGTCCTCGATGCGGGGGCCTGGAATCGCGTTGCCGCCGAGGTTGGCCGCGCCGGGTGTGGCCCGGGTGAAGTAGACGTCCTGGGCGCTGGCCTCCAAAACGTCGCCCACGGCGACCTGGGCGACACCGAACGAGACATCCGGGATCTGCTGGGGATAGGCGGGGGCCCACTCACTGGCGATGGTGATTCCGTCGGGCCGGACCAAGGCGAGGTATTCGCCACTGGCGGCCAGTTGAAAGCTGGTGTGCAGCGCAACTCCCGAGATGCGGCGATCCTGACCGGAGGCAAGCACGACGAGGAATCCGCCGCTGGGAACCGGGGTCGACGGAAAGCGCCACTTGGTCGGGTTGTTCAGACTGTCGGTGAGATACCAGCCGTCGAGGTCCAGCGTGGTTTCGGAGGGATTGTAGATCTCGATCCAGTCGGCGTACTGGCCGGTTTCGTCCCTCAAGGTGCGGGTATTGGACGCCATGAACTCGCTGATGTAGGGCAGGTCCTCCGCGGCATGCGGATCGAGTCGATACGTCCAGGAACCGCCGGCGAAAACATTGGGAGTCGGGGCAAGGTCGGTGATGTTGTGGTCGGCGACCCAGGTCAGTTGCACCGTGCCTGGCTCTGGCTCCGGGAAGGTGAAGACATATTGGCTCGCGGCGACAGCGGTGACGCTGGTGGCGGGGCGGTTGTTGATGCGCAGATCGGCAGCATCGACGCCCCGGACCGGTTCGGTGAACAGAACGGAGAGGCTGGTCAGGGATCGGACTTTGGCCTGGGCGCCGGGTGAGAGGCCGCCGACGAGGGGCGACGTTTGGTCGAGCAACGTGTAGGACCAGGTGGCGCCCGGACCGGTGGGGTTGAAGCGGTTGGGCGGTTCGGCGCGGTCAGTTATGGTTTGGGCGGGATTCCAGGTGATCGACACCTGACCGTAAGGCGGCTGTGGGAAGGTGAACGTGTAGGTGGAATCGTTGACCGGGGAGACGGAGGTGGCGCCGATGCCTTGGACGAGCAAATGTGCCGCAACGACGGCGGAGACAGGCTCAGAGAAGGTGACGGTGAGCGTGGTGAGACCGATGACGGCGCGGGTGGGCTGGGGGTCGACGAGGAGGATGTGAGGCGGGATGATTTCCGTGAGAACGGACTCGAGCGAAGCTTCGAAACCGAGGTCGCTGCTGGCGACGTTGCTTTGGAAGACCTGAACGGCGAGCACGTTAGTGCCGGCTCGAAGGTAGGAAGGCGGCGAAGCGAGTTCGTAGGTGGCGAACGCGACGGGTTCGGCGGCGTTGTTGGCGAGGGTGGCGGTGGTGACCGCACTGCCGGGAGTGCCAGGCATGCTGACCCGCAGAACCTCGGTGCCGTTGATCCACGCCACGAAGCCGTCGTCGACCAGGGCGCTCATGCGGAGGGCGCCGATCTCGGTGCGGTTGGTCACGACGAAGGTTTTTCGCAGGAACAGGGCACCGTACTGCCCTTGCATGCCACTGATGCGGGTTCCGTCGGGCAGGACGTCGCCGTACCAGAAAGGCGCGGGAGCGGTGGTGAACTGGGTGTCGGCGAAATCGGGAGTGCGCCAGGCGGGAATGGGAGTGGAGGCTTCGTTGGTTCCCGGGCGCCAACGCCAGGGGGACGCGGTGGGAATGAGGGTCGCACCGTGGAGCGGTGTCGGGAGGAAGAGAAACGCGGCGAAGAGGAGGACGAACCATCGAAACAGTTTCATGGCATGACCACCAACGACCCAATGCACTTCGGAAAGCACGATATCGTTCGGACAGGATTTCTCAGGCGACCCTGAAGGCAGACGCGAATACGAAGATGTTCTTGTCCTTGAAGGCGGACGGTGTGTCGCGAAGGAGCCGCATTCGCACCTGGGGGAATGTCTCGGCGAACCAGGGTTCCTGGAGAACGCGATCCTCCTGCAAGGCCCAGAGGGGAGTGTGAACGCCGCTGGTTCGTGACAAGTGATCGGCCGTGCCCGCGAGGAAGGCGTCACAGATATTTCCTTCGGCAAACCGGGTGGTGAGTCGCAGGGGTTCGGAGGCGAGCAACAGGATTGGATTGAGGCCTTCCCGCCGGCGTTCGGCGAACGTGTGGAGGAAATCCCTCAGATGGTAACCGAAGTCCTGATAGGACGAACTTCCTTCCGCCACCTCCGCCAACGTCTTCGGCCGAGCCAAGGAATTGTGGCTCACGACTCCTCCTTCAGCGGCTCCGAAAGCAGTCCTTCCACGAGTTCCCGGGCCCGCGGGGACAGGCCGTCGTGGGGATAGAACCGGTTGAGGTACGCTTCGACCTCGGCGAGCGAGCGAATACCCATCTTCCGAAGGAGGAATCGGATGTCGGCGACGTCACCTTCATAACCTGGAAGTGGGGAACGCCCCGCCATGCACTTCATAGCCAGAAGATAACCGGCCGAGGGGCGGGTGATTCGGAGTCGCTGTTTGGCCGCCGTTTCGAGGTCATGAATCTCGAGAGGGGCGAAGGTTCCATGATCCGAGATAAACTGTCTCACGCCGTCGTTGAGCCAGCTTTCGTCCAGCCCGAGTTCGTCGGCCACCGTTCGCGCGAGCTGGGTCGTTACGTCGGAGGGCCGGGCGATCACATCCAGGTCCTTCGTGCTGTCCCGGGCGCCATACGCGAGCATCATGGTGCCGCCCCCGTAGAGGCACAATTCCAGGGTGACTCCAGCTTGCTCGGCCAGACGCCCCAGCAGGTTAAGCGCCTCAAGAATCCGGGCGCGGGACAGTTTTTCCAACGGCACTCTGCCGAAGAGTCTGCCAGACACGGACGATTCGGTCAAAAACCGCGAGCCTGTGGAGTCGAGTTTGCTCGCGTCGGATCGATCCCGAGCCAGCACGCGTCCAGCCAATCCATCAGCGCGGCAGCTTCAACAATTCGTCCTGCTGAAGGAGGAAGTCGCGCCGCTTGACGAGGTGTTCCTTGGCGACGAGCGCGCTGAGCGCGGCGTGGTCGTGGTCCGGGTGGTTCTGTTTCTCGTGCTGACCTGCGATGCCGCCGCCGTACCCAAGGATTTTGAAGAGATCGCCGTCGGGATCGAGGCGGTTTCTTCGGAGGAAGGCATTGTTCACCTGTTCGATGACGAGGTGGTAGCCCAGTGTTTGGCCGTTCATGGCGAGTCGTACGAAATCGGTCGTGCAGGCGGCGTTTCCGACCCGGCGATAGAGTTCGAAGGCGAGGGGTTCAGCGAGCAGGAAACGGTCGTTGTACTCGAAGATCACGGCGGCACTGGTCATGCCGTTCCAGGGTCTATCCTTGTGGAACCGAACCCGGTATCCTGCGCTGCGTTCGGTCACGTGCAGGAAGTCGTAGACCTCTGCCTCGCCGGTCTTCGGATGGGTGACGATGAATGCCGAGTGGCCGCGGGGCGGTCGAGGCCGGGCGGCTCCCAGTCGGGGGCGGATGGGAGAACCTTGGCTCCTGCGCCAGTCGTCAAGTGCGCGGCGCTGTCGCACGGACAACACGGCGCCCACGTCCTGTTCGACCGACTTGCCGAGGGTGCCGAGGGCTTCCTGCAGCTTTCGGAAGTCGATTTCGCCCTCCATCAGCTTGGTCGTGATGTCCAGGCGCCCTCGAGATCCATCAGCCGTCGGAAGAACCCTTCCGGACTGTTCGCCGGTCTCTCACCTTGGGCGCGATGCCACGCCTCGAACTTCGGCGCCAGGTCGGGTGGAAGCACGGCCGTCACCCGTTCCGCGAACGACTTCCGGAACGTCTGGATTCTCGCGGGAAGTGTCTTGAGTTGGGCGGCTGGATCTTTGGCGGCCAGCGCCTCTTCGAGAACGGTCTCAGCCTCGGCATTCAACGTCTTGAACACCGTTCTCAATCGACGGTAAGTCTCCGGGCCGGCGGTTTGAACGACGGTCCACTGGAACCACGCCTCGGGCAGATTCAGCCCGACATTGAGTGCGCCCTGGAGTTGCTGCCTTTCCGGGTCGGCGAAGGGACCCATGCCGGGCTGAAGGGAGCGACGTCGAAGACGCTCCATGCTGGCGAACTCGCGGGCATCCGGGGTCACGATCTCGGCCTGCGCCATGGTGGAAAGCTCCGGTGCTTTCTGAACATAGATCGAAAGCGCGGGTCGCAGGGCATTGGGGGACGGGTGGATTCGCTCGGCCTTCCGGTTGTTGACGGCGCGGACCCGAATTCGGACGAGTTGGGACCCCTCCATCCCAGGGATTTTGGCGGCATAGTGGCCGCCGTCCGTGGATGACATGGGCACGGATTTCTCGTCACCGACGAAGCCCGGCTTTGCGACGCGATACAGAAGTTCCACCCTGGCAACTCCCTCCCGGTCTTCGACCAGCGCTTCCACCTGAGTCGGCTGTCCGGGGATGGGATACGGGGGTTGGGCCTTCAGGTGGGAGATGATGGGCGGTAGGGTGGCCGAGTAGCTGGCGTTCCCGGCGCCCGGGGTTCCCGTGGGCCGATCCGAGTCTTCCGGAAGGGGAGACGCCGACCAGTTCTCCAGGCGATCACCGGGCGCGTTCGGAGTGATCCTTCCCAGCGAGGACGAGATTCCATCGGCGGACGACGGCCAAGGATCCTGGTCGGTGTAGGTCACGCGATCCACGGGTACGCCTGCGGCGTTGGCCAGAGCCACGATGTCGCCTCGGTCGCGGAGGGAGCCCTTGATTTCGCCGTCGACCCTGGCGTCGTAGAATCCCTTGAACAGCTTCTGGTCCTTGCACAGCACGAGGTATCCCCCGGGAGGCAACTGGCTTTTCTCGGGGAACCGGAACTCGTTGCCCTGGGTGAACCGCCAGCCTGAGATATCGACCGGTTGGCCGTCGGGGTTGTGAAGCTCAATCCACTCGAGATCCTCCAGATTGTCGGGCGCGTGATAGAAGATCTCGTTGATGACGACTCCGGCCCTGGTTGGCAGAGCCAGAAGGAGGAGGAGCGCAAGACTGGGGGGACGCTTCGCGGACGCACAGGATTCATGGAGCAATATCAGGGGCGATCGAGTGAGTAGATAACGAAGTGTCTTTGGGCGAATGCCTTCCAGTCGGCGCGTGGCCTGGAGTGGACCCCGGGGCACGATGGGCGAGGCGACGGCCGAAAGGCTGCAGGAGACGATTCGGAAGCCGTCGTTCGACGGCTACCGGGCGCGGGTCGAACCACCTGTTCCCGAAGGTGAGTTGAAGGCGCCGTAGCTCACTCTTTGACCGTGGCGCGGGCTCGAAGCCAGACGAGGTCGACGTTGTTGGCTGAGACGGCCTTGAACTCGAACTTGGCCTTCTGAGCTCCGATCTGTTGGGACGGCAGGACCTCGGCGCTGCGCCAGCGATGAATCTCGGCGTGGCCGTCGGCGAAGGTGACGCCGGAGGATCCTCCGTGGTAACTGGCGGGAAAATTGGCGAGCTGATTCACCCCCATATCAATGGCGAAGTAGCCGTCATCAATGGAGTCATCGCGTTCATCGATAAAGACGAGGGCCAGACTGGGGCTCAGGCCCGCGATGTCCGTCGTCTTGCGGAAGATTTTGTAGCCCGGAGTCCAAGCGCCCGCGCTGGGCCACCCCATCCAACCGCTCATCGACACGGTCCGGACGACGGGCATCCGGGCGCTCCCTTGCATGCAGGTCACTTTGCTCGCCATGCATCGATAGATTTGGGCGGAACCGGAGTAGGGACCCATGGCGGCATATTTTGGGTCGATGAGCAGTTGGATGTTGGTGTTGTCCCGATTGTTGGCCTGTCGTGCGTCCACCCATCCGGACACCCAGTTCCAGGTGGTGTTCTTGGCCACCTGCTGCTGCCAGTGGTTGCCGGGAATATTCTCCTGGTTGTCGCCGGCGTACATGGCCCAAGCCAGTTGAAGTTGCTTGAGGTTGTTCATGCAGTGAACCGCGCTGGCTTTGGCCTTCGCCCGAGCCAGAGCGGGAAGAAGCATGCTGGCTAGGATGGCGATAATCGCGATCACCACGAGCAGTTCGATCAGTGTGAAGGCAGGACGGGCTCGAAAGGAGGGCAGTGGCGCTTTCATCGGGGTAATGGCATTCCGATCCATTGGATGGAACTCTGTCAAGCGGGCTGAACGACATGGACAACATGGCCCACCCAGATGGGTCGAAGGAGCCTTCGATCGTGGGCCCGGGAATTCTCCCATGAGAAAGAAGACCTGGGAGTGACGCCGGGGAAAACGGGTGATACCAACGTGGGCATGGGGAACGGTCCACCAGATCCAGTGACCGACCGTTTGGCGGCCGGCTTCTGGGAGCGCCATGGAGGGCGGCCTCTGACCTTTGTCTTCACGGACATCGTTGGGTCGACGCGCCTGAAGGCGATGCTGGGCGAGGACGCGGGGGTGGCACGGATTCAAGAGCACCACGCGGAGGTGCGGCGGTTGCTGACGGATTTCACGGATGCGGAAGAAGTGCGCACGAGCGGAGACTCGTTCCTCATCGTCTTCGCGGAGCCTGCGGATGCGGTGGCGTTCGCGTTGACGCTTCAGTCGGCGTTAAGGGCGCGCGCCGACGAGGAGTGGGCGATGCGAGACCGAATCGGCATTCATCAGGGGGCGGCGGTAGTGCAGGAAGGCAGGGGATTCAAGGAATTGTTGGGGAGTGCAGTGGATGCGTGCGCGCGGTTGATGTCGTTGGCGGACGGAGACCAGATCTTGCTGACGCAGGCCACGCTCGAGTCCGCGAAGGGGCGATTCGCTGAGCGCTGGCCGGCGTGGGGCCCGCGCGTTCAGTGGCTCCTTCACGGAAGGTACTACCTCAAGGGCATTGCAGGCGCGCAGCATATTGGAGAGGTGGGCGAGCCGAGACGGAGCCGGTTGCAGGCGCCGGGGGGCGTGTGGCGGTCCGTGCGTGGTCGGAGGTCTTGTGGTGCCCTGTTGGCGGTCCTGGGTCTGGGCGCCGTTTTGATAGGGCCGCATCTCGGGAATCGGAGGGAGTCGGCGGGGCCGTTAAGGACCCGTGTGGTGGCGGTCATACCGGATGGGTCCGCCGGTGATACGAACACGTTGAAACTCCTGGAGGGTGTCTTGCTGTCCACCACCGATTTGTTGGTGGGGGCACGTTCGGCGACTGCGGAACGGGTGAGGGTGGTGCACTTCGCGGATCTGGTCGAGCAGCGGGCGGCCTCGGCGATGGAGGCGCGCCGGCAGTTTGGCGCGACCCAGGTGATCCTGGCAGCGTTGGTGACCAACGCCGGCCGTTGGGAGATTCGGTTGAGCGAGGACCGGCTTCAGGACGGGGAGCGGACAGCGCCGTCGGTGGTGATTGCGCAGGTTGGAGAACTCGGTGACCTCTCGGGCCGAGTCGCCGCGCGTGTGGCAGCGATGGCCGCGTTGGAGGTTGGCCCGGAGGACGAGGCCTTGGCGACGAGGCGGGTCAAGCCGGATGACGAAGCCATGGGCCTCTACTTGACCGCGCTTGGCCTTCTCGCCGAGCGCATGTCGCCGGTCGAGGGGGCCAAGGATGCCGTGGCGCTGCTTTCGCGATCGGTCACCCGGGATCCGATGCTGGGAGAGGCCTTCGCAGCGCTGGGTGAGGCGCATTGGAGGGAATTCCTGCGGACCAGCGCTAGCACCCAGTTGGAGGCTGGCTTTCGGGCGGTCTTGACCGCCATCGAACTCTCGAACGGAAAGCTCGCGTCGGCCCATTATTCCCTGGGACACCTTCGGCATGAGGTTGGGGACGCGCCGGAAGCCGCGCGTGCCTTCCGGCGAACTCTGGAGTTGCAGCCGAACCATCCAGACGCCACGCGATCCCTGGCACGTGTCTACGCTTCCATGGGTGAACGCATAAAGGCGGAACAGACTTACCTCGACGGGGTGGCGGTCGATCCCGACAACTGGCGGGTCCACAATTCGCTGGGAGGGTTCTACTACCAGCGACAGGAATCCTGGCCCGAAGCCGCAGCAGCGTTCCGGCGTTCGGCGGAACTGGCGCCCTCGAACTACCTTGTTTGGGCTAATCTGGGCGGGGTACTGGTCGTCATGACCTTGGAGGCTGACGGGGCGGAAGGGGTTCGGTTGGAAGGCGAGTGCCGTGGGGCTCTCGACCGATCCATTAACCTTCACCCGACGTCCGGCGCTTGGTCGAACCGAGGCACCCTCGAGTTCTTCACCGGCGGATTCGCGGCATCGGCGATGTGTTTTGAGGAGGCGTTGCGTCTGTCCCCAGACGATCCGATGATCTGGGGCAATTTGGGGGACGCCGCCCGCCACTTGGAATCCGGCGGGCAGCGGGCCCGGGAGGCGTATCGAAGGGCGATCGAATTGAACGAGAAACTTCTCGCCGTGAATCCCCGGAAGATGGACATCGTGGCAACCTTGGCGGGTCTTTATGCACAACAGGGGGATCTGGTTCATTCCCGCGCCTTCGCGGACAGCGCGGCAGACCTCGCTTCCCTGGATATTGAATCGCAGATGTACCTCGCCTTGGCCTGGGAGTTGCTTGGAGAACGTGACCGGGCGCTGACGGTCATCCGCGAGGCCGTCGCGGGGGGGAAGTCGCCGCGATTGTTCCTTCGTCACCCCGATCTCGAAGTCCTGGTGCGGGCGGTTATGAAGGGCGACTTGGGACCGCCGGGCCTCAAGGAACCCTGAACCGGGGAGTCCGGTAGGTCGACACTCGGCCAGGTTGTCCGCAACTGGGCTCTTTGGACGAACGCACGAGTCGAAAGGTAAAGCTCGCCGACGCCTGGATTCACTGGCCTGCTGGATCAATGTCCACGCCATGCACCGGCAAAGCCGACCTCGAACTCATTGTCACCATCCAGAATGGCACCCTCCGATACCAACTTCCCAACGGCACCTACACCAACGGTGACCTGAACCCCGCCAAGAAGCAGAAAGTGCGCTGGTCGAGTACCGTTGCGGACCTCGTGATTCGGATCGAAAAGCCCATCCTCGAGAATAGTGTGAGGGACAAGAGTCCATTCCAGGAGTCGATGTACTGCGGTTCGCGTGAGGATGGAAATGCCACGGCGTGCATTGAGGCAACGGTCAAGGACAAGCACGATGTGCTGGGCGAGTACAAGTACACAGCCGTTTTGATCCAGAACAACGGGACCTGTGTCTCCCAGGATCCTCGGATCATCATCCGGGAAAGCGTTGACAACTGATCCATCCCCAAGACTCGACAGGGAACGGGAGATGCGGCCAATCATGGGCCAGATCTCCAATGGATACGACAATGCGACGGACGTGATCGTCGAGGGTGGTTATATCCGGGTCGTGCAAGACATTCGGGGCAAATATGGGTCCGAGGGGGATTACGTGATGAACCGGTCCCTCCAGGGTCTCCGCAATCCGACGCCGGTGGATCATGCGACCGATACACGCGTACTGGCGCGACCAAGCCGTGGACCAGGTCCTGGCCCAGCAGCCGTTAAACGTTCCGGTGATGTTGGTGCATGGGCTTTGGGATCAGGAGGACATTTATGGGGCCATCGCGGTCTACCAGGCCATTGAACCCAAGGACACGAACAACGACCGCGTTTATTTGGTGATGGGGCCCTGGAATCACGGACAGCAGATCGAGGAGGCAAGCCAACTGGGTGCGCTGCGGTTCCACAGTGATACGGGCCGCTATTTCCGCCGGGAGATCCTCCGACCTTTCTTGGACCAGTTCCTCAGGGAAGGCGCTCCCAAGGCGGACCTGCCGCCCGTGATGGCGTTTGAGACGGGAACATTCATGTGGCGACGACTTCCCGCCTGGCCGGCCGGCTGTCCCGACGGGTGCATCCCGAAACCTTCCCCACTGTATTTTCGTGCGGGGCTCGGCTTGAGCTTTGAGGCCCCGAGTCCCTCGGATTCGGCATTCCAGGAATATGTTTCGGATCCGGCCAAACCGGTTCCTTTCCGCGCGCGGCCCATTCAACCGAGGGGGTATGACGCCGGGATGACTTGGCCGCAGTGGCTGGTGGACGATCAACGCGAGGCCTCGGGACGGCCGGATGTCGTCGCCTTCATCACGCCGCCGCTCAAGGAAGCGATCAAGATCAGCGGGCAGCCGGTGGCGAACTTGGTGGCCTCGTCTTCCGGGACGGACTCGGATTGGGTGGTGAAGTTGATTGACGTGTACCCGGACGAGGTCGCCGAACAGCCTGAGATGGGTGGCTACCAGTTAATGGTTTCGGCTGACATCTTTCGCGGCCGCTACCGGGAGAGTCTCGAGACGCCGCGCCCGATAATTGAGGATGCACCGTTGCGGTATCGATTCGACCTGCCGAACGCGAACCACGTGTTTCTCCCCGGTCATCGGATCATGGTTCAGGTGCAGTCCAGTTGCTTTCCTCTGTACGACCGAAATCCGCAGACCTTCGTCACGAACATTTTTTGGGCAAAGCCAACGGACTATCGGAAGGCGACGCAACGGGTACATCACTCGGCCGAGACGGTGGGCTTTACCCGTAGGGTCATGGCCGAAGGACGCGGTCGTCAGCTCGATCCACTCGCCCGAGTCGGGTTGGATCCAGGAGTTGCCGTAGAGCGCTTTGCGTAGGAGGTGCCCGTTGCTGCCCCAGAATCCAGGCGGGACGCCCGACGTCGGTAATGAAAGAACTGTCGGATCAACGCCGGCTAGTTCTCCTCGGGTGCTTGGCGTTGGAGGCCGACCTTCTCGGCGATTTCGTCAAACTCCTGTCGACTGACTTCGGAGAGTTCCTTGCCGCGGCGCTTCAGGTGTTCGTTGATCTTGATAGCCTTCTCCACCATGACTTCGTGGGTGCCTTCCGACCCTCCCACAAGGGCAAAATTCGAACCGGTCGTGATACGTTTATGACCGTCCGAATCCATCCCGACACCCAGGAGGAGCCCTTTGCCCTTCGATTTTCCCGGCGATTTCGCCATGGCGCGAGGCTAGGAGCGAAGCACGGAAGGTCAAGTCGGCGCGTTGGATCGTGGGAGCAGTTCAAACGGTCGGTGCGGCGCTTCGCCGTGAACCGGACGACGATTTCGGCGCGGCGGCGGGGCGGGGGGCCGGGGCGGCGACAGGCGCGGGGGGAATCGGCTCAGGGGTGTCGGAACCGCCATCGGGCGACGGTTTCGTGTCCTTGAGAATGCTGATGAACTGCTTCATCGCGGGCGACAAGACCTTGCTCTTTTTCAGGATGGCCGAGACCGGGCGGGCGAAGTCGGCGCCAGCGATCTCGATTTGGGCGAGGGTGCCGTTTCGGACTTCCGTGGCGACGGTGGACTGCGGAATCACCGAGATGCCGAGTTCGATTTCGACGGCGCGCTTCACGGTCTCGATGTTGTCGACCTCCATCACGTGCTGGACCTCGACGCCTTCGGCGCGCAGGGCTTTATCGATGGCGCGGCGGGTGGGGATGTCAGGTTCGAAGCTGATGAATCGTTCGCCCCGCAGTGAGGACAGCGGTACGGATTCGCGGGACGCGAGCGGATGGCGGGGGGAACAGACCAGCACCAATTTGTCGCGCCAGAGCGGGATGACCTCCAGGCGGCTTTCCTTCACGGCGAACGCCACCAGGCCGATATCGCAGACGTTGCTGAGAACATCCTCGTAGACCCGATTCGCGCGATGATACTCCACATGCACATTGACGGTGCGATGAGTCCTGAGGAAGCGCTTGAGGTAGGGCGGAAGATCGTAGAGCCCGATACTGTAAATCGTGGCAACCCGGAGCGTCCCGGAGACGACATCCCGCAACTCCTGGAGCTGAGCGCGGAGCATGTCATAGGTCTGGATGATCTGTTTGCTATGCTCGTAGAGAATCTGACCTTCGCGGGTCAGGCGAAACTTCTTTTTGCTTCGCTCGATCAGGGTGGCCTTGAACTGATTTTCCAGAGACCGAATCTGCTGCGAAACCGCCGACTGGGTGATGTCGTTGATCTGGGCGGCTTTCGTGAAGCTCTCGGTTTCCGAAAGGTCACAGAATACCTTGAGCGTCTCTATTTGCATAAGCGCATGGTGGCTATAAATGGGGAATCGTCAAGTTTTTCTTATGGAAAACACGGTTTCCAGAGGGCTTTTGGCGTAGTCTGAAAACCCAGCCTGAGCGACGTGCAAAACGACATTTGCAGTGCGATAGTCTCGCCCGTGCGTTTTCTGGTCACTTGGAATGCCGTGAAATGGGGCGGAAGAAAACTCCATTCCCTGGGGTGGGTGATTCTGGGGCTGGGGGGTGTTTTGGGATCCATCGGATCGGGGTTGGCGGCGGATCGCGGTCGGGTTTACGAGGCGTTACCGCCGGGGTTCGCCGGGGGGCCGGAGGATCTACCGGCGATGGCGGCCGCCCATGAGGTTCTGGTTCGGTTTCGTCCGGAAGCAGCCGGGGGGCGGGCCGTGCTGGGCAGGGAACTGGGGGGTGGGTTGCGCTGGCTGACTCCGGGGGTGCGCCGGCAGGCGGTTCCGGCCAGGCGGGATGAACCTCGGGCGGTGGATTCGATGGCTGTGATCCAGCTTCCGCGTGGAATGGCTCTCCTGGACGGGCTGAAGGCGATCGGGGCACGAGACGACGTCCTGTATGCCGAGCCGAATCAGCGGTTGGGGCTCTGCGTGGAGCCGGTGCCCCAGGCCGCGGCGCCGAGCGATTTTGAGTTTGTGCGGCAATGGGGGTTGCACAACACGGGGCAAACCGGAGGCAAACCGGGTGCCGACATTGGGGCTCTCGCGGCCTGGGCTTTCTCGACGGGGTCGAAGGACATCGTGGTGGCCATCATCGACACCGGAGTGGACTACTTTCATCCGGACCTAGAGGCGAACATCTGGCGGAATCCCCGGGAGATTCCAGGGAACGGGGTCGATGACGACGCGAATGGGTATATCGACGACGAGCACGGCTACGATTTCGTGTCCGACGACGGGGATCCGACTGATGACAATCTCCATGGAACCCACGTGGCGGGCATTCTGGCGGCGGTGGGCAACGACGAGAACGGGATTGTCGGGGTGGCGTGGTCGGCGGGGTTGATAGCATTAAAGGCGTTCGACGAGACGGGGGCGGGCTCGTTGGACGACACCATTTCGGCGATCGCGTATGCGGAGGCGGCGGGGGCGCGGGTGATCAATGCGAGTTGGGGAACGACGACCCGGTCACGTGCTTTGGACGAGGCGGTAGCGGAGGTGGTGCGGCGGGGGGTGGTGGTGGTGGCGGCGGCGGGCAACAACGGCACGGAAGTCAGTTTTCATCCGGCTGCCGTTCCGGAGGCGATTGCGGTGGGCTCCACCGATGCGAAGGACTCCTCGTCGGGGTTTTCGAACCACGGCCCTTTTGTGGATCTGGTGGCGCCAGGAGATTCGATTCATTCGACGGCGCCGAACGCGACCTGGGCGATCTTGAACGGCACGTCGATGGCGGCGCCGCATGTGAGCGGGTTGGTCGTCCTGCTGCTGTCCCGTCGGCCGCAATTCACGCCGGCGGAGATTGTGACCATCCTTCGGAGCACAACGGATGAGGTGCGGACGGATCGCTTCACGGGTACGGGACGCATCAATGCCGGGAGGGCGGTGCAGGTGTCGGAGCCTCTTCCCAACGCGAGCCTGACGCTTGTGCCAGTCCTCTCCGGGCGAACGGACCTGCTTGGCGAAGTGGGAGGGAACGGCTTCGCGGGATTTCGGGTGGAGATAGGGCCAGGGGCCCGTCCGGACACTTGGACGGAGATTCTGTCGGGTGGGATGCCGACGTCCGGGGGCGTGCTGGTGCCTGGATTCGACACCTCCAGTTACGATGACGGGGAGTATGCGATTCGCGTGCTGGCGACCAACCGGCTGGGTCAGGCGGCCATTCACCGTGGGGTGGTTTCGTTGAGGAACGTCCGGCTGGCATCGCCGGCGAACAACGACATCTGGAGAGGCGAAGAACCGTTGGAGTTTCGAGGAACCGTCTTTGGGGAGGGTCGGACGTTTTCGTTGAGGTGGGGTTTGGGGCGGCAGCCGACCGAGTGGTTCGAACAAGGGGTCACACTGACGGGTGGTGGGACGGCGCCGGTGGTGGACGGTGTGCTGGCGCGATGGGATCCGGTGGTGGCTGGTACGAATGATTTCGTCACGTTCCGATTGGAGGCTCGGCGGGAGGGACGGCCCGTGGGCGAGGCGCACGCGCGCTGGGTGCACCTGGAACGTCGTCTGCGGCCGGGATGGCCCACGCACCTTCCGTTCAAGGAAGAATTGGCGGAGGCGAACTGGCGGGAGTTCAACGTGGCGGACCTCGACGGAGACGGCGGACAGGAGGTGATTCTCGTGGACCATGGCGAACCCGGGGAGGGGCGAGCCCCTCGATTGAAGATCTTGGGTGCGGATGGGAAAGAGCGCTGGGGAGTGGATTTGCCGTCGGGTGCACCCGAATTCGATGCGCCGGTGGTGGGGGACATGGATGGGGATGGTCGGATGGAGATCTTCGTCGATACCGGATCGGGTGGGCAGATCCAGGGCTGGGACGCGACGGGAAAGCCGTTGGGCGGCGGATGGCCGGTGGTGCCTGGCGGGACGCATTTCGGAAAGATTCTCGCGGATGTGAATGCGGATGGGCGGTTGGAGTTGATCGCGCTGTCCGATCCTCCGTCCGATCTGGTGGGGGCGCCTCAGCGGCGTCTGTACGTGATCGATGGGAGCGGGCGTGTACTGGCCTCCTGGACCTTCTCCTCGTGTACAGATTCGGTGGACACGCCGATGCCCGAGTTGCTGCCGGCGGTTGCGAATCTGGATGACGATCCGGAACTGGAACTGGTGGTGGTGGATGGTTGTTCGGCGGTCAGCGTCTTCGACCTCGCGAAGCCCGGCGGGACGGTCTGGACCGTGCGCACGGACGCGCGGTTGATGGCGTCGCCGGTGACGGGGGATCTGGATGGGGACGGTCACGAGGAAGTGGTCATTGGCGGGATCAGTCGGGGCCAGGGGCTTCCTGGCGGGCTGTACGTGATCGGGTCGGACGGAATAATTCGATCGGGATGGCCGGCGCTGCGGGAGGAATCGTTTCACGGCAGCGTGGCGCTGGCCGATCTGGATGCGGACGACCGGCTGGAGATCGTGGCGGCCTCGTGGGATTCACGGACGGTTCATGTGCTGAAGCTGGACGGTTTCGAACTCACCGGCTGGCCCCTGCCCGCCCAGGTGAAAGCGGGAACCCGATCGATTCCGGTGATTGGCGATGTGGATGGCGACGCGCAGCCCGACGTGGTGCTGGCGTCCCCAGGCTTTTGGCTGCTGGTGATGGTGGGGGGTGACACCTCCCTGGCCGGTGGCATCCGCGCCTGGCGATCCGACGGTAGCCAGATCGATTTTCATCCCCTGGCGCCGATGGATGGGCTGTTGACCGAGTCGGTGGCGGGTGCCGTTTGGAACCGGCTGCCCCCGGCCGCCCTGGCGGATTTGGACGGGGACGGACAGCTCGATATTGTGGCGGGGTCGATTCAAGACCGCGCCTTTGCGCCGACGTTGCCCCGGTCGGTGCTGAAGATGCGATCGAGTCTCTACGCTTGGGAGTTGGAAGCGCCCTATCGGCGTGAGGCGATGCCGTGGCCGATGGCACAGGGGGGTCCGCAGCGGACGGGGCGATACGAACGGCCGCCGAGGCCCAATCGTCCACCGGTCATCCAGAACATCCCGGATCAGACAGTGGCCACGGGCGGGGCGTTCCGGGTCTTCCGCCTGGATCGCTATGTGATCGACCCGGATGGTGCCCGAAGTCGATTGGCGTGGTCGGTGCAGGGGATGCGAGACCTGCGGGTCACGGTGGATGAGTTGCGCCAGGTGACCATCGAGATGCCGACGCTCAACTGGGAGGGAACCGAGACCCTTGAGTTTGTGGTGCGCGATGCGGCTGGGGGCGAGGACCGGGAGTCGGTGCTGTTTTCCGCGCGTCCCGGGTATCGTCCACCGCTGGCTGAATCGGACGGCGTCCGGACGGAGGAAGAAGTGCCGGTGGAAGTGGAGTTGGTGGCGAACGACCGGTCGCCGACGGGCCGTCCCTTGAGACTGACCGGGGTGAGTGCTCCGGGATTCGGAACCACCCGGATTCTACCGGATGGAAAAGTCCGGTACGAACCGGCGTTGGATTTCTTCGGAGACGACACCTTTGAGTACACGCTGCAGGACGACGACGGAGGGATGGCGGTGGGGGAGGCGCGGGTGCGGGTCGATGGAGTGGCCGATGCTCCTGTGGCCAAGACCGACCGGTTGATTCTCGACGAGGACACGACAGGGGAGGTGGCACCGCTGGAAAACGATCGGGATCCGGACGGGGAGGCTATTGAACTGGTGGACTTGCAGGCGCCGGAGGAGGGCCGATGGGAGGATCTGGGTTCGTCGCGTTTTCGTTTCGTGCCGCCGCCGGATTGGTCGGGGGTACAGTCGCTGGCGTATCGGGTGAAGGACCCGACCGGTTTGGTGTCGACGGGGGAAGTCGCCGTGTTGGTGCGGATGGTTAACGACCCGCCTGCCCTGCGGGACCAGGAGGTTCGCCTGAATCGGAACCGGGCGGCGGACGTGTTCTATGATGCGCGGGATGTGGATGGCGATCTGTTGAAGTTTACGATCCTGGACGGCCCGACCAACGGGGTGCTTCTGGCCTACCCCACCATTGCCAACTACGAGCCGCGGCGGGGTTTCTCAGGCGTGGACCGGTTCACGTACACGGCATCCGACGGGTGGGTGACGTCCGGCCCTGCGACGGTCACGCTGACGATCAACGATTCGAACAATTCGCCCGACGTTGAATCGGTGGACACGGTGACCTCGGTGGACCAGGAATTGCCATTGGGCCTGCGAGTGCGGGATGCGGACGGGGATACCGTGACGGTTCGGATCACCCTGGTGCCGGCGCATGGGCAGGTGGTGCTGGACGGGACGAATGCGGTGTATCGGCCATCGGTCGGATTCCAGGGGGAGGATCGGTTTGTGTTTCGGGCTGGGGATGGGAGGGGCGAGAGCGAGGAAGGCGAGATTCGGATTCGGGTGACCGACGAGAACACACCTCCCGTGGCGCGGTCCGAGGTATTGACCGTGGCGCGAAACGGGGCGACGCCATTGCGCCTGGTGGCGACGGACGGGGAGAACAATCCGCTCCGATTCCTGGTGGTGACGAACCCGGTGTTCGGCGTGTTGGAAGGGGTTCCCCCTGAGGTGGTGTACCGGCCCCAGCCGAATTTCCGAGGGCTCGACCGCCTGAACTTTCTGGCGAGCGATCGGACGTCCACCAGCGAGGTGGCAGTGGTGCATTTGTGGGTGCGTGATCCGAACCAGGCTCCGGTGGTGACCAACCAGGTGGTGGAAGTACCGAAGGACCAAGCGTCGGCGATCGGGTTGGCGGTGACGGATGGGGATGGGCATGCGTTGCGGGTGGCGGTCTTAAAGGGCCCGCGCTTTGGGAGGGTTTTCGGGACCGGGGCCCGATTGACGTACCAGCCGCGTGCGGGGTTCGAGGGGCAGGATTCGTTCACGTACAAGGCGTGGGACGGAATCGCGTACAGCGGAGTGGCTTCCGTCACGGTGTATGTGGTGCGTGGTGGGACCGGAGTACGTGTGCGTATTACGAAGGTTCAGGTTCTGGAAGCAGGGGTGGAACTGTCGCTGGAAGGGGAGGTGGGCAAGACGCTGCGCGTTGAAGTTTCGGGTGATCTGGCGAGCTGGCAAACGGTGGGTCGTGTCCCGTTGGATACCGAGGTAGTGCGTTGGTTGGACGCGGGATCCGGAAGGGACTCGGCGCGGTTTTACCGGGTCGTGGAGGAGGTTTTCGGGGTGTTTCCCTAGGAAAATTGTGCATTCTCCATGGAAAACACCGCATTTTGCCCAGTTTTCCCTTGCAGTTGGCGTTCTGCGATTCGTAGAACGCGGAGGTCGACAGCGACAGAATAACGCTTCAACCACAATCCCTATGGCTAAACCCCTCACCAAATCACAACTGGCTGCGTCCGTGGCGGACAAAGCTGGCCTCAGCAAGAAGCAGGCGTCCGAGATCCTCGCGGTGCTGACCGAACTGGCCTACAAGCACGCCAAGGACACGTTCACCCTTCCCGGAATTGGCAAGCTCGTTCTCGTGAATCGTAAGGCGCGCATGGGTCGCAATCCCAAGACGGGCGCGACCATCAAGATTCCTGCAAAGAAGGTCGTGAAGTTCCGCGTCGCGAAGGCGGCGAAAGACGCGATCCTCGGTGTTAAGTAATCTTTAGGCGACATTTGCAGGGCATCCCGGGGACGGGATGCCCTTTTTAGTTGGAAGGTCGCCGATGAATGCGCGAGCTCGGATCGCGGTGGTCGGATGCGGCGCGTTGGGCAGCTATTATGGCGCATGCCTGACGCGGGCGGGGCATGACGTTCATTTCCTCCTCCGATCGGACTACGCGGTCGTGCGTGAGCGTGGCGTTGAAATTCAAGAAGCCCGGGGAGGCTTTCATGTCCGCCCTGTGGCGGCGCAGTCGCCGCACGAGATCGGCCCCTGCGACCTGGTGCTGATCGGCCTCAAGACGACAGCCAACGGGGAGTTTCCGAAGTTGCTTCCGCCGCTGGTAGGCCGCGACACCGCGGTACTGACCCTTCAGAATGGCCTGGGCAGCGAGGAGCGGTTGGCGGATCTGGTGGGAGCGGAGCGGGTGCTGGGCGGGCTATGTTTCGTGTGCTTGAACCGTCTTGCGCCCGGGGTGATCTATCACCACGCGTATGGCCGCATCATGCTGGGAGAATTTCGACGCCCGGCCTCGGAACGGGCGGGGCGCATCGCCGGATGGTTCCAAAACGCGGGAGTGCCGTGTGAGGTCGTCGAACACTTGGAGCAGGCGCACTGGGAGAAGTTGGTGTGGAACATCCCGTTCAATGGTCTGGGCGTGGCGGCGGTCGCCGGATTCGAGAGTGTGCTGGCGGGACGTTGTCTGGAAGGCGATTGGCGGGGTTCTTGTGCGCCGACCGACGTGCTGCTTGGCGATGAACGCTGGACGTCTTTGATTCGGGCGCTGATGGCGGAGACCATAGTGGGTGCCCGGGCCCAGGGCCTGGACGTCGAACCCTCTGCGGCGGAGATCCAGATCCAACGGACGCGCGAGATGGGACCGTATAAGGCGTCGACCTTGATCGATTTCGAACGCCGACTCCCGTTGGAGGTGGAGACGCTGTTTGGCGAACCGTTGAGGCGGATACGGGCCGCGGGGGTGTCTGCGCCACGCTTGGCGGCGCTGCACGCGTTGCTGGTGGAATTGGACCGGAGGACGGCAGGTTAGGCGGGCGAACTGGGGCCTCGTTGAATGAGTTCGATTTCGTAGCCTTCAGGGGCGTCGAGAAACGCGATCCCGCTGCCGTCGGCCTTCAGGTGGGGGCCATCGGAGAACCGGACGCCATGTTGGGCGATGTGCTGGCCGAAGGCCTCGAGGCTGTCGACCTGGAAGGCGAGGTGGGTGAGGTCGGGTTGGACCTGGACCGGACCGCTCTCGGGGAAATGGCAGAGCTCGATGGTTTCCTCGCTTTCGTGGGCTTTCAGGAAGACGAGTTCGGATCCACGGGGGGATTTGTGACGTCGGACCTCCTCGAGACCGAGAATATCGCAGTAAAACCGGACGGAACGCTCGAGGTCATTCACGCGGTAACGGGTATGAAGGAGCTTGAAGGCGAGTCGCATGCGGGCAGTTTACGGCTTCTGGGGCGGGGAGGCCAGGGAGCATGCGGGGATAGGAACTTGAGTATCTGCGAGATCGGCAGGGCATCGCTTGCCAAAGGTTGGACTGGCCCGTTTAATGTCCGGCGTGTCGCAACAGCAGACACTCAGTGGTCCCGCCAGTCTTTCGGGCGTGGGCTTGCATGGCGGCAATCGGGTCCAGATGACCTTTTTGCCGGCGCCACCGAATGCCGGTATCCGATTTCGACGTATTGATCTCGAGGGAAAGCCCGAGATTGAAGCGCACGTGGACTATGTGGGGGACACGACGCGGTCGACATCGCTGGCGCGAGGCAGTGCCCGTGTTCACACCGTGGAGCACGTCCTTGCGGCCTTTTCCGGGTGCGGGGTGGACAACGCCGTGGTGGAGTTGGATGCAGGAGAACCGCCCATCGGTGATGGCAGTGCTCAGCCCTATGTCCGGATGATCGAGGAGGCGGGGATTCAACCCCAGAGCGAGGTCCGCACCTCCTATGCCCTGACGGAGCCGATCGAGTTGGTGGCCGGGGACACGACCATGGTGGCCCTGCCGCACGACCGGCTGAAGATCACCTGCACCAACGCGGATCGCAACGGGAGGTACACTCAGGTGTACTCCGTCGAAATCACCTCGGAAACGTGGGCGCGGGAGTTGGCACCGGCTCGGACGTTCTGCTTTTTTGAGGAAATCGAGGCTTTGGTGAAGAACGGGCTGATCCGCGGCGGCAGCCTGGAGAATGCGGTCATCATCCGGGACGACGCCGTCCTGACCACCGAACCCCTTCGGTTTCCGGATGAATTCGTCCGGCACAAGATGCTGGATATCCTTGGGGATCTGTCCCTGGTGGGGCGGCCCCTGAGGGCGCATATTGTGGCGGTGCGGCCGGGGCATGGCCCGAACTGCGAGCTCGCGCGGCGCATTGTGGAGCAGATGCGACGTCCTGAAGCGGCCATGCAGGCCTTTGCGCCGCCGCCAAGGTCATCCCATGGAGCTGTGGTGGACGGTGTCGGACCGAAACCGGCGGCAACCGTGGCGTTGGACATCATGGGGGTCCTGAAGCTGCTCCCACACCGGTACCCGTTCCTGATGGTGGACCGGGTGGTGAAGGTGGAGGGAAATCGCATCGTCGCGCTCAAGAACGTGACGATGAATGAACCCTATTTCCAGGGACACTTCCCCGGACATCCCATCATGCCGGGTGTGCTCCAGCTCGAGGCCATGGCGCAAGTGGCCGGTATTCTGATGCTGCGCCAGGCCGAACATTCGGGCAAACTCGCCTACTTCATGTCCGCCGAGAGCGTGAAATGGAGACGTCCAGTGCAGCCTGGAGACCAATTGATCATCGATGTCGAACTCACGAAAAGCCGGGGAAAGATCGGCCGAGCCAAGGGCGTGTGCTCGGTGGCGGGCGAAACCGTGAGCGAGGCGGAGGTGACGTTTATGCTTACGGAAGGCTGATGCACGAGGCTCCCCCAGTTGCCGCTGTGATCCATCCGACCGCCGTCGTTCATGGGGGGGCAGTCGTCGGGGAAGGTTGCGAAATCGGACCGTATTGCGTGATCGGACCCGGCGTCATCCTGGGCCCGGGAAACCGGCTTCATAGCCATGTCGTGGTCGACGGAGAAACCGTCCTCGGCCGTGACAATGAGATCTTCCCCTTCGCCACCATCGGTCTCAAAACCCAGGACCTGAAATGGCAGGGGGGCAGCACGCGGACGGTCATCGGGGATCGGAACACCATCCGTGAAGGTGTGACCATCCACAGTGCGACCGGAGACGGTGAGTCCACTAGCATCGGGTCCCGAAATCACATCCTCGCCTACAGCCACATCGCCCACAACGTGGTGATGGGCGATCAGATCATCGTGTCCAGCGCCGGTCTCGCTGGACACGTGACCGTCGAAGACCGTGCGGTCATCGGAGGCCACTCGCTGGTTCACCAGTTCTGCCGCATCGGCTGCATGTCCATCGTCGGCGGATGTGCCAAGGTCGTGCAGGATGTGCCGCCTTTCATGCTGGTGGATGGCAACCCGGCCGTGGTCCGCGGCCTCAACCGGGTCGGCCTCGAACGTAACGGGATCACCGACGAAGCCTCCTCCGCGCTGAAAAGCGCCTTCCGCATCCTTTTTCGCGACAATCTCTCAATCTCGAACGCGCTGACGCACATCGAGCATGAACTGCCGCCGCTGCCGGAAATCCGACAGTTGGTGCAGTTCATCCGTGCCAGCGACCGGGGCATCAGCAAGTGACGTTCCAAACGCCCCCCGCTACCAATCGCCGGCGCGTTCAACACCGCAAGCCAACATTCCGACAGCCAACACTGCCTGCATGAGTTCCGAAACCGATACACCCACCGGCACGCCCTCCGGCGAACGCCCCGTGGCGCGACGCCGTCCGGCTCGCGGACGCACGTTCCGCCCCCGCCATCGCCTTTCAAAACCAAAGGCCGAAAACGAGGAAACCCCAGGGTCGGCTGAAATTCCAGTCGTCCCGACCACCCATCTCGACGCACCGGTCGAAACCCTCCCGCAGCCGGAAGAATCCTTCCGCGCTGAATCAGACGCTTCCGAGGAGGCGTACACCGACTCCGCGCCAGAATCAGCGGCGCCCGCGGCCGAATCGGAGTTTGTTCCGCCAGGGGAAGCCCCAACCCAGGCTGCCCCTGAACGGCCGCCCTTGCGCGATGACATCAGTCCACGGGAGCGACGCTCACGCGACGATCGAGGAGCGCGGGGCGATCGCGGAGGCGGGGTGCGCGACGAACGTGGCGTGCGTGACGAACGTGGCGTGCGTGACGAACGTGGCGTGCGTGACGAACGTGGCGTGCGTGACGAACGCG
>Ga0105046_10000048_pt1 | contig 115095 bp, 76 predicted proteins | sample MAT03_FD_78385 | JGI IMG/M metagenome (GOLD analysis project Ga0105046, IMG submission 78385) | Freshwater microbial communities from Lake Fryxell liftoff mats and glacier meltwater in Antarctica - MAT-03 (megahit assembly) | ecosystem: Environmental > Aquatic > Freshwater > Ice > Liftoff... | reverse complement strand
GACAAGGACAAGGAACAATCCGACCCCTCCAAGCAGGACTCAAAAGACAAAACCGAGCAGGATTCGCAGCCGGACCCGGGAGAGTCCAAGGTCCAGAAGCCTCCCCAGGACAACGACTCCCAAGCGCCCCAGGAAAAGCCGGACTCCGAGAACCAGTCTCCTGAGGATCAGGGCGAGCAGAAGGATCAGGCTTCCAAACCCTCCCAGGATGGCAAACCCGACGCGGAGGAACCGGGCGAGAAGAGCGCCCAGAACGCCGATAACTCCCAAGCCGGCGAGCCGACACCGCCCGGGGACATGTCGCCGCAACAGGCGTTCCGACTTCTCGACGCAGCGAAGGGTGAGGAAAAGCTGATGCCGCTTGAGAAGAAACGCTCTCGACCGCGAAACCTCAAAGACTGGTGATGTCTCCGCGTCCCATGAGCCGTGCACCGATCGAGCCCAGTCGAGGTTCAGGACCCACGGATCCCTCCGCACGGCGCTTAGAAGGTAGGCCATCCCGCAGGGATCACGCGAGCGACCCCTTCATGAACCGTCGCCGAAATGGGGCGAGGGATCTTCACCGAACTCCCTCACCCGAACCCTCTCCCGGGGGGAGCGGGAGTCGCGTAGGTTGCTCATCCACCTTCTGGAACGTCACCGTCCGAGCCGTCACTCCCCTTTCCACGAACGCCAAGGCCCACCCTTTCAAACCGGTGGTTGCCATACTCCTTCTTTTCTGGCTCGCCTTCGCTCCCATCGCTTTCCCCGCGTCCGTCAAGGCCACGCTCGATCGCGAGACGCTCGCTCTCGGCGATACTGCCGTCCTGAAAGTCACCGTCGAAGGAGGCTCTGAAAGCGATGTGCCCCGGATCCCGGAGGTGGACGGGTTGCGGTTCGCGAAGTCTGGAAGTGGCGTGAGCCTGACCTTCCAGAACCGCCGCCAGTCGGTCATCGCCGAAACGGTCTACAGCGTTACTCCGTCCAAAATCGGCAACTACTCGATCGGCCCGATCTCGGTCGTGATCGCCAAACAACGGTACCAGGCTGCCCCCCTTACATTGAGCGTCATGGCAGCCAACGACCCCAAGGCCGCACGCAACGATGGACTCGACCAAGCCGCATTCCTCCGCCTTGTGGTGCCCGAGCGCGACGTCTATGTGGGTGAATCCTTTGTCGTCGAGATCCACCTCTACGCGGTGGGCGGGCGACTCCAACAGGCGCCGCAGCTTTCCGCCGACGGATTCACCATCGGCAAGCTTCAAGACGGCGGACAACAGGCGGGCATCCGGATCAACAACCGCATGTACACCCGCGCACGGTTCCTTCAAACGGTCACCGCAGCCCGCACCGGCGACTTGGCGCTCACGGCCGCCAACTGCATTCTCGATATCCCGGTCCAACGCCGCGACGGTGGATCGAGTCCCTTCGACGACATCTTCAACCTCCGGGAGAACCGGCGCTTCACCCTCGCCTCCGAGCCTTCGACACTTAGGGTTCTGCCGCTTCCGAGCCAGGGTATGCCCCAGGGCTTCAGCGGTGCGGTGGGGGAGTTCGAACTCGCGATGACCGCCAATCCCACGAACCTGAATGCTGGCGATCCCATCACCGTGCGCATCGATGTCCAGGGGCGCGGCAATTTCGATTCAGTGCAGATTCCGGAACAACCCGCCTGGCGCGGGTTCCGGCTGTACCCACCCACCTCCGAAGTCGAATCCCAGGATCCTTCCGGGATTGTCGGCAAGAAGCGGTTCGAGCAAATCGTGACGCCGGAATCCGCCGATCTCACCGCCCTGCCCTCCTTCGTTTTCAGCTATTTCCACCCGGAATCGAAGGCCTACAAGACTTTGCGAGCCCCCGCCATTCCACTCCATGTCGCGGCGGGCGCTGCCGCACCCACCTTGCCCGCGCCAGAAGGAACTCAGGCGCCGGGAGGAACCAAGAAGCTCGATCTCGCCCCCCTGAAGCCCCACCTGGGCACCGTGGTGATCACGCCCGCTCCGTGGGTCGGACAACCTTGGTTTCTCGCGTTGACTATCGCCCCGCCCTTCCTGTGGCTGGCCGTGCTGGGTCGACGCACGTGGCGGGAACGCCGGGCAGCCGACCAGGAAAGTCTGAGGCGTGCGGATCTCGAGAAGCGTATCACCAAGGGATTGGCCGCCCTGAACTCGCTCGCTCGCCAGACCTCAACGGAGGAATTTTTCGCCACCCTCTTCCGCACCCTGCAGGAGGCGGTCGCACTTCGGAACGGGCAGGCACCAGCGTCGATCACCGAGGGTTCCTTGGATATCCAATCAGTTCAAGCCGGCATCCCACCCGAGAGTATCGACGCGTTGCACCGACTCTTTCAGGCCTGCAACCAGGCCCGCTACGCGCGGGTTGCGAAGGCTGCCGACCTGGAATCCCTGGCGACCGAAGCCCATGCCGTCTGCATCCATTTGAAGCCTCCCGCCTGATGGCGTGTCCCCACCGATGGAAATACCCGCCGAAGTCTTCTGCCCCTGGTGCGGTCAAGCATGTTCCTTGTCCATCGACACCGCTCAACCGTCCCAGCGTTTTGTCACCGATTGTGAAGTCTGCTGCCGTCCCTTCGAGGTCCTGGCCGACTGCGAGCCCGGGGAGATTCTGAGCTTGGACGTTCAATCAGGCTGAAGGATTCTCGACCCGTTACCCCCTCTCCGATGAAACCCGAAACAGTCCTCTGGATCTATCTCGTGCTCCTGATCGCCGGCGGTGTGTTCGGCTTCGTGAAGGCGAAGAGCACGATTTCCTTGGTCATGTCCCTGGTGTTCGGCGCCATCCTCGCCCTCTGTGCGCTGGGAATCATCCCCGGGCAGTTCAGCGGTGACGTCGTTCTGGTCGTCCTCATCATCGTCTTCGCCAAGCGCTTCCAGAAGACCCGGAAGTTCGTGCCCGCCGGTGTGATGACCGTGGTCGCCATCGCCGCCGTCGTGATTCGCGGCATGATGCTGCTGGGCTGACCCGGCCGCTCGCTCAGAATCAGCTTCCACCCAACGGATGCTGGCGGTCGCTTAGAGGAAACCGGTTTCGAGCATCCCCCAGCGCCGAGGCATAGACACCCATCACCATTTCAACCGCCCAGGCCGCATTGCGACCACTGCACTCGGGCTCACGACCGGCTCGTATCCCCTCCAACCAATCGCCCACCGGACCGAGATTGTGTTCCGGCGCCGATGCCGTCAGGGACGCGTCCAAAGGTTTCCAGGTATCGTTCCGACCGTCCTTGGACCACCCGGTAGTGGCCTGGACGAAGACGGTGGGCGCCATGTCGCAGTTGATCCGGGCGGCACCCCGACTGCCCGTCAGCAGCACGCCCCAGTGCCCAACGGCCTCCCGCAGGCGAGCGTCACTGGTGAATGAACCACGCACTCCGCCGCGAAACTCAAACTCGGCCGACACCTGGTCGCCGGCGACCCACCCCACGTTGTCCTTCACCTGACGCCGCTGGGCCCGGGTCACACCCTGCCCCTTCTCCAGGACCTGAGCCGAGACGGACACGGGATCGCCGGCAAACATCCGCATCAGATCAAACAAATGCGTACCCAGGACCATCATGTCCTCGCCGCCCGCGCGATGATCTTGCTTGCCCCAGGCGCGAAGTTCGCGGAGTTCCCCGATCAGCCCCTCGTTCAACGCCCGGCGCAATCGCACCATCTGGGGCATCATCCTCATCGTATGGGCGACCGCGATCCGTCGCTGGCGAAGGTCCGCCTCCGCCAGAAGTGCGTCCGCCTCCGCGGCAAACCGGGCGATCGGTTTCTCCATGTAGAGGTGGGCACCGGCGCGCAGACAATCCATGCCAATCTCGGCGTGCTGATCGGAGTGTCGCATCGCCAGACTCACCAATTGCGGTCGCTCCTTTTCCAGCATCTCCCGGTAGTCGGCATACGCACGGGGAGCGCCGATTCGGACGGCTGCCTTCTCACGCCCGGCGGGGTCGGGATCCGCAATTCCGACACATAGGATACCCGGCCGGTTATTGAAAATCAGCTCCAGACCGTGGCCATAGTCACCGCGGCCGGTGTGTCCGATCACCACAGCGCGCAGTGGGGTTCCGGATACTGTCACCGTTTCCGCCGCCTGGGAAACCCGCGACGCAGCCAGAGCTAGACCCGAGGAGGCGAGGAAAGTTCTTCGGTTCATGGGGATGTCCGATTCAGCCCCAAGACCACGACGCAGGGCAATCCCCGAGGCACTCCCCCCAATCCCCGCGTTCTCAGCTCAGGTACCGCTGCACCACATGAGGTGGCAGGGTCTGAAGATCCATGATCGTCAGGAAATCAATGGTCTTGAACTCCCGGTCGATGGCCGGCGCCCCACAGATTCGCGCGCCAATCGAGAGATACGCGGCAAGCAGCTTGGGAATGCGCGGCGGCGGATCGGCGAATTCGGTCAGCGGACAGGTGTAGTGCGGCTGGGGGTCGGTCCGCCAAGTCAGGTCGGCGAGATAGCTCTTGGACAACTGACGAAACATGGAGGCCCCGTCCCTTGGGTCCTGGGACGTGAGCGAACTGCAACCGATCAGGTAACGGGCGGAATGTTCAAGCGCATAGGCGGCGATGCCCTTCCACAACAGGCTCAGCACGGTGAAATTCCGATGATCGACATGGACGCAGGCCCTTCCCAATTCGATGATCTGGTCTCGGGCCTGCTCGTAAGGGGTGAATTTGAATTCCTGCTCGCTGTAGTAGCCCCGATGGGTTGCGGCCGAGGTGCCGGTCTGGAGGCGGTAGGTGCCGACCACGCTGCCCTTCACACCGTCCTCGACGATCAAATGATCGCACACATCGTCGAAGGCATCCTGGTCGAGACCGGTGTCATACGATTCCCGCAGACCCTCATCCATTTCGAGATTGAACACCTCGAAGCGCAGGCGCTGGGCTTTCTCGATGTCGACCGATGACTCGGCCAGCCGCGCGGAGTAGGTCGAGGCGCTCCGCGCATCGGTTCGGCTCCCAGCGGCGGTTGTGCCCTGCGTTTCGGGGGGATTCATTCGGTCAGCCGTCACCCGAGCGCCTGCGAAGCATTTCCCCAAACGGGTTGGCGCGACAGACATGTCGAAGTGACGTCGCGTGTCTAACCGTGCCGTGGAACAACTCAAGCCCGAAGAAGCACGAAGCCCGCGTCTTCAGGCCATTTTTTGCTCCATTCGCGTTGCCGAGGTCTGCTATCCCATCCGTCCCGTGTCGAACAATTCGCTCGCCGACATCCGACAGACCCGCCTCGACAAGGCTGCCGCCTTGCGCGCCAAGGGACTGAATCCCTATCCTGCAAAATCCAGCCGAACCCATTATACCGCAACGGTTTTGGCCCAATTTGCCGAACTCGATGGCAAGGAGGTCACCCTCGCCGGTCGGCTGATGTCCATGCGGGACCAGGGCGCCATCGCCTTCGCCCACGTCCAGGACCAGACCGGGCGCCTCCAACTCTTCCTCCGGAAAAACCAGGTGGCCGCCACCGACGCGCCCGCCGGAACCCTTGGATTTGCCGACCTTTCCCTGGTCGATCTCGGCGACATCGTCGAAGCCACCGGCAAGGTCATGAAGACCCAGCGCGGGGAGATCAGCATCATGGTCGAGAAGTTCCGGCTGCTCACCAAGGCCATCCGGCCCCTGCCTGACCAATGGTCCGGGCTCAAGGATCGCGAACAGGTCCTGCGCAAGCGTTACCTCGACACCATCCTCGAACCCGCCAGCCGCGATCGCTTTGGGCTCGTGGCGCGCATGACCTCTGCGCTTCGTGAGTTTCTCAATGGACGCGGCTTCCTCGAATTCAACACACCGGTCATACAGCCCCAGTACGGCGGCGGCACCGCCAAGCCCTTCAAAACCCACGTCAACGCCCTCGGCGTCGACATGTACCTCGCGATCTCCCACGAGCTTTATCTCAAGCGTCTCATCGCCGCCGGATACGACAAAGTCTACACCATCGGCCGGTATTTCCGAAATGAAGGCATCGACCGCTCCCATCATCCGGAATTCTCGATGGTCGAGACGATGACCGCCTACGAGAACTACGAGTACAACATGCAACTGGTGGAGGACATGTTCCGGCACGTCGCCACCTCGGTCTTCGGTCGCACCACCTTCAAGGTCAAAGGGCATGACATCGATTTCGCCCCGCCCTGGCGACGTGTCCGCATGGCAGACGCCGTCCGGGAAGAGACGGGCATCGACTTCACAGGCTTCAAAACTCCGGAGGAAGCCAACGCCGCCCTTGTCACCCTCGGCGTGGATGAAGCCCAACCGTCCGTCGGCGAAGCCATGGTCAAGGCTTTTGAGGTCAAGGTTGAACCCACCCTGATCCAACCCACCCTGGTCTTCGGGCATCCCGTCGAGATTTCGCCCCTGGCCAAACCCATGGCTGACAACCCCGGATACGTGGAACGCTTCGAGATTTTTATCGGCGCGATGGAATGCGGTGACAACTGGAGCGAGCAGAATGATCCCATCCAATTGCTCAACCGCTGGCGTGACTCCTATTCCGAAGCCGAACGCGACGAGGGCAAGTTCCACGCCCTCGATTTCGATTTCATCGAATGCCTCGAGTACGGCCTGCCCCCCACCACCGGCATCGGGCCCGGGATCGAACGAATGGCGATGATCTTCACCGAGCAGGAAAACATCGATGACGTCATCTTCTTTCCGCTCATGCGGCCCGTCGTCTCCCCGATCAATGCCCATCTGTATGGCATTGAAAAGCCGCCGGAACCGTCCCCCACCAATTGGGTTGGCGCGGCCACCATCACTCTTGACGAGTTCAAGCGGTTGTGCCGGGACGGCGCCCTGGCCCCTCATCGCAGCGAGCTGATCCTTCGCCCCAACGTCCGCATGTGGTCCTCTGTCGCACCCGCGGCCGTCACCCGCTTCACAGCCCACGTGGATCTCGAAGGGTTCCTCAGTCACGGCGCCATCCGCATCACCGGCGTCCATCTGGCCCACGACAGCAACGATCCTGTCGCCGCCGCCGATGACCTGGTCGCCTTTCTGAGCCAGCAGTTCCCGTCCCACATCGCGACGGTAGTGGCTCCCGTTAAATCCCCCCCGACCGTCACGGAACCTCACATCGAGGTGCCGACGCTGTAAGCGTCTCCAGGCAACCCATCGAGTCGGCGATTAGCACTACAGCGACACTTCCGGCCAAAGAGCCTTCCGGGCTCTTCCAGCGTGGCAGCGGCTTCCAGCCGCTGTGTCAGTCCGCGATCCATTTCTTCGAAAGTGTCGCTGTAGTGTTAGGCCGGGCGAGGCGCCCGGCGCGTCGGTGCCCTGGAAGACGTCGCCCGCCACGGACAGTCGGCGGTCCTTCCTCCGAGAATTCAGACCAAGTCCCAAGCCTTGCGCGGGTGGGCTCGACAGATTAAGCCTTTTGCCATGTGCACGATCACGTTCTGGCCGCGCACCCACGGTTACTGTGTCGGCATGAATCGGGACGAGCAACGCTCACGCGTCGCCGCACTTCCACCGCAGCGTCGCGAAACCCCTTCGGGCGCCACCCTCTACCCCTTCGAACCCGGCGGAGGAACCTGGATCTCCACCAATACCTACGGCGTCACGCTCGGATTGTTGAACGTCTGCGGATTCCCACGCACTGCACCGGGACCCCCCACTTCACGCGGCAAGCCACCCGGATCTGACACGCTCGAACTTCAGCGCGGCATCACGGGACCGTTGGTCTGACCCATGAAGAAATAGAACGGCAGGTTGCCGCCCAATCCGCCAGGGTTCAGCACGTAACCGGCGTCGACCGCCTTGTCGATTCGCAACTTCGCCTCGGAGAGGTGCGCCTTTGAGTAGGCATCCATGTCCCCACTCCGGGCTTCTACCATCGTGCCAATGCGGCTGCTCAGGCCCCGCAGATGCATGAGCGCCAGGTTGCCGATGGGCTTGTGCGACGCCTGCCCCCAGGTGTTCGGCATGCTGAGGTCGATCAGGCGCTCAACGTGCTCACGCTGCAGGTTGCGCCGGAGGCTCGAGATCATCGGCTCGCGCTCGGTGAACTTGCCTTCGCCCACCTCGAGTTCCGACCAGATCTCCGATTCCACCGTCCTCAGCACTTCCGGAAGCGTCACAGCATCCTCCTTGGCGGGAGTGATGAATTCGTTGTCGTAAACCCGTCCGAGCGTTCCCGGATTGAGCATCCGGGTCAGGACCATCGATTGGATGCCCATGATCCGGTCGTGCACCGGCCAGGTCGGGTCTTCAAACGCCTGCGAGTAATCGTCCAACCATTTGTCGACCGTCATGCGACGCAGCAGTTCCGGGGTGAGATTGTACGCTTCATCGCGGAAGGCGGTATTCAGGAGGAACTTGATCGCGTCGCGCTGTGCGAATGCCGAAACCACCTCGATAGGCGGACGGTTGCCGGGGTCACCCTTCTTGTCGCGGTTCACGAAGGCGCCGCCCACCCATCCCGAAACGATGCTCAGAGCTCGGGTCTGCATCGCCAGGGTCATCTCGTAGCCGTAGCGGGCCCGTGACCAGCTCTGGCCTTCCTTCACGAACTTTTCGATCAAACGTGCCCGATGGAACTGGGCCAGTTCCACCTGACGCCGGGCGTACGACAGCGGATCGGCGGCGAAGTCATAGCGGCGGGCCAGCGGGTCAGGGCCCAGCGTGTCCTCGTCCGTCGCATACTGGAGTTCCGGCTCCGAGGCCCGTTTGAGGATGGTCTTCAAGTCGTCCGGCTTGTCGCTGGTGGAGTAGCCGTACTCGATGGCCCAGAAGTCATAGGGCCCGATGTCAATCATCCCGTAGTCGCCCTGCTTGTCCTTGTCCTGCCAGTTGTGGATGTTGACCGGCAGGTAATCCATCACAGACCCAGCAAACGCCTTCTTCCCCTTCACATCGGCGCCGTTGATCTTGTCGAGGGAGTAGATGCTCGATGCCTTGAAGTTATGCCGCAGTCCCAAAGTGTGTCCGACCTCATGGGCGACCAATTCGGCGATCAACGGTCCGACGAACCACTCCGGAATCCCGTCCAACAGGTCTTTCGGATCCACCTTCTTGACGTCGTTCTTCTTTTCGCCCTCCTTCGCGCCTTCCGCGGCGACGAGTTCCGTCGTGAGAACATCGGCCATCAGGTCGAAGGCAAAGCGCATCGCCGCCAGGTCGAGGGCTTTGCATTCGGCGGCCCGACAGAGTCCGTTAAACTGACTCGTCCGTCCGACCAGGCCGTCGAAGTCGTTGTTGCCGACCAGGGTCGGATCGACGCTGGCCATCGCGTGCCCACCGTAGGCCTGCACGCCGCGCGCCATCAGGAAACTCACCATGGCGTCCCGGCTCGAAGGCGGCGTCATTCGGACGCGCGGATCCCACTGCGGACGCCCTTGCAGCCACGCCAGGGTCGCCGGGCTCATACCCTCCATCGCCAGCGAGGGCAGCACATCGTTGAACTGCTTCCAGTAATGCCGAATCCAGCCGTCCGTCAGGATGATGTCCGCATCCAGAATCTCCCCGGTAAGTGGATCCACCCTACTCGGACCGATCGCCGTCCCGATGTTGTTGTTCAGCCAACGGACGAAATTGAAACGGACGTCCTCCGGATCCTTCTCCATGTGCGCACCGGTGGCCGCGTCCTGGTAATAAACTTCGATGGCATTCGCGAGTCCGATCTTCTCGAAGGCGCGATTCCACATCAGCACGCCCTCGCGGACCCAGCGCCGGTAGCGGATCGGCGTCGTGGACTCGATGTAGAACACGATCGGGTTCTTGGGCGGGCTCACCTTGATGTTCGGGTCAGCCTTCTCGAGGTGCCAGCGGTTGATGTACCGCACCCGGTTTTCCTCCGCCTGGTACCTGCCAAGGTCCGCAAAACTTGTCGTGAAATATCCCACCCGCTCATCGGCCGGACGGGTTTTGTAGCCCGGATTGGGGGAGATTTCGCTGATCGAGTAGTGCAGCGCCTTCAACACGCCGTTGCTCATGGGGATCTCGAACGCGACCTCGACATTGCCCGGAAATGCTTTCGCCGTCCGGATCGTCGCCAACTGCGTTTTCGCACCCGCCACCATCGGTCCAAAGAACTTCGCCGCCTCACCCACCAGCATCGCGTCCAGATCGATGATCGGCCCCTGGCCGGGCACCAACCCCAGAATCGGCATGTCCAGCAGCACCCGATCGGTGAAAAGCCGCTGAACACTCGCTTTGGACTCCGCTTCGCCGGTCGATCGGACATCCAGTTGCGGGGCCATCAGGACCATCCGCTTATCGTTCCGACGCCAATAGACGTACATGTCACCCGCCTGCAGACCGGCGTACAACTGCCCGCTCGCAACGGTCAGCGCGACGAAGAACTTCTTTTCCGCGAACTTCTCCGGAAACACCGCCAGCATCTGGTTGTCTTTCCGTCGAACCCAGATCTGAAGCAGGCTCGGCGCCTTGTCGATCGATGAAATCACCTGCTCGAAGTCCTTTAGGACCTCGGTGTGGGGAGGAAAGTCAGGCTTGTTCTCCGGCGGAACCACAGGCGCCGGCTGCTGAGCCGAAACCCCATTCGACAGAACGGCGGAGGCCAAGAAACCCAGGATCGACCGCTTCCAGCGGAGTTTTGAAGCATTCATTCCGAGATTAAAGAGTGTGAGCGGTGCAGTATTTAGACCGGACTCCTTAGGAAGTCCACCCGCGAGCCGTCAATTCCCAGTCGTCCCGAATGCGGGATGATTCACGATCCGTTCCGCGGTGCTGGCCGCCAACTCCCCGTCCTGGATTTCCACCCAAACCACGCCCTGGCGATGGCGAAACCACGTCATCTGGCGCCGACCATACTGCCAGGTCCGCACCTTGGCCAAGGCCAGGGTCGATGGCAGATCCCGAACTCCCTTGAGGTGCTCAACCACCTGCCGATAACCAATCGCCTGCATCGCGGTCCGGTTGTCCCCCAGCCCATGCCCCAGTAAGCGGCGTGTCTCCTCCACCAACCCCTGGGCAAACATCGCCTCCACCCGGGCGTCCATACGCCGCCTCAAATCCTCGGGAGCACGCCTCAGCACGAAGAGTGGGCCGTTAACATCGCCACCCACCGGCGCCTGCGGCTCGACACTGCCTGGCGCCCCGCCCAGTCGGAGAATCTCCACTGCCCGAACCACCCGGCGGGGATTCTGCCGGTCGATCCGGGCCCAGGTCTCGGGGTCGTCGCGCTCCAATTCGGCGACCAATTCGGACAGCGGCAATGCTTCCAAGTCCCGACGAAGCTGGGCATCGGGCGCCGGCAGAGGATCCAACCCCTCCCGCCACGCCCTAAAATAGAGCCCGGTACCTCCGCAAAGGATCGGGATACGCCCACGACTCCGGACCTCCGCCTCGGTCGTGCGCGCCGCTTCGAGCCAGCGCAACGCATCGAAGCTCTCGTCGGGGCCGACCAGGTCGATCAAATGGTGAGGAACAATCGCCCGTTCGGTGGTTGGTTTGGCCGTTCCAATATCCAGGCCGCGATAGACCTGCATGGAATCCGCTGAGAGAATCTCGCCTCCCAGCCGAAGAGCCAACTCGATGGCGACCGCGGACTTTCCTGCCGCGGTTGGGCCGGCGATAGCGAGCGCGGGCCGGATCGGTCCCGATCGAGTCACGTCACGAATACTGGGAGGCGAACTCCGTCTGGATCTGCTCCAGGAGCCGCTTTGTGTGAAGGATGCCCTCAGACTCGGAAAGTTCGGATCCCTCGTATTCGATACCCACCCAGCCGCGATATCCGGAATCCAACACGATCCGCATCATCCGACGAAAATCGGTGTGCGACTCATTTCCAATGGCGTCGAAGTCATTGGACTTGGCGCTGACCGCCTTGGCGTAAGGCATCATTTCCTGAACCCCACGGTATCGGTCGTACACCTCGGTCGGGCTGATGTTGAAGTTGCCGAAGTCCGGCAAGGTGCCGCAGTTGGCCATGCCGACCTGTTGCATCACGCCGGCCAACCACGCGCCATTGGAAGACAGATGGCCATGATTCTCGACGATGACCCCGAGGCCGTGGTTCTTGGCGAAGGTCGACAGCGCCTGGAGACCTTCGGCGGCGCGACTCTGTTGTTCATGGAAGGTCCCTACCCCATGGGTCTCGGCGTTGACCCGAATGGAATGGCAGCCCAGGAACTTGGCCGCCTCGACCCAAGGGTAGTGGTTCTCGACGGCTTTCTTACGCTTGCCCGCATCGGGATCGCCGAGTGCTCCTTCGTCATCGATCATGATCAGCAAGCAGCGGACGTTCAGGTCCAAAGCCCGTTGTTTGAAGGCCGACAGGTACTTTCGGTTCTTGGGTTTGTCCTTGAAGAACTGATTGACCAGTTCGATGCCCTGGATGCCGTAGTCCAGCTTGGCCACCCGTGGAAAGTCGAGATGGTCCATCTCTTGAGCAAAGAGCGCTTTATGGAGCGACCATTCCGCGAGAGATATGCGGAACAGCGGGCTCTCGGGCTTCGGAGTGGGACCTTCAGCGTACGCTTTGGGAGCCAGAGTGAGCGTGCGCGCCACCGAGACTGCGGCGGCAGCGGTTCCAGCACAGCGGAAGAACTGGCGGCGATCCATGGGTGTCTTCATGTCGAATCGGTTGGACGAATGATGGGTTGCAGGGACCGGTGCGGTCAGGATTTCTTCCCCGCGAGCATTGGCGATCGGAAAAGAAGAACAAACAACACGAGGATCGCGGCGGCAAACCCGGCCGGTTTGGCCCAGAGCGGCTTCCAATCAATGGCTGCCAGTTCGTCATGACGGAGCTTGGCGACATCTGCGTCCAAAGCCTTCACCTGGGTTTCCAGGGTCGTTTTGTCGGCGGCACTGGCGGTCGCGATCTTGGCAGTTTCGCGGTCCCGTTCCGCCGTCTTGGCCACGACTTGGGCTGAAAATTCCTTGGCGCGCGCGGTCGTGTGGCTGGCCTCCACCTTACCCGCCACCTGGGCGCCGATGAACATGCCCAGGCCGAGCGTGAACAGTACCAGCATGCCCTGCGCCTGAGCCCGCACCGTCTTGGGTGCGAATTGATCGGTGTAGATCTGCCCGGTGACGAAGAAGAAATCGTAGCAGATGCCGTGGAGCAGCACGCCGCCGATGATCATCCAACGGATCTCAGCCGGAGCACCCATGGCGAACAAGGCATAGCGCGCCACCCAGGCCAGCATGCCGACCGCCAACATCCACTTCACACCCAGGCGGGCGAAGAAGAACGGCATCACCACCATGAAGAAAATCTCCGACATCTGACCGTAAGACATCGTCTGGCCGATCGGCAGTCCTGTCATCTCGACCAACCGGCTGGTGATTTGGTAATAGAAGGCCAGCGGGATGCAGATCAGCATCGAGGACACCAGGAAGATGGCGTAGGAGCGGTCCTTCAGCAGGGCCAATGCATCCAGGCCCAGGATCTGTCGCACGGAAACCGGCCCTGTCGCCGTGGGCGGCGTGTTCGGCAGCAGGAAGCTCAACAACCCGAGCGCGACGCCGGCGCCCACGGTCAGATAGAACATCCCGACGCTCCGTTCCAGGCCCAGCCAGGTCAGACTCAGACCCGCCGCAATCCATCCGATGGTGCCGAACACCCGGATCAACGGGAATTCCTTCTGGGCATCGGTCATGTTGCGCAACGCCAGCGTGTTCGTCAGCGCCAGGGTCGGGTAGTAGGTCAGCATGTGACCGAAGAAGGCCAGATTGATGGCGGTCGCCGAAGGGTTCCCACCCTGCATCAGCATCGTGGCGTACAACATCAGGCCTGCACCCACCAAATGCATCACGCCGAGCACCCGTTGCGCCGGGAAGAACCGGTCCGCGATCATCCCCACGAAAAACGGCGACAGCATGCCGGCGATCGGCCCCACGGAGTAGGTCCAACCGAAGTCCTCCGCACTGAATCCGATGGTCCCGAGATAATTCGGTGCCGTCACATACCAGGACCCCCAGATGAAGAACTGAATGAACATCATCGCGGAGAGTTCCAGGCGGATTCGTAGGTTCATAATCGTATCCCGTGTATAGCCCGGAGCCGTCGGAGGGTTAGGACCGGGGCGGGCGCGGCGAGCTTAGGCGAGCCGCTTTCCGCGAGGCAAGACCCGTGGTGAATTCGGCTACGCAGGCTGCATCGAATCGAATGCCGCCTTTGAAACAATCAGCAATGCCGTACAACCGCCCACCGATCGTAATCCATCGTGGCTCGTGCCCTGTTCCGCAGAAAACGAATCCCCTGGCACCAGATTCATACCCTCTGTCTGAAGATCGCCGGTGAGCACGTACATCTCTTCCGGACCCACATGTTCGTGTTCGGGATAGAGGGCGCCAGGCGCCAGTTCCACCTCCAGAATCACGTGGCTTTGGTTGGCGCCGGCGGATAACATCTTGAATCGAACTCCCGGCAATGGCCCCTGAACCCACGGTGCCTCGCGCGGCATGAACTGAAATCCCGGCGGAACCTTGAAAGTGCGTCCGCTGCGGGCCGGTTCTCCACCGTCACGGGACCGCAGTTGAGGTGTTCGGGAGATCTGCTCCAGAACCCGTCCGCGCAGGGATGCCGGCGGTCGCTGCGCTGGGACGGCTCCGGCAATCGCCGCGGCGACATCCAGGAAGCGACGTAGTTCGACCCGTGCCGCGGCATCGGATTCCAATCGCTGCCGCAGCCGTTCGGCGTCCTCGCCGTCCAGCGCCCCCACCGCCTCCAGTGCGGCCAGTTGCTGCAATTCATCGCAGTTCAAATTCATAGCGCGCCCTCTAGCGCGTCCCGCATCGCCAGCATCCCGCGGCGGATCCGAGCCTTGATCGTTCCCAGCGGTTCCCGAAGGCGTTCGGCAACCTCGCTCTGGCTATACCCGCCAAAAAACGCCAACTCGATGGCCTGCCGTTGCTCGACAGGCAGATGGAGCAGGCAGTTACGGACGAGCCCAGCCGATTCCCAGCAGCCACTGGCCGCCACCGCCGAGCCAGGTGCCTCATGGACTCCCAGCTCCAGCGCCGCACGCTCCAGAAGCTCCCCACGGCGGCGGCTCGATCGAAGCCGGTCGATCGCCTTGTTCCGCAGGACCGTGATGGACCAGCCGATCGGACGGCCCTGGTCGGGGTTGTAAAGCGGCGCGCGCTCCCAGATGAGCACGGCGGTCTCTTGAACCACGTCCTCAGCCTCTGCCTCCACCCGCAGGATTCCCAGCGCGATCGAAAACCATAAAGCCTCATGCCGGTCATAAAACTCCGCAAACGCTTCCGGGTCGCCATCGGCCACCCGGGCCATTAAAGCCTCATCCGCCAGTTCGTTCTGCGTCTCCTCCGACATCAAGGTCTGCCCTCCCTCACTCCGCTGTTTGGATCGGTCAACCCACTCCTACTCCGGCCGATCGTGGCCCGTCCTACTCCTGGCATCTCTAGCGGGCGGGCGCAGGGCCGGTAAACCCATTTCGAATGACAACGATCCCGATCGACCATCGGATGCATCCGGTTCCCCTACCCCCACCACCATTCCGCCAGGCACCGCCAGTCCCCGCCCGGATCGTGCCCTGGCACTCGTGACAGGTGCCAGGCTCCCCACCCGCACGCCCGTGCCGGCCCCATGTCGTTGTCCAACCGGTCGCCGATCATGAGCACGTGGCCAGGGTCGATCCCCCGCCGTCGCAGTCGGACCTTAAGCACCTGAAAGACATGCGGGTCCGGTTTCGCAAACCCATGCCTCCAGGACCAGAACGAAACATCGTTGTCGAACATCCCCAGCGAGAGCCCTTCCGTCGCCAGTTCGCGTTCAAGTTCCGCTTCCGAATAGGGCTGAGCATTCGACGCGATGCCCAGGACGATGCCTTCCTCTTTCCAACGCGCGAGAACCGCTCCCACACCCGGTAAAAGCCGGACCTGATGCGTCAGCCCCGCCTGCTCCAGCAGGAAGATGTCCCGTTCCGATCGCGCTACCTGGAGCAACTCCGGCAACACCGCCCCGACAACGTCCTCCCAGACCACCTCGGGCACGGCGACGCCGCGTTCCTGGTCGCCGGACCGCACCCTCCGAACTTCGGATCGCAACGCCTCCTGATAGTCCACCCACGAACGCCCCGGGTCCGCTCCGAACGCTCGCCGGCAGAGTTCACGCCAACGGCTTTCCACGTCAGTCGGGCCAACTCCAACCTCCAACAGGGTCCCGTAGACATCGCAAATCACCGCCCTTGGTTTCTTCATCGTGTTCAGGTGTCTCGGTCCCAAAGAAGCGGGTAGAGGTGATCCGCCGCGAGTCGCTCCCGCAAAAAGCCAGCCTGCACCCGTTCAGCGGAATCCGCCCGCGTCGTCGTTTTGCATCCGCGGGCAGCCGTTCCCGCCGCGCTCCAGAATCGTCTGGCGTACGCGCGACCTGAGAGTTTGGCCGCCGTGTTGGATTTCCAGGTGATCCGGGGCAGTTTCCCGGTTGCCGCCCAGGCGCTCCATCGTGAGAGCCACGGATTCAGGCGCAGCGCCGCCTGCCGCGTCATGTCAGCCGGCGCCTGGAGGATTTCCAATTGTCCGGTAAAAGTGAGACGGCTGAAAGGCACGCCGCACCCCGGTGGCTCGCGCAGCCAGGCGGGCAGTCGCACCTGCGTCCGCCAACCACGGGGGAGCCCCGACCTCCAGGCCGCGAAGCGACATTCCTGGCGGGAGATTTCCTGGCTCCAATCCAACCACGACGGCGACACCAGGATTTCGTCGTACAACGTCGGAAACGTCAGGCCGAGCGATTCCATGTCCGGCACAACATTGCCCAAACGGCGCCCCACCAAGGGCCGGCCCGCCGCCGCCGCTTCGAGGTAAGGCAACCCAAACCCCTCCAGGATCGATGAGAGCACGACCACTTCACTCGCCTCCAGCAGGGACTCCACCGAGGGGGCGCTCGAATCCGCCCCGTCCAGGATCGAGATCCGAACCCGCCAATGCCCCTCGCGCGCCGCGGCCGTCAAGCGTTTCCACGTCGGCCGCTCCTCCTCCGAACTAGCCCCGGCGGTCGTCACCAGCCACGCCTCAGGCCGCAACCAGCGGGTGAGCAGGACCGCTTCCGCCATGTTTTTGCGTCGCAAAAATCGGCAGGGCACCAGCCACACCGGGCTCATCGCATCCCCATCGAGCCGCTCCGCCAGCCACCGCCTCGCCGCCGTTCGCTCTTCAACGCTCCGGGGACCGCCGCTCGAATCCAACTCCACCGGATTCGGCAGCCAGACTGACTGCCCCGGGAATCCACGGCGCAGCCGCGCCACATCCCGTCGATTGATCCCCGCATGCAACCACCCCGCACCCGTGGGAAACGACGCCCGCGCGGCGTCCCGTAAGGTCGTCACCTGGAGACGCCGCATTTCGGCCCAGCGCGACCAGCGATTCTCAAACCACCAATCGTGATGATGCCAGGCCACCCGAACCTTCCGTTTCCGGCAGATCCGAGCGAGTTCACGGATCATCACCACATTCCGTCCCAGGCCCGCATTGTGAACCCAGACCCAATCCTCCTCCGGTTCACCCTGATCCAGAATGCGCCGCAGTTTCTGCCTGGCACGCCGGCCGATCTCGGCGGCGTCCAACCGGGCCTCCGCCGCATATCCGAACGCGCGGTCCGCTTCCCACGTCACCGGTATCGGCGCCAGGCGACGGACAAATTCTCCGAACCAAATCGGGTCCGGCGCCTCGCCCCCGACCAACACCACCGCGTCCGCCCGCCCCTCCACCAGGTGGGGCGTTGCCTGTTCGATGACGCGGCGCACGCCACCGGGCCGAAAGTGATGATGCACTATGATCCAACGCATCGTTCGTTTGCTCCCGGCGCAAAGTCTCTCCCACGCCCCCTCGGCACGACAACGAATTCTACCCACCGTGCGCCTTTTTACGGCCCGCGGGAACCGCGGCCTTGACGGTCTCCTCCTCAAAGTCCCTTCTAAGGAGGTCCTCCCGAGTCGCCATCGGAGTCGGGGAACACAAGGGTTCGAGGACGGATGTTCTCGAAGGATCATTCAGGATGGTCGGGCCGCCATCCATTAACCCCACCGCAGTCCCAGTGCCATGGCCGATTTTTTTCAGACAGGCGCCGTCGCCACCCTTCATCGACTCGGCACTGCCGATGTCGGCCGACTCGAACGGGAGCTGCTCGAGTTCGCCGCCGAGACGCCGATCGCTCTCGTCCTACCTTGTCATGTCCGAGAACTTGGCAGTCGCGCACTCCGGGTCATCCTTCGCGAATTGCGCCAGGTCCGTTACATCCGGCAGATCGTCGTCGGCATCGATGGCGCCACCCGCCTCAAGGAATGGCGACGCGCCCGGAATCTGTTCCGAGGCCTTCCACAGAAGCCGATCCTCCTTTGGAATGATGGCCCGCGCATGTCCGCCCTCCGAGAGACCCTCGAGAAGGCGGAACTCGAACCGGGGCCCTCTGGCAAAGGCCGGAATGTCTGGCTCTGCTTCGGCTATGTGCTCGCCAGCGAACAGGCCCGCATGGTCGCCGTCCACGATTGCGACATCATCACCTACAACCGCGAACTGCTCGCCCGCCTCTGCTATCCCGTCGCACATCCCACGCTGGGCTTCGACTTCTGCAAGGGCTACTACCCGCGCGTCACCGACCGCCTGAACGGCCGGGTCATGCGCCTCCTCGTCACGCCACTCCTCCGGGCGCTGAAGAGTATCCTCGGCCACCTGCCCTACCTCGTGTACATGGACACCTACCGTTACCCGCTCGCCGGTGAGTGCTCCATGGACCTTGATCTAGTTCGCCGGGTTCGCATCCCGCACGACTGGGCGCTCGAAGTGGGCCTTCTGTCCGAGGTCTTCAGAAATTGCGCCCCGCGCGCCATCTGTCAGTCGGAGATCTGCGAAAACTACGACCATAAACACCAGGACCTCTCGCCCCGCGACGCCGAGAAGGGACTCAACAAAATGGCCATCGACATCGCTAAGTCCCTCTTCCGTTACATGGCTGCCGAGGGCATCAAGCTGGATTCCGGTCTCTTCGACACCGTCCTTAGCGCCTACACGCGACAGGCCGAGGACACCTTGCGATTCTACGCCGCCGATGCCGCCATCAATGGCCTTGTCTACCCCCGGCACGAGGAGGAGCGCGCGGTCAGCACCTTCGTTCGCAGTCTCCGCCTATCCTCCCACGATTTTCAGGAGAACCCGCTCGCGTCACCGCTCGTCGCCAATTGGAACCGGGTCCAGTCGGCGCTCCCTGATTTTCTCGACCGCTTCAAAGACGCGGTCCGCCTCGACAATACGGATTAGCAAAAACTAGAGGCCTTCGCCCATGAGATTGGCTAGGCGCGCCCCGAGCTTCCGCCGCGCCACCGAGTGGGAGAAGTACTTCAACCCCAGCTCGTAGTTCGTCGCACCCCACACGTCGCGCACCTCCTTGTCGGCGAGAACACGTCGCGTCAAACCCACCACGTCGCCCGACAACAACTGGTTCATCTCAATCGTCTTGAAACCCAGCGGCGCCAAGTCCCGCGCGTACACCGCATAGGTGTTCACCACCACCGGCTTCCGGAAGTAGATCGCCTCCAGGAACGCGTTGCCGAAGCCCTCGTACAAACTCGGGTACGTCACCAGGTCACAGTGCGGGTAGACGTCGAACAGTGTGTAGAGTTTCCGCCCGCGCGCGTCGGTGCCCCGCTGCTCGGACACCCGGTCCGCCACGAAGCGCACGTCGATGGCCGCATCGGCAATGCGCTCCTTCAACAACGTCAGGTACGCATCGCCCTCGTCGCCGGCAGGATGTGAAAACACCAGCTTCACCCGCCGGTCCGCAAGTCGGCGCACCAGTTCGATCGCATGCTCAATGCCCTTGCGCGCCACCACCCGCGTCGGCTGAAGCACAAAGATGTCATCTTCAGCCAGACCGAATTCCTTACGCACGTCCGCGTTATAGTCGTCCACTCCGGGCGCCGGGGTCTCGAAGTCCAACACGTTCGGAATAACCGCCGACGGCAAACCGAAACGGCGCGCCAGTTCCTTCTGGGCCATCGAATTGATCACCACATGCTCGACGTGGGGGAGCGACGGTGGAAAGGCCGATTGAAGGTAATCCTGGACCCCGCTGATCATGAAGCGCTCGCGTTCCCAGGAAAAATCATGGTGATGCGCGATCGTCGGCATGCCGGTCTCGGCGATCACTTCCGTCATCGCCAGCCCCAACGGCACATGCATCGGGATGGCCAGGATGTTCTCCGGAATCAGCACCTCGATGCCGAAGCGTTCGATGAAGGCATAGATGCCGTCCTTGAGCCGGTCCTTCATCGCATGGATCGCGTTCGTGACAGACCGATCCCGCCGCGTGACGCCGAACAGTTTTGCCTGCAGCACCGCCACCTCGGGGTGGTTGAAGAACGCCTCGGGCACCAGGTGGCTGACCGACGGCGGGGTGTCCAGCACGCCCGCCATCCAATGCACCGCGTGCCCCGCCCCGTGGAGGATCTGCGCCCATTTGCCCGCCTCCAGGGTCACCCCATCCGTTCCGTGAAACCGTGTTGAGAGGAATCCCAGCCGGCGGGGCGGGATTCGGTGATTCATCAGGGAAATGCCTTCCGCTTCCATGGCGGGCCAACAATGCACCAAGCACGTTCCCGGGAAAAACATTTGGCACATTTCTTCCCATCGTTAGATTTCGCGGCGTTTCCCGGCTGTCACGGCGTCTCCGTTGAGCGCTGTTCCGCCCGGACCACGCCCCAGCGCCATGAAAAACCTGCTAGCCTCCCGGTTCCTGCACGCCGCCCTCGCTCTTTCCGCCGCCTCATCCCTCACCGCACCGGCCCAGGCTCCGTCGCCCACCCGGTCCGGACGGGAGGCCGCGCTCGAGCAACTCAAGAAGATGACCGTGGCCGACGGCCTCGAAGTCACGCTCTTCGCCTCCGAACCCATGGTCCGCAACCCCTCCAACATGGATATCGACGCCCGCGGCCGCGTCTGGTGCACCGAGGGAGTCAACTACCGCGTCTGGCAGAAATGGGGACGCCTCGCCCCTCAAGGCGATCGCATCGTGATCCTCGAAGACACCGACGGGGATGGCGTCGCCGACAGCGAGAAGACCTTCTACCAGGGACACGACGTGAACGCCGCACTCGGCATCTGCGTTCTGGGTTCCCGCATCATCGTTTCGTGTTCGCCGAATGTCCTCGTTTTCGAGGACAACAATCGCGACGACCGGGCCGACGGACCTCCCCAGAAGCTTTACACCGGCATCAAGGGCGTCGACCACGACCACGGCATGCACGCCTTCGTCCAAGGCCCGGATGGTCGCCTCTACTTTAATTTCGGCAACGAAGGCAAAGAGCTCCGTAACGCCGCCGGGGAACCCATCCGGGATGTCGCCGGCAACATCATCAACGCCGAGGGCCAACCGTACCGCCAGGGCATGGTCTTCCGTTCCGATCTCGCCGGCGGCAACGTCGACACCGTCGCCTGGAATTTTCGGAACAATTATGAGATCGCCGTCGATTCGTTCGGAACACTCTGGCAGTCGGACAATGATGACGACGGCAACCAGGGTGTCCGCATCAATTTCGTCATGGAGTACGGCAATTACGGCTTCACCTCCGAGCTGACCGGCGCCGGTTGGGGCGCGCGACGGACCAACGCGGAAACCGATGTCCCGCGACGCCATTGGCACCTCAACGATCCCGGTGTTGTCCCCAACCTGCTCCAGACCGGCGCAGGCTCTCCCACCGGTCTGTGCGTCTACGAGGGCTTCCTGCTCCCTGAGATGTTCCAGGGTCAGATGATCCATTGCGACGCGGGCCCCAGGGTCGTCCGCGCGTACCCGGTCGAAACAGACGGCGCCGGCTACAAAGCCCGGATCGTCGACATCCTCACCAGCCAGGACGATTGGTTCCGCCCCAGCGACACCTGCGTCGCCCCCGATGGCTCACTCTACGTCGCGGATTGGAACGACGCCGGCGTGGGCGGTCACCACATGGCCGACCAAAAGCCGGAAGCCATGACCGGCCGCCTCTATCGGGTTGCCCCCAAGGCACACAAGCCATCCGTCCCGGCGCTCAATGTGGTCACCGTCCCAGGCGCCGTCGCCGCGCTCCAATCCCCTAACCTTGCCACCCGGCACCTAGCGTGGCAGTCGCTCGCCCGCGCCGGTGTCCAGGCGGAACCCGCACTGAAATCGCTCTGGAACAACGCGAATCCCCGCTTCCGGGCCCGTGCCCTGTACCTCCTTGGCCGCATTCCCGGCAAGGAAGCGGCCTATGTGGATCTGGCCTTGAAGGACGCGAACGCCGACATCCGCATCGCCGGCCTCCGAATCGCCCGTGAGCGTGGCCTCGATGTGATTCCCATCGTGCAAGCGTTGGCCGACGACGCCAGCCCCCAGGTCCGCCGCGAATGCGCCATCGCGTTGCGCCATCAGAAATCACCGGAAGCGGCCACGCTTTGGGCCCGTCTGGCCACCCGGCACGATGGCCAGGATCGATGGTATCTCGAGGCCCTGGGTATCGGCGCCGACCGTCAGTGGGACGCCTTCCTCACCGCCTATCTCAAGGCGAGCCCGGATGCCGTCAAAACCGCGGCCGGTCGCGACATCATTTGGCGTTCACGCAGCAAGGCCACCTCACCCCTGCTCGCCCAGATCCTGAAGGATCCCGCCACCACCGAGGCCGAGAAGCCCCGCTATTTCCGCGCGTTCGACTTCCAGACTGGCCCTGAAAAGGACGCCGCTCTCGTCGAGCTTCTCACCGCCTCGGTCCCCAAATGAGGCTTCGGGTGGAAGGTTCGCTTCCGGTTCCCCGCCGAAAATCTGCATCGCGGCTGTAACCGAGGCACCCCGGTTGGCCGTCTACCGCGCCGTGGCCCACGACGAATAGAGTCCAGGCCGCGGATTAAAACATCCAAAGAACGCCAAGCCTACCGCAGTTCGAATCTCGAACGATCACCCCCCCCTAGCGTCATGAAGAACCTCACCCGATTCACGCTTCTCACGGCGGCCATTGCCAGCCTCGTCGCGGTTGCCCCTCATTCCTTCGCTCAACAGACTCCCGGAGGGGGAGGCAGCGGACGCGGTCAGCGTGGCGGTTTCGATCCTGCCCAAATGCAGGAACGTAGGATGGAGATGTACCGCGAACGCCTCGAGATCACCGACGACACCGAATGGAAGGTAATCCAGCCGATGATCTCGAAAATCAACGAGGCACGCCGCGAAGTCGGGTCAGGCTTCGGCCGAAACATGTTCCGCCCGCCTGGCGGCGGTCGCGGTGGTGACCCAGGCGCTGGCGGGGGCGGCAACGCCGGAAATGCCGGTCGCCGCGGCCCCGATGGTTTTGGTGAACCCTCTCCCGAAGAGGATGCCCTTCAAAAGGCGATCGAATCCAAGGCATCCGCCGCCGATGTCAAGACGGCCCTCGGCAAGCTCCGCGAGGCAAAGAAGGCCAAGGAAGCCAGGCTCACCGCCGCCCAGGACAACCTCCGCAAGGTCCTGACCGTGCGCCAGGAAGCCCAAGCCGTGCTCGCAGGTCTCTTGAACTAGGCTCCGATCCCATCGCTCTCGGGGCGGACCGTCCTCGCACCGCGTCGACCCCGGCCCCGATACCATGAGTACCGTTCACGCCGAACCCGCGCCCCTGTCACCGCTGGTCCAGCGCATGCTGGGGGCCAAGCAACTTTCCCTCGCCGACGCTCGGGCGCTGGCTTCCCGCCACCCCGTGCCGGCACAGTCCGAGGAGGAGATCCTCCGCTGGCTCGCCGCTGAGTACGGACTCACGTTCTCGACTCTCGAAGACGTCGATCCCGAAAAGGGAGTTCTAGGCCTATTCCCGGCCCGCCTCCTGCTTCGGGATGAACTGCTCCCGCTCCGGCGGGTCAATGGCGCGGTGGAAATCGCCACCAGCAGGCTCTTCGCCACCCAGGGCCTCGACGCCCTCCGAAGTCTCACCGGCCTCCGTCTCCGTCCGGTCCTTGCCCCCAGCGAGGCCGTTCAGCGCGAGATGAAGAAACGCCTCGGCGTCGGGGCCGACACCATCGGCACCCTCGACGAAGTCGCGCCTCTCCAGGTCGTCGATGAAGACCAGGCCGAGGACAACAATCTGGATGCCGCCGCGGAAGACGCTTCGATCATCCGATTCGTCAACCAGGTGCTCAAGGACGCCATCGAACTCCGCGCCTCCGACATTCATCTCGAACCCTTCGAGGACGAACTGCGGATCCGATATCGCATCGACGGCGTCCTCCAGGAGGTGCCGGTTCCCGCCCAGATTAAGCGCTTCCAGCCCGCCATCGTCTCGCGCGTCAAGATCCTCAGCCACCTGAACATCGCCGAAAAACGCCTGCCACAGGACGGCCGAATCAAGGTCCGCATCGAATCCGCCGAGGTCGACATTCGCGTTTCCGTCATCCCCATGCTCCATGGCGAAGCCGTCGTCATGCGGTTGCTCCGACAGAATACCTCCCTGCTCGGGATGAAGCAGTTGGGCATGGCCGAACGGGAATTCACCGGCCTTCGTCGAGTCCTGCAATTGCCCCACGGCATCGTTTTGGTAACAGGCCCCACCGGCAGCGGCAAAACTTCCACGCTCTACACCGCCCTCCACGAGATCAACGACGCGGTCCGCAAAATCATCACCATTGAGGACCCCGTCGAATATCAGCTCAAAGGCGTCAACCAGATCCAGGTCTCCGAAAAGGCCGGCCTTACCTTCGCCCGCGGGCTCCGTTCCATCCTCCGACACGACCCAGACGTCATTCTCGTCGGCGAAATCCGTGACAAGGAAACCGCCCAGATCGCCGTCCAAGCCTCGCTTACCGGCCATCTCGTCTTTTCCACCCTCCACACCAACGACGCCCCAGGCGCTCTCACCCGCCTCGTCGATATGGGCGTCGAACCCTACCTCGTCGCGTCATCCCTCGAAGCGGTGCTCGCCCAACGCCTCGTGCGCGTCTTGTGCGAACAGTGCAAGGCAATCGACAATTCACCGACCGCCGCCGCACTCAAAGCCCAGCTCGGGTTCCCCGCTTCCACCGTCTTCTACCGGTCCATCGGCTGCCGCGAATGCCGCAACACCGGTTTCTTCGGCCGCCGTGCCATCTTTGAGTGGATGGATTCCGACAACGAAATCCGTCAACTCGTCCTCCGGAACCGGTCGAGCGACGAGATCCGTGACGCGGCCCGCCGCGCCGGAATGCGTACCCTTGCCGAGGACGGCTGGCGCCTCGTCCGTCTCGGCATCACCACCGTCGAGGAGGTCCTGTCGGTCACCACCGCCAAGGAAGTCTCCCTCACCACCAGCGGCACCCCGGAATCTCCCGACGCAGAAACCCAGGAAACCCCCGCCACTCTCGCCATCGCGCGGGCGTAATTCCCATGCCCGTCTTTCAGTATCGAGCCCTCCGTTCCGATGGCGCGGTCACCGAAGGCGAGATCGACGCCGGGGGCCGCCCCGAGGCGTTTCGACAGATGGAAGCCCAGGGCCTGCGCCCCATCAGCCTGCGCGAGCGCGGTGGCGGCATGGTTTCCACCGCCAAGGCTGCACCGACTCGCAACGGAAAACCTGCATCCTCCCGTACGTCATCGCATGCCCCCGCCTCCGCCCCGACACCCACCCCGCCTCCCCCCGCCCCCGCAACCAGACGCGGACGCATTACCTCCCGGATTCTCGAGAACTTCACCCGCCTGCTCTCCAGCCTCCTCGCCGCCGGTGTCCCTTTGAGCCGCGCCATGGTCATTCTCCAGAAGGAGGCCGCCAACGAAACTGCCCGCGCAAAATGGCGCGAGGTCCACGGACTGGTCGTCGACGGTGTTCCCCTTGCCGAAGCGATGGGTCGGTCCCCCGACACCTTTCCACGGGTGTATGTCGCCATGGTCGAGGCCGGGGAAACCGGTGGGTTCCTCGACGTGGTGCTCGCCCAGATTGCCGACTTCCAGTCCCGGGAGCGCGAGATGAGCGGCAAGGTCATGACCGCCCTGCTGTATCCCGCCATCCTGCTCGCCCTCGCCCTGGCGGTCCTCGTGTTCTTGCTGGTGTTTTTCATTCCGCGGTTCCAGGGGATCTTCGCCGGTTTTGGCGCCAAGCTGCCCCTCCTGACCCAGATGATCGTCGGCGTCAGTGATGCCCTCCGAGGCTATGGGTTCATCATCGTGCTCGTACTCGCGCTGGGCGGTTATTTCGTCCGAACCTGGTTCCTGTCCCCGGCTGGACGTCGCGCGTGGGAAACGTCCATTTTGCGAATCCCCATCATCGGACCCCTCGTCGCCCAATACGCCATGGCTCGATTCTGCCGCATGCTCGGCACGCTTCTTGGCGCCGGTGTCCCACTGATCAACGGCCTCCAGGTGGCCCGCCGTTCCATCGGCAACCAAATCCTCGTCGATGCCGTCACTCAATCCATCGAGAGGGTCAAGGAAGGCAAGGCTCTCGGCCCCAGCCTGGGCGACTGCCGCCAACTCTTCCCCGGGTCTGTGCTGGAAATGATCGCCGTCGCCGAGGAAAGCGGACGCCTCGACCAGGAACTGGTCCGCATCGCTAACGTGACCGAGTCGGATCTCGACCGTCAGCTTCGCACCGCCGTCGCGCTCGCCGAACCGCTCCTGCTCTTCCTGATCGCCGCGTTCATCGGCACCATTTTCGTAGGCATGGTCATCCCGATCTTCACCCTCCAGGATTACATCAAGTAACGTTCATCCATCGCCCATCACGTTTCCCATGAACCTCCAACGCATCTCACGACCGTTCCGTCGCAACGCCCGCCAACGCGGCTTTACGCTGATCGAACTCCTCCTGGTCCTGGTCATTCTCGGCGTCCTTGCCGCCATCGTCGTCCCCAAATTCTCGGGACGCACCGAACAGGCCCGTCTCACCGCCGCCAAAACCCAGATCGCCACTTTTGGCACCGCCCTCGATGCCTACGAGGTCGACGTCGGCTCCTATCCCAAGGGCCGCGATGGACTCCTGAACCTTATCGAACAACCGCGCGATGCCCAGGCGTGGAAGGGCCCTTACCTGAAAGGCAACGATCTTCCCGTCGACCCCTGGGGCAATGCCTACGTTTACGAATGCCCGGGCAAGCAAAACCCCAGCAGCTACGACATCGCCTCAGCCGGCCCCGACGGCCGGGAAGGCAGCGACGACGACGTCAACAACTGGCGCTAATCCACCGACAAGCAGCCCTGTTTCCAGAGTGTCGCGTTTCGGTCCCCAGCCATGAAGTGTCCCGTTCCAGCCCGCGATTGGCGGCGGAATGAAGCGTCCGCACCCCAAGGACGATGCCCGGTTGCTCCGCGCCCACCCGGGTTCACCCTGATCGAGCTGATCCTGGTCATGGCCATCCTGGCTGCGGTCCTGGCGGTTTCGGCCCCTTCCCTCGGGCGCTTTTTCCGCGGCCGAAACCTGGATGCGGAGGCGTATCGCCTGCTCGCCCTGACCCGGCACGCTCAGGAACGCGCCGTCACCGAGGGCGTCCCCATGATCCTTTGGTTCGATATCCATGTCCGACGGTACGGGCTGATGGCGGATCCCAGCTGGTCGCTCGCCGCCTCGGGTTCGCGGGCCGGAAACATCGCCACCATGACCTTGGGCAGTGCCCAAACCACCCGGACCGTTCTCGAGGACGATCCTCGCGCCTGCGATTTTGGCCTGGCCGAGGACGTCGAACTGGAGGTGGAGACCAACCCGGTTTTGCGGGAGCAAGGCAGCTTGGATATCCAGGAATTGCCGATCGCCTCCCGCCCCCTGCTGAGGTTCCAGCCCGATGGATTTCTTCCCTTTTCCGGTCCCGACTGGATCCTGATTCGTTTCCGGACCACCTCGCAATCCGCGGCGGATTCCTCCCGCCTTTGGATCGCTCCAGGCGTCAACCGCCAGGCGTATGAAATCTGGACCAACCAACCGCCCATCCAGCGCCGCTAACAGGCCGGGACAGCGGCGGCTCCAGTCCGGTTTCACGCTCGTGGAAACCCTCGCCGCGCTGCTCTTCCTTGCCATTGTCATTCCCGTGGCCGTCGAAGGCATCCAACTCGCCAGCTATGCGGGCACCGCCAGCCAACGCAAACGAGCCGCCGCCCGCATCGCCGAGCGGGTGATCGCCGAATCCATCGCCCCGACCAGCGGGTCTTCCATCGGAACCTCCGGCACGGTGCGCGAAGGCATGATTGACTACCGCTGGCAGATCCGAACCGAGTCCTGGACCGACGCCACCCTCCGCGTGCTGACCGCCGAGGTATCCTTCGATGTGCAAGGCCGGGAACATCGCATCGAAGCCAGCACCCTCGTCGATCCCTCCAGCCAATGAGGATCTCCCTTGCCCCGTCTGTCCGTCGCGCCAACCACCCGTCGGCCGCCGCACCGACGGCCCGCCGAGGAACAGCACCATCAATTCCGCCGCTGCGGGCGCTCGGCCTGCGATTCAGGAGGTTGGGCACCCGTCGCTTCGATTGCCGCCGACGCTTGGCTTCGACGAAAACCCATATCCGCCGCATCTCCTCAGCCTTCACCCTGATCGAAATCCTCCTCGCCGTGGCCATCTTCGGCGTGGTGCTCATCGCCATCCATTCCGTCTTCCACATCGCCCTGAAACTTCGGAATCGGACGGTGCAATCGATCGAAGCCGACCTGCCCCTCCAGCAGACCCTGTCGATTCTCCGCCGTGACCTCGCCGGGATCATCCCGCCGGGCGGAACGTTCGGCGGCCCTGTCGAATCCAGTCCCAGTTCCGAGGGGACCCTCCTCGCCAGCACTCCACTCCTCCAGTTCTACACCTCCACCGGCGCCCTTTCCGATGACGCGCCGTGGGGCGATATCCAACGGGTCGCCTACTCCCTGGCAGCACCCACCAACAGCACCTCCGAAGGCATGGACCTCGTTCGGTCCGTCACCCGAAACCTCCTGCCGGTGGCCCAGGAAATCATCAAATCCCAACGCCTCATGGGTGGCGTCGAATCCGTAACCTTCCAATTCCATGACGGGGTCTCCTGGCGCACCTCATGGGCTTCCACCAACGAAGTCATTCTCATGCCGCGCGCCATCATGGCCCAGATCCAGCGCGCCTTGCCCAGCGATACCCTAAACGCGGTCCGCCTTCCCCCCATCGAACTCGTCGTCGGCCTGCTCATCGAACCGGCCCCCGACGCCGCCGCGACCAATGCGACAAGCACCGGAAAACAGGATTCGGGTGGCGGAAACCCTCCTCCAGGCGGTGGCAATCAGCCTCCGGGAGGCGGCAATCAGCCGCCAGGTGGAGGTTCCCAGCAGCGAGGATCTCGCCCATGAGAGTCGCCACCTCCTCGTCGCGGCCCGTCCGGGCCTCCGTCCTGATCATCGTGCTCTGGGTCGCCTTCGGCCTGGTCTCGGTGACGCTGTATTTCGCCCATTCTATGCGCTTTCAGCTCCAGGCCAGCGAGAACCAGACTGCCTCCATCCAGGCCGCCCTGGCCATTGATGGCACCATTCGCTACGTCACCAATCTCTTCGCAACCTACGCCGAACCTGGCGCCCCCCCGGATTCGACCCTTTTTGAGGCGGAGAACCTGCTCATCGGTGAGGCGACAGTCTGGCTGATCGGCCGCGACACCAACGTCTGGCAGCAAACGCCGACCCGTCCCTACTTCGGCCTGGTCGACGAATCCTCGAAGCTGAATCTCAACACCGCCACCAGCGCGATGCTGGAAACCTTCCCATTCATGACCGCGGAGTTCGCCGCCGCCATCGTCGATTGGCGGGACACCGACTCCGAGGCGAGCGATAACGGCGCCGAGGACGAGACCTACGTTCGGATGAATCCGCCGTACCACTGCAAGAATGCTGATTTCGATAGCATCGAGGAGCTTCGCCTCGTGTCCGGGGCGACTCTCGCGCTGCTCTACGGTGAGGACACCAACCTCAATGGCATCCTGGATCCCAACGAGAATGACGGTGATGAGTCCTATCCAGCAGACAATCAGGACGGTCGCCTGGATCCCGGACTTCTCGAGTACGTGACCGTCGCGACCCGCGAGCCCAACACCAATGCCGGCGGCACCAATCGAGTGGACGTCTCCAACCCCTCCCAGGCGAGCGTCACCAACCTCCTGCAAACCCGTTTCGGCCAGACCCGGGGCGCACAACTTATCAATCAACTTGGTAACCAAGCCACCGTGCGAAGCGTCCTCGAGTTCGGATTAAGAGCCGGAATGACCGCCGATGAACTTGCCCAGTTCGAAGGTGACCTCACCGTCACCAATGCCACCACCGTGAACGGTCTCATCAACGTCAACACCGCCAACGCCGAAGTCCTCGCCTGTGTCCCTGGCGTCGGCACCGATAACGCCAAGTCCCTGGTCGCCGCCCGCAGCTCCGCCAGCAACGCCGCCACCTCGCTTTATTGGATCGTCGAAACTCTCGGACAGGACGGCGCCATCGACGCCGCCCCCTACCTGACCACCCGCGGCTACCAGTACACCGTGGACGCCGCCGCCGTCGGGCGCCATCAGCGCGGCTATCAGCGCGTCCGGTACCTGATCGACACCTCCGGTGAAGCACCGCGCATCGCCGCCCGCCGCGACCTGACTCATCTCGGGTGGGCGCTGGGTCGGGATCTGCGCCGCGAACTCCGCGATCAAGCCAACCAGACCCGATGAGCATCCGACTCCAGAAGCGCCCGGGATCCACCGTGCTGGGTATCGGCTTTGAGCGCGATCAGATCGAGATTGTGGAATTGCGGCGCACCAACGGGAGTTCCGAGATCCGTCGCTCCATCATGGTGGCACTCGACTCGGATCCCCTTTCCACCGGGGCCGAAACCGTCGGCCGAACCCTTCGCGCTCAGCTCGAAGAGGCCGGCATTCGCGAAACTCGCTGCGCCGTGGCCCTCCCCGCCTACGCCGCGCTATCGCTGACGGTCGCCATTCCCGACCTCCCCGATGCCGACCGCCAAAGCTTCCTCGAAATTGAGGCCGAGCGCGGCTTTCCCCAAAATCCGGAAAATTTGGTCTGCCAGACCTCCATTGCGGAACCTTGCCACGGGCTTCGGCATGCGACAGTGATCGCTTTCGAGCGATCCGCGATTCAACGCATCGAGGCAATCCTGCGCGTCGCCAGACTGAAGCCCTTGTGGTTCGCACTCGGCCTGGCCAGTCTCCAACCTCCGCTCTCCAAGGAAACCGATACCGTTCTCGCCCTGCTGCCCGCGGGTAATCAACTGGGCGTTCAAATCACCTGCGGACAGGGTATCGCCGCCCTCCGCGTGCTGGAAGATGCGTTCATCCCCACCGCCGGATCCCAGAAACTCCATCCCGACCTCGATCTGATCCATCGCGAGCTTCGGATCACCCTGGGACAGCTTCCTGCCGAGATCCGCGACACCGTCCAACGCGTCCGCGTCTTCGGCGCTTCCGCAATGGCCCGTTCCTTCGCGGAAATCATCCAACCCCGACTGCTCGCGTTGGGTCTGGCGGTGGAACTCGAGCCCGCCCTGAAATCGGAAGGAATCCCTTTCCGCCTGCCGACCCACGCACCGGCCTCCCCGGCCCTCGCCGTGGCTGTCCAAGCCGCGGCCGGATTTCGTCCGAGATTCAATTTCCTCCCGCCTCGCATCAGTGCCTGGCAGGTGTTCGCCAGCCGGTACCCCTCCCGGCGTCTCGTGTGGGCCGGGGCCGCCGCCGGAACCATCGCTGCTCTAGCCACCCTCCTGTTCCTGGGCCAGCAGTTCTTCATCTGGCGTTGGCAATCCCGCTGGGACGCCATCAAGACCAAGGTCGGCCAAGTCGAAACCATGCAGCGCGAAGTCCGCCGTTACGGACCCTGGTTCGATTCTTCGGTTCGCTCCCTCAGCATCCTCCGGCGCCTGAGTGAAGCCTTTCCTGAAGACGGTTCGGTCTCCGCCAAGACCATCGAAATCCGAGGCCCAACCCGTGTCGCCTGCTCCGGCACCGCCCGGGATCCCCAAGCCTGGCTTCGAATGCTGGACAAAGTTCGTGGTTCCACCGGCATCGCCGACGTTCAAGTCGAGCAGGTCCGCGGCAAAGCACCCGTCGAGTTCTCCTTCAACTTCAAATGGGACGAGGGATCCGGCTCATGAATCTTCAGAACCGCCAGCACCTGCTCGGTCTCGTGGCCGCCATTCTCTTTGGCGCCCTCGCTGGCCACCGCTGGATCCTCTCGCCTCTTCTCAAATCCTGGGAAATCCGGTCCACCCGGATTGATCAGCTGCGCAAATCCGTAGTTCGCGGCGAATCCGTCCTTCGGAGCGAGCAGGCCATCCGCGAATCGTGGAACCAGATTCGCACCAACACGCTCTCGCTCGAACCCTCCCTCGCTGAGAACCAGATCCTGAAGGCCTTCGACGCTTGGTCCCGCGATAGCGGCGTCAGCATCAGCGGCCTTCGGCCCCAGTGGAAGAGGACCGAGGCGAACTTTGCCACCCTCGAATTCCGCGCCGATGTGAACGGAAGTTTACCCGCCCTGACCCGTTTCCTCTACGAAGCGGAGCAGGACCCGCTCGGCATCCGCATTGAGTCCCTGGACCTGACCACACGGGACGCCAACGGAAGCCAGCTCACCCTGGCGCTCCAGATCAGCGGCCTCCAACTCAAGAGCGCCAAGCGATGAACGACTTCTTCCGCGGCATCCGTTCGTTCGCGCTGATAGCATTTCTGGCTTCCAGCTTCGCGGGCGCCCAGGTCCCGGCTTCATCCCTTCCCGCCGGCATTCTCGAGACCAACACCGCTCCGTTGACCCCCGCATCCGAATCCACCACAAGCCACCGTCTGACCGGTACTTCAACTCCATCCACCAACACCCTCGGCGACACCGCCAACGTGCCTTCCCGGTCGGATCGGGACAGCTCCCGATCCCGACGTTCCGACCGCCGCCGCGATCGTTCTGCGGTCGCCTCTCCTGACGATCCCTCGATCACCTCGACCAACCTCCCGTCGAATGGCACCGAGTTTGCCGCCTTTCGCATCATCCCGGACCGCAACATCTTCAATGTCAACCGATCCAGCCGTTCCGGACGTCCGACGGGGGAAACCGCTACCAACACGGTTCAGGTCGATACCTTCGCCCTGGTCGGGGCCATGAGCTATGCGAAGGGCGATTTCGCCTTCTTCGACGGTTCGAATTCCGATTTCCGTAAAGTCCTCAAGCCCGGCGATTCCATCGCAGGCTTCCAGCTCAAGAGCATCGGATTCAACTCGGTGCAACTGGATGAAACCGGCAAATCCCTGCAATTGGCGATCGGATCGCACTTGAGGCGCGAAGATCAAGGCGAGTGGCGCCTCGTCGCCGAAAGTGCTCCGGCAACCTCATCGTCCGGCAGCGGAGAAAGATCCGCATCCGAATCCTCCGGCAGCGCGTCTGGTGGAGGTGAAACCAAGACCGCATCCGCCGATTCCGGCGGGAATGCGGACGATATTCTGCAGCGCCTGATGAAGAAGCGAGAACAGGAGATGGGCAAATGACACTTCGATTTACTACCCTCGCGGCTTGGTTGTGCGCCGCCGAACTCTTCCAGTCGACCCTCGCCCAACCCGCCGAGACGCCCGACACGCCACTAGCCGAGCCGACGGAAACCGTCGTCGTCCAACTCCCCGTCGACCTGCTCCCCCCGCCCGTTGAGGGTGCCGACGCCGATTCCCACGACAATGTGGGAGTCCAAGAGGGAGACCTCGGAGTACGAGGTGCCACCCGGAATGAGGTGGATCCAGCCCAGGTCGCTCCGGACGACAATCGACCACGCATCGTTACACCCGGGCGTTCGTTAGGCGCGAACGGCGAACGCCTACCGCGCACCCGCACCCGCATCGGTCCGTCCGATGAGACCGCGGTCGCGCTTCCCGATCGTGCCGAAAATTCCACCCCAGAACCCAATCTGCGCCTCAATTTCCGGGGAGTCCCTCTGGAGATGGTCCTCGACTACCTCAGCGATGCCGCCGGTTTCATCATCATCCTCGATACCGAGGTGAAGGGCAAAGTGGATGTCTGGAGCAATCAACCCTTGAACCGTGACGAGGCCGTCGAATTGCTCAACACGGTGCTGGCCAAGAACGGATACACCGCCATCCGCGACGGACGAACCCTCACCATCATCAGCCGCGACGACGCCAAGCGACGCGATATTCCCGTCCGGTCCGGCAATGACCCCAACGAAATGCCCAGGTCGGAGGAAATGATCACCCAGATCATCCCGGTTCGCTTCATCAACGCCGTCCAACTCACCCGCGATCTTCAGCCCATCATTCCGGCAACGGCCACCATCGCCTCCAACGAAGGCGGCAATGCCGTCGTCGTCACGGATACTCAAACCAACATCCGTCGGCTGGCCGAAATCATCCGGGCCCTCGACACCGCCATCTCCAGCGTCTCCGCCGTCCGGGTGTTTCCGTTGAAGTATGCCGACGCTAAGACACTCGCGACGGTCGTCCGGGATCTCTTCACCTCCAACGATACCTCGGGCCGAGGTGGAGCCAGCGGTCAGCAACAGGTGACCCGAGGTTTCCAAGGGCCGGGGGGCGGTGGTTTTCCCGGGTTTCCGGGTGCGGGTGGCCGCGGCGGCGCAGCCCAGGCTGGGGGTTCAACCGGCTCTTCACGCGTCTCAGAACCCCGTGTCGTGGCCGTGGCCGATGAGCGAAGCAACTCCCTCGTCGTCAGCGCTCCCGTCGAACAGATGAGCCTCGTGCAGGAATTGGTCGAACAGGTCGACACCAACGTCGAGGACGTCACCGAGTTGCGCGTTTTCCGCCTCAAGAATGCCGATCCCCAGGAAATGGCCGACGTCCTCGCCAACCTCTTCCCCGATCCGACAACGAGCGACAACCAGAGTGGTCGCGGGGGGCAGCTTCGCTTCGGCGGCGGACCCTTCGGTGGATTCGGCGGTGGACGCCAGGCATCCGCCGACGTCAGCTCCCGCCTTCAACAGCAGAGCAAGGTCACGGCGGTGCCGGACCCACGCACCGGTTCCATCGTCGTCAGCGCCTCGCGGGATTTAATGGAACAGATCGGCCAGATGATCGCCCAACTCGACTCCGATCCCGCGAAAAAGCAGAAGGTGTTTGTCTACACCGTTGAGAACACCGATCCGACCGCCGTGGAAGACATCCTTCGAGGCCTCTTCGAGGGGCAGAATTCCCGCAATCGCGGCAGCACCGCCCGTTCCACCACCCGACAGACCGGCAACCAGCTTAACAACCGTGCCACTCAGAACCAGAATCAGGGCAACCAGAATTCCGGATTCGGAAACAGCGGCGGCCAGCTCAGACGGTAATCCCAGGCGCTCACTTTCGATGAATCCACACTCCTCACTGTTTCCAACGCTCCTCGCCTTGGCCGTGACGCTGTTCGCCATGACGTCGCTGGGTCAGGCCCAGCGAACCGGCACCCGTGGAACCAGCAGTTACGTGCCCGCCACCCAGGTCGGTGAGGCCATCATCTCGAGCGATCCTGAAACCCGGAAAATTATCGTCGTCACCGACGACGAAACCGCCGCGTACATCGGCCAGGTCATCACCAACCTGGATCGTGCGGTACCCCAGGTCCTGATCAAGGTCGTCTTCCTCGAAGTCACGTACCGCAAAGGCATCAGCCTCGGCATTGAAGGGAACTATCAGAAGGACATCGGAGGCGGTTCCACCGGCGTCGTGAACCAGATCTTCGGACTCGCCCAACAGAGCGGCAACCCCACCCCGCCTGGCGCCGGCATGTACCAGATGCTAGGCCAGGACTTCCAGGTCACCCTCCGAGCCATCGCGGAGGCCGGAAAAACCGAGGTCCTCTCCCGTCCGTCCATTCTCGCCCGGAACAACCAGCAGGCCACCATCACCGTCGGCCAGGAGGTTCCACTCATCACCAACACGCGCTTCGATAATTTTAGCAATCAGATCAATGCCTACGAATACCGCTCCGTCGGGATCATCCTGCGGGTCACGCCGTTCATTACCGAAGATGGCCTTGTCGAGATGATCGTGAACCCGGAGATTTCCAATCTCTCGGACCAAACGGTGGCCGTTTCCGTCGGGTTAAGCGCCCCCGTGATCAACACCCGTTCCGCCGACACGGTGGTGGTCACGCCGGACGGTCAGACGGTGGTGATCGGCGGACTCATGCAGAAAACCGGCACCGAATCCGAGGGCAAGATTCCTTTCCTCGGCGACATCCCCGGACTCGGTTTTCTATTCAAGAATAAGAACAACTCCGGCACCCGGACAGAGCTCCTCATTTTCCTGACGCCGCACATCGTCAAACGCCCCTCGCAACTCGCTGGCATGACGAGCGCCGCCAGGAACAATCTCCAACTGGTTCCTCAATCGTTCACCGAACAGGAACTGGACCGGTTCCTCTTGGATATTCCGGAGAAGAAGACCGAGCCGGCTACCAAAAAAACCCGCAAGACCCGCAAGTCCGTGGAACGGTAGTCGATTTTGGGCATCGACGACCTCCGTCTGCTGGCAAGCGATGTGATCGGCCCGTCTGCCCACCTTAGGTCGCGGGCTGGAGTTGCGGACCTCCGGCGAGCCGATTCAGCGCGCTCAACACCGCCTTGATCGATGCCAACTCGATGTTCGTGTCCACACCTGCTCCCCAGCGCGTGCGACCGTCCTTCACCCGGATCTGGATGTAGGCTATGGCCGACGCCCCTTCTCCAGCACTCAACGCGTGCTCGCTGTAGTTCGTCACTTCAAACATCGGCGTGCCATCCGAGGTGAGCGCATGCACAAACGCTGCGATCGGACCATTCCCGTGGCCCTTGATCTCGATTGCCTTGCCCGACTTACTCAGCCTCGCGACACAGCAGACGTTGCCATCCACAGATTCAGTCCGAAATCCCGCCAACTGCCACGGCTGGATTCGGTCGACGTACTCCCTCCAGAGCATCGACTTCAGCTCAAGCGCGGTGACTTCGCGCCCCATGCGATCCACCTGGTCGTTGGCAATCGGGCCAAACTCCCGCTGCATGTCCTTCGGCAGTTCGATTCCAAACTCGCTCTCCAGCAAGTAGGCCACCCCGCCTTTGCCCGACTGGCTGTTGACCCGGATCACTTCCCGATACTCGCGTCCGATGTCGCTGGGATCGATCGTCAGATACGGGATGTCCCAGGTCGCCGAATGACCGCCCGCCCGCTGACTCTCCCACTCGCGCAATCCCTTCCGGATGGCGTCCTGATGCGAACCGCTGAACGCGGTGAACACCAACTCTCCGCCATACGGCTGCCGCGGCGGCACCGTCATGCCGGTGCAACGCTCGTAAACCTCCACCAACCGGCCCATATTCGAGAAGTCCAGCCCCGGATGGATCCCGTTCATGTAGAGGTTCAACGCCACCGTGACGATATCCAGATTGCCGGTGCGCTCCCCGTTGCCGAAGAGCGTCCCTTCGACCCGGTCCGCCCCCGCCAGCAAACCCAGTTCCGTCGCCGCCGTTCCCGTGCCACGATCGTTGTGGGTATGCAGGCTGATGATGGCCGCTTCACGATGCTTCAGGTTCCGGATGAACCACTCGATCTGGTCGGCATAGATGTTGGCCATCGCCACCTCGACCGTGTCCGGCAGGTTCAGGATCAGCGGGCGTTCCTTCGTCGGGCCCCATTCGGCCATCACCGCCTCGCAAATCTCGACCGCGAACTCGACTTCGGTCGCCGAGAAGCTCTCCGGCGAATACTGGAAGCGGATGTCCGAGCCCGCCAACCGCGGCAGACGTTCCTTGATCCAGCGAGTTCCACGTTGCGCAATTCGGACGATGTCCGGTTTATCCAGGCCAAACACGATCCGGCGTTGGGCCGGCGAGGTCGAGTTGTAGAGATGAATGATCGCCTTCCGCACCCCCACCAGAGATTCAACCGTGCGCTCAATCAGATCCTCGCGCGCCTGAACCAGCACCTGCACCGTCACGTCCTCCGGGATGCGCTTGTCATCGATCAACCTCCGCAGGAAGGCGAACTCGGTGTTCGATGCCGCCGGGAACCCGATTTCGATCTCCTTGAAGCCACAGCGAACCAGGGCTTCGAACAGCTCGAGCTTCTGCGACACATTCATCGGCACCGCCAGCGCCTGATTGCCGTCGCGAAGATCCACGCTGCACCAGATGGGAGGTGCCGTGAGGGTGCGGTTGGGCCATTGACGGTCAGGCAATTGAACCGGCGGAAATGGCCGATACTTCGATGCGGGTTGGATCAACATGGTCGTTTTCGTTGGGTCTCGACCCCGATTCACTTTCGGTCGGCGGAAAACAAAAACCCGCCGCCGTCATGCGGCAGCGGGTGGTTCGAAACTGGTTTCAGCGATCGTTCAGAACCCCCGGGCCGCGCTGCCAAAAAGCAGCGCCTCGGTAAGCAGCAGGGTGTTCAACGTCCGATTCACTGGGGCTGGTGTAGTGAATCCACAGCCTCCAGGTCAATCCTTACGTTGGGTTCACTCCAACCAAGGGTTCCCCTCCCTACCATCGGTGAACGGGCTGAACCCCGGCCCGCATGTCGCTTCCTGATCGCGGCCATCCGAGGAGCCCATCCACTCATTGGATCTCGGCGGACCCACGATCCAATGAAAGGCCCACTTCCGCCGGCCCACTTCCGCGTTGAGCCCATCCCGGCATCCGGCTATAGCCCTCGGATGCAACCCCCACGCCGTCTGCACACCCTCCTCGCGATCCTGGGCTTGATCGCAGGAGTCGCATCCCACGCTCAAACCGCCCCTAAAACCCCGGTCGTCGAAGGCACACCCACTGCCGAAACCCCCGACGCCCAGGGTTGGCATCACCTCTTCGACGGGAAAACCCTCAGCGGCTGGAAAACCTTCGACCCCGGCGGGTGGTCCATCAACGAGGAGGGCCATCTCGTCGGCAAAGGCAGCCGAAGCCATCTCTTCAGCCCCAAGTCCTACAAGAACCTCGAGTTCAAGGCCGATGCGAAGCTCAATCACAAAGGCAACTCCGGCATGTACTTCCGGGCTAAACTCATGACCGGCTGGCCCGACGGCTACGAATCCCAGGTCGAAAACACGAGCTCCGATCCTCAGCGCACCGGCAGCCTCTACAACCGGGCCAAAATGCTGGATCAACTCGTCGCCGACGACACCTGGTGGACCCAGCACATCATCGCCATCGGCAACCGCGTCATCATCAAGGTCAACGACAAGATCGTGGTCGATTTCATCGATGAAAAACGCTCGTTCGTCGAAGGCCATCTCGCCCTTCAACAACACGACCCCGGAAGTGTCGTCCAATTTCGCAACGTGATGGCCAAAGCGCTTCCCGATGACGAAGCCGCCGCCCTTGCGATTGCCAAGACCGACATGCCCGACTTCGGCGCCGAACCCCTGGTCAAGGTCCGGAAGTAACGCAGAAAGACAACGCCCGGCGGCCCTGCAAGGCAGGACCGGCCGGGCGTTGAGATCGGTAGTCGGCGATCGGCGATCGGTGGTCGGTGAGGTTGATCAGGCTGGCCGGCGGAACCCCAGCGGCGACGCCATAGGAATCTCGTGGGCGCAGGGCTGATTGGTCGGCGCATCCGGTTGGCGATCATTGGCCCCGACGAGACCTTCCTTCAGCATCCAGGATTCCACTTCCTCCCCGCTGATGTCCGGGAGCATATGGCCGTTCACTTCCACACACGGGCTCAGCGTTTGACCGCTCTTTTCAATCATTTCCACCCGATCCGTCGGGTTGTTGATGATGTCCCGGTCTTCAAACGGGAGGTCATATTTTTTCATCACGGCCCGCACACCGCTGCTCCAACCACACGACGGCTTCAAATAGGCGACAATTTTCGGCTTTTCCATAGATTTAATGCGGCCTCAGCATGGCACGTCTACAAGCAGGTGCAACCGATCGAAGCAAAAGTCTCCAATCTCCTTCCGACTTCTGCCACCCGTCCCGGTCCCTCAAGCTCCCCCTCCGATGCGCGTTCTCATCGCTCCCGACAAATTCAAGGGCACCCTGTCCGCCGAGGCCGTTGCTCGATCCATCGCCCAGGGGTGGCGCCAGATCCGGCCCGCCGATGAGCTAACCCTCCTGCCCATCAGCGACGGAGGTGACGGTTTCGGCTCAGTCTTGGGACGCCTCCTGCACGCCCGAACCCTCAGCCTCACCACCACCAACGCCGCCGGCCGCCCCCACCGCAGCCGTTGGTGGTGGGTCGAGGATCAGCACCTCGCCATCATCGAAGCCGCCCAATCCAACGGCCTCGCGCTTCTCCCCGAGGGAAAACACCACCCGTTCGAACTCGATACCCGCGGCGTGGCACGCCTCATCGAGTTCGCCCTCCGCAAAGGCGCCCGGCATTGCATCATCGGCGTCGGCGGCAGCGCCACCAACGACGGCGGCTTCGGCCTTGCCATCGGAATGGGTTGGGTGTTGATCGATCGAGCCGGCCAACGCATTAACAACTGGACCGATTTGCACCGACTCGCTCGCATCGTGCCCCCCACCCAGGACAGTCCCGCCCGACCGCGGCATGCCAACACCGGAGTCTCCAAACGCCTCCACCTAGGCCCTTCAGGCTCCACCAACGGGATCGCCCCGTGCCAGTTCACCGTGGCCACCGATGTGGAGAACCCGCTCCTGGGCCCCCAAGGTGCCACCCGTATTTACGGCCCTCAGAAAGGCCTCACGCCAAAGGATTTTCCCGTTGCCGAAAAGAACCTGCGCCGGCTCGCGCAGGTGGTCGAGCGACAGTTGGGTTTCAGCAGCTCAACTCCCGGTTCTGGAGCTGCTGGCGGACTCGGGTTTGGCTTGATGGCGTTCCTGGGAGCCGAACGTCGGCTGGGCTTCGACCTGTTCGCCGAGTGCGCCCAACTCGATCGTCTGCTGAAACAGTCCGATCTCGTTATCACCGGCGAAGGTTCCTTCGACGCCCAGAGCCTCATGGGCAAGGGGGTCGGCCAATGCATCCAGCGCAGCTCCCGCCAGAAACGACCCGTCATCGTCCTGGCTGGACACGTCGCCCCCGCCGCCCAGTCCGCCAGCAAGACGCTTCGGTGGTCCAAGGGCCTCTGTGACCTCACTTCCACGGGCGATGCCATGTCACAACCCAAATTCTGGCTGCGCCGCCTCGCCCGTGAAGCCGCGCTCGCCTGGAATGCCCAGGCCCGGTTTCCCCCGAGATATCGATCGTGAGGACCGCGAAAACCGTTTGCCGAACCATCGTCCTGGCGTTCCTCACCGCCGCGTTGTGGCTGGCTTTGGACGCGCTCCGACCTAAAGCCGACTGGATCCGCCTGGAATGCGCCACCCATGCGATGCCAGGAAGACCCTTCCCCGTTCGGGTCCACTTCACCCCACCGGTCCCCGTCGGAAGCCTGGGAATCGATCTCCACGCCCGCGATCCTTCCCACGGTAGGTCCACCGTGATCGGTGTGTCCCGTACCACCCTCCTTCCCCATCAGACCACGTATTCCTTGGAAATTCCCTTCCGCACCGGAATCACCGCCAAGGTCGTGCGGGCCATCTTGTACCTGACCCCGTCCGGCGCATGGAAGGACCGCAGCCGGTCTGCACTCAGTGAGGACATCCCGGTCCTCGCCTCCGAATCCGTCCAAGGAAACGCCACCCCGCCCCTCGCACCCTTGGAGCTCTTTAATCAGGGCGGAACCTCCATCATCCCCAGGATCCGCTCCGTGCCCGTGCGCATCCTGGTCGCGGCTCTCTGGTGCATCACCGCTTTCATCGCATGGCCCCGCCAGCCCCGCCCTGTCCCTTCCATTCCGCCCCCTCGATCCACCGGTCCCACCATCAAAACTCCGGCTCTCGGACTCGTCGCCGCCGTCGCGGCCGTGGCGGAAGCCGTCGACCTGAGTCGTTGGCTCGGAGACGGGGCCCGCACCGCGGCCCGCCAGTTCTCAGCCTATGAGGCCCGGGAACCCGGCCAGCAACTCGCCGCGGCCGTGCTCCTCGCCGGGGCCCTGGTCGCAACCACACTCCTGCTTCGATCCCGCCTATCGGCTTTGCTCCGTGTTGCCTGGGCTGCCCTCGCTCTCGCGCTGGGGTTGGTCGGCCTGGATTCCTTGTCCCTTCACGCGTTGGACGGAATCGCCGAATCCACGCAGTGGGGCATTCCCCGAATTCAAGTCGCCCACCTCCTTTGCGCCCTGACCGCAACGATTGCCCTCGCGTTCGCCCGGTCTCGACGCGATCCGTGAAGCGCCGCTTCCGCACCTCGGCTTCCTTAGCGCGACCCTAGGCGCCCCATCACTAAAACGAATTCCATTTGCACAATCCCCCTCATCGTTCGAAGTACGCGTTCTGAGTATTCTTCACCCTTCCCTCGTAAGAATGCCCCCACCCATAACCGCAGGCTACTCCCGGAACCACCCACCGCTGCGCCCGGCCGATCCGCTCTGTTCGCCATGGCCTGGATGTTTGCCGCATCCGCCGTGCTGCACCTAAGTGCGCCGCATGCCGCGGCTGTCGACCAGCTACAGGCAACCGCGTTCATCGGCTATCGGGTCTCAGGCAATGAGATCGCGCTGGAATGGACCGGCTCGGGTTTGCTTCAAGCGTCCGAGAGCGTGACCGGTCCCTGGGTCACAGTCACCGACGCCAAGAGCCCCTACTCCGCCGCCCGGGTCGGAGGGCTTCAGTTTTACCGACTCGCATCCACGGCCCACAGCGTTCTGGCGTTGGATGCCACAACTATCCGGGTGGTCTACGACCGGTTGATGGGGCTGAGCGCCATCAATCCATCGAATTACGCGGTCAGCGCTGACGACCGAACCGGAATCGGGATTCTCGCCGCACGGTTTGGCCCTCTGCAGAGCATCGTGGATCTGGCGACCACCCCTCAGGCCAACGCCGACTATCAACTGACCATCAACAATGTTCAGGACAGTTCGGTTTACGACGGTTCCGACGCCTTCGCCGCGCCGGCCGGCTGGATCGATCGCAACGGCAACAATCTCCGCGACCGCCTGACCGAAGTCTTCCAGACCGGGCCCGACGATTACGTCCTCGACCCGATCCGCAGGGATACCGACGGCGACGGCATCGATGACGCCAATGAAATCGTAGGTTTCTCCATCACCCGAATCACCTATGGCAGCGGGATCTTCCGCGGACTCAACCCGGTCACCGGTCTCAGCCCGAACCCCCTCCGACCCGACACCGACGGCGACACGTTCTTGGATGGTTTTGAACGTCTGGTGGGCCTCGACCCCACCGATCCCGAGGATCTAGACACCGACGGCGACGGCCTTCCGGACCCGGTCGAGGACGCCGGCTGGCCGGTGACCACCGTGGCAGTGAGCATCGCCCCGTTCGTCGACGGCCTCTCCAGCACGAATGTGGTCACGTCCAACAAGAACAGCGTGGATACCGACCGGGACGGTCTCACCGACTTCGAGGAATTCTTCCTTCGAACCGATCCACGCTCCGCCGACAGCGATCGGGACGGGATCCATGACATCCTGGAACTTAGGGGCTATACCCTGCCCGACAAGGTCGCCGGCGAAGACCTGGGCATCATCACAACGCTCGCGTTGGATGCCGACACCGACAACGACAAGCGCGCGGACGGTGACGAGGCCGAGTTGGTCAGCGTCGAACTCGCCCGCTGGGTCGTCCGCGTTGCCGGTCAAACACCTTATCGTGTGTTCAGCCATCCTCTGCTCGCCGATGCCGACTTCGATTTTGTCGTCGACGGCGATGAATTCGCGCTGGATCCGCGTGATCCCAACCGTCACACGGATCCGAACAACGGGAATACGGATGGCGACCGGCGCGATGACGGCGCCGAGATCAGTGGCGGAACCAATCCACTCGCGGTCGACCTGCGGGTCACCGTGATTGCTGAATCGGTCGAGACCTCCACCCCGGGCCAGTACAACTTCGCCCTGAATGTCCGCCCCCCCAATGTCTCAGGGGTCGCTGGATTGGGCGTCACCAACCTCGTCTTCGAGAACGTCACGGCGACGTCCGACCGGGTTGGCAGGGTCCGCTACAGCCAGGACGGGGTGTATATCGCGGGCGTCTACTATCGCACCAGCACCAGCGCTACCGGCGTCGAGGAAAACCTGACTCGAGACAGCGTCCGGCTCTACGACCCCGGCCTTAAAGGCATCCTGGCCGGACAACGCTTCGAGGTGCGCGCTAAAGTCTCCGCAGGTCCTGACCTGGGAGCCCTCCCCACCCGTACCTTCGTGTACGATCCGACCAGCTCCGCCACGCTGAAGTACCAAACCAGCGATATCCTCACGAGCGCCGACTTCGACTTCCGCGGCATCGAATCACCGGTCAAAAACCCTCAGGACTTCCCGCTTTCGGGACGTTCGGTCCGCTTCGGCCTCGCCGACGGCGAACGGTTCTCGATCGAAGGCTTCGTCCAGGGCTTCACCGTCGAGACCGACGCAGTCGTCAAACTCGGCGGCCTCGAAGGCGCGAAGGCATTGCAGGAATCCACCAGCGGAACACCCACGGAAGTCCGGCCGGTATTCTCCTGGATCCAGGTGGCCGACAAATTCCTCGAAGAGTTCTACTTCGAAGCCGTCGTCAATGGGGCCACGGTGAAGATCAAGTTCTACTACCTGATCGAATGATCGAATGATCGAATAGCCGCGGCCAAGTTCGCCACCGGGCCAGGATTCATCCTGGCCCGGTTTTTTGTGGACATCGTTCGAGCCGCTCGGCCAGCCGGTTAAAACTTCTTTCGGGCCCGGCGCTTCGCGTCGAGCAAGCGGCTCGCCGTGCTCTCAGGGTCGTTCGCAGGCGGTGCCGCGGTTTTCCCCGTGCCGGTGGGCGCCTCGGATGTCGGCGGCGAGGCAGCCGTCGGTTCACCGGGCTCAGCGGCATCCACCGTTTCCCGAGGCTTGAACAACCCGGGCGCTGGCCCAGTTTGAGTGGCGCGCACCCGCTCCTTACGAGCCAGCAGAGTGGCCATGGATTCTTTGGAGGCGACTTCCACCACCCGCCGGCGAAGACCAAGGGTCTTGAGCACCGTGGCCCAGGCCCGAGCCAGTTCCTCCCGCTCCAACTGCACCCGTCGCAGCCCGACATCGAACGGAAACAAAACCACGGCCGCCATCAGCAACCACCACCAAAGGTCAAACGGCCGGAAGGTCCGCGCTCGATCATGGAGATAAGGGTTGTCGGTGGGAACGGTCGGATCCAAAACCCGACCCCCTCCGGAGTCGGCGAGTCGTTGCAAGAGCCCCTGGTTGGGCTCCGACGCGTTGAACTCCGGCGAGTAGTTCAGATTCGCACCGAGCGTCTGCACCCCGCGGATTTGCCCATCCACGAGATCCATCAGGTTGACCATGTAGGCACCGATGTCCTTGGCCGGAAACACCGCCTCGTACCTTCCGGGACCTGCCTGCCGAAGTCGCACCGTTTTCGACTGCCCCTTGGGGTCGACCACCACCGCCTGCAGGTTCAGGAAGTTCCGGAAGTTTCCCTCGGCATCAACCGCTTCCACCGCCAGGCGCCCCTCCCCATTCTCCACCACCACGTCCGAAGTCAGATCGGTCGCATCGACCTTCTTTAATGCCCATTGGGCCAGCTGCGACCAGAATTGCCGGTACTGACCCCAGCCGACCCAGTCGGCCGCCCACTTCGCCCGCGCATCCGACGTGAATGCCACGGACCGACCCAATCCGAATTGCCATTGCGCCAAGATCGGGTCGCCCTTGTCGGAAACCAGCGGCACCTCGGAACGCCCTTTTGCGGTCGTCGCCACATACCCCCGAAGCGTCGGATAGTCCCCGCCGCCGATGCCCCGGATGATTTCGCTGCCACCCGCCACCTGCGGCCGGAACGGATCTTCGATGATCGCTGCCTTCAGAATAACTGCCGCCTCCTTCACGAAGACCTGGGGCAACTGCGCCGGGGACCGCACATCGTAGAACCGCCCCCGGCCCTTTTCCGCCATGTCGGTCATCGCGCTCGGCTCGACATGCCCGCCGATCATGACGGTGCTCACCGTGATCCGGTCCCCGACGATCGACGTCATCAGCGAGTCCCCTGGCTCGCTCGGATCGCCGTCACTGAACACCACCATGTGCTTCAGGTTCGCGGTCGACGATTTCAGTGCCTGGTGCGCCATGCTCATCACGTTCTGGAAGGCCGGCATGTCACCGGGATTCATGCCCGAGATGGCGCGCCCTTTTTCCTTCTTGTCTCCCACCGTCGACAGCGGGAACAACCACTTGTCGGATCCGTCCCAGAGCACAATGCCCATCTCGTCCTGCGGCCCCAGCGCCTGCAACGCGGCGAACGCAATGTCCCGCGCCCATTGGTTGCCATTCGGAAACTCGGTGGCATGCACCACCAGCACCAGCGCTCCGCGTGGCAACACCTTCTTGCTGCTCAATTCCATATCCACCGGAAGGGTCTCCTCCAGCGGCGTGCCCCGGTAGCCTCCCGCTCCAAAGGCCTGATCGCCCCCCACCACCACCAGGCCGACTCCAAAGTCCCGCACCGCACTTTCCAGCAATCGCATCAGATCCACACTCAGGTCGCCTGCCGCGATATTGCTGAGGAAGATCGCGTCATAGCTTTGCATCTCCGGGAGCGACGCCGGAAACACCCCAAGATCCCCGACCCGCACATCCAGCTTCGACGTTTGCAATGCTTCCGCCAGCAACCAGTCCGCTGCAGGATCGGAGGAAACCACCAGGATCCGTGGCTCCCCGCGCACCGTCGTGTGGCTCGTCGAACGGTTGTTCTCCGCCACCGTGTCCCCCGGGGCGTCCAACCGGACATCGTAGGTGTAGAAGTCCGGGGAGGTCAGGGTTTGGGAAAAGGAGAACAGGTTCTTGCCCGGTTCCAAATCGACCGGCTGTGTTCCGAGGAGCTGATTGTTCCGATAGAGGGAAAGGCTGGCACGGGTGCTCCGGTCGCTTTGGACGAAGATCTTCACGTCAAAGGTCTGGCCCTGCTTCAGTTTCCCCGGCACCACCACCTTCTGAAGTGAGATGTCCCCACCCCGCTGTGCCCCCAGCGGAACCACGTCCACACTCACTCCCAACGAACGCGCCGCCACCACCGCCTGCAACGCATCGCCCGTCGTCTGGTTGCCGTCGGAGATCACCACGATCCGTCGTTGGCCCGTCTCCGGAAATGCCGCCGTCGCCAACCGCACAGCCCCTGCCAGATCCGTTCCCGCGGAGGAAATCACCGCCTGAACCCGCTGCAGATCCACCGCCGGGTTGACCGATGACTCAATCGCCGCGTCCGCCCCAAACACAACCACTCCCCCCTTGTCCTCGATGTTCTTGCGCGCCGACGCCGTGTTGACGAACTCCCGTGCCCCTTCCTGTTGACCCGCCGGAATGCTGTCGGAGCGGTCCAGAACGAAGAAGACATTCATGCCCTCCACCGGCAGCCGGTACTGCATGCCGGCCAACGCCAACCCCAGCGCCAGGGTCACCGCGATCCGCACCCCCAACGCCGCCCCACGCCGCCAGCCGAACAACGAACTGTCCGAACGCAGGGACAGCCGAACTACCCACACCAACCCGAAAGCCAGCACCAGCAACCACCAAGGATGGGTGAATTGAAAGGGCATCGGTCAGGCACTCCCATCCCGACGAGGTGCAACCCTGGAACCTTCGGTCCGACGCGGCAGGCGTCTCGCCCGACGGCCCCGAGGCCCCGGATGAAGGATCCGAAGGCCGCCCGCAACGACGCCGCCCGCCCCGCCCCGGCGCACATACTTCACCACCCGGTGATTTAGGGAATCGGCAATGTACAGGTTGCCCATGCCATCCAGGCAAAGGCTCCACGGATTGTTCAACGAGTTCGGCGACGTCCCGGGTCCTCCGAGGATCTCCAGCGGTTGATCGTCCGGACCCAGGACCTGAACCCGGCTGTTGCCGAACTCACAGACGTACTGCCGGCCTTCGGCATCCACACGGACATCGTAGGGGTAGCTGAATTCGCCCGCCTTTTGCCCCGCCCTCCCGTGGGTCCGCAGGAGCCGCCCGTCCGCCGAGAATACCTGAATCCGGTGATTGCAGGAATCTGCCACAAAGATCTCCCCGCCCGGCCCAATCCCCAATCCTTCGGCGCGATTGAACTGGCCCGGCTCCGTCCCTTCTTCGCCAAAGCCCCCAAGGTATTCCCCCGTATCGGCTCGAAATCGCTGGATCCGCTCCCGCTGGCCATATTCGCTCACGAAACACGTCCCGTCGGCGGCCACCGCAATGGCACGCGGGAACCAGAGTTTTCCGGGCTCCAATCCGTGGGAACCCCACTGGGCCGTCAGGGTTCCGTCCGGGCTGAACCGGTTCACCCGATGATAGTGCGGCTCGACCACCCAAACGCCGCCTCCCACCACCGGATCCATGCCCTTCGGCCGACCCATCGTCGTTTCCGGCATCTGCCACAGGGATTCCCACCGGCCATCCGCCCCGAATCGCTGCACCCGACCCGTCATGTCGACCACATAGAGTTTCCCAGCCTGGTCCACCGCCACCGACCGTGGTTTGGAGAAATAACCCGGACCGGTCCCTTTTCCGCCAATGATTTCCACACGCTCGAACAATGCCGACGACAGCGGGCGCATGTCGGAACTCTCGCCTCCGGGTGAGCAACCCGTTCCGGCCAGAAACACGCCCAACACGCATACCACGGAAACGATCCTCCCCATGAATCGGGCGACGACCGACCACGCCACCCACGGAGCCACCGCCACACATCCCAGCAGCAGGCACAACACCGTGACCTGCGCGTTATGCCCGTAATGCAGCAGGTTGAAGATCATCAATCCCAGGGTGTCCCCGCCCGGCGGAACCACCAGGATCGCCGTCTCCACATCCCAAAGCCCCAGCAAATACACCACGAACCACGCCGCCGCGATCGGTCCCCAGGATCCCGTCACCACCGCATGCCACCATGTCTTCCACCGACCCGCCCCCGCCATGCCCACCCATTCGCGAAGTCGCGGATCCGAGTTCACCCACGCCCGGCGCGCCACCAGCCAGGCCACGAAGACATAGCGAACGCCCAAGGCCATCACCACCCAACCGCCCGCCGATCGAAAGGATTCCCACACCACCATCCCCGACAACTCCGCCATCGCCATCCCGGTGAAAACGCCGGGAACCACAAACGCCAACGCTGTCACCGCCCATCCCCTCCAGTGCACGAACGCCAGTGCCACGCACGTCGCCCCGGTGGCCGACAAGGCCGAGTAGGCGACTGTCCGTGACGCCGCCCCACCCGCAGCCCGAAGCGCCGGCAACATCTCGGTCCAGGTGCGCGGCGCCGACAACGCCGTCACGACGGGAAGCGCGAGCGCCACCGCAAGGACCCCACCGGCCAAGACCAGTGTGCCCACCACCCAGGGTCGCCCCAGGCGTTCTCGAAGCATGCGGCTGGACGCACCGTGCAGAACGGTCGGCCACGTCCATCGCTGACGCGCCAGGATTCCCACCAGTCCCACCGCCAGGACCGCCAGCGGCCAGCAGCGTTTCCAGGCCGCCCACGCGTCGAAGCGGGTGGCGTACTCTACCCAGACCTCCGCCGGCCAGACGCGCGCTTGAAACAGGGCGGGCACACTGAAATGGCCCAGCGCCAGCACCGCGATGACCAGCGCCGGTTGGGCCAGTACCGGGCGCAACGCCGGCCAGAGAACCTCCGTCACCAGCGCTCGCCCCCGGAGTTCGCCTTCCGCCTCCAGGAAGCGGACATCCAGCCGGTCCCAGGTTCCCATCATCAACAACGCTCCGATCGGCCACAGCAAAAGCGAAAGCACCGCCGCCGAAACTCCGATCGGCATCCATCGATCTGAAAAAAAATCGTTCCCCAAGCGCCAAGCCCCCGCGAATCCGATCCATTCCATCCACATTCCCGAAACAAAGAAGGCCGGTAACGCGAGGGTCAGCAGGCACCCTCCGCCGATCCACCGTCGCCCTCCACCGCCCACGACTTGTCCCGCCAACGCCACAGGAACCGCGAGCCCCAACGCCAGCAGCGTCGTGCCCGTCACCAACACCAGGCTGTTGAGCAGCAGGTCGAGGTTCATGGCTAGCGCACAAAGGTCTCCCGTAGCCATTCCAGCGAGGCGTCCATTCCGGCCAGCAACGCCGACCACTGCTCCTTGTTCAACACCCGGGGCGACGCATGACCATTGTCCGGGTCGATCGCACCTTCTTCCATCAACCGCGCCGTCACCCAGGGACCCGCCAAAAACTCCGCCAACGCACTCGCACTGTCCCGATGCCGTGCCCCGGTCACGCACGCCACGGTGTTCGGAAGCCAGGCACCGTCCTGGTCCGGCAACGGTATCGCCACCACCTGCAATCCCTCGCGCCGCCCAAACGCCACATCATCCGAGTCCGTCAGCCCCACATCGGCGTCTCCTCGACCCACCAGCCGAACCACCACCGAATTCCCGTCCACCACCAACGGCCGGTTGGCCGCCAACGCCTCGCACCACGTCTTCCACGCCGCCTCCCCCCACTGCTCACGCAGCATCAGGAAGTGGGTCGTCGTCGAACCGAACACCGGATACGCCATTGCCACCCGACCGTTCCACGCCGCATTCGTGAGGGTCGCCAACGACACTGCCCCGCCCATGGCGCGCGCGAGTTCGGAGTTCGTCCGGACCACCAACACCCGCCGACGCCCGCCCAGCGTCTTCCAATCCGGCTCAAGCACGCGCCGCGACGCCAACTGACGGGTCCGCATTTCCTCGTTGCTCCACCACAAATCCGCTTGGGGCCGTCCAGACTCCGCGATCAACCGATTCGCCAAGCCCACCGTCTTCGTCGTTTCACTGTCATACAGCGCTCGCGGCCGAATCCCCGTCACCCGTTCGAACTCCGCCAGGATCGGCTCCGCAAACACCCTGTCCTGCGCCGCATAAACGACGACTTCCGAGCCCGACCTCCCACAACCTGCCCCCAGTAGCAGCCCCCCCAGCAGCAGCAGCAACCTCTCAAGCCATCGCATCGCCGACCACCCGGCACATTGCTTCCTGACAAGCCTTCGGTCCGTGGCAGCCGTGCATTCGGGGCGAGGCGCGGAAAGGCCATGCCTGTGACCAACGCTTGCGCACGCCACGGGAACTGCCGGTGACGTCACGGAGTCGCTTGGATCCAGTGGAAGGTTCAGGTCCTTCATGCGGTTCGGCGGTGATAGAACCACCATTCGAAGAGCAGCACCGCCAGTGCTACCCCGGCAAACCAACGCCAGATTTCCAGGTTCGCACTCCTCATGGTTGTCGCCACCGTACCACCGTAGCGCCCCATCTGAATCTCCTTCCGCGGAGTCGAATTGCTCTCCTGCACATCCAGCGCCCGGACCACGACCGCCGTCTCGTTCGTCCCCCATCGCACTCCGTAACTCCCCTGCCGGTCCGTGCCCCCGAACACCAGTTCCGTCGATCCCTGATTCACCGGTATCGACCGCCAGCCTTCGCCCGGCGGCCGCACATCCACCGCAGTCGTACCTTCCGGAACGTCAAGCCGGATGGGTTCGCCGGCCCGCACATTCCGGCGCTCTGCGCTGGTTGTGGCTGGATTCAACCACTCGATCGCGTTGGCCACGAACATCGGAAACGACACCCGCAACGGCCAATTGCTCGCCAGAAGATCGAACCCGATCCAGACCACCCGCTGACGCCCCACCTCACCCGCCACCACCAAGGGCGTCTGCGGCGATTCCACCAACACCGTGCCCCACCGGGGAGTCTTGACCCCGCTCGCTTCAGCCACCTGCACGTTGTCCAGATTCACGAACCGCAGCAGCGGATGAGTCGACTTCCAATCCACCACCGGCGGCGCTCGAACCGCACCGGTCGCTTCGAACCAATCGGGCTCCGCCACCCGGACTGCCAGCACATTGCCCCTAGGCCAGACCGTGGGCGCCACGTCATCCAGCACCACCACATCCCACGCCGCCGTGTCCAACGGCGCTTCCCCTACCGTGGAGAGATCGACGGCTCCCACCGAGCGGATCGCCTTCTCCAAAAACCGGTTCCCCCGACTGACCAGCAGGACCTTCACCGGCCGCGGCAACAGACTCATCACGCTCGACTGGTTGTCCACCGACAGGTCGTCCGCCGTCGTATGCCTCACCGTGAACTCCCCGTCCGCCTGCTGGCTCACCAGGAACACCAGCGACTCCGTCTCCCCCGCCGGGATGGTCACGGGCCGCACGTCCAGCGTGTCACCGGCAAATCCCAGTTCCACGGTGGTCGCCACCGGTGCCGCCGTGAGATTGGCCACGCTGGCAAACACCGCCCGTTGATTTGGGTTCTCGGGATTCGTCCGCACATCCAGGGAGGTGATGGCGACATTGTTCAACCGCTCCCCCACCCGATGGAAAACCAGCGGGAGGTTGTGGTTCTCGAACGTTTCCAACCCGCTGATCGCTCCATCGCTGAACAGGTGAATCTCCGCGTCGGACACATCCCGGATGAGGCTTTCCGCCATTTTCAAGGCTTCCCCGGCCCGGGCTGGTCCGTCGGTCACCGCCGCCGCCTGCAAGGCCCGGCGTAGCGCCTGCCGATCCGACGTCGCCGATTGACGAACCTCCGTTCGTGGCCCCGCCTGAAGCACCACCATCGACTGCCCCGGCTTCAGGCCGTCCACCCAACGGAGCGCTTCCGAGCGTGCCGCTTCAAACCGGCTCGGAGCCACATCCGAGCTCTGCATCGAGGCCGAGGCATCCAAAATCAGCACCCGAAGACTGCTCGGGGTCTGCTGCCCCGCAAAGAACGGCCGGGTCAACCCGAACACCGCCAACGCGAGAAGGAGAATCTGAAGGAATAGCAGCCAGTTCTTCCGCAATTTCTGGAACGGCGCACTCGCCTGGGTCTCGGCCAGATATTTCTGCCACAGAACCGTACTCGGCACCTTCAACACCACCCGCCGTCGTTTCAGCAGGTAAAAAAGGACCACCACCGGAATCGTCGCCGCAAACCATGCCGCCAACGGAGTGAGGAAGTTCATGCCAGCAACGCGCACTCCCGAAGGTCTTTCAGCAAGACCGACTCCAGCATCGTATCCGACGTCACCCGGAAAAAACCGATTCCCCGTGCCCGGCAGAATTCGCGCAATTTCTGGGTGTAGTTCTCCACCACCTGCCTGTACGCCTTCACCCGGAACCGGCCGAAGGTCACTTCCTGTTCGCCTCCCGTTTCAGAATCCACCAGCCGAAGGTCCCCGAACGAAACAGGTTCCAGTTCTTCACGGGCCATCACCTGCACCACGTGCACGTGAAACCCCCGAGCCAGCAACGCGTCCAATCCCGCCGCATACCCCTTTGGATCCAGCAGGTCGCTGAAGACGATGGCCAAACCAGCCTGCCGCGTCTGAAGCGCACACAGCCGCAGGGATTCGTTGAAATCACCCACCCCTCCCGCCCGCACCCGACCCAGATTCTGAATAAAGCCGGTGGCCAGTTTCTTCCCCTGCACCCCGCGCAACGCCGAACGATAGGCCGCTTCTCCCAAAACCCCGCCAGCGTTCTCGCCCCGCTCACCGGCCGAACCCGGATTCAGCTCGGGAAACAACCGCACCGTCACACGGTCGAACCCGCACAACGCCACATACCCCACCGCCGCCGCCAACCGCCGGGCGAAGTCGAATTTTGTCGGTGTTCCAAACGTCATCGACTCGCTGGCATCCAGGAAGATCTGCACCGGCAGTTCGCGTTCCTCTTCGTAAAGCTTGATGAACAGGCGGTCCAACCGGCCGTACAAATTCCAATCCAACCGCCGGACATCGTCCCCGGCGACGTAACTCCGGTGATCCGCGAATTCCACCGAGTGACCGCGGGCTTTGCTGCGGCGCTCCCCCCTTCCGGAACTCTTCGAACGTCGACCCGCCCGCAGCTCGAGTTGGTCAAGCTGTCGCAGCAGTTTTGCGCTCAGTAACGATTCCGACACGGGGCTTCGGGATGACGCCCACCATTCAAGGCATTCAGGGGCCGGCGCGGAAGCCCCAAGTTCATTCGAAACAGTGCTTGCACCGAGTGACGTCGCACGGCATTTTTTTCGCCCGCTTGGCGCGCGGTTAGCTCAGTGGTAGAGCACCTCCTTGACACGGAGGGGGTCAGAGGTTCGAACCCTCTATCGCGCACCATCTTCCAAGTCCTTCCACTTTAGGCGGTTTCGATTATCCATCAACGGCTTACAAGGACGCTTTGTATTTACCGCGAGCGATAAATCGCCCGGCCCGACGCCTGCATTGAAGACGGTCATCGACGAATTGCTCGCCGACAAGAAGGCTATCGGGCGGTCACCGCGCTATTTCGTCTCGTTGCGCAGCATCCTGGGCCGGTTTGCGACCGGTCGGGAGTCGCTCCCGATGGCCTCACTGGCACTGCTCGACGTCGAACGTTGGCTTGATGGGAAGAAGGCGGCGGGTCGCGCAACGTTCAAGGTCCGCCTCTCCACCCTGTTTGCCTTCGCCGTGCGTCGGCGCTATCGCCCGGACGACGACAACCCGTGCGATGCACTAGAGGCGCGCCGACCGTCCGGCCAATGTCCCCTTCGATCTTCACGGTGCGCTCAGATCCGAAATGGCGAAAAACGCCCTCGTACTGGTTTCCTCATCGATGACGATCCGTAGCTGCATCAGCAGCGTGAGCCCGGCCTTCCGGTGCGCCGCCAAGATGAGCTTGCGCCGCTCGGCTGCCAGCAGTGCGTTGGCGACCTCCAGATCCCATAGCGATGGGACGTGAACCGAGGCACCGGCCTTGGCGCTCTCCAGGAGGTTCCTAGTGCCCTCCGTAGCTTGGCTGGGTGAACCCAGCCCACTGCCACCAAGCAGTCGGCGACGAACGACTCCGTCACCGCCGTCCCTCCTCCATGAAGGTCTTGAATTCCGTCCACGACGGGACGGGTTCACCGCCGCAGAAAGTCCGGCGGCAGGCATATCGTTTCGAAGCGCTTGAAGTCTCCATCGGCTTGACGATGTAACGCAGGGTTCGAGAGACTATGCATGAACCCAACGTTCTCCCGAAACCTCATGAAATCTTCAAATCCGTGTCCTCAGGACGTGGTCGGCAGCCGCGTTTTCCGCCTCAAGCGACTTTTCACGGCAAGCATGGTGCTCGGCAGTATTCTGGGAAGTCAGTCCCAGACCTTTCTCGATCTCAATCCGCTCTTCGATTTCGACACCGTACTCGAGAACAACGGCGCCGGACTCGGCGCTGCCCTCGACGGTGAGGGACGCCGAATCGCTGCAGGTACGTTGCCGGCGGGTTACTCGGACGGCGTCGCCATCAGTACTCAAGACGGCCGGACTCAGTTCAAGTTTGGCACGCTCAAACAGAGTTCCCTCGACGCTGTGCGCCTCAATGGGCAGGTCCTCGATGTCGTCGATGGATCCTACGAATCTCTCGATCTCGCCCTGCTCAGCGCTCCCGGAGCCTTGGCTTCTCCCTTTGGTGAAATTGAATTCCGCTACACCGACGGCACGAAGGATAGCCGGCGCCTGGGTCCTGTCCCGGGTTGGTTCAACAGCCCGAAGACGTTCGATCACACGCTCTACCGGTTCACCGACTCCAGCCAGGTTCAGACCATTACCTCGTTCCGCACCGACTTCAGCGATACGGAAGCCGCCTTCATCGTGCAGGAACGCGGCAACGGCAACTCGGGCGGCACCCGCTTCGTCGACGGCACGGGTTATGTCCTGTACCGGCTTGGCGACCTGGGAGCCCTGAAGGAAGGCAAACTGGCGGTGACCGTCGGTAACAACTTCGTCATCTCGCTCGCGACCGAGTTCAACGACCCGAATGTTTCGACCACGGACGGTTACACCGAGGTGGCAAATTCGATGGTCCTCCACGACGGCTTCGAGCATCGGGCTCTAGGCAATCTGAAGCCTTACGAGATCGACCTCGCGCCCTTCCTCGCCAAGGGAACCGGCGAGATTTATGTGCTCCTCACCGATGCAACGACGAGCAACGGCTGGGGGCCCTTCATCCAGCAGATCCTGATCTACTCGGGCACGGCGCGGGCCTTCGAAAGTGTCCTGGAACCTACGGTCGATGCGAGTCAGGCGACCGTTCATGCGATGTTCCGGACGGCCACCGATGCGGAAAAGCCCTTCCTGTTCGACAACCAGGGCTCCGGCCCTTCGAACCGGGGTCATCGCTTCGCGGATGCCGGGGGATCCATCACCTACCGGTTTGATCTTCAGGACGACGTCCCGAACGCGAAGCTCATGGTGGACATGGCGAACAACTTCGTCGTGTCGTTGTCCGGCCCCAGTGAATCGGTGCGCTACTTCAACGTGGCGGCGGCCACCCCGGACGAAAAAACGTTCCTCATGGACGAAGGCGGCAGCATCGCGGGAGGCGATTTCCGCTTCGCCGATGGGAACGCCTACATGACCTACCGGTTCGATCTCCCCGACGAGGTCTCGAGCGCATTCGCCAAACTGCGCGTCGGCAATCAATTCGTGATCGAAGCCGCTGCCGGGCCTTCCGGTGACTTTAAGGTCGAGAAGGATTGGGTGGCGGAGTCCGGCCAGGAGACGCGGGACAACAGCAATCTTGGATTCTATGACGTCGACTTGACCCCATATCTGGCGAACAACCCGGGCAAGGTTGTCCAACTCCGGCTTTCCGACGGACTGCCCTCCGATGGCTGGGGTCCCTATCTGGTCAGCATCGCCATTCAGAATCGCAAGGACGTCGGGGAGGCAGTCTTCACCCCGGTCCTGGATGCCCAGGCATTATTCGGCGAAGACATTCGCACCGAATACAACAAGAAGTACTACACCCTCGACCTGGCCTCCGTGCTGGCCACCAACCCGAAGAAGGAGTTCTTCGTCAAATTCACGGACGGAAGCACCAGCGACGGTTGGGGTCCTGGCATCTTTTGGATGGCGATTTATACGGGGGCGCTGGTCATTCACACCGATGAGCTCGTCTTTAATGACCTCAAGACGACGATGTCGGATCCCACCGGTTACGGTGCCGGATTGATTCATCGCCGGTATCCCGTAAACACCAGTAAGACGCTCACTGCGGTAGCGTTTCCCGCCCAACCGTCGACCGAGAACAATGTCGTCCACCTGCTGGCTGGAACCTTGAACAGCTCGACGGTGGCACCGAGCGTGACAGCAACCCGGATCGCCGGAAACAAGGTGCGCCTTTCATGGCCTGCAAGCACATCCGCCTACCGACTCCAGGGCTCGACCGGCCTCGGCGGAGCGGCGTCGTGGAGCAACGTCACCGAATCGCCCCAGGCGATCGGCCAAGAATGGGTCGTCGAACTCACGCCGACGGACGCCGCGCAGTTCTTCCGCCTGGCGAAGTAGATCACGAGTTGCGCCCACGGATCGTGAACAGTCGGTCCGTGGGCGGCCGTCACGAAAGTCGAGCCTTTGCAAAGCGTGAAGGCTCGAAGCCAATGAGCGAAACGGGTGGCCATCGACCGGTCGTTGGGACTCCGACGGGCTCGGTGCTCTCAAGTTTCAGGGGTCGATCCCCATCCTGCGGCGAGCGTGGAGCGCTACCTCCTTTGCCTGGGAATTCTCATGCCCCACGCAAAAAGGCCCCGAGAAATTCGGGGTCTTAGGAAATCAACGGAAGTGTTGAACCGGGATTCAACCGCGGCAGCCGAGGTCTAGCGCTTCAGCATCCGCTTGCCTGCCACTGCAGTCACTCCGATCAAACCGAGCCCAGCCACACACGTGCTGGCTTCGGGGATCACTTGAGCAACGGCGTCGAAGCGCACCTGGGAAGCGTACCCGTAGCGAACCGTTACCTTACCACTCGCCTGGTGGGGCGGGATGGTGGCCCGAATCCCTGAACCCATCACACCACTTGATCCGGAGGCATCAACATCCCATGAGAACGTCTCGCCAAGAACCGTCGCGGTGAACCAATTGAGGGTCGGCAGGTCGGTGGTCGTTTCGCTGTCGGTGGCGGTCAAAGTTGCCAACAACTTCTGCGAGTCCGAGCCGGTGAAATCGGGTGCGTCATCGGAATCCGGCCCCAGCGTTGCGGCTTCGGTCGTTGAAGAACTCACCTCCAACCATGTAGCAAGTCCATCCCGAAGCTTGACCTGTCCGGCAACAATCAGGGTCACGGACGCAGGATTCGCACTCTCGTTGTCAACGCTCACTTCGCCTAACACGCTTGCCTCCAACGTGTACGAGACACTGATCAGGTCGCCAAGGTTCGGGTCGAATTTATCGAGCGTGACCGAGGTTGTGAAATCCGTCAGGCCGAGCGGGAACACGGCGGAATTCTCGTAGAACGCGCCCTGCGCGCCCACCGCAGAACCCAACACGACCGCACTCAAGAACAACTTTTTCATAGTGACGAACTCTTTACCTCCCTCGCCGAACCAGCGATCGAACGGAACCAACTACAGCCTTCGAGGGTCGACCGCCGATTGATGCTGGCCAACCCTCGCGCCGTGGAGGTTAACGGATAGTGAATTCTTGTAAATGGATTTTTTGGGACGGAACCACCTGAAAACCAACAAGTTTGGATTACTTCGCTCCCAGGTACTGTTGTAAGGTGTCCCGGTAACCGCGGCTCATCGTGAGCTTCGTGCCATCCTGAAGAATCACCACGTACTCGCCGTGGAACATCGGCTGCATCTCCCGCACCCGATCGATGTTGACGATGGTGGACCTCGCAATCCGAATGAACCGCTTGGTGTCCAAGCGGGTCTCGAAATTGGAGATGGTGTCCCGAACCAGATGCGCCTCACGTCCCACATGCAATTTCACGTAGTTGTCCTGGGCCTCGATCCAATCGATATCCACCGGGCGTAGGAAAATGACCCGGCCATCCAGCTTGACCGCGATCCGGTCCGGGCCCGACTGAATCGACTCCAGCAACGCCGAAAGCCGTTCGGTCAGGTCGGTGGAACCGGTGGCCTTCGGTTGGAGGCTTTCGCGAATTCGCGCGACCGCCACCTTCAGACGTTCCTTGTCGAACGGCTTGAGCAGGTAGTCGAAGGCATGGAACTCGAACGCCTTCACCGCGTATTCGTCGAAAGCGGTGACGAACACCAAAATGGGCATTGGCCCCGCCTTCAATTCGGCGAGCACCCCGAAGCCATCGAGTTCCGGCATCTGGATGTCGAGAAAAAGGACATCCGGCTTCTCTCGTTGGACAGCGCCGACAGCCTCACGACCGTCGCCGCATTCCGCGACGATCTGGACGTCGGATTCCTTCGAAAGAAGTGAGCGGAGGCGATCCCGTGCCAACGGCTCGTCGTCTACGATGATGACGCGCATAGATTGATCTATAAGTAGGACTTGTTAGGCCCGGGAATTTGCCGGAACCACGTCCGGGGAACAAGCGAACACACCGCAAATCCACTTGCGCGGCGGCAGGTCTTCCCGTGCAGGATCGTGCGTCCCGATTCTCCATCAAGAAGTCGTCCGCCTCATGCCCTGCCTTCTCCTTCTCGTGCTGGTCCTGTTCGGGGAGACGTCCCTCGGTCGTGCAACCGCTGCGCCCGGCAGCTTCGGACGGCTCGTGGACCCACCCTCCGCCATCGGGGCGGTGCCCCACCACCCCGATCGCGTCGTTCCATTTCCCAGGCCCCGGACTTTGACTGCGCCCAACGGGCTCTCCGGCAACACCCACGTGGGCCAGCACTCCTCAGCGCTCGCCACGCCGCTCTCCGAGGCGGCCGGAGGATCGAAGGCATTCACCGATCGTCTCACCGATGGGCTGGCTCGCCTCGGCCGTGCTGCGCCACTCGCGTTTATTGCCTTCTTTGTCGTCAATACGGTCTTGTGCCTGCCCACAGCCCTAACGAGCCTCGCCGGCGGATTCCTCTTCGGCGCCGGTTGGGGTATGGCGTATGTCTGGACCGGAGCCATGCTCGGCGCCTCGGCAGCCTTCGCCATCAGCCGGAACATGGGCCAGACGTGGATTCAGCGTCGGATCGCACGTCGACCGGTGCTGCTGGCCATCGAACAGGCGGTGTCCGAGGAAGGATGGAAGATCGTCTTCCTGTCGAGACTCGCGCCAGGTTCCCCGTTCTTCTTGTTGAACTACCTCTTCGGACTCACCCGCATCGGGTTCTTCGAATACTTTTGGGCCACAGCTATCAGCGTGATCCCGGGCAGCTTCCTGCTAGTCTACCTGGGCTCGGTCGGTCATCGGGCAGTGTCCGGACGGATACGTTCCCCAGCTGAATGGGCCCTCTATGGCGTCGGAGTGGCCGCTCTCGGCATCGGGGCGTGGCTCATTGGCCGCCGCGCCCATCGCATTCTCAATCGGAAACTCGGGACACGCCCGCCACCTCTCAACGGTACGAACCCGCCACCCCCCACCTGAGAATCCGCGGACGCATTGCTTCCATCTCAACGGTGCTCACCGTGTGTCGCCCTGACAAACCGCGCCGAATCCCGGGGTCAGGCTGCAGGTCTTGCGCGCTTGGAAAACGCCATGAAATAGAGCACCGGAACCGCCATCCGGCTGATCAACAGCGACGCCACCTCCCCGGCCATCAGTGAGATGGCCAACCCCTGGAAGATGGGATCGAACAGGATCACCGTCGCTCCGACCACCACCGCCATCGCCGTCAGAAGCATCGGCCGGAAGCGCACCGCGCCCGCGTCCACCACCGCCTGTGCCAGCGGCATTCCCTCGCGGACCCGCTGCTCGATGAAATCCACCAGGATGATGGAATTACGGACCACAATCCCAGCCCCGGCCATGAAGCCGATCATGGAGGTCGCGGTGAAAAAGGCCCCCAGACCGCCGTGGGCCGGCAGAATCCCCACCAGCGAAAACGGGATCGCCACCATGACCATCGCCGGCGTTATAAACGAACGGAACCAACCTACCATCAGCACGTAGATCAGAACCAGAACCGCCCCGAAGGCCACGCCCAGATCGCGGAACACTTCAATCGTGATGTGCCATTCCCCATCCCATTTCAGCGACGGCTTCGCGTCGGAAAACGGCATTGCCGCATTCAGGATGGGTAACCCCCCTTCGCCGGATTTCCCGGTCCCGCCCGACAGAGCACGCAGTTTTTCGTTCATTTGGAGAATCGCGTACACCGGGCTCTCGATGACTCCCGCGACGTCCCCGATCACGTACGTCACCGGCATCAGATTCTTCCGATACAGGCTCTTATCAGCCGTGGTCTCTTCCAACCGTACCAACTCCCTCAAGGGAACCAACGGCGCCAGGCCGCTTCCCGGCTCCGGCAAGGCATTGCCGTCCCCGGACCGCAGTCGAAGTGACAACAATTCCTCCGGCCGCGAGCGCATCGAACGGGGAATCTCCAACACCACGTTGACGTCCTCCTTCTCGTCGGGGACGTGCAGCAGATCCACGGACAACCCATCGACAGCGATCCGCAGCGTGCGCGAGATGGTTTCGGCGCTGATGCCGCTGAGGGCCGCCTTTTCCTTATCGATGACAAAGCGGGCCTTGCGACGGTCGTCTTCGACGTACCAATCGACGTCCACCACGCCGTCGGTTTCCTTGAAAATGCGCCGAACTTCCGTTGCCAGGGCCAATCGCGACGACTCGGTAGGCCCGTAGACCTCGGCCACCAGCGTCTGCAACACGGGGGGCCCGGGCGGCACCTCGGCCACCGCGACCCGAGCGCCGTAGCGTTCGGCGATTGCCGCCACCGCCGGACGGACGCGTTTCGCGATGTCGTGGCTCTGCGCTTTGCGGGCGTGTTTGGGTAGCAGGTTGACCTGGATATCCGCCACGTTCGCTCCTCGGCGCAGGAAGTAATGGCGGACCAGGCCGTTGAAGTTGAAGGGCCCGGCGAGACCGGCGTAAATCTGGTAGTCCGTCACTTCGGGTTCGGACCTCACCGCGGCGGCGATCTCACGTGCCGCCTGGGTCGTCCGCTCCAGGGCGCTGCCTTCGGGCATGTTCAGGATCACCTGGAACTCGGACTTGTTGTCGAAGGGCAGCATTTTTACCTTCACCCAGCCCACCGCCACCGTGGCCATTGCCCCCAGTAGCAGCACGGCGTTGAAACCAAGGAAAGCCCAGCGCCAGCGCGCCTTCTCCACCATGGGCACCATGATCCGGCAATACAGGCGGGTGAAGAAATCTGACTGATATGCCTTCGTGTCGACTATGCAGCTCGTTCCATCTGCGGAAATCACGGGGCGCGGCTCCGGGTGGGCGTGCAACGCCGCGTGCGCCTTCAACCGGGCTTCCCCGCCCAGCCATCGCAGCATGCGGACGGAAGCCCATGGCGTGACAATGAAGGCAATCAGCAACGACCAAAACATCGCGGCGCTCGCACCCACGGGAATCGGCCTCATGTAGGGTCCCATCAATCCTCCCACGAAGGCCATCGGAAGCACCGCTGCGATCACGGCGAATGTGGCCAGGATGGTGGGATTTCCCACCTCGCTCACAGCTTCCACCGCGATTTCCGACCAACCCCTTCCCTCATTCCCCGGCAGGTGAAAGTGCCGGACGATATTCTCCACCACCACGATGGCGTCATCGACCAGGATGCCGATGCTGAAGATCAACGCGAAGAGCGTGATCCGGTTCAGGGTGAAACCGTACAGGTAGAAAACGAGCAGGGTCAGGGCCAGAGTTGCCGGGATCGCCACCGCCACGATACCCGACTCACGCCAGCCCAGGGTGATCCAGATCAGCACGGCGACGCTGAACACGGCGATGCCCATGTGGAGCAGCAGCTCGTTGGATTTCTCCGCCGCCGTCTCCCCATAGTTGCGGGTGATCGAGACGGTCACATCGGCCGGAATCAACACTCCACGGAGCGCTGCCAACTTCCGCAGGACATCGTCCGCCACCGAGATCGCGTTCGCGCCCGGGCGCTTCGCCACGGTCAGGGTCACGGCCGGTTGCTCGTCGCCCGGACCGGGTACGGTTCCCGAGCTCGGCGCACCACCTTCCCCCTGCACGCCTTCATGCTCGTGGCCGGCACCCAGGCCGAAGAAGACGTAATGGGCAGGTTCCTCCGCCCCATCCAGAACCTCCGCCACCTCGCGGAGATAGACGGGCCGGCCACCATGCACGCCCACCACCACGGCGCCCACTTCGTCGGCGCTGCGCAAGAACGCTCCCGTATCTACCAGGACCTCCCGATCCCCTCCTGTGAGTCCGCCAGCGCGAAATTGACGGTTCGCCTGCTGAAGCATCGGCACGATACCCACCGGGCTGAGATTGCGCGCCGCCAGTTCCGAGGGATCCAGCCGGACGCGCAGCTGTCGGCGGGCACCTCCCAGAATCTGCGTCTCAGCCACGAGTTCCACCTGCTTTACGGAATCATCCACCTGCGCGACGAGACGCCGCAGGGTCAGGTGATCGTAACGGGCGCTGTGAAACGTCAGGGCGAGAATGGGAACGTCATCGATCGATTTGGGTTTGATGAGCGGCTGCGTCACGCCGTGGGGAATGCGGTCGAAATTGGATGCCAACTTCTGGTTCAACTTCACCAGGCTCGCTTCCATGTCTTCCCCGACCCGAAAACGCACGATCACCATCGATTCGCCGTCCCGCGAGGTCGAGTAGACGTACTCCACCCCGGGAATCTCCCAGAGCAGCTTCTCCATCGGGCGTGTCGCCCGCTCCTCAACCTCCCGCGCTGTAAAGCCCGGCATCGCCACCATCACGTCCACCACGGGAACCTTGATCTGCGGCTCCTCCTCCCGCGGCAGCATCACCACGGCCAGCAAGCCGAGCAGCACCGACGAGACCACCACGAGCGGCGTCAGTTTTGAATGGATGAAAGCGGCCGCAATCCGGCCCGCGATCCCATGCGGCCCCCGCACCCGCGCCGCGCCTCCGGAGTTGCCGTGCTGCCGTTCCAAACCCTGGGATTCGTCGTTCATGGTACCACCACCGCCTGCCCCTCCCGAAGCTCCCCCTGCCCCGCGACCACCACCACCTCCCCCGCCGTCAGCCCCGACAACACTTCCAGATCGGAGCCCAGTCGCTTGCCGCTCTTCACGATGCGGAGTCGCGCGCGCCCGTCCATGACCACCCAGGCGAGCTCCATCTGCCCCTGCACCCGGATCGCGTTGGCGGGAACAGTGGTTACCGGCACCTCCTCCAGCGGAAGCGACATCCGTCCAAACCAACCGGCACGCGCCTCCGCCGTGGCGGGCAGATCCAGCCGAATCCGGAACGTACGGCTGACCGAATCCGCTGACGGCTCGATCTCACTCACCGTTCCCGTCACCGTCCCCACTCCCATGCCCGAACCCAGATGGACGCTCAGTTCCTGCGCGGGTCGCACCCATTCCGCCAATGTCGCCGGCACGTCGGCTTCAAATCGAAGGGCCTGGGGATCCTCCAGTTCCAGTAGGGGCTTGCCCGGAACCGCGAGGTCGCCGACGTCGGCCAGCCTCCGGGTCACCACGCCCCGGAACGGCGCCAGAATCCGAGCGTACTCGAGCATCGCTTCCGCCTCCACCACGGACGCCCGTGCCACACCCCGGCGTGATTCCGCGTTCTCAAATTCCGCCCGGGTCAGCGCCTCCTGCTTGAACAGGCCCGCCACTCGTTCGTAGTCCCGCTCCGTCTGAAGCGCCACCGCCCGCGCCTTTTCCACCTTCGCCCGGATCTCCCGGACATCGAGTTCCATGAGCAGATCCCCTGCTTCCACCGCTCGTCCCGGAACCGCATGCATTCGCACGATCCGACCGCTCACCTTCGACTCGATCACGGCCCGGGTGCGCGAGCGGACGCTGCCCATGACCTCCTCGATCGCCCGATGACGTTTGTCCGCAACCACGGCGGTTTGCACGGTCGCCGCGGCCAGGGGCGGAGCTGTCTTCAATTCCGGTTCACGATGGCAACCCCATCCGACGCTGGCGACAGCCACCAGCAAGCTTCCCCACGCCATTCGCCGCCCCCACCGAGGTCCCCCTCCCGCGCGAAGCACCCCGGAATTCGATGGAATCTTCATCACAATATCTCCGTGGCCTAACTAACGACCTACCAACGCCAGCATGAGCCCCATGGTCCCGCCATAGAGCGCCCCACGCCACCAGGTCGCCGTCAGCGGACAGGCTCCCGTGCTGCACGATCCAAAATACCCCAGCACCGAACCGATCAGTGCCCCGACCAGGACCGAAAGGGTTATCCGCAGCATGACATCTCCCCCTTCCCCACCCCGAATCTCTTCAGAACAATCTCAGCCGGGCAGAACCCCGTGATCGCCGACTGGATCAGGTTGATGCCCACGAATACCCCGAGAAAAAGCCAGCGCTCGTCGACCCAATGGGCCAGCGCCACGCTGGAGAGGACCATGGTCCCCGCTAGAATCCGAATCACGTTCTCCATCTTCATTGCATGCTCCTATTCATCGTTGCCTTGTGTCGCCCAGTCCGGCATCGTCCGCCGAACGTCTATATGAGTATTCACGCATATAGTTGATGTCAATCGCGAACATGAATCGTCAGAAATTGTCCGAAGACGCCATCGGTCTTATAGCCGCGCGTTTCCGCGTCCTCGGCGAGCCCATGCGCCTGAAACTGCTCATCGCCCTGGAGGCGCGCGAGCAGAACGTCTCCGAACTGGTCGTCGTCACAGGCGCCACGCAGGCCAACGTGTCGCGCCATCTCCAAACCCTGACCGAGGCGGGCATTCTCGGGCGGCGGAAAGCAGGCCTGAATGTGTACTACCGCATTGCCGATCCCGGCATTTTCACTCTGTGCGAACAGGTTTGCGGCAGCCTTCAAAAGCGGTTGGGTGCCCAGGCACGTGCACTGGGGTTCTCCGCATGACCCCTTTTGGAGCCCAACGGACGAGCAGGGACGTCGCCTGGGTGGCCGCCCAGAGCGTGCTCATGTCGGTTTTGATCGCCATGGGGCCCTTGCAACCCGGTGATTGGCATTCGCCGGCGGGGCTTATTGCCGGCGCAGTCCTTCTCGTCGCCTCGGCCGTGGTGGGCATCGCAGGCGTGGTGCATTTGGGACGCAACCGCACCCCGTTTCCGAGCCCGCGCGCTGGTTCGATCCTGATCCAACACGGCATCTACGCCTGGTGTCGTCACCCGCTGTACACTTCCGTCCTTCTGGCCGGGGTGGCATGGACCCTGTTGTGGCAAAGCAGCTGGACCCTGGCCGTGGCCGTGGTGCAGTTCCCGTTCTTCCTCGCCAAATCCCGGGTGGAAGAACACCGCCTTCGCCAGGTGTTCCCGGAGTACGAAACCTACGCCCGACGGGTGAAGCGTTTCCTGCCGGGCGTGTTTTGAATGCGATCAGCTGCCCTTGATCCGCGGTTTATCCGTCAAGGTTTTCAGAAAGGCGACCAGCGACTGGACCTGGTCCTCGGTGAGTTCCTTGCCGAGCTGGTGCCATCCCATCTTGCGAACGGCATCCTCGAGGGTCGAAACCTGGCCTTTGTGGAAGTAGGGCTGGGTGATCGCAATGTTGCGAAGCATCGGGACCTTGAACTTGAAGTCGTCGTCTTCGTCCTTGGAGATCACCGAACGCCCTTTGTCCTCGGACGGGAACGGGTTGACCAACCCCAGTTTCTGGTAGACTTGGCCGCCCATCACCGAGCCGTAGTGGCAGGTGGTGCAGCCCTGGGTCAGGAATTCGTTGAGCCCCTTGATCTCGGTCGCCGTCAGCGCGTTGTCATCGCCTTTCAGGAAGTCGTCGAAGCGGTCACGGGTGACGAGTGTGCGTTCAAAAGCGGCGATCGCGTGGGCCATGCTGTCATAGCTGACGGGTGCGGCCTCGCCGGGAAAGGCGGCCTTGAACAGCCCCTGGTACTTGGAATTGTCGGCCAGGCGTCGCACCACTTCACCTTCCTCGGGCATCGCCATTTCGACCGGGTTGAGCACCGGGCCCTTGGCTTGGGCCTTCAGGTCGTCGGCGCGGCCATCCCAGAATTGTGCGAACTGGAACCCCGCATTGAGCGTGGTGGGTGAATTCCGCCCGCCCCGTTCCCCGAAAGCCCCTTTCGACGTGGGTTCGTTGTCCACCCCGGCCCGGTTCTCATCGACCCTGTGGCAGGTGTTGCAGGACTGGCTGTTGTTCTTCGAAAGAGCCGCCTCGAAATAGAGTTCCTTGCCCAATTGGACGAGGGCCGGGGAGTCCTTCTCGGCTCCGGGCATCGTTGCCGGGATCGGGGTGATAAACTCCAAGGTCTGAGTGCGAAGCGCCTTCGCATCGAGTTCAGCGGCCAGGGCGGCACCACCGCCCAAACCCAGGAGGCCCGTGGTGGCAATTCCCAAATTCAGCCAGCGTGTCGCCCGTCGATTGAATCGTTCGTTCATGTGTTTTTCTCCGTCTTGTCTAGCCCTGCTTATGGACACCCTCCGGCCCGCCGCAACAACTCTGGGTTCATCGCAGCACCTCCCAGTTTTCCATTCCTCCGCCTTTCGGGCTTCGGTAGCCTGTCGCCCATGCCCGCCGCGAATGGTTGATCTCTGTGATCTAGGCTGGAATCCGCACTGGGACGCCGCATTTGCGCCATTCCTGGCCGAAAAGCTGTTCCCAGGTCGCATCGCACTCGAGGACAAGAATGCATATGTCGTCGTCGCGGCCACCGGCGAAACCCAGGCGCGCGTCGCTGGACGGCTGCTTCACGGCACCGCCCCGGACCGCTTCCCAAAAGTCGGCGACTGGGTCGCGCTTTCGCACAAGCCCACAGACAGCCGAGCTGTCATCCATGCGGTTCTCCCACGCCGCACCTACTTCGCCCGAAAAATCCCAGGCCGCGAATCCGCCCCGCAGATCCTCGCCACCAACATTGACGTTGCATTCATCGTCCAGGCGCTCGACGAAACGTTCAATCCCCGGCGTCTCGAACGCTTCCTTGTCATGGCTCACGAAGGCGGCGCCCAAGCCGTCGTCGTCCTCAACAAGGCGGACCTCTGCGACCAGCGGGAACAGCGTCTCGCCGAAACCCGCGCCGCGGCCAGCACGGTGCCCATCTTGGTGGTCAGCGGGCGAACCCGACTCGGCATCGGGGAGCTTCGGCGCTATCTGACCCCGGGCCGGTCGTGTGTGTTCGTGGGAACGTCAGGGGCCGGCAAATCGACGCTCATCAACCGCCTCCATGGGCAACCCATCCAGCCGACCCTCGAAGTGCGGGAAGAGGATGGAAAAGGTCGCCACTCGACCACTTGGCGGGAATTGATCCTCCTCCCCGGCGGCGGGTTGGTCATCGACACGCCCGGCATGCGGGAGTTTCACCTCTGGTTTGCGGATGGCGGCCTCGATGACGCCTTTCCGGATGTGGCGTCGCTGGCCGTTCAATGCCATTTCCGGGCATGCACCCATGCGGGTGAGAAGCGTTGCGCGGTGCAGGCGGCCCTGGCGGATGGTTCCCTCCCGGCCCAGCGCTTCGCGAGTTTCCAGAAGCTTCGCCAGGAACTCGATTCCCTCTCCAAGGAACGTCGGGAACACACCTATCAGATGCGGCGCCGTCACGCGGGCGCTCTGCGCCGCTTGATTGCGGAAGGCCCGGACGAGTAACTCAAACCCTCCGCGCTTGGGCATGCTCTTGGCCTTCGCGGTTCTCTTGCCTTCTTCAGAAGACCTCGACCGCCCACATCTCGGGTGATCGCTGATCGATTCGCCAATTAAACCAACCCTTTTCCCGCCTGGCCCGCCCAGAGAGCCGCAACCACCATGCATTTCCACCGCCTCCCGATTCCCGCCGACGCCAACCACGCGGCCGCCAAACACCTCGCCTCGTGGCTCACCGCGCCAACCACCCGCACGGTCATGGTCGCCGCGGGCAACACGCCGCTTGCGCTGTACCAACTCATCGCAGACCGCCGGCTTTCTCTGGGCCATCTGCACGTCTTCGCTCTCGATGAGTATGTGGGCGTGCCGCTCGAAGAACCCCGCAACTGTGCGAACCTTCTCCGTCATACCGTCGCGGAAGCCTGGGGCATCCCACCCTCCCAGTTTCACACCGTGAGCTCCCTGGAAGCGGACGCCGAAAGCAGCGTCCGGGTCCATGAATCCCTCATCGCAGCCCGCGGCGGTTTGCATGTGGTGATTCTCGGCCTCGGCCAGAACGGGCATCTGGGATTCAACGAACCGGGCAGCGACGCCGATTCCACGGGACGTCTCATCGAACTGGATCCGATCTCGACGGAAGCCAATCGAACGTGGTTCGCCGGCAAGTATGCCCCCCACCTGGGCGTGACCGCCGGCCTGCGCACCGTGCTCGCCGCCCGCCATGCCATGATCCTCGCCTATGGCCCCCACAAACGTGCCGCGGTGAAGGCCATGTCCGAAGGCCCCATCGGCTCCGACTGCCCGGCGTCTTTCCTTCGCCTGCACCCGGACGCCCACGCCTTCCTGGACCGGGAAGCTGCCTGAGCGGACCCTGCCCTTTCCCAGCCCGGACACCCATCCACTTGAACTCAGAGAACATCCTCGACCCCGACCCGGCCACCAAGCGTTTCGCATGGTCCGTCTTTTCCACGATGGGAATCCTCCTTTCGCGAATCTTTAACCCTCGGCAGGTCGTGTCGCTGGCGATCCTGGTCGCACCGTTTGGCTCTGTCGCCGATCCGATCGTCATTTCGGAGTTCCTGGCGTCGAACACGCAGGAGCTCCAAGACGACCGGGGCGCGACGTCGGACTGGATCGAACTGCACAACCGGGGCACCAACACGGTTTCATTGGCGAATTACGGTCTTGCCGACCATCCCGCCCGACTTCGTGCGTGGTTGCTGCCCGCCCTGACTCTCGCTCCCGGCGAACGTCTGCTGGTGTTCGCCTCGGGACGCGACCAGCGCGACCCCGGAAAACCTCTGCATGCCCCCTTCAAGCTGGCTGGAGACGGGGAGTACCTCGGGCTTTCGGCACCCGATGGACAGGTGGTTCAGGCGTTCGAACCCAAGTATCCGCCCCAATTCCCGAACATTTCCTATGGCGACGTCGGACGCGGCTCGGGCCAACCGTGGTTCCTTTCAGGCCCGACTCCGGGCCAACCCAACCTTCCGCATGGCACCCAGGCCGGTCCCATCCTGACCGATCCCACCCACTCTCCCGTGGTTCCCGCCGTGGGCGAAACCATCCGCCTCACCCTCCGAGTCACCGCCACCGAATCACCGCTGCGCGCTGTCTCGGTGATTTATAGGCTTCAGTTCCAACCCGAGAAGGTCCTGGCGATGCAGAACTCCGGCGAAAACGGGGATGACCAGGCGAACGACGGGATCTGGACCGTGGCTCTGCCCACCTCGGAAGCCCCCGAGGGCTCGATGATTCGGTGGCGCTTTGCCGCTTCCAACGTTGCCGGGGTCAAAACCCGCTGGCCGCTCTTCCCGGATCCCACGGGCTCCGACCGGTACCTGGGCACCCTGGTGCAACCGGGGTCGGTCGCCAGTGCCCTTCCGATGTTCCATCTTTTCATCCAACCTTCCGACTTGGAGGCCATGGATTCGGACGAAGGCACCCGGGCCTCGCTGTTCCATGATAGCGAGTTTTACGACAATCTTCTCATCAAGATACGGGGCAACACGACCGCCGGATTCCCGAAGAAATCTCATCGCCTGAAGTTCAATCCGGAACACCCCTTTCGGCATCCGGGGCCTGGAGGAAGGATTCGCAACACCTCGCTGATGGCGGAATGGGGCGATCCCACCTACCTCCGTCAACACCTGTCTTTCTGGCTCATGGCGCAAGCCGGCACGCCAGCACCGTTCCACGATCCCGTCCGGGTCCAGTTGAACGGCCGTTTTTTTCAACTCGCCATGCACTCCCAGGTTCTCGGCGAAGAATTGCTCGAACGAACCGGTCTCGATCCCGATGGCGCCCTCTACAAGGCGGTCGGCACCGTCACGCCCGACGGCAACAGCACCGGCGGCTTCGAGAAGAAAACCCGCCGGCACGAGGGCGACGACGACTACACCGAGTTCGCGAAGGCGATCTCGAATCCACGTGCTCCCGACTCCCGCGTAGATGCCCTCTTCGACCGCTGTGATCTCCCTGCGGTCCTCAACTACATCGCCATCGCCCGCATCACCCAGGAAGACGATGACATCTGGGCGAACCTGTCCCTTTACCGGGACAGCGACGGCTCGGGCCGCTGGCGGCCGGTCGCCTTCGACATGAACGTTTCCTGGGGCCTCAGCTTCGGTGCCGGAGGAATTTTCGCCGATGAGGATGATTTCCGGAGCCACCCGTTGTGGGGAGCGGCAGGGATCGGCAATTCCCAAGGTTTCAACCGACTTTACGACGCCATGATCAAGACGCCCGTCACCCGGGAAATGCTGCTGCGCCGGATGCGAACCCTGATGGATCGCTATCTCCAACCGCCAGGAACACCCCCCGCCGATCGCGTGCTCGAGAACCACATCGAACAGCAACGCCGCCGTATGGCTCCCGAGGCCGTCCTGGACCGGAAGCAGTGGGGACTCTCGTGGAACTCTGCTAGCGGTGCGTCGCCCGCGCGCGATCTCACCCTCGGGATCCAAGATCTCACCCGGCGTTTCATCGAAGCGCGACGAGTCCATTTTTACGTCACACATGCCGCCACGAATACCGCCCATCGCCTCGGAGTGGGGACCCGCCTCAACGCCGGCATTCCAACCTCACAACCGGAAGTCTTTCATGTGGATTTGGCGGAGGCAGGCCGTGGTGACACACGTCGCCAGGACTGGCTCCAACTCGCCCACACCAACGCCTTCGCCGCCGATCTCTCGGGATGGAAGCTCGACGGCGACGTCACGTTCACCTTTCCACCGGGCACCGTGCTTCCGTCCAGGGGCGAACTCATCGCGGCCTCCAGCCTCGCGGGTTTTCATTCCCGGACCACGTCCCCCAAGGCCGGTGAACGGCGACTCGTGGTCGGCGGCTTCAAGGGCAATCTGGCGAAGGCCCGTGCAATCCACTTGGTGGACCCCGCCGGACGCATCGTCGACCGCTGGCCAAGCCCGTAGCGACGGCATTCACGAGTGGTCGCCCGAGTGGCGCGCCACCGCCTTGATATCCCGCGGGGCACCACGGTTCAGGGTCGGCCCGTCGAGGCAAGCGTCGGGCCGGGCGAAATCCGATCCCCTTCCCCTCATGAAATCTTTTTAATCTAGCCTTAACGATCGGTTCATTCCCGCTCACTAGAGTCTTCCGCGTCACGCTTCGCTCCCCAAGGAACCGAATCGCACGACGCGCCCATGACACGCTGGCCTATTCTCCTCCTGACGCTCGCGACGCTCATCTCCGGGCCAGGCCCCACCGCCTTCGCCCAGGTCACCGAGTCGATTCTCTCCGTCGAGAACACCCACGCGGGCAGCGACGTCATCGACTCCGACGCCAGTAATCCCGGTGCCGCCTGGAATCGCGATACCCTTCGGGTCGTCAGTCGCGTCCGATCGACCAGCGCGGTCGCCGGCAACCAGAATGCCAGTTACACCCTCTACTACCGGCTGCTCGACCCCAACGGCCAACCCCACCCCATCTACAACGCTGGCAGCGTCACCACCAACACCGGCTACACCCACACCATTCCCGTCGACCTCTTCCTCAATGGCCGAACTCCTGTGACCCGGACCAACACCGCGCTGCTCCGACCGTTCACCCGCCTCAGCCCCCACCAGCCCTACACCGTCGAACTCCAGGTTCGGAAGAATCCGTTTCTGACTTCCGACACCGCCACGGGCGCCCCTCGCACCTACTACCACTTCCGCAACTTGGCGAGCGGCGACGTCTTCTTCAACGTCATCGCCACCGCCGATTCCGCCACCCTCTCCCAGGCCTACGCGGTCCGCACCGATCCGGCCAAGGACGCCTTCCGGGTCAACGTCGATGCCACTCTCCGCCGCTACGACAATTTCGCCGGGTCCCACCTCCCCGCCGACGACGTGTCCGTCCGCTTCACGTGGGAACTGCGGGATGCCGCATCGAACGTCGTGATCCCCCTGACCACCACCACCTCCAACATCGTCGTGTCGCTGTTCAAACACGATCCGCCACCGCCGCTCAACCCGCTTCAACCGCTGATCCAAAACCTGTCGCAGACCCTGCTTATCGAGCCAGCGGATGGCACTCAATTGGACCCGGTCAACCGCACCTACCGCATCGAAGTCACGATCGCGCATCGGAACCAGGCCGTGGGCCCGATCTTCACCTCCGGCAACACCGTCCCCACGCCCAACTCCCGCCTGCTGCATTTCAGCGGCACCTTGCTATTCGGCGCTCTGGAAACCCGCTACACCAGCATCGACAACGACCCGGGGGTCATCAGCGTCGTCGCCGGTTCCCATGTGAACACGCGTCTCGGTGTCGATGCGCTGAGCGGGTTCGTGGTCGCCAATCCCGCCCTCGTTTTTGGCGCCGGCACCGATCTCGCCGTGCGGCTTCGCTCGACGGGCAATGCTGAACTGTCCTCGGGTTCCGTTCCGGTCGGGGCGCCTCCCCAGTCGTTTGAACTCTCGCAAGTCCGCGTCCAACTCGTACCTCCGCTCGAACTCGATCCCGAAGGGCTCAAGGGATCGTTGCGGGTCTTTCTGCCCACGGGTTCCGGCTACCGTTTGGATACCGCGAGCCACTTCCTCCGATCGTCCATTTTGTTCAATGATGTTCTGCTGGGAGCCAACCTCCGGGCCACCGCTGACTCGCTCGTCTACAATCCCCCTGGCGGCCTCTTCGTCGCCGAAGACACCCGTCCGTTCTGGTTCCCGGCGTCCCGATTGACCTGGGAAATCGGTCAGGGCCGCTTCCGGGTGCAACACCCCTCCAACGAGATTCTGCCGGTGCGCCGGGACGAATATGCCGCGCTCGCCGCCGCGACCGCCCAACTGGCGTCGCCCAGCCTCGCCGTCAAACGCTCCAACGACCGCCTTCACGACGCCGCCATCGCGGCGGACGGCGTCTTCATTACCGCCGACGCACAGGGCACCGCCCTGCTCACCGCCGACATCACCCTGCCGAAGGGCGATTTCCGCACCCATTTCCCCTGGGACACACGTGTCCGATGGAACGGTAGCGGGAACAACGAAATCGTCCTCGATGACACCGCTGGGGCTTCACGCCTTCAAGGCGCCGAGCCTCTCGTGGTGAGTTACTCGCGGGGTTGCGTGGGGGACGATTGCCCCGGCGATCCCGCTCCGGCAAACCCCGGCCTGGAACCCGCGAACGGTGAACTCCGCTTCACTCCGGACGGCGGTCTCGCCGCGGCAGGACCTCTCGTCGACCCCACCCGACTTCAGTGGGGACGCCTGCCGTTGGGCACCGATTTCGCCCACGAAGCTTTCACCTTCGCCGCCGGCGCCTTCCACATGCCGGGAACCTTCCTCGGGGGATCAGAATCCGGCCTTGCTCCCCATCTTCGCCCGGGGGTGTTGCTCCTCAGCGGAGTGATCGCGACCAACCCCTTCGCCGCCAACTCGGTGGAACGGCGGGACACCCCGGGCACCCCCAATGACCTCCGCTACGAGCTCGGGTTGACCGACTATGCCGGACTCAACGTCCGCGTCACCGGCGACGCCACCCATCAGGGCGCGTCCATTCTCGGCGGCACGCCCACCGGCCCTTATCCGCTTAAACCCAACTCGAAGTACTACGTCCGGTTCGCCGGCGTCAGCGGCATCCATGACGTTCCAGCCACCGGGTTCCCGGATTCCCTGACGATCTACGGCTATGCCTTCGATGTTGCGAACTTCGGATTCAACCTGCTCGACAACCGGCCCCGTGAATCGCTCATCAACGGCCTCATCGACCTTCCGTTCCCGTCGGATTTTGAACTCCCGTTTGAACACCTCCAGCTCTCGTGTCTGGGAGCTTTGACCGGCGCCGAACTGGCGGGCGGGCCTAGCACCAAGGCGCTCGCCTACTGGAACGGCTCATTCACCCCCCATGCCCTCGATTTCGCCCGGAATCCCGACGACGCCTGTGATCCGTCTTCCGGTCGTCTGGTGTTGGGCGTGGAAACCCGCGTCGCCCACGTCCAACCAGCTCTCTTAGGCAACCTCGGCTTCCTCCCCGACGGTAATCTCATGTCACGCGCCGACGGCCTCGACGGTGTGGATTCCCGCCTGAAACTCCCGTCCGTCGTGGCCCTCAACGGCCCGACCAACGAGACCTACCAGATCACACCGTCCACCGGCGCCTACTTCAACGATCACCGTGGAGCAGCCGATGCACCCGTGGGATGGATCAACCTTGCGTCGAAGTTCGACGTGCCCTTCTTCGAGGACCTCCTCACCCACCTCCACACGAGTGCCAACGCCGCGAACCCAGCCGCTTTGATCCAGGTGATGGGCGGTTGGCCCCGCCAGAACGGCGCCGGCGGCAATCAGGGGTGGGTCGAGAATGGCGATCAACACTTCTTCAACAACGCGCTCTTCGACGCCTCCAACCGCGGGTATCCCGCCGGTGTGGCCCTCGATAACTACCGCGCCTCTGCCACGGAGCAGTTCCACCCGCGCGCCCATCGGTCGTGGCAGGAGATCATCCATTTCTCGTTCCCGCTCAGCTGGGTGACGTCCACCCGGTCCTTCCGCTCCAGCGCCCCGATCGAAGGCAACGTCATCGTCCTCACCACGGAACGTCAGGTGGACTACCTCAGCGCCCAGCATGCTGAACTCACGTTCGGCGCCCAATTCGAGATCCTTCCCCAGGCGAACCTCGTCAACATCGCCCATTCCCTCGCCGACCAGACGGGCATCGCCACGGCCATCGGCGAGGCCATCGGATTCACCCAGCGCGATGAAATCGCGGGCGGCTTCCAGCAGCTCGACGAACTGCTCACCTCGAACATGGAATCCTTCTTCGATCGGGTTTTCGCCGAGGTCGTCGATGGCCCCATTGAGGCTGTCTACGATGCTCTCGAGCAACGCTTCGACGCCGAGTTCGATTTCGGCAACCCGCTCCAGTGGTTGAGCGTGCCCAACGATTTCTTTGCCACCCAGTACCGCCCCAAGATCGAGGCCGCACTCAAGGCCCTGCCCGGTGACCTCGATAAGGGCATGATCCACCAGTTCCATGATCACCTCGGGAAGGCCGAAAAGGCCCTCGAACATGTCGAGGACGCCATCGCCAAGGTCCAGGACCATCGAACCAACATCGTCAAGGTGGTCCAAAAGCTCGGCGAATTCTTCGCCTCGGATCACCAGGCGGCCCTCAGCGCCGACAAGGTGCGCAACCTGCTCGAGAAATCCGACGCCACCCTCACCGAGATCGAGGAGACGCTCGGCAAGCTGCGCGATGTGCTCTCCAACATCCGCGACCACATGAACGATATCGGGAATCTCCAGTTCCCGGGTGGCCTCGGAATCGAAATGAAGGACCTCTTCGACGGCGCCGGCCCAATTCTCGCCCAGGTCGCCACCACCGGCGCCACCGGACTTCAAAACTTCCTCCACGACCTCCCGTACAACGTCGATTCCCCGTTCTCGAGCTACACCCCGGAGGAACTGCGACAGCAAGTCCGGCAGGAGGTCCTCGATGCCTTCCTCGCCTCGTCCGTCGCAGCGGACGTCCGTCAGGTCCTGAAATATCGCCTCTACGAAAACGACGCCGCCGCCCGCGAGGCCCTCGATTCCGTCTTCGCCGAGGTGAATCGCCTCATTCGGGCCCTGCTCAAAACCGCCTCCTCGCAGTTGGCGGACAACTTCGAGGGCTTCCTGGACGACCTCGGAAGTTCGGTGGCCAGCGCCGAAATCGACGGATACGCCCATATCAACGGCGACTCGCTCAAGGAACTGCGACTCGACCTCAGCGCCCGCCTGGACGTGGTGAAACCGATGGAGTTCGGCGCCTTCCTGCACATCAAGGAACTCGATTCCGACGGGAGTGAGACCTGCAACACCGATGCCGAGACCTACACCGAAGTGACGCTCGGCGCGAAGGACGTCGAAATCGGCTGGTTCGGTCCCGGCCTGAAACTCAATGCCAGCCACAAGATGACCTTTGGCGAGAAGGTCTCACCCGTGGTCCGTCGCCTCCGCGGCATGGCCGGCAGCATCCAACTCAAGGGAGAACTCGATTTTCAAGCCGTCACGATTCACACCCTGGCCGCTGCCGCCGCCTTCGGCGTTCAGGAGAACTACCTGTCCGGCGCCGCTGGCATGGAAATCAATGGGATCGACGTCACCGGCGGCGGTTTCTTCGGCAGCACCTGCACGCTCGCTCCCATCGAGTTGTGGGATCCCAAGGCGGCCGGTGCCTTGGGCGGCGGCGCCGTCCGCGGCTTCTACACCTACGCGGAGGGCTGGATCCCGCTCAACCAGATCCTCGGCATCCCGACGTCGTGCCTTTTCGAGCTGTCTGGCGGCCTCGGTTACGGCTTCGGCATCATCGGCAACGGACCCACCTTCGTCGCCAAAATGAAATATGGCCTCCAGGGACGCGCGTTGTGCCTCGTCGACGTCAAAGGTGAACTCACCGGGGTCGCGTCCGTCGATCTCTTCAATCCCCTTGAGGGACTCGGCGACGGCGACTACCTCGACACCCTGGTCGACAACATCTTCGACAGCCTGACCGTGCGGGGCTTCGGCAAAGTCAGTGCAAGCCTGGGCCCCTGCCCGTTCTGTCTCGAGTACTCCAAAGAGATTGGATTCACCTTCAAGGACCGCCAATGGAAACTCCATTTCTAGCCACGCTTCCGATGAATCCAAGGTTGGTAGCGCCGACCGCCGGCCTTTCGCATCCACCAAGCCTCGTCTCCAACCTCCTGCCGACAGAAGAGGGCTGGAACGAGTGCCCCCGTAACATCCTTTCGCTCCTTCGTTCCCGGTCCCGATGCTGGCTCGGGCTCCTCCTTCTCATCGTCCTCGCCGTCCTGGTCCTACCGCCCCGCGCCCAGGCTCAAGCTCCCTTCGATCAACTCCTGTACTCCACCGGCACCACCACCACCGACACGCAGGGCCGGCACTGGGCCTACCTGCTCTGGGCCAGCCCCTCCCCCGCCCTCGTCAAAGAGCGGGCCTTCGCCGTCTACTCGAAGCCCGGTACCGCCAACTCCCCCCAACCGTACGTCCGCCGCTCCGTCGTCGGCGTCCAAACCGATCCCATCGTCCTAGGCCCCCTCTTCGATCGCGCCCAACAGCTCGGACATCCGGCCGTCACCCTCGAGTCCGCTATCGACGGCATGTTCGATCAGGTCGTCCCTGACGATGCCATCGGTCTTCCTCAGAAATTTTCGGCCGTCATCCGCGGCGCGCTCCGCGATCCGGAACATTGCGAGAACCTCTTCCTGCTCGCCCGCTTGCACCCCGCCGCAGCCATGGCCATCGGCTTCGGACATGCCGAACTTCTCCCCGGCCCAGTGGGAACACCGACCACCTTCGAAATCCGGCTGCATGATCCCGCCCAAGCCACGGATCTCGCCGTCGTCGGTCGTGTTACCCTTGTCGCCGGCCAACCCTTGGTCCTGCCCGCCCCTGGCGCTCCGATCGAAACGTTGGACGCCTCGGCCCAAGGCGATCTGAACGTCAAACTGCTCTGGCCAACGCCCGCCGAGCTTCGTCGACTGTCCCTCGCCAACCACGGATTCAACGTCTTTCGCATCCATGCGGATCTCGCCATATCCCAGGGGTTCCATCTCGCGCCTCCTGCCACCGCCGCCCTGCTTCAACTGGTCCGAACCTCCACCAACGCCCATCAGGTCAATCGGTCTCCCATCCTGTCGACCCAGATGCTCAATCCCGCTGAAGCCGTCGCCCTCGCCTCTTCGCCCACGAACTACTTCTTCAACGATGGCAACGATCGGACCAACCCCGAGTCGCCCCTTCCAAAAGCCATCTTCCGTAACGGCGCCCGCTTTTATTACTTCGTGACCGCCCGGGACATTCTCGGCCGCGACGGCCTCGTTTCCCCAGGCACGCTCGTCACCGTCTGCGACCGGATGCCACCGCCTCCGCCCCTGCAACTGCTCGTCGAGACTGCCTACGCCCATGATCCGGTGGGCGATACCCGACAACAACGACTCGTGCTCACCTGGGATCAGAACGTCGACACCGGCGCTGAACACACCACCCAGTACTACGTCTATCGCTGGTCCAGTATCGCCGAGTTCCACACCCTGGCGCCCAACCCTCTCGCCCAGCGAATCGCCGGTCCGCTGCCGCACCTGCCAGGACGCAAGGAACGTACCTATGTCGACGCCGGCCCGGGCGCCCCGGAAGCGTCCACCCACGCCGGCCAAACCATCTGGTACACCGTGCGTGCCCAGGACGATGGCGCCTGCGGCCCGGCTCCCAACCTTTCGGGACACTCGTCGCCGGCATTCGGCGTGCTGCGCGATTTCTCCGGGCCCACCGGCGGTGGCGGTCGTATCTCCATCCAGTGCGTGCGTGCCACGGTCGCGATGCTCCCATCCACCTCCGAAGGCCCAGGCACCAATACCAACCCGAGTGTCCGCGAGTACGACCTTGTTTGTGCGCGAACCAGTGAGGCGATTCGCTGGGTGGAGTTCCTCGCCCGCCCGCAAGGATCCCCCGCCGCACCCACGCTTCTCGGCCGACGCTACTTCCTCGAAGGCGTGACCAACGTCGTCTTTCGCGCCTCCTGGGTCGCCCTCGTCAACGGAGTCCTCACCCCACCGCAGTTCCACTGCCGGATCGGGATGGCAAACGGAGGCGTTTCAGAAACCGTCAACACCGCCGGAGGCGTCGGACTCCCCAGCCCGCTCGACCGCCGCCTTCGCGTCCACTTCGCCGCCACGGTTTCATCGTCCCGTTCTCCCATCGGCCGCGGATGTGAGGTGCACGATCCCGTACCCCCGGGGGATGAGGGCTCCGGCCAGATCGATCCGCTCATCGTCAATCTCTTCCCACCGGACGGCTCGCACGAATGGCGACTTTACCGCCGGGTTGACGCCAACCCGATGACGTTGCTTGCCCACGGCGATGGGACCTTCCAGCAAGGCGACATCGTCGAGGCTCTTGACGATGGCCCACCCGCCAACGCCGCCCAGCTCTGCTACTTCGTCCAGTACCTGGATGAACACGGGAATGCCGGCCCGATGATCGAACTCGGTTGCGTCCGCTCCGAAGGCACCACCCCCGTCGCCACCCCCATGCTCTCCGCGATCGCTTCCGCCGGAACCCCCGCCGATCCCGGAATGGTCCTGGAGTGGTTCTGCCCCACCTACGGCGTCGAGCGCTTTGAGGTTTGGATCGGTGGCACCCCGCTCGCTCCGGGATCCGATCTTTCCCCCGAACTGATTCCCGCCGACGGCGCCCCGCCCGGGCTCTTGTTCGGGGAAGGCTTCCAGCAACCGCCGAAACTCTTTCGCCGCTACCTGACGCCGCGCATCGGCCCAGCGCTCGGTACGGGACCGGTCTTCAGCATCCAGACCAAGGCCGCCCTCGGGAATCTCGTCACTGTCTTCGTCAAGGCCATCACCGCCACCGGCTCCGAAAGCGCACCGAGCAATGTCGAACGCTTCCTCTGGGGAAACACGAACCTTCTTGGACCGGACGTTCGCTGGCCGGCTCGGCCGCTCCCGCTTCCCAACGACGAGAGCTACCCCAAAGTTGCCGCCCGTGCGGTCCGGCCGGCCGACACACCGAACCGGCCGTGGGAAGGCCTGGCGGTGCGCATCGGCGAATTGACCACCTTCGTCACTTCGCCGGCACCCGGGCTGCCCGACTACTACCTGGGCCACCGGAATCCCGCCGAGCACGTCTATCAATCAACGGCGGGCGAATCGCTCCTGGGCGTCGTCCTGTATCGATACCAGGTTCCCAACCTTGTTTTCCCCCAAGTCTCCGGCGATGTGCTCCAGGTCAGTCCCTTGATGGAATCGATCGCCTTTGAGAACGGAACCTTGGCTGCCCAGAACGTGACGGTGATCCACGATCCGTTCATCCGGCTCCTTCCCGAACCTGGAGCCGATCCCACCCATCGCGGCGTCTACCTGCTCGATACCCATCCCGTGGTCGAAGGCGCCCGATACCGCTATGTGCTCGTCCGCTTTCAAGGCCTCACCCACGAACCCGTCGAGATCGTCTCCACTCAACCCATCGAGGTCCCATGAACGACTCACCCCAGAGAACTGACCGAGGAGCTCCAGCGGGGATGCGGAAAGCGCGGAGCGTCGGATCGATCTCGGCCTTCTTTCTCCTCATCGCGCTCCTCGGTAATGCCCAAGCCCAGAGCGGCGCGACCTACGTCACGGAAACCGAGTTCACCGTGGTCGCCGACTTCGATGGCGACGGCCGCACCGACACTGCCCTCGTCGACCGGCGAACCGGCTCGATCCGGGTCGCGTACCAAACCAGTCCTGGCGCCCACGCTTGGTACCCCACCCGTGCCACAGGTTTGCGCGACGTCTCCGGCGTGTCCGCCGGCCGCCTGTTGGCGTTGGGACACGATACCCTGGTCGTCACGGCTCCCGACGCCAATCGCCTGCTGCTCGTCGATCTCCCGGCGACCACCACGCCCGCCATCCCGCGGGAAGTCTTTGTTCCCGGCATCGGTCCCACGTACACCGCCGCAGTCAATCTGCCGGGACCCGGGAATACCGGCTTCGATGATTTGGTCACCGCGTCCCTCCTCAATGGAGCCAAGCCCCAGCGCATCGCCCGCACCCGCAATCAGGACGGAGCCACCTTCTCGCCCATCGATGAAGTGACACCCGAGCCGGTCCTGCTCGGACTCCAACGCCTTGCGCGCACCGCCTTCCTTCCCGGGTACACCGTGACCTATCGCGAGGGCACCCGAAGTCGGGTCGAAGTCTTTGACGCCTCCGCCGCCCCGGTCTCTCTCTCCTGGAACGTCACCAATCTCCCGCCCGCGGGAGATCACTTCATCGCCACCTTCACCGCCGGCAGCAACCGCCACGTGATCTCGTGGGAACCAGGACACACCGAGCTCGGCTTTGCCGCCCTGGTCAACGCGGTGCCTACCGTCGACGCCGGGGGGACGATCACCACCCTCGACGTATCCATCGACCGCGTGAGGCTCATCGAGCAACCCGGGGGCCCGCCACTCGTCCTTGTCACCTCGGCCACCCCACCCGGTGCCGCTCTCCTTCAATTCGATGGCACCAACTCCTGGACCACCCTCGCCAGTTTGCCCGCTCCAGAATCCGGCGCGTTCACCACCGCCAGCGGACTCGCCGACGGCAGTTTCCTGCTGCTCGCCGGGTCCGACGGGCGGTCCTCCGCCTTTCAGCGCATCACCCGCCAAGGGATCTCATGGGTCGCGGGCCCCTGGAGCGCACTCCCCACCCTCCCGGGCGCCCCTGCGGGCGGGAATGTTCTGGAGTTTGCCGCCGAACCCTTCGTCACACCCAATCCAGGACTGGTCCGCGCCCGAACCGTCCCTGACTGGACCTCGGCGTTCGCACTGTCCGCGGGACCGCCAGCGCTCCAGGTGATCTCCGAATCCTACCTCGGCGCTTCCGCCGGTCTTGATGTTCCGACGCCGGCCATTCTGGGTGTGCCCCATCCACAGACCCTGTTCGGCCTGGTCAATCAACTCTCCGACGCCATCTCCCTCTACGCATTCGCTCCCGCCTACGGGGATGTCATCAGCGAGGTCTCCATCCGACCTGCCCCTGGACGCTACAAAACCGGGATCGCCTTCGCGTTCCAGCTTTCCAACCCGCTCCATGCCGTTCGCTACCGCCTCAACGCTGCTGGCGATTGGATCCCGTTCGCTGGCGCCCCCGTGCCCCTGACCGAAGACACCACCGTCAGCTACTACGCCCAACCCCCCCTTGGGACCGCCCGGTCCGCCATCCAGACGGTCCGTTACGAGTTCACCCGCCCTCCCGCCACCCTGGATTCCAACGCTGACGGACTCCCGGATTTCGTAGCCCTCGGCAAGAAACTGGATCCCCACTCGGATGGGGATTCGGACGACGACGGTGTCAGTGACCTGCGGGAGCTGCTCTCCGACACGAACCCGCTCGATCCCACTTCGAAACCCGCTTCGGACTCCGTTCAGGCCCCGGCCGCAGGTCGCGCGTTCACGCTTCGGCCACGTCCCATCGATCCTGTCTCGGGGAATCTCACGGTGGCCCGTACGGGTGCCCCGGTGCGAATCTACCAACTCTCCGGCGGCTTGCTCGGCGCCGGTGCCGTGGGCCACCAGGGCGGTGGTTCCGGCACCAACGCCGCCCGCATCACCGGTCTGAACGTCGATCCGAAGCTTCCACTTCTGATCGCCGCCACCGATCCGCATTTCGAGATCGAAACCACGGCCGCCAACCCGTCTGCCGGTCGCGAATTGATCCGACTGCTCAGCCCGGCCCCCGCGGTGCCTGTCGGCGTCTCGTACCTCTACGGTTCGGCAGGAGGATCCCCCCTGGCGGAAGCAAATGCCTGGATCGCTGTCGCCAAGTCCGCCACCGCTCCAGTCTTTCAACCTCCCGCACCGCCCACCGAGCTCACGGCTGTTGACGCATTGGCAGCGCGTCTAGCGGAAGCCTGGGTGGCTGGCGCGCTATGGGCCCGGGGTTTCACCGACGCCACCAACCTCACGCTGTTCCCGTTCCGGGCCAACGACGCCGGACGCTGGTCGCCGTCCGCCTTGACGCTGCAATCGTTGGTCCTGCCGGTCCCCGCCCCCGCCCCGCCACCCCCGCCTCCGCCTCCGACGGGTCCTCCCTTCGCGCCCTCAGGTCCCGTGATCCTGGGTTCGAATTTTCCGCTGCCACCGTTCCTCCCGTCCACCAATCCCCCAGGCAACGCCCTGCGTTTCCTTGCCGAGTCGATCTATGCACTTAGCGCACGTTCCAACACGGCGCTTCCTGGCCGCTACGATCCGCCGTTCGACGCACTCCGTCAGTTCGTATGGACCGGCTCCCTCCCAGTTGCCTACCTCGACGACCTCGGCTTCGCGGCGGCCGATTTCACCTCCGCCCAGTCCGGCGTTTTGGAAGCGCTGTCGGCCGTTCCGGTCCGTACCCCCACCAACCTCGTTCTTCGGCTTCGAAACGACTCGTTCAGCGGCCCCTGCATGCTCCTGGAACGAGCCAGCGGTCCGCCTGAACTCATCGCGCTGTTTGACGCCCAGGGAACCGCCTACAAACTTCCGGAGTCTTTCGACCTCCCCGCCGGAACCCTGCTTGCGGTCGAAGGCCTCACCACCACCTCGTCCTCCACCTGCGATGGAGTCGGCATCGAGGTCGTTTCAGCGCAGGTTACCGCGCTGCCGGACGTCCCATTGAGCGACCTCAACGGAAACCTTCTGCCCGATGCCTGGGAACTGCTGTTTCTCGGGGGACTCGGCGACGGGCCTTTTGGCGACACCGACCAGGATGGGTACCCCGACGTCCAGGAAATGCAGGAAGGCTCCGATCCGATGGACCCGGCGAGCCTCCCTCCCGCAGCCCCGCTCGAACTGGGCGAGCCTGAGCTCGACATCACCCTATCGCCCCTGGGTGAAATTGAAGTGCACTGGAAGCATGCCCTGGCCTTCGCGAAGCCGGCTGGCCCTGCCTGGCAGTTCGCGCTGCTAAGCGCCCCTCGCCTGGACGGTCCATTCTCGCTCCTCGCGTCGCGTCCGGCCGAAGCGGATGGCGACATCCGGCTCGTCCTTCCTGCTCCCACGGAGACCGCCCGGTTCTTTCAACTCCAAGTTCAGCTGGTCCGGCGGTAATCGGTCCGGCTAGCCCCTGGGTTCCTTCATCGCCGGCCAGCGAACCTCGAACTCACTGCCCTTGCCAATCTGGCTGCGCACCGAGACCGTGCCACCGCTCGACTCCACCATCGCTTTCACGATCGCCAGTCCCAATCCCGTCCCGCCCCCTTCGCGCGATCGTCCGGCATCCACCCGATAGAATCGGTCGAAGATCCGCGTCAGGTGTTCCTCCGCGATCCCAATGCCGTGGTCCACCACGCGTAGCACGGCTGCGCCATTTTCCTCATTCACCTGGACCATCACCCGTTCACCCGGGGCGGAATGCCGAAGGGCGTTGTCGACGAGATTCAGCACGATCCGATCCAAGAGTGCGTCCTCGAGCGGCACCCACGCGGTGGCGGTGGCATCCACCCCCACTTCGATTTTTTGCTCCATGGCCCGCGCGTGCAGGCGCTCGCAAACCTCCCTCGCTGCACGACCCAGATCGCCGCGCACCCGCGGCGTACTGCCAGCCCCGGAATCGCATCGCGCCAACACCAGAAGGCCATCCACCAACCGGCTCAGGGCCTCAATCTCTTCCCGACAACTTTCCAGCGTCTGGCGGTACTCCGATGCCGGACGATCCCGTCGCAATGCCACCTCGATCTCCCCCCGCAGAATCGTCAGCGGAGTCCGAAGCTCGTGGGAGGCATCTGCCACAAAACGCTGTTGCGCCGATTGCATCCCTTCCAGCCGGTCCAACAGGGAGTTGAAGGCAAGGACCAGGGGCGCAACCTCCGGCACATCGGGCGGCGCCACGATCCGCTGCCGCGAAAGGTTCTTCGGATCGACCGATTCGGCGGCCTGCCCCATCACGCCAAAGGGTGCGGACCATTGCGCACCCAGATGCACGGCCGCCAGACCGCCGGCGGCAAGTACGATCACGCTCCCTCCAATCATCCAGCCCACGAACGTCCAGATCTCCCGATCGCGCTCTCGCAGGGACACCATGATCTGCGCGTACCCATGGGTGGGTCGATTGACATCCCGCCGCGCCGCCACCGTCGCGACCCGAAAGGCTTCACCGTCCGGGGCCTTCACCGTCTCGATCAACCAGCCCTGCGCATGCCGGCTTTCACGTCGCGCACGCGCGGTCGGCTCGATCGGAGATCCCATCTTGGGGGATCGATAGAGCAGGTTCCAATTCGTGTCGAAGGACTGTCCAATGATCCAATACCGGCTGCTCTCCCAATTCCGGGGATCATTCTTCACCCACGCCGGATTGGCCGAGTTCATGCCGAGTCCGGAGATGATGGATTTGTCGAAAACCAACTGGTCGACCTCGGTATCCACCCGCTCGCGGATCACCAGGAACATGACCCAGCAGAAGGCGGTGAGCATCAGTGTCAGCAGGGCGAGCAACTGAACCACCGTCCGCAAGCGCAGGGACCGGACACTCATGATGTCCTGCGGCTGGCGTTCGGACCTCGAAGGTGATTCCACCCACTCAGGCTCTCAGAATGAACCTGAAATCGGCATGAAACCCTCATGAAACCTCCCCTTCCGCAACGCCTGCTCCCGCCTCCACGACCCGCAGAGAATACCCGGCGCCCCGGATGGTGTGCACCAGACGCACCGTGAATCCACGGTCCACCTTCTGCCGCAGGTGGTACACGGTCACGTCGATCGTGTTACTCATCGGTTCGTAGTGCTCGTCCCAGACATGTTCCGCCAGAGCCGTCCGCGACACCACTTCGTCCACCCGCTGCATGAGGTATTCCAGCACCGCGTACTCCTTCACGGTCAAACTCACCGGCTTTCCGCCCCGCGTCACTTGTCGCGTCCGCCGGTCCAAAGCCAGATCCGCCACCATCAGACGGCCCGGCGCCCGCTCCCGACCCCGCCGCAGCAACGCTTTCACCCGCGCCAGAAACTCCGCGTAGGCAAACGGCTTTCCCAGGTAATCGTCCGCCCCTTGCTCCAAGCCCTGCACCCGGTCCGTTACTCCATCCAACGCGGTCAACATCAGCACCCGCGTATCCCGTCCCGCCTTGCGCATGCCGCGCAGCACCTGAAATCCGTCCCGTCCGGGCAACATCACATCCAACACCACCAGGTCGTAATCCGTCTCCATCGCGGCATGAAGGCCTTCGTCGCCATCAGCCACCACGTCCACCGAGTAGCCTTCCTCCCGCAGCCCGCGCTCGATGAATCGGGCCAGCTTCACCTCGTCTTCAATCACCAGAATGCGCATGCGCGTCTCCTAGGACAGCACCCCGGCGATCGGTTGCGCCCCACCCGCCACGCCGGTCAATCGTTCCTGGCGCGCGTTCACCTCGAAGCTCAGCCCCTCATAGTCCAGTCCCAACGCCGTCAGAATCGTCGCGTGCAGGTCCCTGAATGGCACGGGCTGCTCCGCCGCCATCAACCCGATCTCGTCCGTCGATCCAATCCGCTGGCCAGCCCGGACGCCACCACCCGCCATCCAGATCGTGAACCCCGCCGCATTGTGCTGCCGGCCCAACTCGCCCTGCATCATCGGCGTCCGGCCGAACTCGCTCGCCCAGATCACCAGAGTCGAGTCCAGCAAACCCCGTTGCTTCAGGTCCGCCAGCAACGCCGCAATGGGTTCGTCGGTCCATCGCGCCCGCGGCGTGTGGTTGTCCGACAGCTTCGCATGCGCATCCCACCCGTCCTTGTCCGGCATGTCGTACACCTGGATAAAGCGCACCCCACGCTCCACCAACCGACGGCTCATCAGACATTTTCGACCAAAATGGCGCGTTCGCGGGTCCCGGTGTTCGAAGCCATAGCCCCGCCGCAACCCCTCCGGTTCACCCTCCAAATCCCCCACCTCCAGAGCGGCCGACTGCATCCGGTAGGCCAGTTCGTAGCTCGCAATCCTCGCATCCAGAGCCGTGAAACCCGGCCGGCTTTCCCGATGCACCAGATTCAGGTCCCGGATGAAATCCAGGGAACGCCGCTGGCCATCCTTGAATTCCGTCGGCGGCAGCAGGTCCAGCACCGGCGTCCCGCGATCGCGAAGTCGGGTCGGCTGGAATGCCGCCGGCAGGAAACCATTCGAGTAGTTGGCCGCCCCTCCCAGCGGCCCCGCATCAAAGAGCATCACGTACGCCGGCAGATCCTGGTTCTCGGTCCCCAAGCCGTAGGTCACCCACGATCCCAGACTCGCCTTCCCCGGGCGGATGTCGCCGGTGTGCATTTGGTAGCTCGCTGGTCCGTGATTGTTGGAATCGGCCTGCATCGAATGGATGAAGCACAGGTCATCCACGTGCTCGGCCACCTTCGGATACAACTCGCTCACCCACATTCCCGAACTGCCGTGCTGCCGCCACCCATACGGACTCGCCATCAGCTCGTCCTTGCAGCCATGAAACACGTTCGCGTGCTTCGTCCCCTCCACCGCCGTGCGGAAGGTACCCGGAACCGGCTTGCCGCCCAGCGTCTGCAAAAGCGGCTTGTAGTCGAAAGTGTCCACCTGCGACGGCCCTCCCACCATGAAGAGGAAAATCACCGACTTCGCCCGCGCAGCCACCGCCGGAGCCCGCGGCGCAAAGGGATTCAAGGGGTCCAACACAGGCTTCACCCCGTTTACTCCCGCCCGTGCCAGGCTCGACAAGGCCACCGCCCCGAAACCAGCCCCCACCCGGCTCAGAAATGAGCGGCGGCTGCCAATGCCTGGGGTGATCCACATGCCCCACAAAGTGCCGGGTTCCCCCGGGCTGGCGAGCCGGAAGTTCGCGACCCCAAGCCCTTCGAAACAGGCATCCCACCAGAGCAATCTCGTCTCCGGAGGCGATTCCGGTGTAGAGGTGATTGCCCCCTTGGAGACGTCCCCCGTTTCTGCTTCAATCCCGGCTCGTGACGTCCAACGCCCGGATACTCGCCTTAGCGATCGTGGCCTCCTGCCACATTGTCCGCGCTGATCCGGAGCCCCTTTCCGACGCCGACCGCCACTTCCTCGAACGCGTCCAACCCCTGCTGGACGCCCGGTGCGTCAGCTGCCACGGACCCGACAAACAAAAGGGAGCGCTCCGACTCGACTCCCGCGACGCCACGCTCAAGGGCGGCGACGTCGGCCCCTCCGTCGTACCCGGTAAACCCGCGGAATCCCTGCTCCTTCAGGCCGTGCTCCATACCACGGCCGATCTTGAGATGCCGCCCAAGGACAAACTAAGTTCCACCGAGATCGCCATCTTCGAACGCTGGATTCGGGAGGGTGCACCGTGGCCCGTCCAAGCCTCCCTGCCCACCGTGGCTCCCGCCTCTCCGGACGCAGAACCGATCGGCAACGCATGGAACGATCCCCGGAACCCCATCACCCGGATCTTCCTCGGTCAGCGTCTCGACCTCTGGTCCCTCCGCCCGCTCACCTTCGTTTCCCTGCCGGATGTCGGGTCAACCTCACCCGCCGTGGTCCGAAACCCCATCGACCGCTTTCTCCAGGCCCGCTTCGAAGAATCTCACCTGGTCCCGGCCCCGGAAGCCGACCGGCGAACGCTCGGGCGTCGCCTCCATTTCGACCTCATCGGACTCCCTCCGGAACCGGAAGCCCTGGATCGGTTCGTCACCGACTCGCGGCCGGATGCCTACGAACGGCTGGTGGACGAACTGTTGGCGTCACCACGCTACGGCGAGCATCAGGCCCGTCTGTGGCTGGACGTGATTCGCTACAGCGACAGCAACGGCTTCGACTGGGACGAGTTCCGCCCGCAGGCGTGGCGCTTTCGCGACTACGTGGTGCGCTCTTTCAATGCCGACAAGCCCTTCGACCAGTTCATCCGGGAGCAATTGGCCGGCGACGAATTGCTGGCCGGTCCTCCCCGGTCGGCAGCCGAGCAGGACCTTCTCGTCGCCACCGGCTACCTTCGGCTCGGACCCCAGGACAACTCGGCGCCGCTGTTCAACGAGCAGTCGCGCGCCCGCGCCGAATGGCTCGCTGACCTCACCGAAACCACCGGCAGCGCATTCCTGGGCGTGACCCTGGGTTGCTGCCGTTGCCACGATCATAAATTTGACCCCGTCTCCCAGGCCGACCATTTCCGGCTGCGGGCTTTTTTCGAACCGGTGAAGCACGGCGACCATCTGGCTCTCGATCTTGCCGAGGACCAGGAAGCCATCCGTCACCAACACGAAGTGGTTCAGTCCGAAATCAGCCCGCTGGCGGCGGAACGCACCCAGCTTGTCCAAGGCGTCAAAGCCCGGGTTCGCACGGAACGAATCGCCGCTTTGCAGGAAGACGAACGTCGCATCCTGGCGATGGCCAACGATCCCCAACCCCAGGACTTCAAGGAACAAGCCGCGGCGGTAGAAAAGAAGCTCAGCGTCTCGGACGCCGACGCGATTCAGGCGGCCACGAAGTCCGAGAAAGACCGGCACGAAACGCTGACCGGGAAGATCGCCGCACTCGAGAAGTCCAAACGCCCGTTCCAGCGGGGCCTCTTGGCCACCGACACCCTCGACGCCGTCCCTCCCACCCGTATCCATTTCCAGGGTGATCACAAAGCCGAACGCGATCCGGTCGTGCCGGGTTTCCTGTCGATACTGGATGCGAATCCCGCCGTATTGCAGACCCCGGCCAGCACCAACACCACCGGACGCCGCCTGACCCTGGCCACCTGGATTGCCTCGACCGCCAACCCGCTGACCGCCCGCGTCTACGTGAATCGTGCCTGGCAGTCTTTCTTTGGCCACGGACTGGTCGCCACCGCCAATGACTTCGGACTCGCAGGCTCCCGTCCGTCCCACCCGCCACTGCTCGATTGGCTGGCCGGCGAATTCCTGCGTGGCGAATGGTCCACCAAGCGCCTCCATCGGTTGATCGTCACGAGCGCCGCCTACCGTCGTGCCTCCGCCCCGGCGGGGGCCGACGACAACACGAGATTCGCTCGGCAGAACCTCCGTCGACTTTCGGCGGAGCAACTCCGCGACGCGCTGCTCGCGGTCGCCGGCTCCCTGCAACATCGCGACGGTGGGCCCCCCACCTGGCCGGAACTTCCCGACGACGTGCTGCAAGCCAACCCGGCGTTCCTCGACGACAACGCCGAAAAGACCAAGGGCTGGTATCCCTCACCTCCGGACCGGCGCTCGGTGCGAAGCCTCTTTCTCATTCAAAAGCGCACGGTGAAGGTGCCGTTTCTTGAAACGTTCGACCTTCCCGAAAACACCACCTCCTGCCCGCGCCGGACCGAATCCATTGTCGCACCCCAGGCTCTCTCGCTCCTGAACAGCCCCGAAGCCGTCGAAGCGGCGCGCGCCCTGGCCGACCGGATTGAGCGGGAATCGACACCGACGATGGCAGGCCGCATCACCCAGGCCTTCCGCGTCGTGCTTCAGCGGGATCCTTCGGCTGAAGAGCGGCAGCGCTCCGAACAATTCCTCGCCCAATCGTCTCTCGTCGAACTCTGCCGAGCCCTGGTGAATCTCAACGAATTTGTGTTCCTCGACTGAGCCTCAGTCGCTCAGCGGATCGCCAAGTTCCACCTGGACGGAGGGCGATTTCGGTTCACGACAGACGACCGAGTACGCGCCGCTCTTGTTTCCGGCAGCGATGAATGCCGTCAGTTCCTTCTGGATGGTGGTGCATTTCTTGAATTTGAACTCCTTGACGGGATACGTGAGGTAGACCTTGAACGGCCCCGTCCCCTTCCGGGCCTCCGCCAGCCACTCGAGGGTGTCCTGATCCGGATTGTCGAACCTCTCCCCGTTGCTCGAGACCACGTAGTGATCGGCTGTCACGCTTTTGAAGAAATCGCGCTCCAGGTTCCGGTTGCTGCCGTGGTGCGGCAGTTTCAGCAGATCGACGTGGCATTTGCGGTCCTTCAACAGTTTCGCGGCCTCCAAACCCTCCAGGATGTGATCCCCACGGGCATCGCCGGTCAGAAGCATCCGGCGCATCGTGCCACCCTGGCCCGTCGACTCCGCCAGAATCACGATGCTGGAAAGGTTGAAAACCGAGGTGTCGGCGTACTCGGCGGCATGCGTCAACGCCCGCCGATTCCGACTCACCGAGTAAACCGAAGCATGCCCGTCCGGGACCGGCACCAGTCCCTTCATCAACTCGCCGACCTTGGCGACGATGCGCCCGTAGTAGGCCAGTTGTCGGTCGCGCAGCGCCTTCGGTTCGTCCTGCCGTCCCGGGGGGTATCCAGAAGGGCGTGCGGCCACACTGAATCAAGGCGGGCCGCCACCGCCACCTGTTCCCGGGCTTTCGAGAGCACCGCGAGATGCCCGGCATAGCCGGGTCGGACAATCCGGTCCGTCCACCATTTCGAGAGCGGCAACACCACTCGGACCAATTCACCGAAGGTCAATCGGGCTGCGACCGTCGACTGATTCTACGCGACCCTCGCCACCGGACGCCCGCCGCCATGAAGGCGCTTCCACACCGGCGTCGACCCGCAAATTCGTGACCGTAGATCAACTTCTCCGCCAACTCGCGCTTCAGCATAAAGGGGTGGCTCAACGGGAATGGACCAGGAACGCGAGCGACTCTGGCCTTCAACCGATCCGTCGCAAGGAGAATTGCCGCCCGCTCACGCTTCGGTCACCTGCCCGCACAGCACGGCCCGCGCCGCACCGGTCGTCTCCGGCAGGTTTCCCGGCCGCCCCCGCAGACGTTCCCAGGCGAGCAGCGCGAACGCCCCGCCCTCGACCGCCTCCACCGGCCACCCCAACGTCCCGCAACCGATTGGTCTCAGCCCAGTCCCCCAATGGCCCAGGGCGGTCGATAACCGCGCCATCAGGACCGGATTGCGCGCCCCACCGCCGGCAACGATCACCCGGTCCGGCAAGGAGGGAAGGTGAAGCCGGTAATTCAGAGTCACCGATTGCACCGTCAACTCCAGCAGCGTCGCCACCCGGTCCTCGCGACCCAAACCCGCCACATCCATGGCCGCCCAGCATCCTTCGAGAAACGCCTCGCCAAATGCTTCCCTCCCCGTGCTCTTCGGGGGTGGGCGACGAATGAATGCGTGACGCAGCCATCGCCGCACCAGCAAGGCGTGGGCTGTCCCCGCCGCGGCCCAACGGCCGTCCCGGTCGTACCCAAGTCGGCCTTGCGACAACCGCCCCACCGCGCCGTCCATCAGCAGGTTCCCGGGGCCCGTGTCGAAGGCGAGCACGGTCGGTTGCGTGCCGCTCTTCCAATCGATTGACGTCACGTTCCCGATGCCCCCCACATTCTGCACACAGACATGCCGGCCGCGTTCCGCGAAAACCCGGACGTGAAACAGCGTCGCCAGCGGTGCGCCTTCGCCTCCCGCCGCCATATCGGCCGCCCGAAAATTCGAAACCACCGGAACGCGCAACGCCTCCGCGAGATACGCGGGTTCACCGATCTGCCACGTCGCGGGCGCCCGGCCCGAGCTCCGGTGAAACATGGTCTGCCCATGGAGCCCCACCGCGTCGATCCGATCGCTCCCGAGACAGGCCTGGGCCACCCTGGCGTAAAAGCGCCCCAGGTCATGGTGAAGCTGCCCGCATTCCCAGGACCGCGATTTCCCGGAGGCACAGGCCAGCAGCCTCCGCTTCAAGCCGAACGGCAAGCGGCGCGCCCAGTTTCGGACCCAGGAAGACCGTCCCTGCGAATCGATCGATGTCAGCACGCAATCCACGCCGTCGAGACTGGTGCCCGACATGATCCCGAGAATCAGGGAGGGACGTTTCAAGTAGGGCTCTCGCTATTTCGGTTCCTGCTGTGAAATGCAGTGAAATGAGCCCAGGCCCCAGACGAGGTCGGTCGAATCTACCCCCACCACCCGTCGGTCAGGGAACTCGCGCTGTAGAATCGCCAGGGCCTCCACGTCTCGCGGATCGCGATACGTCGGCACCACCACGATGCGGTTGGCGATGTAGAAGTTCGCGTAACTCGCCGGCAAACGTTGACCGTCATGTTCCATCCGGCCCGGCATGGGCAACTCTACCACCCGCAACGGGCGTCCCTGCTCATCCTTCATCGACTTCAAACGGTCCCGGTTTTCCGCCAGAGGCGCATAGTTTTCGTCCTGGGGGTCCTCCTCGACCACGGTGACGACGGTCGTGGGATTCACGAACCGCGTGAGATCGTCCACATGCCCGTCGGTGTCGTCGCCGACGATGCCGTCTCCCAGCCAGAGGATATTGCGCACACCCAGGTAGTCGCGCAGGTATTGCTCGATCTGGTCCTTGGAAAGGTTCGGATTCCGATTCGGATTCAGCAGGCAACTTTCCGTCGTCAACAGGGTCCCCTCGCCGTTCAAATCCAGCGAACCGCCTTCCATCACGATTCCGGGCGAGAACAACGGCAGTCCACGCAACCGGGCCACGTGTCCTGGAACCGCGTCGTCGAGGTCGCAGGGCGGATACTTGTTGCCCCAGGCATTGTAACCCCAATCCACCACCGCCCGCTCAGCATGACCTGCCCGGTTCCGGACCAGAAAGATCGGTCCATGATCCCGGCACCAGGGTTCGTAGGCCGGAAAGGGAAAGAATCGCACCCGCTCCAACGGACATCGGTGGGTCGTCAGCAATCCGCGAACCCACTCCTCCATCTCGCGGTGCCAGACGTTGATGTTCACGTCTTCCACCGCGACCAGTTCCCGAATGAACGCCGCGTAAACTGCCGGAACCGGTTCATATTTGCCCGGAAAACTGATGCCTTCCGGCCGCGGCCAGGTCAGCCAAGTGGAGTGGTGGGGCGCCCACTCGGCCGGCATCCGCCATCCGTCGGCGGCCGGTGTTCCAGGTGTGAAACGAGCGTTGAAAGACATCGTCAGATCCTTCAGGGAAGAGGTTCGGGCCGGGCGGCCACGAGCAGGCGATACCAGTCGTCCCGGCTGAGCATCAGGTCATCCGCCGCCGCCGCGGCCCGGATGCGCGCTGGATCCGTGCTCCCCACGATCGGCACGATCCGCGCCGGATGCCGCATGAGCCACGCCAGTGCGACTGCCGTTCGGGTGCTTCCGCGCGCCTTCGCGATCGCATCCAGTTCCTGGTTCATGGCGTCGGTTCGGTAAACTTCCTGCGAGGGCAACAAACGATGCGCCCCATCGCCCAGCTTTCCGCCCGCCAACGGACTCCACGCCATGGGCGTGATCCCGTCCGTCAGGCACTGGTCCAAGGTCCCGTCATCAAAGGGCTGAAGCCGCGCCAGGCTGATCTCCACCTGGTTCGCGATGAGCGGCATCGAACACGCCTTCTGAAGCATCGCGACCTGGGTCGGCGAGAAATTGCTGACGCCGAACTCCCGCACCTTGCCGGCCCGGCGAAGGGCATCGAACGCCCCCGCAATCTCGGCAGGTTCCATCAGGTAATCGGGGCGATGGAGCTGGTAGAGATCGATCGTCTCGATGCGCAACCGCTTCAACGACTGCTCGCACGAGGCGACGATGTACTCCGCCGAAAAGTCATACCGATAGGGCGCCCCCGCCGGATCGTTCGGGCGTCGAATGCCGCACTTCGTGGCGATCACGATCCGTTCCCTCAGACCCGACACCTCCGCCAGGATCTTCCCAAACACGGTTTCGCACACGCCCTGGCAGTAGATGTCGGCGTGATCGAACAGGGTGTACCCCGCCTCGACCGCGGCCAACACCGCCTTCCGCCCCTGGGCTTCCCCGTCGGCGTTCACTTCGGTGGGATCCCAGCTCCCAGCGATTCGCCAACATCCATACGCCAGGCGCGACGCCCGTAACGAACTTCGTCCAATCAATGCCGTCTGCATGCGGCCCGCATTCAATCCGAATTCCCGCTCGACCGCCAGTAGGTCGAAGACCATCGATGGCCCTTTCATGCCACTCTGTTCTAGGAAACGCTCCCCAGATCCCCGGGATCACTCACCACGAAGGTCACGAAGGTCACGAAGGTCACGAAGGTCACGAAGGCCACGAAGGAAGACGCGCCTGGCGCTCGGTGCAGGCCGTCCGCCACAAGGACATTCGATTCATGGTCGCCTGTCCTCGGCCCTTCGTGACCTTCGTGGTGAAAACTCTTCCAAGTTTCGCAGTGAAGTCCGGATTCGGGGCACAGCACCCGGCTTGCCGACCCACCCGGCGCCCGTCCAAACTCGCCGCCCCGTGAGCGCCCTTCGACCGCCCTGGCTCCGATTCCTGACCGCCGCCCTCGTCGGCGTGGCATGGGCCGTCTCCTTCCCCCGCCCCGGGGTCGCCGGATTTGCATGGGTTGTCCCCGGTCTCCTGCTGGCCGTCACCGCCGGCGCACCCACCGGCCTCGCCTTCCGCGTCGCCTACATCGCTTCCCTTACCCAATTCCTGATCAGCCTGTCGTGGCTTCGCTTTATCCCATTCCCCGCCGGAGCGTACGCCGGCTGGTTCTCACTCAGCCTGTTCCTCGCTCTCTTCCCACCCCTTTGGGCGCTGGCATGCTGGCGATTTGCCCGACGATTGGGTCTCGGTCTTCCGTCGAACATAGCCACTCCCTGGACGGATGTCGCAGATCGGCTCATGGCCATGCCCTGGGTTCGTCTGAATACCTGGTTCCTGCTCTGTGCCGCCGCCTGGGTCACCTGGGAGATGTTCATCACCCGGTTCGGCGGAGGTTTTCCCTGGAACCTGCTCGGCGTCTCCCAGCATCGAATGATTCCACTCATCCAGATCGCGTCCGCAACCGGCGTCTACGGCGTCTCATTCCTCGTCGTCTGGTTCTCCGTTTCCCTGGTGACCGCCGTCGTTTTTCTGGTCCGGGACCCCGACCGCCCCAGGTTGTGGCGGCGCCCCCTCGTCTTCCCCGCCCTCATGGTCGTGGCCACCGCCTGCGGCGGCTTCTTCGCGGTTCTCTCGGATTCACCCCAGCCGCGACAGCTTCGAATTGCCCTGATCCAACCCAGCATTCCGCAAACCGTCATCTTCGACCCGGACGCCACCACCAACCGGTTTGAGGCGCTGTTCCGGCTCACGGAACAAGCCCTCGCCGCCCAACCTGACCTGGTGCTGTGGCCCGAGGCTTCCCTCCCGGGCGGGCTCAGCCAGGAGGACTTCGACCGGCTCACCGCTCGCATCCGCGAAGCCAAGGTCTGGATGATCTTCGGTGCCGACGACGTGGAGGACGATCCGCCACCCGTTCCGGGTATCGAGCCATCCACCCGGGCCTACAACGCGGCCTTCCTGGTGAATCCGGACGGGCGGGTCATCGGCAAATACCACAAACGCCGCCTGGTCATGTTCGGGGAATACATTCCGTTCGGCCGTTGGCTGCCCTTCCTTCAACGCTTGGCCCCTATTGGCGACGGCTTTCATCCCGGCGCGAAACCGGTGCCGTTCCGCATGGATTCCCTGAACGTCACAACGTCCGTGTTGATCTGTTTCGAGGACAACTTCCCCCAGGAGGCCCGAGACCATGCCACTGCGGCGCTCGATTTCCTGGTGAATCTGACCAACAACGCCTGGTTCGGAGAAAGCTCGGCCCAATGGCAACACGCCGCCAACGCTGTCTTTCGTGCCATCGAAACCGGCATCCCGTTGGTCCGGAGCTGCAACAACGGGATCAGCTGCTGGATCGACGCGCGCGGCCGCATGCACTCCGCCCGGCTCGCCGAAGGCCGGAACGTCTACGACGCCGGGTTCGAGATTGTTTCGGTCGCGTTTGGGCATCCGCGGTCCACGGTCTTCCAGCGGGTGGGCGATGCCTTCGGATGGTCTTGCGTGCTCGCCACCATCGCTTTTCTGCGACCTCTCCGGCCCACGGACGACCGTCGGTCCGTCATGCCAGACATTCCTCCGGGGAGGGCCGAGGCTCCCCCATCCAAGTGAACCCGAATCGTCCCGACGTCCCGCATTCCCGATCCCAAAGTACCTTAAGCCCATGAACTACACCTCCGAGTCCCTACTCGTCCGCCCCAGCAACTACCTGGGTGATGCCGACCTCATCCTTTCGATCTCGCCCGAATCCGTCGGCTGGGAACACCTCTCCTTCCAGGTGCGCCGGCTCGCCGCCGGTCAATCCTGGAAGTTCGAAACACGGGACAACGAACTGGTGCTCGTGAATCTCAGCGGTCGCTTCACCGTCGACTCCGACCGTGGACGGTGGACCGGATTCGGCGGACGGTCCTCCGTGTTCGCCGGCGCAGGACATGTCCTCTACCTGCCGCACCGCACGCATTTCTCCGTCACCGCCGAGGATGCAGGCGAATTTGCCGTCGCCTGGACCCCCACCGATGAGGACCACGACCCTTTGCTGATCGAACCCTCCCAGGTCCGCACCCACATCCGCGGCGGCGACAATGCCTCCCGGCAGATCAATGACCTCCTCCCCCCGGGAGCCCCGGTCCACAAACTGGTCGTGGTCGAAGTCTACACTCCCGGCGGCAACTGGAGCAGTTACCCGCCCCACAAGCATGACCGACACCTCGTCGATGCCGACGGCCGGGTGCTCGAGGCGGATCTCGAGGAGATCTACTTCTACAAGATCGATCGACCCGAAGGTTGCGCATTCCAGTGGGTGTACACCGATGACACATCGCCCCTCCACAAGGCCGGATTCCCCATCGACGCCGTGATCCGCGCCCAGAACAACTGTGCGGTCCTTGTGCCGGAGGGTTACCACCCGGTCACCAGCATGCCGGGGTACACCACCTATTACCTGAACGTGCTGGCGGGATCCGCCCAAAGCCTCGCAAACCAGGACGATCCCCGCTATTCGTGGGTGAAGGATTCATACCGGGCGGTCGACCCCCGTGTCCCGTTGTACTGATCGAACAATCCCTTTCATTTGACCCGGGCTTATCGTAATAAGCGATTCGCTGAATCCATGGAAGACAGAGCTCACGAAGGGGGACGGGGAAACGGTGGCCAGGCAGAGTTTCGAACCACGAACTGGGACATGGTTCGAGCGGCCAACGATCCAGGCACCGACGGCGTTCATGCGCTGGAAACGATCTGTCGGGACTACTGGTTTCCACTCTACGCCTTTGTCCGTCGAAGCGGCTATGAAGCCTCGCAGGCGGAGGACCTCACCCAGGGGTTTTTCGAGGCGCTGCTGTCGTCCCGCGGGTTGGGGCAAGCCTCCGAGCATCGGGGACGGTTCCGAACGTTCCTGATGGCTTCCCTCAAGAACTTTCTCGCTAACGAATGGGATCGACGCCAGCGCCAGAAACGCGGTGGTGGGACGGAATTCATCTGGTGGGACGGGCTTGAACCCGAAGAACGATTCGCGCTCGAACCCGTTCAAGAATCCGCTCCCGAGACACTCTTCGATCGCCAGTGGGCCAATGCTCTCCTCGCCAAAACGATCAAACGCCTCCGCGCCGAGGTCGAACGCGATGACAGTGGAACGCGGTTCGACCGACTGAAGGTCTTCCTCACCAACCCCGACGCAGCGCCGTCCTACGCCGAGGTCGGAGCCCAACTGGGGCTGGGGGAAAACGCCGTCAAATCCGCGATCTTCCGCCTCCGGCGCCGTTTCGCGCTGCTCATCCGGGACGAGATCGGCAAAACGGTCCAGGATCCCACGGCCGTCGACGACGAACTACGCTACCTCTTCGCCGTCTCAGAGTCCTGACCTGCACTCCGCGCCGTTCCCCTCCCCTCCACTTCACTCCCGACGCCCGTGGCTCCCTCCGAACGCATCCCTCCTGGAATGGGACCACGGTGCCTTTCGTGCGAGAAGGCGATCTCCTCCCTCTCTCCGGAAGGTCTCTGTTCCAAGTGCCTGTTTCGGACCGTCATCAACGTCCCGTTGGATCCCGACCCCGAGGAAATGGACGCCCTCGAACTCGCCGGCCCCGGTTCCCTGCTCGCCCAACGCCATTTCGCCGGCTACGAACTGCTCGGCGAACTGGGCCGCGGCGGCATGGGCGTCGTCTTCCGCGCGCGCCAGCCCAAACTAGGCAGGATTGTCGCGCTCAAGGTCATTGCTTCCGGTGAACTCGCGTCCCGTCAGGCCAAGGAACGCTTTCGCCGTGAAGCAGAAGCCGCCGCCGCCCTCGACCACCCTCACATCGTCCCGATCTTCGACATTGGCGAACAAGGGGGATGGCCCTTCTTCTCCATGCGACTCGTGGAAGGGCCCACCCTCGCCGCCGCCAGTTCCCTCCGACGCTTCTCCTGGGAACGCTCCGCCCAGGTTGTCGCCACCATCGCCCGCGCCTTGCATCACGCCCACCAGCGCGGCGTCCTTCACCGGGATCTCAAACCCGAAAATGTCCTGATCGACGAAGCCGGACTCCCTCACCTCACCGATTTTGGCCTCGCACGACGCCTTGGCGACGATCGCATGACCCAGTCCCAAGCGGTCGTCGGAACGCCCGGATTTCTCGCCCCCGAGCAGGCGGCCGGCGATTCCAGTCGCATCACCACCGCCACCGACATCCACGGCCTCGGTGCGATCCTCTTCTACCTCCTGACGGGCCGCCCCCCGTTCGTGGGTGCCACCGCCGCAAAAACCATCCATCAAGTGCTCCAACAGGAGCCACCTACCCTTCGGTCCCTGGATCCCGCCATCCACCGCGACCTGGAAACCATCTGTCGAACCTGTCTCCAGCACGATCCCCGCCGCCGCTACCCAACCGCCGAAGCTGTTGCCGCTGACCTGGACCACTGGCTTCGGCATGAACCCATCGATGCCAGGCCCTCAACGGCGTGGGAGCGTGCCGCCTCCTGGTGCCGACGCCGACCCGCCCTCGCCTCATCCCTCAGCGCGATTTTCGTCGGCCTCATTGGAACCATTCTCGTCCTGGCGGCCTCCAATCGACGCATTCAGGCCGCCAGAAATCTCGCCGTCGATCTCGCCGAACAAAGCCGTCGCCGACTGATTGAGCTGAACGTCAGTGTGGGAAACCAACTCGTGGCCTCCGGGGAGAGCCACGCCGCACTTCTCCGCTTCGTCGAAGCCATCCGACTCGAGGACGGCGATCCCGAAGGGGAAGATGTGCATCGTCGGCGTTTCGCTGCCGTCCTGCGCGCCGGTGCCCGCCTAAAGCACATTTGGTTTCTCGATGCCTACGTCAACGGCCTCACCTTCAACGGGGACGGATCGCGGTTGGTGGCGTTCTCCGACGACGGCTCCGTTCAAACCTGGGCGACCGGATCAGGACTCCCGACGTCGACAAAATTCGCGCTACCCGGATCCCCGGTCTGGGTCCAGTTCGATCCGGCGGAAACCCATCTCATCACGGCCGATCGGTCGGGACTCCTTCAGATGCGGGACCCCGACACCGGTTCCCCAATCGGTCCCGCTCTCCGTATCGATCACTTCGCCTACATGGACCACGCGGCGCCGCGCATCCGATGGCATGCGGCCGACACCGAGGCCGGCGCACGAATCTTCGACATGACGCTGGGGGATTTCGTGGGCCCACCGCTTTCCGGCTCGTCCAATCTTGCCCATATCCACCAGGACGTCACCGGAAGCATTGCGGTAGGCATTACCCCAGACCATGTCCTCCATTTTTGGGAAATGCCGTCCGGCATCCCCTTTCCCCGGACGATCGCCATCCCGGAAGTGGTCAAGCGCATCGCGGTTCATCCCGACGGCTCCCAAATCGCCGTGGTCTATGGAAGGGAGAACGAATCCATTGCCGTATGGGATATCCGGACGGGGGAACGACTCGTCGAGCCATGGAAACCCGGCGGTGACATCTATTCGCTCAACTACAGCCCGGATGGGCGCCGTTTGTGTTCCGGCAGTTGGAACGGTGCCACCCGGATCTTTGATGCCACAACCGGCACCCAGGCCGGCGACACCATGCACCACCGGCGCGGCGTCGGACGAGCGGTCTACAGCCCAGATGGCCGACGGATCGCCAGCGGGAGCTGGGACAAAACCGCACGCATTTGGGATTCGAATTCCGGCCTCTTGGCTTCACCTGTCCTGAACCATGCCGGGTATGTGTCCGCCATCGTCTGGCATCCAGACTCTTCCGCCCTTGGCACCGCAGGCCAGGACCAAACGATTCGTCTTTGGGAGATTCCCGACTCCTCCGCCTCAAGGTTGGTTCTGCACCACACAGGACACGTACGGCGCGCCAACTTCAGCGCGGATGGCGCACGAATCTTGACCGTCGGGAGCGATGGTTTTGTCCGAGTCTGGAATGCAGTCTCCGGCGAGTTGCAGCATGCCTTCCAACATCCGGATGCACCCACGGACAGCACGTTTGATCTTTCGTCGCGACAGGTCCTGACCGCGTGTGCCGACGGCATGGCTCGAATTTGGGATCTGGCGTCAGGTGCCCTCTTGGGGAGGCCATTTGTCCATGGCGCCCCCCTTTCTACCGCCGCGTTCAGCCCGGACGGAAATCGGCTGCTCACCGCGGGACGCGACGGGGTCGTCAAACTTTGGAACCTCAACGACGGGGCATTGATCGCCGAGACCCAGGCTCATGCCTCGCCGAACTTAAGGGCTTCGTTCAGCCCGGATGGGTCCACGGTGTTTACCGGCAGTTTTGATACAACGGCGCGGCTATGGGACGCCCTCACTGGAAAACCATTGGGTCCGCCATTGAAGCATCCCTGCGCGGTGTGGACCGCCATCTTCAGCCCCGATGGCCGCCATTTGCTCACCACCTGTTGTGACGCTTCCCTGATGCCTCGCGCGGGTCAGCTTTGGAACGTGGATTCCGGCCAACCCGTAGGCCCGCCACTCGCCCACAATGATGGCGTTTCACACGCCGCCTTCAGTCCGGATGGCCGGCGGGTAGCCACCTCGGGCGAAGACACCGCCACCCGTATCTGGGACACCGCCACGGGACGCGCCGTGGCTCCACCACTCATCCACGGCTCGTACGCCTCCGGCGCGGCGTTCAGCCCCAGCGGCCGACTGATCCTCACGTACAGTTCGGATGCCACCGCACGCATCTGGGACGCCAGCAATGGCGAACCCGTCACGGCATCGCTGCGGCACGACGCCGCGATCTTTCACGGCAACTGGAGCCCCGATGGTCTGCGCGTGATCACCTCCTCCATGGATGGCACCGCACGGGTCTGGGATATCTCGCCCGCCACCGAACCCGTCGCGGAACTTCGTCGCCAGGCCGAGGTGCTCGCGGCTCAACGCCTCGATCCCGTCGTCGGGACCGTCGAGCTCACCCGCGAAGAAATCCGCCAACGTTGGCTGGCCAAGCCCCCCTCCCCACCCTAACCCCGCCGGTCCACCGCCGCTCGCGGCGGACGTCACCGTTTCAGTCGAAGTCGCGAAACTTCCGATAAGGAATGCTTTAGAACTCCTATGTGACGGCTCGTATCGAAATCCCAGTACGCGAATTCGCCCTTTCTGAGCAGATACGCCCACTTGCTCTCTCGCTCCTGATCGGCTGCGTCCTCGGCACGGGATGCAGCAAGCCAGCCCCAACAGAAATTTCCGACGCCGTCGCGATCGTGGAGGGAGCTCCGATCCGCGCCGTCGAACTCCAGGCGGAACTGCAAAGGCGTCCGCCAGCCCTTCCCGGCATTTCCGACCCGGCAGCCCGGAACTCGGTTCTCGCGGACTTGATCCGGAATCGTGTGCTGCTGCATCGCGCACGCAGCCAGGGACTCGATCGGGATCCGGAAACCCAGCGGCGCATCGACCGCCTCATCGCCGCCATCTATCTGGAGAAGCACGCTCCGAACCCCGAGAGCCTGCCCAACCCCTCCGACGAGGAGATTCGCCAAGCCTACGAACAGCGGCGCTCCGACTTCACCACGCCCGAACGCATTCGGGTGGGCCTGATCTACCTGCGCGGTTCACCCCAGGCCTCCGTGGAAAAATCCCTGGAACTACGCCAATCCGCCGAGCGGTTGCGCGCCGACCTCGATCCGGCCGCCAGCGGAACAGCCACATTTGCCAACCTCGCGCGACAGCACTCCGACGACCGAACCTCGCGTTACCAGGGAGGTGACATCGGCTGGGTCGAGCTTGGCCGCAAGAACCATCCATGGCCCGACGCCGTGGTCCAGGCGATGTCCAGGCTCCAGTCGGCAGGCGATCTAAGTTCCGTGGTGGAAACCCCTTCCGGCTGTTACCTGCTGAAACTTCTGGCCCGTGAAGGGGCCGGCTTCCGTCCGATGGAAGCGGTTCGGGAACAGGTCACCCACGGTCTCATGGTCGCGCGCAAGGCGGCCCTCACCGAACGCTTTGAGAAGGACCTCAAAGAGGGCCTCCAGATCCAGATCCACTCCGACGCCGCGGCCCGTGTGCCTATGCCCGAGCGTCGTCTCGCAAATTCGACGCCGCAACCACCCGCCTTCCCCCGCCGCTGAACGAAACGCCACGCCATGAGCCCCTCTCAAGCTTCCTCCGGCCCCATCGCCATGAACCGCCCATCTCTTCCTCCCTCTCCCTCCGCAGCGAAGCGGAGGTGGGAGAGGGCCGGGGTGAGGGCCTCCCTCCCCGGTTCATGGTCCCAATACGTGTCCAAATTTTGGAAAACGTTGCTCTCCATGAACCGTCCTCCGTCACTCTCCTGGGTTTGCGCCGTCGTGCTCCTTGGCGCGCTCGTCCTCGGCCTCCCCGTACACGCCGGCCAGAATGTCACCCAGTCCATCCAACTACGCGCGGGATGGAATTCCGTGTGGCTTGAAGTGGCGCCCACCAACCCGGCGCCGGCCGCCGTCTTCGGCACGCTTCCCGTGACCAGCGTCTGGACGTTCTCCGAACGGCTCACCGCCACGGACTACATCCAAAATCTCTCCGAGGCCACGTGGAATCGAAGCGCGTGGCTGAGCTACGTTCCAACCAACCAACTGGAATCCATCGACAACAATCTCTTCGCCATCCAGGGCGGGAGGGCGTTCCTCATCGAGTCGGAGGCCGCCGCCACATGGACCGTCACCGGTCGGCCGAGTTTCCGTTCGATGAAGTGGGTGGAAGGCGCTTACAACCTTCGCGGGTTCCCGGTCGATCCCGCTTCCCCTCCAACCTTTGGCGAGTTCTTCGGACCGTCGCCGGCGCACTTCAACCCGGCCACAGGGTCGCTGGCGAAATCCTTCCGACTTCAGGCATCGGGTGAGTGGCAGCCCGTCACCGCTGCCACAACCATTCTCTCCGGTGAGGCGTACTGGGTCTTCGCCAACGGCGCGTCCGACTACGTCGCTCCCATGGCGCCTCGTCTGCCGGCCGGTGACGGGCTCGACTACGGCCGGGCGCTTCCTGAGATCGTACTTACTTTTGCCAATCGCCGCGCCACAACCGCCACCGCGCAGGTACGCGAGCAGCAGCGCAGCCAGGCGGGAACAGCTCTGGCCCTTGGCGGTCTCAACTCCGACGGCAACACCACCTGGACCGACCTTCCGGCCCTCACCTCCACTCCCTTGCCGGGGGGAGGAATGAAGGAGATTCGGTTGGCTCTCCGTCGCAACGCCCTCGCCGGGGCGCAGTACGAGTCGGTTGTGGAGGTGAAGGATGGCCAGGGAATCCGTTTCGTCCTGCCCGTCACGGCCGAGCGTTACAACGATGCCGATGAGGCCCGGGTACGGGCGGGGCTCTGGGTGGGAACCATCCAGGTGAAGGCCGTGAGCGAGGCACACTCGGGTTCCCTCATCACGAACGCCGTCAGCTCCACATTCCGAGCCATCACGAATGGGATCAGCTCGGGCGGAGCCTCCGCTGCACCCCTTCAGATCACGCGCGTGGGCGTCAGTCCCACCCCGGTCGCCACCCGATCCGAGTTCAATCTCCGGGTGATCATTCACGTCGACACCAACGGCACCCCCCGATTGCTTCGCGAAGTCACCCAACTCTGGAAGGACGGGACCTACACTAACGACGCGCTCGGACGGCCCGTCACCGCCACGCCCGGGCAATTCGTCCTCGTCACAGATGAACGGAGGATCCCCGAATTGAAGGGCTCTTCCCTTCGCGACGGCGAACCCGTCGGGCGTCGGATCAGCGCGATCGGGTTCGATTACCCGGTCAACAGCCCCGAATTCAACTTCCTCCCACTCACGGGAACGTTCGCCTTCGGCCAGATCGTTGAGGGGACCATTGCTCTCGGGCCTGACCACCCGACCAACCCCTTCCGGCATCGCTACCATCCGGATCACGACAATCTCGCTGGAGACTTTCGCACTCCCGCCGCTGAGGCCTACGCCATTCAGCGTCAGATCCAGTTCGAACTGGGAGCTCCGGATCCCCTGAGCGCTGAAACGCAGGCCGACTACGGCTATTCCGAATTGGCCGGTGTCTACCGGGAGACCCTCACGGGCCTTCATCAATACCCGATTCATACACGCGGCACGTTCCGGCTCCGCCGCATCTCCGAGATCGCCTCCTTCAACCCCTAAGTCGCGCCCACCTTCCCGGACTCCCATGACACCGACCTCGATGCCCCTGATCGCCCCACCAGCCAGGCTATTCTTCCTGGCCATGGCTTTGATTCTGGCCTTTTCGGCCGGAATCACCGCCCAAGCCGCGCCCCATCCGTGGCTGAATCTTGCCCGCGGCAACGTCACACCCTCTTACGTGACCCTCGACGGCAACGCCATCCGCGACCCTGCGAGCGACCCCGCCTACGCGGTGCGGTTGGTGGAGAGCGGCGTTCAAAATGTTGACGGCCATCTTGTCGTCAACCGGCCCGCGGGCGTCCCGTCGCATCCCTTCAGGTACTTCAACGCTTCGTTCAACTTCCTGATGTTCGGCGGGACGGGCGCCGATGGCTTCAGTTTCAACTACGGTCCCGACTCGAACAATTACTTCGAGGGACAGGAAGAAATCGGAACCAGCGCCGGACTGGCCGTCGCGTTCCGGATCAACCGGCCGAGCGGAGCCTCCGATCGCGTCCAAGTCTATTACGATGATCCCCGGGTCTCGACCCTCAATGTCGACATCTGGGACTCCACCTTCTCGTCCCAGCACGGGACCGCGGAGATCAGCTATGGTCCCACCGGCCTGACCGTCATCGTCCGAATCCGGCAGTGGTTCTACGGCCCCGTCCTGCAGACCTACACCGTGGCCCAGGACCTCGTCATCCCGGGCTGGAATCCCCTGGCGAGCTGGAAGTTCTTCATGGGAGCCCGCAACGGCGCCAACACCAGCCGTGTGGCGGTCACCGACCTCAATATCTCCACCGACTCCGAACCGCCATCCATCACAGGTGTTCCCCTATCCCGCATCACCCCGGAAGACACCGCATTCTTCTTCGATTTCACCGTCACCGATCGCGAAGACCCCTCGGGCATCGTCGTTTCGGCAAGCGTCCTGGGTGGAGGCCCGGTCGCCACCTCAGGCCTCACCATCTCCAATCTCGGGGGCAATCAGCGGCGCCTGACCGTCACCCCCACCCTCAACGCACACGGCACGGCGTTGGTCACGATTTCGGCGACCCAGGACGGCGACACCACCTCACTCCCCCTGAGCGTCGTTGTCACGCCCGTCAACGACCCACCAGTCGTCGTGGCCTTGCCGCAAATCATCACGGAGGACGGGACCTTGAACATGTCCTTCACCGTCTTGGACGTGGATACCCCCATCACATCGGTCACCACCACGGTGAGCTCCTCGAATCCGGCACTCTTGCCCGCATCCGCCATTCAGATCACCGGGACCAGTTCGGCCCGCAATCTCACGGCGTCTCCGAATGCCCATCAGCACGGGAACACAACGATCACCATCGCCGCCAACGACGGTGCTGGCGGTGCCTCGAGCTCGCCGTTCGTCCTCATTGTCAATCCGGTCAACGACGCCCCCGTGGCCGGCTCGTCCTATGCCCTCCAACTCGATGGTTCCAATGACTACGCCGAGGCGCCCGCCACCGGTTTGAGCAACGGCAATCAGTCCCACTCGATCGAGGCCTGGGTCAATGTCGACTCCGTCACGAACCGCGCGTGGCTCCTTCACCTCGGCGGTATTGGCAATGGCCACCACTGGCTCCTCCAAAACGCCACCGCCACCGAAGCGACCATGCTATTCGGCGGGTGGAACATCCCCACCCTCCAGATCGTGACGCTCAAGCTGCCCCTCGGACGCTGGGCCCACCTCGCTACCACCTACGACGCCACAACGAAACTTTACATTCTCTACCTCGACGGAACCGAGGTCGGCCGCACCACCGGCAACGCGGCCTCAGCCTTCAATCTCCAGGCTGGCCTCTCCATCGGCCGTGCCCTCCAGGGCGGCGGCGACACTCACCTCGATGGGTCCGTCGACGACGTTCGCGTTTGGAATCGGGTTCTGACACCCCAGGAAATCCAAAGAAACCTCGTCCGGCCACTGACCGGCCGCGAGTCCGGGCTCGTCCAATACCTCCGGTTCGACGAAGGCCAAAACGTCATCGCCTTCAATACCTCCCGCAATCCCGGCGGCACCGCCGCCACGCTCGTGAATGGCGCCTCGTGGCGCGTCCGGCATGACGACTTCGGCATCCTGCTCGATGGAATCAATGATTTCGTCGTGGTTCCCCATGACGCCCAGTTGAACGGCTACCCTCTCACGGTCAGCGCCTGGTTTCGCACCACCCACTCCGCCTCCAGCAATGGCGCCATCGTCAACAAGTACCAGGACGCCTCCGGAAACGGCTACTCGGTTCACGTGCAGAACGGTGAGCTTCACGCTTGGTTCTTCCGCACCGGCGGCAGCGTGTTCCCGGATTCCAACGGCCTCGACGGGGGTTTCGTGAGCGATGGCCAATGGCATCACGTCGCGTTCGTGGTCGATGCCAGCGGTGGACGCCTCTTTCTCGACGGCATCTTGAAGCAATCCGCCAGTTGGTCCGGTTCACCCGGCGCCCCGACCGCCACCACACCGCTCCGGTTCGGCCAGTATCCATCCACCTTTCCTACTTCGGGCCACTTCAAAGGAACGATCGCCGACGTCAGCCTCTGGAATCGTTCCTTCACCAACCCTGAGGCCACCGATCTCTATCGTCGACGCCCGGTCCCAGCCGAACCGAATCTCATCGCCTTCTGGCCATTGGACGACGTGTCCGGCACGACGGCTTTTGACCGGACGGCGACTCCCTTGAACGGAACACTGAGCAATGGTGCCGCGTATACCCCCGCCAATCTCGCCCTCGCCTTCGGCCAACAAAACGTTCCTGAGGACACGGTCTGGCCGATCTTCCTTCCCTCACTCGACGTCGAATACGAGCGAGCTGAGGTCGCCACCTTCACCTTCACGATTCTGACGCCTCCCACCCACGGAACCCTGAACTTGTCCAGCGGTAATCTCGTGTCCGCGGCGCAGAACCCGGTCCAGTACACGCCCAATGCCGACTACAATGGTCCCGACTCTTTCCGGTATCGCGTCACCGACCAGGCGGGCGTCACGGCGGAAGGTACGGTCCTCCTTGAGGTTTCCGGCGACAACGATCTTCCAGTGATCTCCGGTCTCGTGAATCTCGTTGTCGAGGAAGATACCTCCAGCGGCGCGATCCCCTTCACGGTCCTCGACGCCGATCATCCCTCCGATCAGATCAATCTGATCGTCACCTCAGACTCGCCGAATCTCATTCCCAACGACTCCCAGCACATCGTTCTCGGTGGTAGCGGCAGCGGCCGAACGATCGAGATTATCCCGGCGCTGAACGAGATCGGCACCGCCCAAATTTCTATTACCGCCAGCGACCCGCTCTTCGGACAGGACCAGGTGACCTTCAAAGTCCGGGTCGATCCCAAGCCCGCGTACGCTCTCTTCGACCTCGGCACGCTGTCCGATCCGCGCAACCGCAGTTTCGGTGCTGCCCTGAATGATCAGGGTTGGGTGGTGGGCTGGGCCCAGACCCTCGATTCGCCCAATGACGACGGTCTCACCGGCCGGAAGTCCCAGGCCCACGCCTTCCTGCGCCGAGGCCTGGCGAGTCAATCCATCGAGGACCTCGGCACGCTGGGGACCGACACCGCGAGCCGAAGCCGGGCGTTCGCGATCAACAACAACAACCTGATCTCCGGTTTTGCCAACAGCAGTGGTGCGGGCGCCCGTGAGGCCTTCCGGTGGCTCGGAAGCACCATGACCGGTGTTTCCGCCCAGATCTCCGGCGGCAATGACAGCATCGGCTTTGCGATCAACGAATCCGGAGATCTCGCGGGTTCCTTCCAGCTCACCGGCCTTGGCCGACGTGCCTTCCGCCTCACCGCCAACAACACCTTTCTAAATCTCGGCGTGCTCGCGGGAGGAACGGCCTCCGAAGCGTTCGCCATCGATTCCGCGGGGGTCGTCGTCGGCTATAGTGGCATCGCCGGGACAGCCGACCGAGCCTTCCGATACGCAGGCACCCTGGGCGACCTCGGCGTGCTTCCCAATCATCACAGCAGCCGCGCCTACGGCATCAATGACGATGGGCTCGTTGTCGGCTGGTCCCGAACCAACGCCCAGCCAGGAAGTCCGCGTCTCGCCTTCCTCTACAACGGCGCGACCACCCCCTCGATGCGCTCGCTCGGACTTCTCCCTAACGGCAACTTTTCCGAGGCCTACGCCATCAACGCCTTCGGGCAGGTCGTCGGTGACGCCGACCGGCGGCTCGACAACGGCACCACTGAGTCCCGCGCCTTCCTCCACACCGCCGGCCAGATGCGCGATATCAGCGACCTGATTCATGACTCCCGCAACTTCGTGTTCAGCCAAAGCACCTGGAAACTTTCCTCCGCCCGCGCCATCAACCGCGGCGGCGCCATCGTCGGCACCGGCCTCAAGGATTCCCTGCCCCGCGCCTACCTCGCCGTTCCAGCATGGGCCATCGGCCGCCAGATCGCCCGCCCTGAAAACGCCGTTCCCAGGCGGCCCGAGATCGAAATCATTTCGGGAAGCCCGGGCGACACCCGTGAAAATGCCTTCCACTGGAGTGATTTCGAAAAGCGCCTCTACCCCATCCGGCCGGTGACCGCGACCATCCGATGGTTCACTTCCCAGACGGATGTCTCGGGTGAAGGCACCAACATTGTCGTCAATTCCGATCGTATCACCGTCGAAGGGCTCTGCGTCTGGCCCAAGCAACCGCTCGTCCACGTCGCCACCGCGCCAGTCCAAGTCGAGCCTCAGGGTGTTCCCTTCGACTTCGGCTTTCAGTCCGTCATCCACGAGACGACGGGAGGCTCCGCGCGCTACGATGCCACTTCCAAGACGTTCAACTCCTCGGCCGCCGGCTATTCGGTCCTTTACTACCTCAAGACCGATGGTGCCGCGCCCAATCCCCTGATCCAACGTCCCCGATTTGAAGTCGCCCGCACCTACCGCTGGGATCTGGCGCCCACACTCGTCGAGAACGCCCCCGCCTTTGTCGGATCCAAGCTCGTCGATCCCACCCATCAGGAATACCTCAGCCGCTCCGGCCATGTCCTCTTCCCAAACACCTTCTACGACGGACACGGACCCGATCGCGCCCATGACCGCCCCTCCCGGCGCGGCCCGATCATCCCGGTGAACCGCGAACCCGCGGGCGACACATCGGTCGAGAACGATCTGGTCGTCGTCTGGTACCGCTTCAGTCCTATCGGCGTCGCCTGGGCCAGTGTCCCCACCCGTTACAGCGTCAGCTGGCCGCCCGACGGCAGCGTCGACAAGATCATCATCGCCAGCGGCGAAGGCTCCGGCCCGCTTCCCAACAGCCTCTTCCCCAACAAGCGCGTCTACAACCAGCCCGACCCATCCCTTCCCGGCTACAACCCCAACGAGGAGCACGCGCTCCTCAGCGACAACGCCCTTTACGCCTTGCGCGATGACCTCAATGCCGTCATCTCGCCCGAACGCTCCCGCCCGTACGCCCTGCTCAAGTACAAGGATCCCGCCACCGGCGACTGGTCCATCAAGCCCTATAAGGTGGTCGCCGAGGAAGCCCCCTTCTTCTTCACCTATAACAAGGTCGCCGGTGTCGAAATCGCCCCTCCGGCCCCGCTCTTTACCCTCCCCCTCTGCCCGGAAACCCACGGTGTGTCAGGTCCCTGGTGGGAGGATTTTCAAGGGAAACTCTACGCCCGCGCCGCCGGCGCCAACGGAGCCTCCACCGACGTTGTCCTGCGTTGGTTCTACCCTCTACAACCCGATTTTTACTACGACCTCAACTCGGACGGCGCCGCCGACGCACCCGTCGGAACGAGCCTTGCCTGGCTCGATCGGCGCACGCAGTCCGCACTCGCAAGTCCCAACGCCGCGGCGGGCGTCACTGGGCAACCCCTCGACATCACCTACCGGGTCACCTGGCCGCGGGTCGGAACGCTTCAGATCGGCCAAACCCTGCTCAACCCGCGCAGCTCCGCCTCGGGTCCGCTTCCTGGCGTCAAAAACATGGCCAAGCTGCAGTTTGTCTACGACGACCTGACGCCCAACTGGAATCCACAGGTCAGTCCCACCCCCCCCATCCTTACCCTCGCCCGCCTTTACGATCCGCTCAGCACCCGGACCTATCGCCTCGCCGTCGGAGAATCCATTCCCGCCGTCGTCCAGAGATCGAATCGTAACGGGAAGGAATACTTCAATGACCTGCCACCCACCCTGATCGAACGGCTCACCTTCGACCCCATCAACAAGTGGCTCCAATTCTCCGGGACCCTCGATGAAATCTCCTATGTCGGCGAACCGTTGCTCTTGCCGAACGTCCTGTCGTCACGAGAGCGGGATGACATCCGCGGCCTCGTCCCCGTGGGTCATGCCGCCCGCGACGGCTGGATCGCCATCGTCGACAATCTCTACGACGCCACCCGCAACCCGAACGGCGTCGACTTACTGCCCCTCGACGGTCAGGCCGACAGCGCCTCCGACACCGACACCAATGCTCCGCCCCAGATCCTGCCGCAGGCCGGGCTTCGAATCGGGCTCCTGTCGGAGTTCGTCGCAACCAATGGCACCAATCCCGTCATCACCCTGACCGACCGCAGCCTGCTTCCCGGGGACTACACCGTCATTCGCACCAACGTTCTGCCCGAGCCCCTCGGCGCCCTGCCCAAGGCCCTGACCACCGCGCTTGGCGGCGTGCCTCCAGCGACCTTCCACCCTGTCAATGCCCTGGCCCTTGCCGGTACAACGAATGACTTCGTTACCCTTCCTCAGGTTTCCTTCGGCGCCGGGGATGCCATGACGGTCGAACTTTGGCTGAACCCCGACGCCCTGAACGGTCCCGCCAACAGCCTGGTCCGTCAGGGAAATGCAACCCCCGACTGGGCCCTCGAGTTCCGCGGAGGCGGCACCGAGATCGCCTTCGTCCTCAACGCGGGCGGAACGGAGTCCACCCTCATGCTGCCCGTCGTCCCCGGTGATTTCATCGGAACCTGGCGGCACCTCGCCGCGACCTTCGACGGCGAGTTCATGCGCCTCTTCGTCGATGGACGTCTCCAGGCCGAACTGCCCAAGACAGGCTTGGTCCAATCCACGGGCACCGCCGCCCACCTGGGTATCATGGTCACCAGCCCGACCACGCGTGAAAATCCCTTCGACGGCACCTTCGACGAGGTACGCCTCTGGAGTGCTGCCCTGCCAGCCTTCGTGCTCAAGCGGGACGGTGAAAAGCGCCTCTTCGGGGATGAGGATTTCCTGGTGCGCTACCACCGCTTTGATGAGACGGGAGGCACCCAGGCCGACGATGCAGCGGGCGGCGCCCAGAATGGCGCGCTTTCCGGCAATGTGAGCTTCATCGAGTCCGACGCCCCAACCGGAGCGCGCCCCCGCTACCTGACGCTGGTGGAGAACAACGACCCAGCCCTCGGAGCCCTCCCTATTCAATTGCACATCATCCGGGTCGACGACGGCCCCTACATTGGCGACATGAAGGCGCTGTACCCCGGGAACGTCTTCGACCAACGCCTGACCCTCCGCCATAGCAGTGAATTCGGCGGTGATCCTGACCCGGTCCAGTTCGAGTGGTATTACAAGCCGGATGCCGCCGGTTTCATCCCGACCGAGATGCCCGCGACGGGTGTGAACGGCGACATCACGGATGCGCGCGGTTGGATCGCCTACACCTCCGGCAATCGGAACCTCTCCGATCCCGCGCCTCCTGCCCTGTTGGATGCGCGGCAAGGTGTGAACGACATCACGCTGGGTGAGGGGGGTGAATCCAGTCTCCTCGCCCTGGGCGACACGTGGTTCATCTGCCGATACCGCGGATTCAATGTCCGGGGACAAACCACCTGGAGCGAATGGATCGGCGATCCCTCCGGTGGCGGCACCCCGCGCGCGATGCTCGCCGAAGGGTGGATCAAACGGGTAATCCGTGGCCTCAACCCGTTCGATGCCCGGGTGAAGGATTTCCACAGCAACCCGAGCGCAACTTACGCCAGCCTCATTCTCCAAGCGGGCGGCCGTTACGAGGGGGACATTGCGTTCAGTCCCTCCGCCGACAATCTGAACTCCATCGGGCTCATCGAGGCCTACACCACCGTGTTGAATCGCGGCCGCAAACTGAGCATCGATCAGGGTCAAAACTTCGACCCGGCCAACAACGCCCTTCTGCTCGCCACGAGCCGGATCAGCGACCTGTACATGCTCCTCGGCAACGAGGCCTTCGCGGATGCCGCCGACCCGACCATCGGATTCACCACCAGCGACGGATCCTACAGCGCACAGGCAACATCGATCTTCGCCTTCCAGAACCAGCTCGATTCCTTGATCGAAGAGGAACTCGCCCTCCTGCGAGGTCGCGACGACACCCTCGCCGGGGTCGCCGCCCAACCCGTCTACAACCGGGTTCTCTGGAACTTCACGCTCGGCGAAGGGGAAATCGCCTACCAGCGGGTCTACAACATTTCCGACCAGACGGCCGACGGATTCATCGACGAGAAGGATGCGCGCAAGCTGTATCCGCAGGGTCATGGCGACGCCTGGGGACACTACCTCACCTCCATCAAGACCTACTACACGCTCCTCCAGCACACCAACTTCACCTGGGTGCCCCGCAGCGAGAGCGTTCTCGTCGCCGGCCAGCCCGTGAGTGTGGATTTCTTTGACGAACGCAAGTTCGCTCAGGCCGCCGCAGCCCGAGCCAAAACCGGTCGAGAAATCGTCGACCTCACCTATCGCGCGAACTACGTCGAGGACCCCGCCGGTCAATGGCAGGGATACAAGGATACCCGGAGCGATCGCAGTTGGGGTGTCGATGAGTGGTCCCGTCGCGCCGGTCAAGGCGCGTACTTCGACTGGGTCACCGCCAATGCGATCCTTCCGGCCACCGACCCCAATCCCAGCCACGTCGGCATCCAGAAAATCGATCGAACCACCGTTCTCGATCTCGACGAGATCCGCAGCCAGTTCCAGGACATCCAGTCCGTGATGGACGCCGCCGACGGCGGACTCAATCCCGTCGGGCTCGCAAAGGGCGCGATTGTCTTCGATATCGATCCCACCTTCCTAGCGGTCGGTTCCACAGCCGCCATCGGAAGGCAGGCGGTTCAGGGCCTGGCCCATTTCGAGCAGCTCAATGAACGCGCCATCAAGATGCTTAAGAACGCCGTCCGCGTCTGGGACGAAGCGAACAAGGCCACCGAGTCACTGCGCCAGACCCAAGACTCCGTGGACGAGTTCACGACGAACGTTCTGGACGAGGAACGGGACTTCAAGAACCGCCTGATCGAGATCTACGGTTACCCTCATGCCGGCAACATCGGGCCCGGCAAGACCTACCCCAGCGGCTACGACGGCCCCGATCTGTACTTCTACAATTACCTGCCCGTGACCGAAGTCACAGGAACCACGGCCCCGCCGAGCGCGGACTTCATCACCGCGGTGTTCAAGCCCATGGATGACAGCGGCGAGTTCCGCTATACCTTCACGACCGACCTGCCGCCCGGCGATCCGTCCGTTCTCGAGTCCGAGATCCTTCCCGTCCTTTATCCCATCTCGACCAGCTCGAGCGACTGGATCTTTGATGCGCCCCAATCCTGGGGCCAACGCCGCGCTCCAGGCGAGATACAGGAGGCTCTCTCCGATTTCCTGCAGGCCAACACCCGCTTGAAGCTCGCCCTCCAGAATTACGACGGCCTGATTCTTGATATCAAGGACCAGCTCGCCCAGCTCCAGGCCCAGCGCAACCTTAAGGCCGAGATCCTCGGCATCCGTGGAGGTCAGATTGCCGCGTTCACCGCCATGAACATCAGCCT